>ERZ825670.3-NODE-3-length-376852-cov-14.780433_pt1 | contig 376852 bp, 330 predicted proteins | sample MGYA00519929_ERZ825670 | MGnify/ENA primary metagenome ERZ825670 (study PRJEB31778, sample SAMEA3449207) | human gut metagenome | biome: human gut; feature: human-associated habitat; material: faeces | place: United Kingdom | collected 2010/2012 ...
TATATTATTAAAGAATGGAGTAAAATTATGTTAGGAAATTTTAGTTATTGTAATCCGACAAAACTTTATTTTGGAGAAAATTCATTATCCAATTTAAGTGATGAATTAAGAAAATACGGTGATAATGTTGTACTTGTATATGGTACAGGTTCTATAAAAAAGAATGGTATTTATGACGATATAATCGAAATTCTAAAAGAAAGTAATAAAAACATCACAGAAATTGAGGGCGTGATGCCAAATCCGACTGTTGAAAAACTTTATGAAGGTATAGAAATAGCAAAAAATCATAATGCGGATTTTATTCTCGCAGTTGGCGGTGGTTCTGTTTGCGATTTTTCAAAGGCGCTTTCTGTTTCGGTTAATTGTAATGATGATCCTTGGGAAAAATATTTTGTCCGTTTTGAAGAGCCGGATTGTGAAATAATACCGATTGGCTGTGTTTTGACTATGGTTGGAACAGGCTCGGAAATGAACGCAGGTTCTGTAATTACAAATCAGAATACCAAAGAAAAAATCGGTCATGTCTTTGCAGATGAAAAGATTATGCCGAGATTTACAATCCTCAATCCTCGCTTTACAATGACATTACCGAAATACCAAATGGTGTCAGGAATTTACGATATTTTCAATCATATATGTGAACAATATTTTTCAGGAACTGATGATAATACAAGCGATTATATCAGCGAAGCACTTATGAAAAGTGTTATTCACTCAAGCCTTGTTGCGATAAAAAATCCTAATGATTACGAGGCAAGAAGCAATATTATGTGGACTGCTACTTGGGCGCTTAACACTCTTATTGCCAAAGGCAAAACAACCGATTGGGAGGTTCATATGCTCGGTCAGGCGGTCGGAGGTTATACAAACGCAACCCACGGTATGACGCTTTCTGCTGTTTCTCTCGCATATTACAGATATATTATGCCTTACGGACTTGATAAATTTAAGCGTTTTGCAATCAATGTTTGGAGCGTTTCCCCTCAAGGAAAAACAGATGAGCAAATTGCAAAAGAAGGATTACTTGCAATGGAAAATTGGATGAACGAAATCGGTGTTATTACTAATATATCCGATTTGGGAGTTACCAAAGATGATATAGAAAACATTGCCGATTTAACACTAACAATGGATGGCGGCTATAAGACTCTTAGCCGTGATGAAAAAATCAAGGTGTTATCTGATAGCTTATAATATTGATAAAATCCGTATACATTATGCGATTTTATAATAACAAAACAGGTTTGCCCTAAAATTTTGGACAAACCTGTTTTGTTTGATAAGTTGAATATTTCTAATTTAAGGTATCCTTGGGCCAAGATTTTTTTAGCGCTGCATAAGAAATGACAAAGTTTGCAAGCCAGCCTGCCGGTACAGCAAGCCAGACAAAGGCAATACCAAAACGCGGTGCACAAATCAATGCTACGGACAAGCGAATGGCAAGGTTAACCATATTTGCAATTAAAAACGGGGGCATATTCCCAAGTCCGCGAAGAACACCGTCTGTTGCCATTTTGATACCCATAAATATGAAAAAGTAGCCGATCCATCGCATATAATCGCCGGATACCTGATACGCGAAAGCCGTTCCGTCTTTGCCTAAAAAAAGCGAAGAAATTTGCGTATGCATGGTTTCGATAATGATAAATGCAAATACGGCAAAGCATACATCTAACAGCAAAGCGGCACGGTAACCTTTTTTAATACGGTCAATTTTGCCCGCGCCGAGATTTTGGGCAACAAAAGGGGACACAGCATTCCCGATAGATACAAATATCAGCGAAAAAACATTCTCCACTCTCATCGTTGCCGCATAGCCGGCGAGTGCTTGCGTACCGAATGGATTTACAACCGCTTGCACAATCATCATACCGATAGACACGGTGGATTGTTGAAGAACAGATGGAACGGCGATTTTTAGCATGGAACGCAGTTCGCTTTTGTCAAACCAATGAAAGGGACTTGCGTATTTTCGCATACGATAAAGGAATATCAAAAGAGATAGAACAGCAGAGATGCCCTGCGCAATGAGTGTGGCCAGAGCTGCGCCAAACACGCCCAGTTTAAGACCGCCCACCATCCAAAGGTCCATGATGATGTTCAAAACCGACGAGAATATTAAAAGCCATAACGGAATTTTTGATTCGCCGATGGATGTAAACATGGTAGACAGAATGTTATACATAAATAAAAACGGGAAGCCTGCAAAATAGATACGCAAATACAGTACAGCTTCCTCCATGATATCCGCAGGTGTTTGCAGTGTGCGCATCATCCAGTGTGCACTGCAAACACCGAAAATACCGAGAAATATGCTTAAAAGCAAAAAACTGATTAACGAAGTAGAAACGATTGTTTTCATCTTGCCGTAATTTTGGGCGCCAAAATTACGGCTGACCAGTACACCTGCCCCTACGCCTGCACCGAGTGCTATGCAAATAAATACATTCGTAAGTGCGGCACAAGCACCGACGGCCGCAAGTGCAGAGGAGCCGACAAATTGACCCACGATGATTGAATCAGCCATATTGTACACTTGCTGAAAGAAACTGCCTAAAATCATAGGCATTGCAAAAACAGTCAAAGCCTTGAGGGGTGGGTCTGTTATTAAATATTCGTCCTTTGTCATTTTTATATTCTCCTGCAATTTACATGCTTTAAAACAGGGTAGAACAGGTGACGGTTTTTTGTCACAGTACAGATAAACACATTGTTTTCAGAAAAAAAGACTTTGCACTAATGCAAAGTCCTGTGGTGAAGACGAGTGGACTTGAACCACCGACCCCTTGCATGTCAAGCAAGTACTCTAACCAACTGAGCTACGCCTTCATTTCCTATCGGTGCAATTATTATAACCGTTTTGCCCGTGTTTGTAAAGAGTCTTTTTGTCATTTTATCTTATCTTGCAACGGTATGCGCCTTGTGTTATACTGAAATCAGTGCAGGCGGGTCTTGTCTGCGTAGAAAAGCAGGAGAGAAGAAAATGAAAAAATACAAATTCAAAGCGCCGAATCGGACTTTTCAGCTTTTGTTGCCGTTTCTTTGTGCGGCAGATAATTTCGCCATTGTTTTTCTGCTGTGTCGATTAGGCCTGGGTATATTGGGCCGCATTGGCCTGGCGGATTTCCTGTTACAGGATCCTGTTTTAGATTACATAACAAAAGCTGTTTTGATTTTGTCGGTTGTTTATTCGCTTTTGCCGCTGGTCATGCCCAAGGGCTGCTTTTTGTACGACGACCAAGTGGTGCTTGCTCGCTATACCATTACCGCTTTGAACTGGAAGAACAAGATCGCTGTACCGTACTATATGATCGAGAACGCCTATGTGCAGTACAGCAATATCTATTGGACTAAGGATATGTTTTCTGAATTGGTGCCCTATGGCGACTTTAACTATAATGTGGTGCTGCAACTGCGCGATGGCAAGAAATACATTTTTTCAGTCCAAGATGCAGAGGATTGTTGCGCGGAAATTATGGCAAAGGTGGAGCAGTATGCAAACAAGTGATTGAACAGGGGACGGTTCCTTGTTTTAATAACGGTCATTTGTGGGGGTATGATGATAAAAAAAGCTAAATTCTTTCTCTTTTCAGAAGAATCAAAATGCAAAAAACTAATCAACAAGGGTATCGCCTTTATTTATATTGTATTGGGTATAAATGCGTACCTTCTTTTAACGCTAATTGTTTTACCGGCTTTGCGCATACCGGTAACAATGCCGGTAAAACTCGTTTTCGGTATCATTGTTGCCGTGGCTGTGATCGTTGCGACCTATCGCTATTATGAATTACCGAAAGGGGTTACGCTGTATAACGACTATATGCAGTTTGATGTTCACGGCGTTCCGGATTCTCGGCATAGAGAAAAATCAAATCCCAAGGTGCCGTATGCCTGTATTCAGAAAATTCAGATCTGCAAGGGTAAGCGACCGCCGAAATCTATATTCAATTCAAAAGACGATGGTTGGTTTGATATGGGCGGTTCCGGAGAGCGCTATATACGGATCACAGCAGAGATTTATGAGGAAGAAATATTCGTATTCTATGTGGACGATCCAGAGGCGTTTGTAGAGGCTCTGCGAGATTATATGATCAACGCCGGTGCAGGCAAAATTTGGGGGCAATAAGTAATCACACGCATAGAACAGGGGACGGTTCCTTGTATCGCAAAAGTAAACTAAATTTAGAAATATGACGAATACAAAGTCATAGAACAGGGAACCGTCCCCTGTCCTACGTAAACATGGTTATGTGACACAATAGCGTGGAGGAAGGATCATGACCACAAAAATCTATCCGTTTGTATACAGCAGTCAAATTCGAAAAATCATTACGAATTTGATACGGATGCTGTTAAATGCGAGCTTTTCATTACCGGTTTCTGTCTTGCTGGTTCCTATATGGATAAAACTTTGTGATTCTGTTTTTGCTGTTAAGTCGGGTGAAGAAGGTAGCATTGTGTTTAAAATTGTGCTTGTTGCAGGCGTATTAGCCATTCTTGTTGTCAATTTGCTGTGGATAACTCTGCCGTTGCGAAAACAATATACCGCACTCTATGACCACTCTTTAGTGATCTATCGGAATATGTGGTTTCATACGCAGTTAAGACGAGGCTTTAAGGATAGCATTTTGTATCGTGAAATTAAAAAGGTTGACACCATATCCCACATCAGCGAACTGAAAGATGAGCCACTGCCGGCTGTGGTTAGCAATCCGGAATTTGTCGTACGCATTTGGACAAAACATTCCGCTGACCCATACTATGTAATCACAGATCGCAGAGACGAATTTATCTCACAATTAGAATTGCGGATCGATAGAAATAATGATTCTTAGAACAGAAAACGGTTCCTTGTATCGCATAGAACAGGGGACGGTTCCTTGTTTTGTAATGCTGTGTGGCATGACGAATATTAAATATACAGAGCAGATCATATGATCTGCTCTGTTTTTATGAAAAAAGAGGGGAGTACATAAAAAATGAGCCTTTTGCATTTGCAAAAGGCTCATGGTGCGGATGACGGGACTTGAACCCACATGAACTTGCATTCACTAGAACCTGAATCTAGCGCGTCTGCCAATTCCGCCACATCCGCATATTCAATTTGCTCTAAATTTTTACACGCCAAGAGCGGGCGAGGCAGAGCCGAAAGGCTTGATCTGCGGTGCTGTCCGAAACAGCATTGACATAATACCACGAGGGGAGTAAAATGTCAATAAGAAATTTTGATTTTTTTGAGGTTTTTATGAAAAAAATTTGGATTTCGCTGATTTCCGCTTTATACTGTGGTTTTACGTTAGGGTATATGCACTTTGCGGATCCGCGCACCAACGCCGGGGCGCTCTCCACCATCGGACTGGACCACCCGGTGCTGTTTGCCTTGTGGGGTGCGGGCACTTACGGGGTGCTTTACCTTTTGCTCTATACCGTGTATAATAAGCAAAAGCGCAGAGGGCTGTGCCACGGTCTGCTGCTGCCTGCCGGTGTGGGGATGGCGCTGACGGTGTGCTGTCCTTTTGACTTTGAGCGGCACACCCTGTGGCTGCTGCACTGCATTGGATCGCTGGCTTTTTCCGTGCTCAGCGGGGTGGCGATCTTTCTGTGTTTTTTGTTTTCATTCAAAAAAGGACGATTTTGGCAGTGCGCCACGGTATTTTGGGCGGCACTGATGATCGGCGATCTGATTTTGCTGCTGATCTATAAAGAGACCGGCCAGATCGAGGCGACGCCTGTGCTCACCGGTGTGGTGCTGCTGAACATTGCGATTTATCAAAAAGAAAAGGTGACAGCTTATGCGGCTTGATCGAGCGCTGGCGCACTTAGAGCGCTATCCGTTCCATATGCCCGGACACAAGCGCAACCCGGATTTTTGTTTGCCGGGTGCGGAAATTGATATTACGGAAATAGACGGCTACGATGACCTGCACGCCCCCACCGGGGTGTTGGCCCAGCTGCAAGCGGATTTGGCAGCGTTGTATGGTGCGGGGGCATCTTTTCTCTCTGTTAACGGTTCTACCTGCTGCATTTTGGCGACCATATCCGCCCTGTGCAAGCCGGGGGACGAAATTCTCATTGCCCGCAACTGCCACAAGGCGGTGTACAATGCCTGCTTTTTGAACCGGCTGCAGGTGCACTATGTAGAGGCTGAATTTGACCCGACTACCGGCTTTTATACCCGTGTGACCCAGGCAGCGCTGGATGAGGCATTGGCTGCCCACCCGGAGGCGGCAGCGGTGGTGGTGACCTCGCCTACATACGAGGGCTATATTTCTCGTCTGCACTGCTCGGTGCCGCTGGTGGTAGACGCTGCCCACGGCGCCCACCTTGGACTGGCCCCTTGGCTGCCCGGCCGTATGGAGGGAGACGCGGTGATCTGCTCTTATCACAAGACCCTGCCGGCGTTGACTCAAACCGCCGGTGTGCAGGTATATGACTCCTCTTTGGCGCCGAAGATCAAGCGGTATATGGATATGTACGAGACCAGCTCGCCCAGCTATGTGCTGATGAACAGCGTGGCAAAAATGGCCGATTTGGTGTCGGATCCGGCTGCGTTTGAGACGCTGCAAGCGGGACTGCAAAAGCTATATAAACTGCCTTTGGAGCACCTGCGATTGATCCAGGCGGACGATCCTACCAAGATTAATATTTCTACCCTGCATTGCAACATAGACGGCAACGCCTTGGCACACCGGCTGCGGGCGCGTGGGATCGAGCCGGAGATGAGCGACCGTATCCATGTGATTTGTATGGCAACAGCGGGGGACACCGCCGCCGGATTTCATTTGTTGGCCCGTACCCTGACAGAGATTGATCGTACCCTGTCGCCGGGCGACTGGCCGGTGGCGCCGCTGTCCTTGCCGCCCCGGCACCTGCAAAGCTGGCAGGTGCCCGCCGGGGAGCCGTTACCATACCAACAGGCAGTGGGGCGTATCGCCTGCGAGACGGTGTTTGCCTATCCGCCCGGGGTGCCGATGATCGTGCCCGGTGAGGAGATCACTGCGGCGTTTGTACAGGCAATTCAGGCAACGAAAAACAGCGGCACGGTGCTCTACGGAACTGCCGGCGGCGGGGCAGAGCGCATTTGCTGCTGCGTATTGACAAAGGACTGAAAGTATTGTAAAATAGAACCAACATATTGAAATGAGGTGCTTTTTATGAAAAGAATTAAAACTTTAAGTTCCAGAAATCTTTGTGCTTCCGCTCAAAAGGGCGGCTGCGGCGAGTGCCAGACTTCTTGTCAGTCTGCCAGCAAGACCTCTTGCTCCGTTGCCAACCAGAAGTGCGAGCAGCTGAAGAAATAAGAATTTTGCAATTAGGGCGGGATGGGCGATTGCCCGGGTCCCGCCTTTTTTGTTTGGAGTAGACTATGATACACGCATACAAACTAAACGGATACAACATTATTCTGGATCAAAACAGTGGCTGCGTCCATTCTGTGGACCCGGTGGCCTACGATATGATCACTATGTACCAGGATCATGATAAAGAGGAGATCCGCCGTTTTATTTTAGAAAAATACAAGGATCAGCCGGATGTAACGAACGCTGATGTTGATCTTTGTTTTGAAGACATTGAGGCGCTGATCGCCGACGGACGGCTGTTTGCCGAGGATACCTTTGAGGCAGTTGCCGACCAGTTCAAACGCCGCCAGGGGGTACTAAAGGCCATTTGCCTGCATGTTGCTCACGATTGCAACCTGGCGTGCAAATACTGCTTTGCCGGCAAGGGAGAGTACGACGGTCAGCGTGAGATCATGTCCTATGAAGTGGGCAAGCAGGCGCTGGATTATCTCATTGCCAACAGTCCCGGCCGCCGGAATTTGGAAGTGGACTTCTTTGGCGGTGAGCCGCTGCTGAACTGGGATGTGTGCAAGCGGCTGGTGGCCTATGGTCGGGAGCAGGAGAAGCTCCATAATAAGAACTTTCGCTTTACCCTTACCACCAACGGCTTGCTGATCAACGATGATGTGATCGACTTTTCCAACCGGGAGATGGGCAATGTGGTGCTGTCTTTGGACGGGCGCAAGGTTACCCATGACCGGCTGCGGGTGGGCCGCAACGGCAAGGGCAGTTATGATCTGATCTTGGATAAATTCAAGCGGTTTGCAGACTCCAGAGGGCAAAAGGACTACTATATGCGGGGCACCTATACCCACTTCAATACGGACTTTGCCGCCGATGTGCTGCACATGGCGGATCTGGGATTTAAGGAGCTGTCTATTGAGCCGGTGGTGTGCGATCCTAAGGAGGACTATGCCTTGCAGGAGAGGGACCTGCCTGTGCTTTTGGAGCAATACGAGATATTGGCCAAGGAAATGCTGCACCGTTATCGCAAGGGCGACGGCTTTACTTTTTATCACTATATGATCGACCTGGACGGCGGCCCTTGTATTGTCAAGCGGGTCAGCGGCTGTGGTGTGGGTACGGAGTATATGGCCGTGACCCCCACCGGCGATTTGTACCCCTGTCATCAGTTTGTGGGAGACACGGACTTCTTACTTGGCAATGTGTACGATGGCGTGACCCGACCCCAGGTGCTGGAGCAGTTTGAGCACTGCAATGTGTACAGCCACAAGGAATGCAAGGACTGCTTTGCAAAGCTGTATTGCAGCGGCGGGTGCGCAGCCAATGCGTACCATACCACCGGCAGTGTGAACGGTGTGTATGACTTTGGTTGCCAGCTGCACCGCAAGCGCATTGAGTGCGCCATTATGCTCAAGGTAGCTGAAGCCGAAGAGGGCTTAAAAGTAGAGTATTAAAAAATCAGCGCAAAAAGATAACCGCCGGTCGTTATGACCGACGGTTTTTTTATGTGCTTCGTTTTAGTCCAGGTGTACCGCTACCGGCTGGCCGCCGTGGGTGCGACTTTCGTCTGCCAGATACACACACAGGTGACCGGCAACAGAGTCGAAAATAGAGGTGCATGCCAAGCTGGGCTTTTCGCCGCGGACGAACTGCACAAAGTCCGCCGCCAGTCGCTCGTCGCCGCCGCCGTGGCCGCCGTAAGCGCCAACCATATCGCCCTTCACATTCAGATCCACTTCCTCAATTTGGCACTCGCCGTTGTGGGCGTCCGGGGAGGGGTCGATTTTGGATACATAGAACTTGGACTCCTCAAAGTTGCCGTAGATCTCGCCCTTGGTGCCGATGATGTGAATACGGCGCAGGGGGGCGGAGGAACCACCCACCATATTGTGGGTGCCGGTGGCGCCGCTGGCGAACTGTACCATCACGCTCTGGTGGTCTACTACATCGTTGTCGCACTTGTAAATGCAGCGACCGTAAGGGGAGTCACCCTTGAGCAGTTGGATCTTGTCTTCAATGGTGGGGTTCTCAATGCCCTCCAGCTTGTCCCACACATAGAAGGACCAGCGGTCCGGGTGATCAATGTACAGCCGTTTGCAAGAGTAGCGGCAGGTATCTACCAGCGGGCAGTCCACCATACACCGCGTGCCGGCGCCTGCCGGGGCGTTCTCCGGCTTAAACTGGAACTTGCCGCCAAAGGAGCTAACCGCGGTGGGCTTGGTCTCTGCCATCATCCACATCATAATGTCCAGATCGTGGCAGCACTTGGCCAGCAGCATACTGGTGTGGCACTTCTGGCTATTGGCCCACTTGCCTCGCACATAAGAGGTGCTTAGGTGGTGGTAAGACACATGCTCCAGGGTTTGAATATTGATAATATCACCGATTTCACCGGCGGCAATGCGCTCTTTAATGCCATAGTAGAACGGTGTGTACCGCAGTACATGGCAGATCATCACTTTGCTGTGGTTCTGCCGTGCGCAGTCCACCAGGGTGCGCATTTCTTCTTCGTTCACGGCAAACGGCTTTTCCAGTAGCATATCATACCCTGCGTTCAGCAGGGGCACAGAGGTCTCTATATGTACCTCGTCCATGGTGCCGTTAATGACGGTGTCTGCCAGTTTGCCCTTGGCAGCCAGCGCATTTGCATTTTCAAAGCACATATCCTCGCCGAATCCGTAAAGTTCGCGGCACTTTTTGCGCCGAATGGGGTCCGGATCTGCCACGCCGACAATCTTCAGCAGTTCCGGGTTGGTCAGCGCCAGTTTGCTGTACACCATGGAGCGGTGCCCGGCGCCTACGATAATGGCCGTTACCGGCTTGTTTTCCATCAAGATCACCTCACATTTTTTATAATCATAGCACCTTGAAAGCGTTTGTCAAGTTTTATTGACAGAAAGGCAAATGATGTCTATAATAAGTACCAAAATAAGTACCAACTTGTTAAAGATATGCGCTGCCCGGGTGGGCAGACGGGAGGGTGAGAACACTGAAAGACTTGTTGATCTATTTGAAGCATTACAAGAAAGAGTCTTTCTTTGCGCCGCTGTTTAAGCTGCTGGAAGCGACTTTTGAACTGATCGTGCCGCTGGTGGTGGCGCGGATCATTGATATCGGTATTCGGCCGGGCAACAAGACCGTGATCTACCAAAACTGTGCCTTGTTGGTGGGCTTTGCCGTGGTGGGTATGGTGATGGCGATCACTGCCCAGTTTTTTGCTGCTCGGGCGGCTACCGGCTTTGGCAAGGAGCTGCGCAGCAGCCTGTTTGGGAAGATCCAAAGTTTAAGCTTTTCGGAGCTGGATACCTTGGGTCGCTCCTCGTTGATCACCCGAATGACCAACGATGTGACCCAAGCGCAAAACGGCGTGAACCTGGTGCTGCGTCTGTTTTTGCGTTCGCCCTTTATTGTACTGGGTGCCACGGTGATGGCGTTTACCATTGATGTGCGCTGCGCGTTGATCTTCGTTGTGGTAATTGCCGCGCTGTCTTTGGTGGTATTTGGCATTATGGGACTGACCATGCCCGGGTATAAAAATGTGCAGCGCCAGCTGGACGGCGTGACCCTGACAACCAGAGAGAACTATGCCGGTGCCCGTGTGATCCGCGCCTTTGCGGCGGAAGACGCGGAACAGGCCGGATTTAATAAGCGCAATGAGATGCTTTCTCATTTGCAGCGCAGCGTGGGGCGCCTTTCCGCGCTGTTAAACCCGCTGACCTATATCCTGATTAACATTGGGATTGTGGTGCTGATTCACACCGGCGCTATGCGGGTGAGCTTGGGTGACCTGACGCAGGGTCAAGTGGTGGCCCTTTATAACTATATGAGCCAGATTTTGGTTGAACTGGTGAAGCTGGCGAATATGATCATTACCATTACCAAGGCGCTGGCCTGTGCCTCTCGTATTCAAGGTGTGTTACAGCTGGAGCCTACCTTAAAGCATGCTCGGGACGACCGGGCAGGGGACAGCGACGTGGCTGTTGCCTTTGATGATGTGACCTTGCAGTACAAGAACGCCGGCGAGCCGTCCTTGGAGCACATTTCCTTTACCGTGCCTCGGGGTAGCGTCGTGGGTATTATCGGCGGCACCGGCAGCGGCAAAAGCAGCCTGGTGTCCCTGATCCCGCATTTTTATGATGTTAAGGACGGGCGGGTGTCTGTCTTTGGCAAGAATGTTTGCGCTTACGATGACGAGGATCTGCGCCACCGGATCGGATATGTGCAGCAAAGGGCGGTGCTGTTCCAAGGCACGGTGCGCAGCAATTTGCTGTGGGGCGACGACAGCGCTTCTGATGATGATTTGCGCACGGCTCTAAGCACGGCGCAGGTGCTGGACATTGTGGCGGATAAAGGCGGTCTGGACGCGCCTGTGGAGCAAAACGGCGCCAACTTCTCCGGCGGGCAAAAGCAGCGGCTGTCTGTGGCGCGTGCGCTGGTTCGCAAACCGCAAATTTTGGTGCTGGACGACTCGTCCTCTGCACTGGATTATGCAACAGAGGCCGCCATGCGAAAGGCCATTTTGGCGCTGCCTTATAAGCCTACACTGTTTATCGTCTCCCAGCGGGCCAGCTCCGTGATGTGTGCCGATCGGATTTTGGTGTTGGAGGATGGGCGCTTGGTAGGTGACGGGACCCACAAGGCGCTTTTGGCGAATTGCCCGGCATATTGTGAGATCTACCATTCTCAATTCAGCGAGGAGGTGACCGACGCATGAAAAAGAACACCTCTACCTTAAAGAAAATTTTTGGCTATATCGGTCACTATAAGTACCTGCTGTTTTTGTCTGTGCTGCTGGCCGGAGGGTCGGTGGTGCTGACCTTGTATGTGCCCATTCGTATCGGCTACGCCATTGATGCCATCATCGGTCCGGGGCAGGTAGACTTTACCGTCGTTGCCCGCCATCTGATCACTGTGGTGGTGATGCTGCTATGCGTTGGCCTCATGCAGTGGGTGATGAATATGCTCAACAATAAGATCACCTATAATGTGGTGCGAGATATGCGTGCCCGGGCGTTTGATAAATTGCTGGTGTTGCCGTTCTCTTATCTGGACAGCCACTCCCAGGGGGATGTGGTCTCTCGGGTCATCAGCGATGCAGATCAGTTTGCCGACGGACTGCTGATGGGCTTTTCCCAGCTGTTTACCGGTGTAGTGACGATTATCGGCACCCTGGCTTTTATGCTGTCTATCAATGTGTGGATCACCCTGGTGGTGGTTGTTGTCACGCCGCTGTCCTTCTTTATTGCTCGGTTTATTGCTAAGAAGACTTACGCTATGTTTCAAAAGCAAAGTGCCGTTCGTGGCGAGCAGACGGGCTTTATTGACGAGATGATCACCAACCAAAAGGTGGTGACCGCTTATTCAAAAGAGACAGACAATCAAAAGCAGTTTGATGAGATCAATGATCGCTTGGCTAAGTATTCCATGCGCGCCACATTCTTTTCTTCCATTACCAACCCGGCCACCCGCTTTGTAAACAGCATTGTATATGCGGCGGTGGCGCTGTTTGGCGCCATGATCGCCATTCGGGGCAATATCTCTGTGGGTATGCTCTCTTGCTTTTTGTCCTATGCCAACCAGTACACCAAGCCCTTTAATGACATCAGCTCGGTGGTGACGGAGTTTCAAAATGCGCTGGCCTGCGCCGCGCGTATCATGGAATTCATTGAGGAGGAGCCGGTGCCGGCGGATCCGGAGGGTGCATTGCAACCTTCGCATTTGGACGGCAAAGTGGAATTGCAGCATATTCGCTTCTCTTATTTGCCGGATCGCAAGTTGATTGAGGATCTGTCTGTGGATGTTAAGCCGGGTATGCGTGTAGCAATCGTTGGTCCTACCGGCTGCGGCAAGACCACGCTGATTAACCTGCTCATGCGCTTTTACGATGTGCAGGACGGTCAAATTACCATAGACGGCACCCTGGTGCAGCAGATTGGCCGCAAGGCGCTGCGCAAGAATTTTGGTATGGTGCTGCAAGATACTTGGCTCAAGTGTGGCTCTATTTTGGAGAATATCCGCATGGGCAATCCCGGCGCTTCTTATGATGAAGTCGTGGCGGCAGCCAAAAAAGCACACGCCCACAGCTTTATTCAGCGTCTGCCGGAGGGATATTATACCAAGATTGGTGAGGACGGCGGCAGCCTGTCTCAGGGGCAAAAGCAGCTGCTTTGTATCGCCCGCATTATGCTGTGCAATCCGTCTGTGCTGATCCTGGATGAGGCGACTTCCTCTATTGATACCACCACAGAGATGAGAATTCAGCAGGCATTCCTGACCCTGATGGAGGGGCGCACTTCCTTTATTGTTGCGCACCGATTGTCCACCATTAAGGGCGCCGATTTGATTTTGGTGATGAAGGACGGCACCATTATTGAGCAGGGCACCCACGCCTCATTGTTGGCTGATAAAGGCTTTTATTATCATCTGTACAATTCCCAGTTCCCGGAGACGGATCAGCTGGCATAAAATCGGAATATAAAACCAAAGCCGCCGGAGCACACCGACGGCTTTTTCTTATCCACACATAAAACAAGCGCTCCGATGGCTCGGAGCGCTGTTTTTGGTTATGTAGGCTTAGTGCTTGATGTCGTCCCACTTCACGCCGTTCACCTGGAACAGGTCGTCAAAGTTGTACACATTGCACTCGTCCTTGGTGTGGTTGGGATACCAAACCTGGGCAAAGAAAGGATTGGTCTTTGCAATGTTGTCGTAATCCCACTTCTTCTGGGGGATGAAGCACTCGGGGCACCAGTGACCACCCAGCAGGATCAGTGCGGGGCTGGCCTCAAACTCGGCACCGCAGTAGCCGCATTTCCACTTCAGCTTGGTGGCCAGGTCGCCCTTCTTCATAGAAGTGCTCAGGCACTCACCGCCGCGGAACTTAGCAGCCTGCTTCATATCTTCAATATCCAGCTCGGACTCGGGCTTGCTTTCGTCATAGCCGTGATCCAGCTTGTAGTTTTCTGCGTCGCTGGAGTCCTTGTTGAACTTGATGATCTCAACGTCTTCCCACTTGGTGGGAATCTTAGCCCAATCCTCGTAACTGCCGTAGTAAGCGGACAGACGAGTCTGGTTCTTGGTTGCTACCCAGTCTAAAGTACCGAAATCCTTGGTGGAAGCGATCTTCTTCATGAAGGGCTTTGCGCAAGCGGCAACCAGGTTCTTAGGCAGGTAGCGCGGAATCTTGAAGTAGAACTCTACATGATCGGCCAGGCGGTTGAAGTAATCCTGGATGGGCAGGTTCTCACGGAAGTGCAGGTACTCCTCCAGCTTGTCGCCGTCAGCATAGAACTGACCGTGGAAGTTCTTGAGAATGAACCAGTTGGGGTCAAACAGCTTCTCCGGGCCGGCAAGACCCAGGGTGCCCAGCAGCAGGTGCTCAAACTCATAGTTGGAGATACGGTACTCCTTACCGGAGCCGATGTTGTAGAAGTGGTTCCAGAAGTCGGCGCCCAAATGACCGGCAGCGTCCTCAGTAACCAGATTGCACATCAGACGACCGCTGTCCTCCACGGTGCACCACTCCAGCACGCCGTTGATCGGTACGTGGAACATAATGGGATCCATATTCTTCAGAATGTTGGGATAGAGAATGCCGCTCTGGCGCATAACAACCCAATTCTTAACGCCGCTCTCAACAAAGGTGCGCTCAGCCACTGCCTTAGATACAGCATAGTGGTCATAGATGGAGATCTTCAGCGGATCGCCGCAACGGCCCCAGTGGATGGGATAGTTACGGTCGCCGGTCTCAGCAACGGTGCCAATATAGCAAACTTTAATATCGTCTGCATTGGGCTGTGCCAGCACGGCCTTGCAGATGTTCTGCGCAGCGCCAATATTGGTTTTCTGCGTTCTGTAAGGCTTCCAGTCAGCGGTGGGAGATACCATACCGCCGATGTGCAGCACATAGTCTGCGCCGGTTACGCCTTCCAGGATAGCGTCATAATCACAAAGATCGCCCCAAACCACTTTTACGTTGGGCTTAGCCATCAGGCCTTTGAGCTTCTCCTCGTTCTTCGGGCTTTTACGAGCCAGCATTTTGATGTTGATCTCGCTGGGCTTCTTGAGCATTTCCTGCACAGCAGCCCAACCCATGTTACCGGTACCGCCGGTAATAAAGACTGTCTTTTTTGCCATTTGTTTAACCTCCTTAACACATGGACAATTACGACTAATATTATAAACAAAATATAAACAAAAAGCAACGCCCAAACACCATAACCTTTCCTTTCAATGCCAAAAAATGGCGCGCTTTTTTGTGCAATATGACCATAAACGCCTTCTTCTAAAATTTGATAAAAAGCGACTGCCGGGTATTGACTTTTTTATGGGAATGGAGTATAGTATCTCTAAACTCAATATACTTTATCGAGAGTGGTCGAGGGAACAGGCCCGTGGACACCACAGCAACCTGCTTTGGTAAGGTGCTAAAACCTGCGGTTCAAATCCGAGTGATGAGGAGCATGACGCATACACTCGGTGTATGCCTTTTTATTTTCCTAAGGAGGAAAGAGATATGTCAAAACACTTATTTACCAGTGAGTCCGTGACGAAGGGTCACCCGGACAAAATCTGCGACCAGATCTCAGACGGTATTCTGGACGCCATGCTGGAGCAGGATCCCATGAGCCGTGTGGCCTGCGAGACCACTTGCACCACCGGTCAGGTTCTGATCATGGGCGAGATCACCACTAAAGCGCAGGTGGACATTCCCGCCATTGCCCGCAAGATCATTTGCGACATCGGTTATGATGACGACAAGAAAGGCTTTAACGGCAACACCTGTGCCATTCTGACCGCACTGGATAAGCAGAGCCCGGATATTGCTATGGGCGTGGACAAATCCTTTGAGTTAAAGAACGATGAGGAGGATGTCTATAATCTGAACGGCGCCGGTGACCAGGGTATGATGTTCGGCTATGCCTGCAACGAGACCCCGGAGCTGATGCCTCTGCCCATCAGTTTGGCCAATAAACTGGCTGTGAAGCTGACCCAGGTGCGGGAGGACGGCACCCTGCCGTATCTGTATGCAGATGGCAAGACCCAGGTGACCGTGGAGTATGACGACGGCAAGCCTGTAAAGGTGACCGCCGTGGTTGTATCCAGCCAGCACAGCGCCGATGTGGAATTGGAGACTCTGCGGCAGGATATTATTGACAAAGTGATCAAGACCACCGTTCCCGCGGAATTGATGGACGAAGACACGGTATTTTATGTGAATCCCACCGGGCGCTTTGTTGTGGGCGGTCCTCACGGCGACAGCGGCCTGACCGGGCGCAAGATCATTGTGGATACATACGGCGGCTATGCCCGCCACGGCGGCGGTGCCTTCAGTGGTAAGGACCCGACAAAGGTGGATCGCAGCGCGGCTTATGCTGCCCGCTGGGTGGCCAAAAACCTGGTGGCTGCCGGTTTGGCAGACAAGTGTGAGGTTGAACTGGCTTACGCCATCGGCGTGGCCAAGCCTGTGTCCGTGATGGTGGATACTCAGGGCACCGGTAAGGTCAGCGATGATGTCATCTGCGATGTGATCAACAAGGTGTTTGACCTGCGTCCCTCTGCGATCATTGAGCGGCTGAATCTGCGTCGCCCCATTTACCGTCAGGTGGCTGCCTATGGCCACATGGGCCGCGAGGAGCTGAATGTGCCTTGGGAGCAGCTGGATATGGTGGACAAAATCAAAGCATGTCTGTAAACAAAAGAACAGCGATCATGAAAGCCGTCGGAGATCCGACGGCTTCTCTTTGTACAGAAATGCCCGGTGCATCAAAGCACCGGGCGTTTTTTTATAACTTGCTGTCTTTTTCCACCGCAGCGTCTACGGCGTTTTGCACGGCGGTTTCCAGCCCGTCGGCCTTTAGGGACAGCACACCCTCAATGGTAGTGCCGCCGGGGGAGCACACCCGGTCTATCAGCTCCCAGGGGTGTTCGCTGCTCTCGGCGATCATCTTGGCGCTGCCCAGCACGCTTTGGGTGGCAATTTGCAGCGCCTGGTCTTTGCGCATACCGTGCTTCACCCCGGCTCTGGCAAGGGCGTCAATAAACATATAAACAAAGGCAGGGGAGCAGCCGCCCAGTACACCGAACAGGGGAAACATAGTCTCGTCTAACTCCAGTACCTTACCGGTGCAGGCCATCAGGTCGCATACGGTTTTGGCCTGATCTGCGGTGGCGTTTTTGCCGGCACAAACGGCGCTAACGGCTTCACCCACCAGAGCATTAATATTGGGCATGACGCGTACTACCGGGCAGGGAACTGCCAACTGATCCTCCAGATAGGCCGTGCTTTTGCCTGCCGCAATGGAGATCAGAAGGGGCAGGGCTGTGCGCTCTGCCAAAACCGGACCGATCTCTGCCAAAACAGCAGACAACACATTCGGCTTGACCGCCAAAAAGACAGCGTCACAAAGCGCCGCCACTTCCGTATTGTTCTGGCAGATCTGCACGCCGGTATGACCCAGCCTTTGCCGTAGTGTCTCTAAATTGTGGTCCGCAACATAAATATCGGCAGCCGGTGTGCCGCCTTGTAAAATCCCTTGCAGAATGGCGCCGCCCATATTGCCGCAGCCGATAAATCCGATCTTCATTGCAAGTGTACCTCCGTGCGTTTTTCTTTAATAGTACCACTTGCGGGGGATTTTTTCAATCCTTTTTCAACTGCTGGTATTTTTTTCGCGTGGCATTACCGCCGCGAATGTGGCGCTCTGCCTTGTTTTCGTCCAGTACAGCTTTAACGGCAGCGTGTAGCTCCGGGTCAATGTGTTCCAGTCGCCGGGTCACATCCATATGTACGGTGGATTTGCTCACCCCAAATACCTTGGCGGTGCTGCGTACAGTGGACTTGGTGTCTACAATATACCGGGCCAGTCGTTGGCAACGGGCAGACTGCTTTGCATACATAGCTTGTCATCTCCTTGCTAATGCCTATGCAGAGGAGTTGCTATGTATGCAAATGGATAAAGAAAAGCACTTGCAATTTGCAAGTGCTTTTTGTGTTAAAATGGATCTTTACTGCTGGTCGGCAGCGGATTCACTCTGCTTTTCCGCCTGCTTTTCTTTGGCGTCATTGATCATATCGTTCAGGCTCTTCATGTGCAACTCATCAACCTGATCAAATTTGGTGACCTGCTGCTCTTCTGCTTCCTTGCCGTCCTCCTCCAGGAGGGTAAGGGTCAGCACCTTGCCCACAATGGAAAAACGATATACCAATGTCTTTTTTGTATCTGCGTCCTCAATGGTCAGCTTGTTTCCCTTGATGGTGTACTCGCAGTCAAAGTTCCAAGTGGATATATAGCGGTCGCAGGTGCCGTCGGAGTAAAACACAAAGGCCAGCACACCGGGCTTATCCTGGCTGTCCCAGTTGGCACAAATGGCCTGATCACGGGGCGTAAAGAGACCAACGACGGCTTCCTTGGGATTTTGATCCGTTACGCCGCAGAAAATGCCGCCGCCGATGAGCAATAGTCCCAGCAGGGCACAAACAATGCCGATGATCAGCTTCTTTTGCACAGCGGTCAGCTTGGAACTCTTTTCTTTTTTCTCGCTCATATTATTTCGCTTCCTTTAAGCCTTTTTTGATGAGGATTTTCTCGATCTTGTCGGAGCAGTCCAACAAAGAGGATACGGACATATCGTGGTTCAAGGTGTCCAGAAAATACGCAGTGTATTTGGACAGATCCACGCTCTCGTACCAGTCGCGGCTCAGCAGCTCCGGGGTCTGATACACACCGTTGGTGGTGAATACACGATAGAAGGTACCGTTCTTATATGCCTCGTCAAACACTTCCAGACCGTTGCAGAACAGACCGAAGGTGGTGCAAACGAAAATGCGGCCGGCCTTCAAGCCCTTCAGCTTGGAGCAAACTTCCAGCATAGACTCACCGGAGGAAATCATATCGTCTACGATAATAATGTCTTTGCCCTCTACGGAGTCGCCCAGGTACTGGTGCTCCACAATGGGGTTGCGACCATTGACCACGCGGGTGTAGTCCCGGCGCTTATAGAACATGCCCAGATTTACACCCAACTGGGTTGCAAAATAAATGCAGCGGTGCAGGGCGCCCTCATCCGGAGAAATGACCATCAGGTGATCCTTGTCCACATGCAAATCCTCTACGCTGTTCACCAAAGACTTGATCATCTGATAAGTGGGCATGATGTTCTCAAAGGAGCCGTTGGGAATGGCGTTTTGTACACGCTTATCATGGGCGTCAAAGGTCATAATGTTGTCCACGCCCAGATTGACCAGCTCTTGCAGTGCCAGCGCGCAGTCTAAGGACTCACGGCTGCTTCTCTTATGCTGGCGACCCTCATACAGCATGGGCATCAAAATGGTAATGCGCTTTGCCTTGCCGGAAATGGCGGAGATGACGCGCTTTAAGTCTGCATAGTGATCGTCAGGGGACATGGGTACTTCCATCCCGTACATATTATATGTGCAGCTGTAATTGAATACATCTGTAATGATATACAGATCAAAGCCGCGCACACTCTCGTTCACGACGCCCTTGGCTTCACCGGAGCCAAAGCGGGGTAATGACACATTCACCTTGTAGGTGTCGCGCTGGTAGCCATAGAACGCAATGTTCTGCTGATGCTCGCTGGCCTGGTTTGCGCGCCATTTGACCAGGTATTTGTCGATCTTGTCGCACAGGGCTTCGCAGCCGGGCATGGCGATGATTCCAAGGGGGCCTACGGGGATTGTTTCTACATTTTCAGCGGTTTTTCTGGGCATATTAACAGCTCCTCCTAAATTTTTACGCCATTATAATACAACAACCACCGGCGAAAGTAAACCGGAAAATGAAAAATTTCAGAGAATTGACAGAATTAACCGGCGCTTTGTTGTTTTTTGCGGCGAATATGAACAAGAATCAGGTAGCCGGCCACGCCTGCAACACAGGTGCCGCTGACGGCCGCACCGATGGCCAACCCCTTGGGGGTATAGCGCAGCTCCACCGTATGCTTACCGGGCTTGACGGTGGTCGTCAGCATGGCTTCACCCAGCTTAAAGGTTTCCGCTTTTTCGCCGTCAATGTACACGCTCCACCCGGTGTCATAGGGAATGGAGGTGCACAGGTAGCTGTTCTCGCGAACGGTGATGGTGCCGGTAATGTGGGTCTCGCCCCAGTCGGTGACTTGCAGAGCGCTGTCTGCCAACAGGCGATAGCCTTTGGCAAATACGGTCTCGTCCATGCTGTATGCGTAAATAGAAGCGTAGCTCTCTGTGGCGCTCATACTCCCGGCGTCCAGGGATACTTTAATTTCCTCGCCCTTTTTGTGGTAGCCCAGATCCATAATGTACGGCTCTTCAATATTTTGGGACAGGGTGTTCTTTATGCCGTCACCACTGAATTCTGCCGTCTTGATTTCCGGCGAGGTCAGGTAAATATACACATTGCCGTCTCGTAGGGGACTGATGGTTACTTCCACCGTGCCGTATTGCTCGTCGCTGCTTGACTTGTTGAACCAAAATGTGCCGTTCTCCGAGCATGTGTCACCGGAGAGATTGTCGTAGCTGCAGTCCGTATAGCCGCAGGGTACAAATACCCCGTCCAGCCCTGTCGACAGGCGGAAGTAGTCCCCCTGCACCGCAAAGGGATCGCCCTCATCCGCTGCCCAATCTTTCAACTTGGTTTTGGCTGCATAGGCAATGGGCAGGAAGCAGTCGTTCTCATACACGGCGGCGGATTTGTCCTTGTTGCGGTACACTTCCGTAAAATACCGATCGGTGGGGGTAGGATTGGTGGGCGTGGCGATCAGGTATTTGATATTGAACATCATATTGTACACCGGGGTCTGTGGATTGTAGGTGTAGCTGTTGATCCGATTGCCAAACATACCCAGGTTGTATTGCAGCTGGGAGTAGTCCTCATACGCCATGGAAGAAAAGGTGGAAATGCCATTGTAGCCGTAATAGCTGGGGTCCATGCGCCGTTCCAGGTAAGTTAGCTCCGTGCGGTAAAAGTCGTTGTCCTTTTTGTTGATGGCTTCTATGGACTCCCGATAAGCAGCGTAGTTGCTCTTGTAGTCGCTGTTGCCCTGGGTAATGAGAATGGAGGAGCAGTCGGAGACGATCACCTCGCTAAAGCACATGGCGATCACCGCAAAGGCCAGCACGCTCTTTTTGCACCCGGACTTTTGCAGGCACAGCAGCAGCCCGCACCAGAGAATAAGAAAGGCGATGGTCACATAAATGGAGATCTCGCTCATCTTGGTGGTCATAAACTTCTGGGCCACGATCACATACAGCAGCCAGCCCAGGGCCACGAATACAATGTCCTTATAGGCAATGTCCCGTATACGGCACAGACCGCGGAACGCCATCACCAGCACCAGGAAACAATACATATAAGAGAAGCGGAAGGGCAGGTCGTTAGGGAAGTGGAAGGCGTGCCAAATAAAATTCATCGCATTATTGTCAAAGCTGAACAGGAGAAACAGAAGCAGTACAATATACACCGCCTTTTCACGCAGAGAAATGCGCCTGTTAATGAGGTACAAGGGCACCAGCAGCAGCGGCAGCACGCCGCAGTAGATATTGGGCAACACATCGTCGCCGCTGGAGCGAATGGTGGTCTCCAGGGCAGACAGGTGGGATGTTAAAAAGTCGAAAATGGTAAAGTAAGACTCAAAAGTGGTGGGGAAGCTGTCTGAGGTAGCGGAGCTGCCCCGCAGCAGGAAATAGGTGGGTAGCAGGGTCACAGCGCACAGCCCGCCGGCCAGCAGAGAGAACCCGGCAAAGTGCATGCACCGATTGAGAAACGGGTGACGCATGAGATTTTTGGCGCTGTACTTCTCTCGAGTGGTGAGCTTTTCGCCGCTCTTTTCCGGTCGGGGTTTGGCGGTCATCAGGAAGTAGGCCAAGAAGTACAGAACAGAGAAAATGCACGCCATATAGCCCATATAGTAATTGGACAGCAGCAGCACTGCCAGCGCGCCGGTGTAAAGAGCGCCCTTGCCGGTATGGATCAGCCGCTCAATGCCCAGTACGATCAGTGGCAGCAGAATCATACCGTCGATCCACATAATATTCCAGTAATACGCTAAAAAGTAGGCGCAAAAGGCGTAGAACACACCAAAGGCGGCACTCACATAAGAGTGGCGCTTTTGTGACGCCTTTAAGTAATAGGTAAAAGTGACGGCAGAGGCCATACACTTGACGATTACCAAAGCGGTGATGGCAAAGGAAATATCCGCCTTGTCAAACAGAAAGATCAGCACTGTAAAGGGGCTGGAAAGATAGTTGAAATAGTTGCCGAGGAAGCTGCTGCCGCCGCCGCTCTCCCAGGAGTACAGCAGGCTTTTGCCCTCTACTATCCGGTCATACAGTTCTGCAAACAGCGGACCGTACTGGTGATACAGGTCCATACGCATGACCGTGCCGTCTCCAAACGGGAACACACTGTACACAATGAAAATAAAGAGAATGCCCAGCAGTGCCACAAAGGCAGATACCGCTAAAAAGCGGTTGGCAAAAAACAACTTGTACAGCCGGCCGCCGCTTTTCGTCGCTGCCTTGTCCCGGCAGTCAAACACCAGCAGGCGGTCAAACAGGTAGTTAAAAATATAGACCACCGTTACCGTAGCCAGCCATACGAAAGGGGCTTCTCGCTTCAGCAGCGTGGCAAAGAGAAAATACAAGATCTTATAGAACCCAAAGTCCACGGCGCAGCGAAAGAGAAAGCCGCCGATCTGTTTGGGAACGGTTGCCATACCCCGGGGAAAGACAAATTTCTTCTCCAGTACAAAGGACAGCAGCGCAGCCACACCGGCACCGATCCCAACAGCCGCACCGGCCCCCAAGCCAAACGCCACCTTGCACAGCTGCTTGACGGCAAAAAGCACCAACAGGCACAGCGTGTAGGCGGCGGTGTAATTCACCGTTTCCGTATTCATCCACTTTGTAGCAAAGCGATGTTTGTTGTTTGCGGTAATGTCCATAAAATGCACCTCTTGCTTTTTGTGCGAATTTGATTTTAACATAACTCTGCCTATTTTATCATAATTATGGGCGGACTGCAACCGAAATAAACCAAGTAGGCATACAAGCCCTGTGTGGGGCATATCTTTTTACAGAAATGAAATGCGGGGTGACCTATGAACAATTTTGACGACGCGGCACGGCTGCTGGCCCAGCCGCTGGGAGATCTGTTGCTGGCGCTGCCTGCGCAGACCAAGGAGGAAATTACGGAACTGCGGGTGCGCCGTGGGCGGCCGCTGGTGGTTATGTTGGGCAGTCGGACTTGCTTCCTTACCGATGGTGGTAAGCTGATCAATCACTGCTCGGCTCGGGCGCTGGCTGTCACGGATGCCGCCTTTGACGCGCTGTTTGCCGCGGTGTGCGCCTACTCGGTACATACGCACATGGGCACACTGGTGGAGGGCTTTGTGACTGCACCTAACGGCAATCGGGTAGGTATTGCCGCCACGGCAGTGGAAAAAGACGGCACCGTGACCGCCATTCGGGATGTGCAGTCCCTGAACATTCGAATTGCCCGAGAGGAGCGAGGCTGTGCCCGTGGGGTGCTGAACACGCTCTTTGTAGGCAGGCTGCCCAGTATCATTGTGGCAGCGCCGCCGGGGGGCGGTAAGACCACTGTACTGCGGGATCTGGCAAGAGCACTGTCCGGCGGGTTCGGCGGACGGTACAGAAAGGTGAGTATTGTAGACGAGCGTGGCGAATTCGGCGGCTTTTCTCCTGGGGTGAACACGGATGTGCTGACCGGTTTTGGCAAGAAAAAAGGAATAGAGATCGCCGTGCGTACCTTGTCGCCGGAGCTGATCGTCTGTGACGAGATCGCCGACGATGCCGAGGTGGACGCCATTAAGGCCGGGTTCTCCTCCGGGGTGGCTTTTGCCGTGTCCGTACATATTCGAGATGCGGAGGACCTGGTGCACAAGTCCATTATCAAAAAGCTGTATCTAACCGGCGAATTCGATTATGTGGTGCTGCTGGAAGAATACGGAGATACCTTTTCCGTGGTGGATTTGCGAGGTGGCGGCGATGAAGATCCTTGGACTGTGGATGATCGTACTTTTTTGCGGGGCGATCGGTATTTCACTGGCAGTTGAAGTGGGGCGGCGCTGCGAGCGGGCACAGCTGCTTTGCCGCTTGGGGGAGCAGGTGCGGCTGCTGCTGGATTACAGTATGACGGATACGGGGGCTATTTTTGCCCAGTTGGCGTCGGACCCCCGCTTTGCGCCCTTTGGCTTTTTGCAGGGCTGTGACCCGGCCAAGACCGTGACGGTCGCTACCGGGCTGACTGCCCGGGATGACCAAGAGTTGGCAGCCTTTTTGCAAAGGCTGGGCAAAAGCGATCTGCAAAACCAGTTGCGGCTCACCGACGGCTACATTGCCTTTGCCAAAGGCCGGGCAGAGGAATACGCTGCGCGGTGTAAGCGACAAAAACAGTTGTATGTGGCCTTTGGCCTGTCCGGCGGGCTGATTGCCGCCCTGCTGCTGGCCTAAAAAGATCAGGAGGTACAAATGAGCGTGGATTTTATATTCAAAATTGCGGCCATCGGTATGATCGTGGCGGTGCTGAACACCCTCTTGGTGCGCAGCGGACGGGAGGACCAGGCCATGCTCACCACCCTGGCCGGGGTGATTGTGGTTTTGATGATGTTGGTGCCGAAGATCAGTGCGCTTTTCTCCGGTATAAAATCTATGTTTGACCTATGATCCAGATCGCAGGGATCGCCGCCGTTTGCCTGCTGCTGACGGTGCTGCTGAGAAAAGAGAACCCCACCTTTGCTTTGCTGGTCACTGTGGCCGGTGCCGGACTGCTGTTTTACACGGTGTCTAAGTTGGCCGGCAGCGCCTTTGGTATATTGGGTGACTTAAAGACCGCGGCAGGGGACACCGGGGCGTATATTGATCTGATGTTCAAGATTCTGGGCATTTCCATCGTGACCCAGGTGGTGTGCGATGTGTGCCGGGACAACGGCGCGTCCGCATTAGCTTCTCAAACGGAGACAGCAGCCAAAATTCTGGTACTGTCCCTACTGCTACCGCTATTTCAAACGGTGATCGGAATTGTGACGGGACTTGTAAAATGAAGCGATTTGTATTGACATTTTTACTTTTGCTGGCGTTGCCAGGGGTGTGCTTTGCCGCCCAGTCGGCGCTCTCCGGCGATGGCTATCGCCAGGCGCTGTCCGGGTATGACCTGTCGGCGTTCGAAAAGCTGGGGGACGACGCAAACAGTGTGTTAGAGCAGCTGGGACTGGATGATTTTGACTTTGAGACGGTGACGGCGCTGGACGCTAAGTCCTGCGTGCAGGTGCTGGGGCGGCTGGCGCGCCAAAATATCCAAACGCCGCTGCGGGCACTGCTGTCTGTGCTCAGCTTCACGCTGCTGTCCGCCTTTTTAACCGGTTTTTCCGGCAGCGGACTGCTGGGGCAAAACAGCTCAGTTTATTCCACTGCCTCCGCCTTGGTCATTGCGGCGCTGATCGCTGCCCAGTGTGCGGACACTGTGTCCCTTTGCTGTGCCACCATCGGCATTTGCGCGGACTTTGTGTTTGCGTTCTTCCCGGCATTTTTGGTCATTCTCACCGTGTCCGGCAGCAGCCTGACCGGGGTGTCCACCAACACGCTGCTGCTGGGGTTGGCCCAGGGGCTGAATATTCTGTCAGCCAAGCTGTTTGTGCCCCTGATCAACTGCTTTTTGGCACTGAGTCTGTGCTCCGGCGTGCGCAGTTCGCTGAATATTGACGGTGCGTTGCGGGTGGTGCGTAAGGGTTTGATCTCACTGATCTCCTTTTGTGCCGGGGCATTTGTGACGGTGCTATCTGTGAAGACGGCGGTGGCCTCCCGGGCGGACGCGCTGGGACTGCGTTCTCTGCGCTTTGCCATCAATTCCGTAGTACCGGTAATCGGCAGCGCCATCAGCGAGGGACTACTGTCTATACAAAGCTATGCCGGGCTGGTGAAGAGCACGGTAGGCGTTGTGGGCATTATTGGGGTCATTGCCCTGTTTTTGCCGGCGCTTATAAATGTGATCGGCTGGCGTGTTAGCATTGCCGTGTCCGTGGCGGTGAGCGAGATCTTTGACGACCGCACCGTGTGCAAAATGCTGCGGGCCTTTGGCGACGCCTTTTTGCTGATGAATGTGGTGCTCATTCTCTCCATGGTCACCACGGTGATCTCCATCGGCATACTGATCGCTGCAAAGGGGGCTGCCGGGTAATGGATGTGGTAAAGCAGTGGACCCTGAACATTTGTTTGACCCTCATCGGGGCAGTTATCCTATCACTGGTATCGCCGAGGGGCAGTATGGGGCGATTTTATAAAACCGTACTGTCGCTTTTTATCATCGCCGGGTTTCTGCTGCCTATCACCGGCGGCGAGAAGGCGGACTTTTCCGCTTATTTCTCCGATGTCACAGCGCAGGCGGCAGACGCAAACAGCGTGTATGAAAGCCAAATCGAGAGCCGTGTTAAACAGACCCTGACTGCTGCCGGGTACAAGGATTGCAGTGTGCAGGCTTCGGTACGGATCAAAGAGCAGGAGATCTATATTCAAGAGCTGGTGGTCTCCGTGCCCGGCGACATGGATCGGGAGGCAGTGGCGGCGCTTCTTAAGGCACAGCTGGGATTGCAGCCGGTGGTAAAAGGACTGGGGGAGTAGAAATGACAGAGAAGTGGAAAGAACTGCTAAAGGCGCCGCAGGGGCAGCGCAAGGTGTTCATTCTTCTGGCAGTGCTGGGGATTGCGCTGGTACTGCTCTCCGGCAATGGAACCGCAGGCAGCAAGAGTAAAAGCGAGACCACCACCGCCAGGGATTACGACGCCTATGTGGCGAATCTGGAGGGGCGGCTGCAAAAAACCGTTGCCAGTATGGACGGGGTGGGCACCTGCAAGGTGATGATCACTTTGGAAAAAAGCGACGAGAACGTGTACGCCACGAACAGCGAAAGCAAGCGAGATGCAGACAGTGGCAGCAGCAAGGAGGACTATGTGCTTTATGACCAGGACAGCGGCGAAAGCCCGCTGCTGCTCAGTGCCTACCTGCCCAATGTGCAGGGGGTGGCGGTGGTGTGCACCGGCGGCGACGATCCGGCTGTTCGAGAGAAGATCACCGCCACAGTCGCTTCTCTCTTTGGCATACCCACAAATCGAATATCCGTCTCAAAACTGAAAGGGGAATAGGTGACCGAATATGAAAGAGAAAAAGCAAAAGGAACCGGGGGCTGAAATGCAAGAGGTGCTCACGGAGGATCAGCTGAAAAAGCGAAAACTGCACCGGGCGCGGGTAAGCCTGGGTTGTATGGTGCTGATTTTGGCTGTCGGCGTTGTGGGCAACTGGTACTGGGAGAACAGCGATATTTCCACAAAAATCAGTACAGTCAGCGCCCAACGCACGAAGACCCTGGGGGAGGCCACCTTTGTGGATGCTACCACTGAGGCTGCTACGGAGAACAGCTACTTTACCCAGGCCAAGCTGGATCGGCAAAGCAGTCGGGACGCTGCGCTGGAAAAGCTGCAAAAAATCGTGGATACCGCGGATAAAAGCGCGGCTGCCCATAAAGAAGCGGCACAGAAGATTGCTAAGATCTCCGACGGCATCAATGCGGAAAACAAAATCGAAACACTGGTGACCGCCAAGGGCGTGGGGCAGTGTCTGGCGATCGTGAGCACAGATGGCAAAAAAGTAGACGTGATCGTAGACAGCAAGGACCTGTCTGACGCGCTGATCTTGCAGATCAAGGAGATTGCCGTGGAACAGGTTGGCTGTGATTATAAAAATGTGACCATCATTCAGTCTAAATAAATTCCAAAACCGTCTTGTAAGTTGCTTTTACTTATGTTATAATAAACGCACATTTGCAGCGGCATATCCGCTGGCAACAAAGGAGCGTTTTTTGCATGGAGATCAATACAAGCACTTCCATGGGCGAACTGGTCATTTCCGAAGAAGTGATCTCAGCCATCGCCACCAATGCAGCCAAAGATGTGGACGGCATTGCCGGGTTCTCTAACCGCCCGGTGGATGTGGTCAATACCATTAAGAAGGGCAGCCTAAAGGTAATGAGCCCGGTGCGTGTTTTGGCAGACGGTGAGGATTTGAACATCAGCATTTATGTGAACATGCTGCCCGGTAAAAAGATCCGCCAAGTGGCGGAAGAGGTACAGCAGGCGGTCAAGGAGTCTGTGCAGAATATGACCGGTAAGCTGGTGTCTAAAGTCAATGTGATCATCGCCGGACTGGAATTTGACCAGCCGGAGAGTGAAACGGAACCTTGTGAAACTGAAGAGTAAAAACGGATTTTACCGACAAGGCGCGTTTCTTGTCGGTTTTTTCTTTTGGAGGAAGTTTATGAAGCGGAACGAACAGCGCGAGCAGGCGTTTATCCTGCTGTTTGAGTACCTGTTTTTGCCCCAGGACGACCTGGTGGCGATCTATGACGAAAATATCGGCACGGTAAGCGATTATGCAAAAGAACTTTACACCGGCGTGCTTGCCAATTTGGACAAGCTGGACGAAACCCTGTCAAGCTATTCCAAAAAGTGGAAGCTGAACCGTCTGCCCAAGGTGAGCCTGACTGTGCTGCGTCTGGCGCTCTACGAAATGGAGTTTGTGGACGATCTGCCGGACAGCGTGGCGATCAATGAGGCTGTGGAGTTGGCAAAGAAGTACGGCAGTCAGGAAGACGCCAGCTTTATTAACGGCGTGCTGGGTGCTGTGTCTCGGAGTAAGACGGAATGATTCTGGGAATAGACACCAGCAATTACACCACCTCTGCCGCTGTGCTGGACGGTGAAGCGCTCACCCAACAAAAGCAGATTTTGGAGGTGCGCCCGGGAGAGCGGGGTCTGCGCCAGAGCGACGCCCTGTTTCAGCATACGCGCAATTTGCCGTTGCTGTTTGATAAACTGCCGCCAATGGATGAGGTAACCGCCGTTGGTGTCAGCACCCGACCGCGGAATGTGGAGGGCAGCTATATGCCTTGCTTTTTGGCAGGGATCAGCGCGGCGACTGCTGCCGCTAAGGCTGCCGGTTGCCCTCTTTATACCACCTCTCACCAAGTGGGGCACATTTTGGCGGCACTGTACGGTGCCGGTGCGCTGGAGATGATCCGTGCGCCCTTTGTGGCCTTTCATGTGTCCGGCGGTACAACGGAAGCCCTGCTTGTGGAACCGCACAAGGAAGAATTGATTTCCGCTCGTTGCGTGGCGGCCAGTTCGGACTTAAAGGCCGGGCAGCTGATTGACCGTACCGGGGTGCGGCTGGGTCTGCAATTTCCCTGTGGTCCGGCGCTGGAACAGCTGGCGCTGCAAAGCAGGGTGAGTTATAAAATCAAACCCTCGATGCAGGGAGCGAATTGCTCACTGTCCGGGGTGGAAAATCAAGTGGACAAGCGCTTGCAGGCAGGGGATGCACCGGCCGATATTGCCCGGTTTGTGCTCTCCAGCGTATCTGCTGCCTTACAAGGTATGGTGCAGGCTGTGTTTGGTGAATATGGGCAGCTGCCGCTGCTGTTTGCCGGTGGCGTGATGTCAAACACCATCTTGCGCCGAGAACTGGAAACAGCCTTTGGCGGCGTGTTTGCCCCGCCGGCGCTGAGTTGTGATAATGCGGCCGGTGTGGCCGTGTATGCTGCCCTGTGCAGCAAAGAACTGGAATGATGACTGTACTTTCTGTTTCTAAACTGAATTTTTATTTGCGCGCACTGCTGGAAGGGGACGCGCCGCTGCAAAATCTTTATGTAAGCGGTGAGATCTCCAACTTTAAGCGCTATCCCACCAGCGGGCACTGCTACTTTACCCTGCGGGACGAAAAAGCGCAGTTGAAATGCGTGCTGTTTGCCGCCCAGGGCGCGCACCTGCGATTTGCGCCGGAGAACGGTATGCGGGTGATTTGTCGAGGTCGGGTGAGCGTGTACGAAAGAGACGGCGTGTATCAGCTGTATGTGGACGACATGCAGCCCCAGGGCGCCGGTGCGCTGGCTGTGGCCTTTGAGCAGTTAAAGTCTCGTTTGGCGGCTGCCGGGCTGTTTGATGAGAGTCATAAGCAACCTATACCCAAGTACCCCGGGCGGATTGGCGTAGCCACCTCTGCTTACGGTGCGGCAGTGGCGGATATTAAGCAGATTACCGCGCGGCGCTTTCCTGCGGCGGAACTGGTGATCGCCCCCACCGTGGTGCAGGGCGACGGCGCACCGGAAAGCATTGCCCGGTCTATTGAACAGCTGGACAAAATGGGGCTGGATGTACTGATCGTTGGCCGTGGCGGCGGGTCTATGGAGGATCTGTGGGCGTTTAATACGGAGACGGTGATCAACGCCGTCTATACTTGCAAAACACCCATCATCTCTGCCGTTGGGCATGAGACGGATTTTACGATTACGGATTTTGTGGCGGATATGCGGGCACCTACCCCCAGCGCGGCGGCGGAGTTGGCTGTGCCGGATCGGGAGGAAGAGCTGCGCCGCATTGCGCAGCTTGAAAGCATTGCTACCCGCGCGTTGCGCAGTCTTCTGGAACGGGAAAATCAGCGACTGGACAGTTGCTTGGCGCGCAGAGGCAGCGCCGGGGCATATATTTCGACTCGACTGGAACGGTTACAAGCCTTGATGAACGGTAACCGGCAACAAATCCAGCTCCGCTTAGAGCGGGAGAACACCCGTTTGGAACGCGTGCTGGAACAAATTGAAGCTTACAGCCCGCTGGCGGTGCTGCGACGAGGTTATACACTGGTGCGCCATACAGACGGTTCACCGGTGACCAAAAAAGAAGAATTATCACCGGGTACTGCATTGCGCCTGCAATTTGCAGACGGAAGTGTGCCGGTGCAGGTTTTGGAGGAAAGAGAAGATGAATGAAGAAAACTTGACTTACGCTGATGCAATGCAGCGCCTGGAGGACATCAGCGCTCGCTTAGAGAACGGTTCGGTGCCCTTGGAGGAGAGTATTGCCCTTTATGAGGAGAGTGCCAAACTGGCAGCCTTCTGCAAGCAGATCTTGCAGCAGGCGCAGCAAAAAATTACGGAATTGGCTGGTGACGAAAAATGACAAACGAAGCATTTCAAAATACCCTTGCCAATGATCAACGCCTGATCGAGAATGCTTTACAGCAGCTTTTGCCTCCCACGGTATTTGACCAGGGTGAGGTGGTGGAAGCCATGCGTTACAGCTTGATGAACGGCGGCAAACGACTGCGCCCGGTGCTTGCGATGGAGTTTTGTAAGGCCTGCGGCGGTGACCGGCACGCCGTTTTGGAGCCGGCCTGCGCTCTGGAATATGTGCACACTTACAGCCTGATCCATGATGATTTGCCCTGTATGGACGATGACGACCTGCGCCGCGGCAGACCCAGCTGTCACAAGGCATATCCGGAGAATATTGCTCTGCTGGCCGGTGACGCGCTGCTGACCCATGCTTTTGAGATCATTGCCGACTGCGAGCTTTCTGCGGATGCGAAGTGCCAAATGGTTAGCCTACTGGCGGCCAATGCAGGCGTCAGCGGAATGATCGGCGGTCAGGTTTTGGATTTGAAATATGAAGCCGCAGACCCCTCCTTGCAGCAGTTGCTGACGGTGCATAAGTTGAAAACCGGCGCACTGATCTCTGCCGCCTGTATTTTGGGCTGCTTGGCAGCCGGTGCTACGCAGGCGCAGATCGCTGCCGCTTCTGATTTTGCCTATAATCTGGGCATTGCGTTCCAAATCAAAGATGATATTTTGGACATTACCGGCACCAGCGAAATGCTGGGCAAGCCTGTTGGCTCGGACAGTGACCAGGGCAAGGTGACCTATGCCACTAAGGTAGGTCTCGAAAAGGCGCAGCAAGATGTGGAGTTACTGACGGATAAAGCGCTGGAAAGCCTGTGTGCCTTTGACGATACAGACTTTTTACAGGCACTGGCGCAGTCGTTGATCAGTCGGGATCACTGATTTTTTGCATTATTATACAAATCTTGCATTTTTATTCAGGCTATGGTACAATAGCCTCATGAAAAGAGTTGAGTTATTTGTCTCTTTTAGACAGCATTCAGTCTCCTAAGGACTTGAAAAAAATGAATCGTGATGAGCTGGAACAGTTGTGTTCAGAGATCCGCGATTTGCTGGTGCAGACCGTGTCCCATAACGGCGGGCACTTGGCCTCCAATTTGGGCGTGGTGGAGCTGACCGTGGCGCTGCACCGGGTGTTTAACAGCCCGTCCGACCCCATTATCTTTGATGTGGGCCACCAGTGCTATACCCACAAGATCCTCACCGGACGCAAGGATGATTTTGTCACCCTGCGCACCGAGGGCGGCATCAGCGGTTTTACCCGACCGGACGAGAGCGAGCACGATATTTTTTCCTCCGGCCACAGTTCTACGGCTATTTCCCAAGCCATTGGTTTGGCTAAGGCAAAAGCGCTGCGGGGCGAAAAGGGCAAGGTGATTGCTGTGATCGGCGACGGCGCCATGACCGGCGGTCTGGCCTATGAGGCGCTGAACAACTCCGGCACGGAGAACGATAATTTGATCGTTATTCTCAACGATAACAATATGTCTATCAGCAAAAACGTAGGTGCTTTGGCAAAAAACCTGACCAGTATTCGCACCTCCCGGGCCTATTTTACCTTTAAGAGCAAAGTAGAGCATTTTCTGTCCCGCATTCCCAAGGTGGGCAGCCAGCTTTGTCGTTTTTTTACCAATATGAATTCTGCCATTCGTAAGCGGATCTATAAGGCCACCATGTTTGAGGATATGGGCTTTCGTTACTACGGACCCATTGACGGCCACGACCTGCGAGCATTGACGGATGCTTTGACAGTGGCTAAGGCGCACAAGCACTCGGTGCTGATCCACGTTAACACGGTGAAGGGTATGGGTTATCGCCCTGCGGAAAAGAACCCCACCCAGTTCCACGGTATCGGCAAATTCGATGTAAACACCGGTGAGCCGCTGAGCAAAGGGGAGACTTTTTCCTCCGTATTCGGTAACACAGTGTGCGACTTTGCCGCCAAGGACGCCCGTATTTGCTGCGTAACGGCGGCTATGGCTGCGGGCACCGGATTAACCCGTTTTGCCAGCGAATATCCCCAGCGTTTTTTTGATGTAGGCATTGCGGAGCAGCACGCAGTTACTTTTTCCGGCGGTTTGGCGCGAGGCGGTATGGTGCCGATTTTTGCGGTGTATTCCACCTTTTTGCAACGCGCTTATGACCAGCTGATTCATGATGTATCCATGCAAGGATTAAAGGTGATCCTGGCAGTGGATCGGGCCGGCTTTGTCGGTGAGGACGGCGAGAGCCATCAGGGGATTTTTGATACCTCTTATCTCAATTCCGTGCCTGGCTGGACGGTGTATGCGCCTACATATTATGCGGAGCTGTGCTCCATGCTGTACCAGGCCATTTATGTGGACCCGGGTGCTGTGGCGATTCGTTACCCCAGAGGGGGAGAGCCAACCCCGCCGGAAGGCTATCAGTACGAGAAAGAGCCGTTTCGTATCTTCGGCGATCCGGGCGCCAAGCGCTGCCTGGTGACATACGGGCGGCTGTTTGATACCTGTCTGCAAGCCATAGGAGAGCTGGACGATACTTTTGTTATTAAATTGAACCGGATTCGCCCCATTGCGCCGGAGGCGGTGGCTGCCGCTGCCAAGGCGCAGGCGATTTGGTTCTATGAGGAAGCCACGGTCAGCGGCGGCGTGGGGCAAACCTTTGCCGCTTTGCTGGAAGAGAAAGGCGGAAACGCCCGGTTTTTCCACAAGGCCGTGCCGGATACATTTGTAAAACAGGCGTCTGTGGACAGCCAACTCCGCAAGTTTGGGCTGGACAAGGCGTCCATAGTCAGTGAGGTCAACCATGCAGAAGAAAACCCGGCTTGATGTGGCTGTGTTTGAGGGGGGTTACGCCCCCAGCAGAGAAAAGGCGAAGGCCATTATTATGGCCGGTCAGGTCTATGTAAACAACCAAAAAGTGGACAAGGCCGGTTTTGAATTAAAAGAAGGCGACAAGCTGGAGGTGCGGGGCAAAACGCTGAAATATGTGAGCCGCGGCGGCTTGAAGCTGGAAAAGGCCATGCAGGTCTTTCCCATCACTTTAGCAGACAAAATCTGTATGGATGTGGGAGCGTCCACCGGTGGGTTTACGGATTGTATGCTGCAAAACGGCGCAAAGCGGGTGTATTCCGTTGATGTGGGCTATGGCCAGCTGGCCTGGAGCCTGCGCACGGACGATCGGGTGGTGAACTTGGAGCGCACCAACTTCCGCCATATTACAGAGGAACAGGTGCCGGAACCCGTTGATTTTGCGTCTGTGGATGTATCCTTCATTTCCTTAAAGCATATTTTTCCAAATTTGCATTTACTGCTGCGCCCCAGTGGGCAGGCGGTTTGCCTGATCAAGCCCCAGTTTGAGGCCGGTCGGGATAAAGTGGGCAAAAAAGGTGTGGTGCGGGAAGCCGCCACCCACTTGGAAGTGGTTGAACGGGTAATCGGTATGGCTATAGAGAACGGCTTTTCTGTTCTCGGTCTGGAATTTTCCCCGGTAAAAGGGCCGGAGGGGAATATTGAATACCTGTTGTATGTGGAAAAGTCTGAGGCGCCTGCGGTTGCGCCGGAGGTAGACCCGGCCGCGCTGGTGGGTCGCTCCCATGAGGCATTGGTATGATTATTTCTGTTTTTCCTTATATTGAAAATGAGTCGGTACGCCGTCTGACCGGTGATGTGCTCAGCGAGTTGGATCGGCTGAAATGTCATGTATATGTAACCCAGGAGTGCGCCGGTCAGCTGCCTGGGCACCATGTTGTATATAGTAAGCCGGACAAGATGATGGAGGACTGCGATCTTGCGATCGCCATCGGCGGCGACGGTACCACCCTGCGGATCGCCAAGAAAGCGGCTTTTTATGACAAGTGCGTGCTGGGCATTAACGGCGGACGACTGGGCTTTATGAGCGGCTTGGAGGCCAACGAATTGTCCTTGCTGGGCAATGTGGTTACCGGTAAATATAAGGTAGACAAACGGATGATGCTACAGGCGGATATTATCCGTGAAAATCAGGCGACAGAGACTTTTCACTGTCTGAATGACGCGGTAGTCACTCGCGGTGATTACGCTCGGCTGATAGATGTAAATATCCACTGTGAGGAGCGCCCGGTGTGGGATGTGCGGGCGGACGGTGTGATCGTGTCCACCCCAACCGGCTCAACGGCGTACTCAATGGCGGCAGGCGGACCGGTGGTCAGCCCGGAGACGGATTGCTTTGTGGTCACCTCCATTTGCCCCCATTCGCTGATTGACCGCAGCATTGTGTTCCCAAGCAGCAAGGCGCTGTATGTAAGGGTGCAGAATGATGTGGACAACAACTCGATTTTTACAGCGGACGGCAAGCGCCCGGTACAGATTGACGGTCGCACGGTAGTGCGCATTTCCAAATCTCCCTATGTGGCGCGGCTTATTAAAGTGAAGCCGGACAATTTTTACGAAATTTTGCGAAAAAAGATCATTGAAAGGTGATTGGGATGAAGAAAAGACGACAGGCAAAGATCCTGGAGATCATCTCCAAATACGAGACGGAAACCCAGGAGGATTTGCAAAAATATTTGCATGAGGCCGGCTTTGAAGTCACCCAGGCCACCATTTCCAGGGATATTAAAGAGCTGCGGCTGGTGAAGGCACACAGTGCAGACGGCAAGTATGTGTACTCCACCGGCAAGCACCCGAAGGAGGAAAATTTCGGCCGCACGGCAGGTATCTTTAGCGAGGCCATCTTAAAGGTGCAGTACGCCATGAACACCGTGTGTATCAAGTGCTTTTCCGGTATGGCAAACGCTGCCTGTGCCGCCATTGACTCTATGGACTGGGACGGCGTAGTGGGTACCATCGCCGGGGACGATACCATCTTTGTGCTTTGCCGCACCGAGCGGGAAGCCCAGATCTTTACCGTGAATTTGGAGAAGATGCTCCATGCTTAAAGTGCTGGAAATTGAGAATATTGCCGTGATTGAAAAGGCAGCGGTGCAGTTTGACACCGGGCTGAATGTGCTCACAGGTGAGACCGGCGCCGGTAAGTCCATTGTGGTGGACGCGATCAACGCCATCCTTGGCGAGCGCACATCCCGGGAGCTGGTGCGCCACGGTGCACCCCAGGCAGTGGTTCGCGCCTTCTTTGAGGGGGTGGACCCTGCCGTGCAGGCTGTGATCGGCAATTTGGGTCTGGAGCCGGAGGCGGACGGTTCGCTGGTGCTTTACCGACGAATTTCTGCCGAGGGCAAAAGCAGCTGCAAGATCAACGGTGCGCCCTGTACTGTGACCATGCTGCGCGCGGTGGGTAATGCACTGGTGAATATCCACGGTCAGCACGACTCCCAAACGCTGCTGGACCCGGAGGCACATGTGCACTTTGTGGATATGCTGGCAGAGAGTGACCGCACCTTGACGGCGTATCAATCGGTGTTTCACCAATTTTTATCTGTGCGGCGGCGGTTAAAGGCGCTGACGGCGGACGAGGAAGACAAAGAAAATAAGCTGGATCTGCTGAATTACCAGATCAAAGAGCTGGAGGACGCGGATATACAGATCGGCGAGACCGAGCGGCTGAACGCCCGCCGCACGGAGCTGAGTGAGGCCGAGGCGGTGCGAGCCGCCCTGCAAGATGTGGCTTATACCATGGGTGGCGACGAGGAGTTCTCCGGGGTGTGCGGCTATTTGCGGTCGTTGGCAGCCAAGACGGCACCCTATTCTTCCTTGCAAAGCATCAGCGAGCAGCTGTATGCCTTGTGTGACAGCGCCGAGACCTGCAAAGACGATGCGGAGCAGAAGCTGGAAACCTTGGACGCTGATCCGGAGGAGCAAGCCCAAATTGAGGAGCGGCTGGATCAGCTGTACCGCCTGTCCTTAAAATACGGCGCTACGGAGCAGGAAATGCTGGGCAAGCTGGATGAAATGCGCGCCCAGCGGGAGGAAATCCTCTTTGCCGACCGGGAGTTGGAGACCCTCAGTAAGTCCTATGACGATTTGCTTCTGCAAGTGCAAGCGGCGGCAGAGAATTTGACTAAGGAACGCAAGCAGGTGGCCGCCAAGCTGGAAAAGGAAGTTTGCAGAGAACTGGCGTATTTGGATATGCCGGGTATTCGCTTTGTGGTGGACTTTGGCAAAGGTAAACTGTCCTCTGTCGGGCAGGATACGGTGCAGTTTTTGATTTCCACGAACCCGGGCGAGCCGCCCAAGCCTCTGGCTAAAATCGCCAGCGGTGGTGAACTGTCCCGCATCATGCTTGCCATCAAGACCATTTTGGCTCACAAAGATACGGTGGGCACCCTGATTTTTGACGAGATTGACACCGGAGTCAGCGGCCGTGCCAGCCAAAAGATCGGCTTAAAGCTGCGGGCGGTGGCTGAGGACACCCAGGTGATTTGTGTGACGCACTCGGCACAGATTGCATCTTTGGCCGGGGCGCACTTCCTGATCCAAAAGCAGGTGAAAGGGGAGCGCACGTATACGCATGTGCAGCGCCTGGACTTTGACGGTCGAGCAAGAGAACTGGCGCGCATTATGGGCGGACTGGAAATTACACCGGCGCTGCTGTCTACGGCAGAGGAAATGCTGCGCACTGCCCGGGAGGGATCATCGCAATGGGCGTGAATATGGAACAAAAAGTAAAAAACGGCACATGCGCCTTTCGCCTGTGACCGAATAGATAGACTGAATATTGGAGGACAAACAAATGGGAGTTTATGAGGATTTGCAAGCACGGGGGCTGATTGCCCAGGTCACAGACGAGGCGCGGGTACGCGACCTGGTCAATACCGGTAAAGCCGTGTTTTATATTGGCTTTGACCCTACCGCAGACAGTCTGCATGTGGGTCACTTTATGGCGCTGTGCCTGATGAAGCGGCTGCAAATGGCCGGCAACAAGCCCATCGCTTTGATCGGCGGCGGCACCGCCATGATCGGCGACCCCAGCGGCCGCAGCGATATGCGCCAGATGATGACCAAGGAGACCATTGACCACAACTGCGCCTGCTTCAAAAAGCAGATGAGCCGCTTTATTGACTTTAGCGAGGGCAAGGCCCTGATGGTGAACAACGCCGACTGGCTGCTGGATTTGAACTACCTGCAAGTACTGCGGGAAGTGGGCGCCTGCTTTTCCGTGAACCGTATGCTCACTGCCGAGTGCTATAAGCAGCGTATGGAAAGGGGTCTGTCGTTCCTGGAGTTCAACTACATGATCATGCAGAGTTATGACTTCTACACTCTGTTCCAGAAATATGGTTGCAACTTGCAGTTTGGCGGCGACGATCAATGGTCCAATATGTTGGGCGGCACGGAGCTGATCCGCCGCAAGCTGGGGGAGGACGCCTCTGCCATGACCATTACCTTGCTGCTGAATTCCGAGGGCAAGAAGATGGGCAAGACGCAAAAGGGCGCCGTTTGGCTGGACCCTGAAAAGACCTCTCCGTATGAGTTTTACCAGTACTGGCGCAATGTGGACGACGCAGATGTAATCAAGTGCATGAAGCTGCTCACCTTCCTGCCTATGGAGCAGATCAACGAGTATGCCAAATTGGAAGGCCAGCAGTTGAACTCCGCCAAGGAAGTACTGGCTTATGAGTTGACCAACCTGGTGCACGGCGAGGAAGAAGCCAAGAAAGCCCAGGAAGCAGCACGCGCCATCTTCAGCGGCGGCGCAAACAGCGCAAATATGCCCACCACCCAGGTGGAGGCAGACAGCCTGACTGACGACAGCATCGGCCTGATGGATCTGATGGTGCTGGGCGGTATGGTTAAGTCCAAGGGTGAGGCCAGACGCCTGATCACCCAGGGCGGCGTGAGCCTGAATGACGAAAAAGTGAGCGATGTGTATGCCACCGTCAGCAAGGCGGATTTAGAAGCCGGCGCTGTGGTGCGTAAGGGCAAGAAAGTATTCCGCAAATTCACCCTGTAACCGAACAAAATCACATTTTGGCACCTGTGGCCCCCGGATCGGCGGCGCAGGTGCCTATTTTTTGTACTCCGGGTAAAAAATGGCGTATAATTGTTGAATACCCGGACAAAAATTGCTATAATAAATAAGATTATAAACAGATAATAAGCAGGTGAAAATGCAGTGACTGTTTTACAGGAGATCGAGGACTTGCGCCAAAAGCTGCGCTACTACTCGGATAAGTATTATAACGACGACGCGCCGGAGATTGAGGACTATCAGTACGATATGATGATGCGCCGGCTGGAGGCGTTGGAGCAGGCCAATCCACGCTACGTCTCCCCGGACAGTCCCACCCAAAAAGTAGGCGGCAAGGCGGATAATTCCTTTGCCCCGGTGGCCCATACCGTGCGTATGGAGAGCTTGCAGGATGCGTTTAGTACCGCGGAGCTGCGAGACTTTGATCGTCGGGTGCAGGGAAGTGTGGACCACCCGCGCTATGTGGTGGAGCCAAAGATCGACGGTCTGTCCGTAAGTTTGGAATACCGGGACGGCGTGTTTGTGCGTGGTTCTACCCGAGGCGACGGCGATGTGGGCGAGGATGTGAGCGGCAATTTGCTGGTGATCCGCAGCATTCCGCTGAAAATCAAGGACCCGCTGCCGTACCTGGAGGTGCGGGGCGAGGTGTATATGCCGCACCGCAGTTTTGAGCAGGTGGTGGATCGACAGCAGATTGCCGGAGAAAAGCCCTTTAAGAACCCACGAAATGCGGCAGCCGGTTCTCTGCGCCAAAAGGACAGCAGCGTGACTGCTACCCGTGGACTGGATATTTTTGTATTCAACATTCAGCAGATCCAGGGCAAAACCCTGCATTCTCACAAGGAGTCCTTGGATTATCTCAAGTATTTGGGCTTCCACACGGTAGATGATTTCCCTTGTTATGCGGATTTTGACAAGGTGCTGGATGAGATCCACGCCATCGGTGAACGCCGGGGCGATCTGGAATACGATATTGACGGCGCTGTCATTAAAGTAGATGATTTTGACCAGCGGCAGGTTCTTGGCTCTACCGCCAAATTCCCCAAGTGGGCCATTGCTTTCAAGTACCCGCCGGAGGAGAAAGAAACAAAGCTGCTGGATATTGAGATCGCCGTAGGTCGTACCGGGGTGCTGACCCCTACCGCTGTGCTGGAAAGCGTTCATCTGGCGGGCACCACCGTCAGTCGCGCCACGCTGCATAATCAGGATTTTATTACGGAAAAAGGCATTGCCATCGGTGATACGGTTACTGTGCGAAAAGCCGGAGATATTATCCCGGAGGTGTTGTGCGTCACGAAGCACGGCGGCAATCCCTGCTATACTTTCCCGGCCGTGTGTCCCTCTTGCGGCGCGGCGGTGATCCGGGAGGAGGACGAGGCGGCGATTCGCTGTGTGAACCCGGAGTGCCCGGCACAGCTGCTGCGCAATCTGATCCACTTCTGCTCCCGTGACGCTATGGACATTGAGGGGCTTGGTCCGGCAATCATAGAGACCTTTGTGCAGGCGGGTATGCTCCGCTCTGCCGGTGATATTTATCGGCTGGAGAAAGAGAAGATCGCCGCCCTGGACGGGTTACAGGAGACCAGCGCCGGGAATATTTTAGCCTCTGTGGAGAAGTCCAAAGAGAACGACCTTTCCCGGTTGCTGTTTGCCCTGGGCATTCGCCACATCGGTGCCAAGGCGGGCAAGCTGCTGGCGACCCACTTTGGAGATATTGATCGCATTATGACCGCTACGGCGGAGGAGATCGCTGCCATTGACGGCTTTGGCCAAATTATGGCGGAGAGTGTGGCGGACTTCTTTGCTACTGACGGCGCCAAGGCACTGATCGGGGAGCTGAAAACCGCCGGCGTGCAGATGGTTAGCAAGACGAAGGTGGAGGATCACCGCTTTGCAGGTATGACCTTTGTGCTTACCGGTACGCTGCCCACCTTAAAGCGCAGCGAAGCGGCGGCCATGATCGAGTCCTTTGGGGGCAAGGCCAGTGGCTCTGTTTCTAAAAAGACTACTTATGTGCTGGCAGGCGAGGCTGCCGGCAGCAAACTGGATAAGGCAAACGCTTTGGGAATACCGGTAATCGACGAAGCGCAGTTTATGGAAATGGTGAAATGAGAGAAATTCGAAAAAAGCAGAAAAAGTTATATAAAGCCATGCGCATTTTGCTGTACGCAGCTATTGCAGTGTTGGTGGTGTATATCGGTGCGGAGCCGATGGTAGCAAAGGCCAGTCACGTGGCTGCACTGGTGATGAATTATGTGTGTGACGCGCTGGTGATCGCCTCTATGTTCATGCTTTTGATGTACTACTCCAAGTACGGTAAAGTTGACGGGTATCTCAGCCGCATTGAGGACGAACTGGCAGATGCCGGGTATTATTTGTCCGATCGTCCGGAGCGGGAGATCGAGCCGCTGACCGCAGCGGTGCTGGCAGACCTGGATCGGTACGGCTACACCGTTGAGCGAGATTTGGAACTAAGCGAGATGCCCTTTGACGCTCGAGCCATGAAGAAAAAAGAATTCTTTTATGTGGTGGAGACGGAAGCACTGACCCGGGGCGATATTTTGGCTTATTCCGATGCGGCATTTACCGATCTGACGGTACAGAAGATGAAGCGCAGCGGCAGCGGCGTGATCTTGTTTGTAACGGACACGGCCGGGGAAGACGCCATTGACCTGAGCAAATCCATTACCTGCTACGGCAAGCGGGATCAGTTGCAGATCGCCTATGCCATCGCAGAGCCGGACACTGGACGGGTGTACTTCCTGGGCAACAGGGTGAGCAAATGCCAGCAGATGATCGCAAATTATGTAATGGGCTGCGAATTGCCCATTGCCGATGCAAATAAGGGCGAGCGGCTGCCGTTTCAGGATAAGTTGGAGGAAAAGATGAAAACCTTTACTCTGGCAGAATTTAAGAACGGCACATTCTTCGCTCACGATTAAGGAGACAGCTATGACAGAAAAGGTAAAAGAATATATTGCGTCCCTGCGGAGCAAGAAGATTGCTTTTGTGGGTATGGGGGTGGCCAACGCGCCGTCTGCGCTGTTTTTGGCTCGCCATGGCTTGCAAGTGTATGCCTGCGACAGTCGGGACGAGAGCTATATTGGGAAAAAGGCTTGTGAGGAACTGCGCGCCTGCGGTGTGCAGTTCTCCTTAGGCAAGGATTATTTGCGTATTTTGCCGGAGATGGACATCATTTTCCGCAGCAACGGCATTTTGCCGTTCCAAAATCCCTGGATCGGTGAATGTATTGAGCGGGGCCAAACGGTGACCAGCGAGATGGAAGAATTCTTCCATTACTGCCCGGCCAAGATCATTGGCATTACCGGCTCCAACGGCAAGACCACAACGACCACCTTGATTTACGAAATGCTGAAAAAGGCCGGCCACTCCGCAGTGATCGGCGGCAATATCGGCAAGGCCATGCTGCCGTATTTGGAGGATCTGACCCCCTCTGATTATGCGGTTTGTGAGCTGTCCTCCTTTCAGCTGCTGACCATGGGCAATCTGGTGCATCAGCCGGATATTGCGGTGGTGACGAATATCGAATCTACCCATTTGGACCACCATATCTCTCTGGACGAATATGTGGACGCCAAGCGGAATGTTTTGATTTATCAAAGTCCCTCCCAGCGCACGGTGCTGAACGCAGACTGTGATTATTCCATCGGCCACCGGGTGTACCACGATATGCGCTACGATGTGCGGGGCAAGTTGGCGGAATTTTCTTTAGAAAAACCGGTCAATACCGGTGCATATTTAGATGACAACGACAATATTGTCTATGCAGAGGACGGTACGGTGACGCAGATTATGGCCGCTTCCGATATTCGTCTGCCTGGGCGGCACAATATTGCCAATTACTGCACGGCCATCGCGGCGGTGTGGGGACTGGTGCAGCCGGAGCAGATTCGAGAGGTGGCCCGCACCTTTGGCGGCGTGGAGCACCGCATTGAGTTTGTCCGTGAGGTGGATGGGGTAAAGTATTATAACGATTCCATCGCCACTTCTCCCAGTCGAGTGATTAGCGGCGTGCGTGCCTTTAATCAAAAAATCATTGCTATTCAAGGCGGCTCGGATAAGGGCAACGATCTGTCCGTGATGGTGCCTGACCTGTTGTCCCATGTGAAAATTTTGATTTTGAACGGTGCAACGGCGGATAAGATTGAACAGGCTGTTTTGGCTGCGCCGGATTATGATCCAGATCAGCTGCAAATTATAAAAGTGAAAGATTTGGCGCAGGCGGTAGAAGCGGCACGCAAGGCAGCACAGCCCGGAGATATTGTGTCTCTTTGCCCGGCTTGCCCCGCCTTTGACCAGTTTAAGACATTTGAGTACCGCGGACGGGAATTCAAAAGGTTGGTGAACGCATTTTGAGTACAAACACAGCGGCGCTGTTGCAGGAATTGACGGCAGTTACCGGCACGCCCTTTTATGATGAGGAAGTGCTGAACCTGCTGACTTCCAAGTTGGTGTCCTTTGGCGATGTGCAGGTGGACGCCATGCACAATGTTAGCTGCACCTTTGGCAGCGGTTACCATGTGGTTCTGGAGGCCCACTGGGACGAAATTTGCTTTGTAGTCACAGGCATTAGTGACGACGGCTATGTGCACTTTGCCAAGTGCGGTGGGATTGACCCTCGGATTTTGCCCGGCGCACGGGTGGTGGTTCATGGCAAGCGGGACCTGCCCGGGGTCATCTCCACCTTGCCACCCCATTTGCAAAAAGGGGAGGACGGCAAGAAAGTGGCACCCATTGACGAGCTTTCCGTTGATCTTGGGCTGACCGCCCAGGCGGCCAAGGATTTGGTAGCGGCAGGGGACTGTGTAACCTTTGCGAAGCATTTTACGCCGCTGGACGGCACTCGGGTCAGTGCCAACTGTCTGGACGACCGTAGCGGCGTGGCAGCGGTTCTGCTGGCGGCAGAGCAGCTGAAAGATGTGCCATGCCGGGTGACCTTGTTATTCACCGCCCAGGAGGAAGTAGGCACCCGCGGTGCCAAGACGGCACTGTTTGACCGTGGCGTAGATGCCAGCGTTAGCGTAGATGTGTCTTTTGCCTACACACCCGGCTGTAAAGCGCGGGACTGCGGCGTGATGGGCAAGGGGCCGATGATCGGTATTTCGCCGATTTTGGATCGGCAGTTCAGCAAGGAACTGCTGGACCTTGCTAAGGAAAATCAGATACCCTATCAAACGGAAGTGATGGCCGGGCGCACCGGCACCAATGCAGATGCCATTAGCATTTGCGGCAGCGGTGTACGCTGCGCGCTGGTGTCTATCCCGGAAAAATATATGCACACCCCTGCAGAGGTTGTAGATACCGCCGATGTGGAGCAGACGGCGGCACTGCTGGCTGCCTTTGTGCGAATGAAAGCAGGTGAGCACCGTGCTTAAAACCTTATGCGATTTGAACGGCACCAGCGGCAATGAAGCGGCGGTGCGTGACTACATTTTAGAGCAGATCCGGCCCTATTGCACCACCTGCACTGTGGATGCGATGGGCTCTGTTGTCGCCTTTAAGAAAGGCAAGCGTACCCCGGAAAAGCGGGTCATGCTCTCTGCCCACATGGACGAGGTGGGCTTTATCATCACCGGCGCCACCGAGGAGGGCTACCTGCAATTTGCACCGGTAGGCGGGATTAACCCTTCTGTGGTGCTGGGGCGCCGCTTGGCGCTGGAAAACGGCGGCTTCGGTATGGTCGGCACGGTGCCCATTCACCTGCTCCATGAGGATGCAGGGGAGAAAGTGCCTTCCTTTGATGAATTATTGATAGATGTGGGCGCTGCCGATAAGCAAACAGCGGAAACGATGGCGCCGGTTGGCAGCTTTGCCTATTTCAGTGAGTCGTATGTCGCTTTTGGCGACGGTAAAATTTGTGCCAAAGCTCTGGACGACCGGATCGGCTGCATGCTGATGATCGAACTTTTACAATCGGAGCTGGAGGCCGACACCTGGTTCTGCTTCCAAGTGCAGGAAGAAGTGGGCCTGCGGGGCGCTGCCTGTACCGGCAGTCGGGTCCAGCCGGATCGTGTTTTGGTGCTGGAAGCCACCACCGCAGCGGACTTGGACGGCGTGACCGGCGATAAGCGGGTGTGCGTGCTTGGTGATGGCCCGGTGGTCAGCTTTATGGACGGCGCCACCATTTATGACCGGGCGCTGTATCGTATGGCCAGAGAAACAGCCGACGAGAACGGTATTCCCAGCCAGACCAAAACCGCCATTGCCGGCGGCAACGATGCCGGCGCTCTGCAACGGGCCGGACAGGGAAGTGCAGCGCTGGCTGTGAGCCTGCCCTGCCGGTATATCCACTCCGGCGCCTCTGTGGTGCAGCAGTCGGATATAGACGCTACCCGTGCACTATTGGCCGCCCTTTTGCCCAAATTATATGATTGAGTATCAACAGAATTTAGATCTGCTGCGGCAGTATGAACAAACGGATTTGTTTTCCGTACGGGTGCTGGCCCTGGCAGAAAGCTACGGCTGTGATTACAACTTCGCTCGCTTTTATGTGCAAAGAACGGAGAGCGGGCAAATAACTGCGGTTTTATCGTATTTGGATCGGGACTGCACTTTGTCCTTAACGGAAAATGCGGACCGGGAAGAATTGACGGCCTTTTTTGCGGCCATGGGATATGGTACGCTGCTTTGTACAGCGGATTTTTGCATGGATCGGCCTTACAGAGAGGGGTCGATGATGCAGTCTGTGCGGCGCTACGATGTGCAAAGCGGTATGGCTGTGTTTGACAGCTATCCAAAACTCATGGATCTATATAATTTTATCGACTACGACAGCCAGGATTTTGAAAGCTGGTATGTGGATCTGAGCCATCGTATTCGCCACGGCGGCGCCAAGGCGCTGACCTTGCGTATGGACGGCATGATCCTGGCCAGCGGTATATTATCATCCGTAACGGATAAGGGCGCAGTGCTCACCGCCGTGCGAACCCAGCCGGAATTCCGCCGCATGGGCTACGGCTCTATGCTGGTGCGGCGGCTGGTGGCAGACTGCAAAGGCACTGTATACTTAATGCGTGAGCAAGGGCGCAATGAACAGTTTTACCTGCAAAACGGATTTATCAATCAAGGATTATGGAGACAATATCAATGACCCCCTTTTTTCAACTGGACCCGAAAATCGAGTCTGCGTCTGCCGCTGCGTTGCAGCAGGTGGCGCCACGATTTACGGAGATTGACGAGGTAACGGAATACAATCAGCTGAAGGTGCTGCGGGCCTTTATGGACAACGGTATCAGCGAACGGCATTTTGGCAGCAGCACCGGCTACGGTTATGGCGACGAGGGTCGGGAGACCCTGGACAAAGTATGGGCACAGGTGTTCGGCGCGGAGGACGCGCTGGTGCGCCACAATTTTACCTGCGGCACCCACACCCTGGCGGTGGCGCTGTTTGGTGTGTTGCGCCCGGGGGACAAAATGCTGTGCGTCAGCGGTATGCCCTATGACACCCTGCACAGCGTGATCGGGCTTACCGGCGAGAATATGGGGTCGCTGAAGGACTATGGCATTGCTTTTGACTGCGTGCCGCTGAAAGAGGAACATTTGGACTATGAAGCCATTGCCAAAGCGGTGGACGATACGGTGACCATGGTGTATATCCAGCGCAGCCGCGGGTATGAGTTGCGCGCCAGTCTCTCTTTAGAGGAGACGCAAAAGGTGGCAGAGATTGCAAAAGAGAAGAACCCCAACTGCATTGTGATGGTAGACAACTGTTACTGTGAATTTGTCAATAAGCAAGAGCCCACCCAGGTGGGGGCAGATCTGATCGCCGGGTCGCTGATTAAAAACGCCGGCGGCGGTATGGCCCGCACCGGCGGTTACATAGCCGGGCGCCACGATTTGGTAGAAAAGTGTGCCTTTCGACTGACCACCCCCGGACTGGGGAGGGAAGTGGGCGCCACACTGGGAATGAATCGTGAGTTGTATATGGGCCTGTTCTATGCGCCCCATACCGTAGGCGAGGCGCTGAAATCCGCTGTGTATATTGCGGCGTTGTACCAGTCCTTTGGCTACGATGTGACCCCCAAGTGGGATGAACCCCGGCAGGACATTGTGCAGTGTTTGGGACTTGAAAACCCGGACAGTCTGGTTGCATTTTGTCAGGGGGTGCAAAGCGGTAGTCCGATTGACAGCTTTGTGCTGCCGGAGCCGTGGGATATGCCCGGCTATGACAGCCAGGTGGTGATGGCCGCCGGTGCGTTTACGCTGGGTTCGTCTATCGAACTGTCGGCAGACGCCCCAATTCGGCCGCCGTATTATGCTTGGATCCAAGGCGGTCTGCAATTTCATTCCGCCAAGATCTGTGCGGAACTGGCAGCCCAGCAAATGCAAAACAAAGGACTCTTAAAGCATGACAAATTTTAACGGAATTACCCCAAAAGCCATTGAGTTGCTCAGCGAAAACCGCTTTAACGATTCTAAGGCATTTTATGAAGAACATAAGGAAGAATTAAAACAGCTGGCCACGATCCCCATGCGGCAAATTGTGCTGGATCTGGCGGAGATGATGACGGAGCTGGACGATAAAATGTACACGGATCCTGTGTACACTGTTTCTCGCATTCGCAGAGACACCCGTCGCTCCAAAAGCAAGATGATGTATCGGGAGAACCTGTGGCTGATGCTGCGGCGACACAAGAAGCAGTACCCCTGCGCGCCGTTTTTTTGGTTCGAGTTTTCGCCGGTGTGCTACACCATGGGTCTGGGTTTCTTTGTGCAAAAGCCCGCCCAGTTTGACGAACTGCGCAAGGTGATTTTGGCTCACCCGCGCAAGTGGACGCGTGCAGTCAAACAGGCAGAAGACGCAGGTATGCACTTTGCCTGCTATAACAGCTACAAAAAAGACCGGGTGCCGGATGCACCCAAGGCGCTGCAGCCCTATTTGAACGCAAAGGACATGTCGTTCTCTTATACCGGGTGGAATTTGGAACACATTGGCTCTACTGCGCTGATCGACGAGTTAAAAGCCGGATTTGCCGCGGCATTTCCGTTATATAAAATCTTTATAGAAGCATACGAAAACATGCTGTCGGAGGGATTGATTGATGATGAATAAAAAAGAGTTTTTGCATCTGAAAAGCGGCACAGATGTGCGCGGTACGGCGGTAGAAACGGCGGAGCACGGTGTGCAGCTGACAGACGAGACGGTGCAGAAGATCTGCGTGGGTTTCTATAAGTGGTATTGCGACAAGGAGCAGGTAGATACCTTTGGCATTGCCGTAGGGCAGGACTGCCGCATTTCTTCCTCCCGCATTGCAGCGGCGGCTATGACGGCCTTTTGTGCCTGCGGGTGCAGGGTGTTTGACTGCGGACTGGCAACTACCCCCTCTATGTTTATGAGTATTGTAGAAAATGAGCCGGTGCAAACGGCGCTGGAGATCACTGCGTCCCATCACCCCTTTGACCGAAACGGGCTAAAGTTCTTTACTTCCGGCGGCGGTCTGGAAGGGGAGGATGTAACCGCCATTTTGGAGCTGGCTTATGACGCGGAAGTGCCGGTAAGTAGCGACAATGCACCTGTGGCACTGTCCTTTATGAACGATTATGCCGCCCTTTTGCGCCGGCAGATTGTGGACGGCGTGCAAAATGGTGACCGCCCGCTGGAGGGTCTGCACATTGTGGTAGATGCCGGTAACGGTGTAGGCGGATTTTACGCCGATCAGGTGCTGGCGCCGTTGGGTGCCGATGTAAGCGGCAGCCAATTTCTGGAGCCGGACGGCATGTTTCCCAATCATATTCCAAACCCGGAGAATAAAGGCGCTATTGATGCCGCCTCCAAAATGGTGCTGGACAGCAGCGCCGACCTGGGTTTGATATTTGATACGGATGTGGACCGTATGGGCTGCATTGGCGCCACCGGGCAGGAGATCAACCGTAACACGCTGGTTGCCTTGGCGGCGGCCATTGTGCTGGAGGATCACCCGGGCACTACAGTGGTGACCGACAGCCTGACCTCCGACGGTCTGCGTACCTTTATTGAGCAGGATCTGGGGGGCAAGCAGCTGCGCTATCGTCGCGGCTATAAGAATGTAATCGACAAGAGTATTGAACTGAACAAGAGCGGCGTAGACTCTGCCCTTGCTATTGAGACCAGTGGCCACGCAGCACTAAAGGATAATTATTTCCTGGACGATGGCGCCTATTTGGCAACGAAGATTGTCATTAAGGCAGCCAAACTGCGCCGAGAGGGTAAGACTATTGAGGACCTGACCGCAGCCTTGCACCGCCCGGCAGAGAGTGTGGAGATTCGTGTGCCCATTCTCTTAGAGGACTTTCACGACTATGGGGAAGATGTGATGGCGCAGCTGGCTGCATTCGCTGCCGGCCATGAGAATTGGAGCGTGGAGCCGGAGAATTATGAGGGTGTGCGCATCAATATACCCGGCGGCTGGTTTTTGCTGCGCCTGTCTGTGCACGATCCGATCTTGCCCTTGAACATTGAGAACGATGTGGCGGGTACTGCCGCAAAGGTTGCCGATGAGATTGCGCAATTCCTGACCCGCTTTGATAAGCTGGATCTTTCCGGCTTCAAAAAATAAAAGGAGACCTGTATGCTGCAACTTGTTTTTGGCAGATCCGGGTATGGCAAAACCGAATATATAAGAAATCGCATTGCAGACAAGATTGATCGGGGAGAAACACAGGTGCTTCTCATCACACCGGAGCAGTACTCATTTATCAGCGAGTACAGTCTGCTGGAGCAACTGGGGGAGGCACGAGCGCACGCCGTTCGGTGTCTCTCCTTTTCGCGCCTTTGTGATGAATGCGACCGTTTGTACGGCGCCGACGGCAGAAAACCGCTGACCAAGGGCGGCAAGGCCATTTTGATGAAAACGGCCATTGACCAAGTGCGCCCGGATCTGGAGTTGTTTGAGAAGAAAGGCAGTTCTGCGGCCTTTGTGCAGTCCATGACCGGCATTTATGACGAGATGAAGTCCTGCAATCTGTCCGGTGCGGCGGTATATGCGGCGGCGGACGATCTGGATACGGATATTCTGCGGTGCAAAATGCGGGACTTTTCGCGTATTATGACCGCGTATGAGGCGTTGCTTGGAGACCGTTTTGCGGATCCGGCGAACCGACTGACTCGCTTGTATGACCAAATCAAGGATCAAAACTACTTTGCCGGTCAAACCGTGTTTTTAGACGGATTTAATGGCTTTGTCGCCCAGGAATATAAGATTTTGGAGCGGATTATTGCTGAGGCCAAGGCGGTTTATATTGCACTGGACAGCGACTCCTTTGGTACCGGAGACGGTTATGACCTGTTTGCCTATGTGAATGAGACGGCAGCCATTTTGCAGCGCATTGCCGATAAGGCGGGCGTGCCCACCAACGCGTTGCAGTTGGGCGAAAACAACCGCACGGATTATGCGGATCTGCGCCGGGTAGAGCAGTATATTTTTGCCGACCAAGCGCCGGAGGTGGAGATTCCAGCGGAGCACATTCGCCTGTATGCAGCGTCTACCGTGACGGATGCCTGTAATGATTTGGCCTTACAGATAAAGGGTTTGCTGCGCTGCGGCTACCGTGCCGGGGAAATTGCTGTAACCATGCGTGACCGGGAAAAATATGCACCGGTGCTGGCGTCAGCTTTTGAAAAATACGGCGTGCCGTATTATGCAGATGAACGGCAGCCGGTGACCGCTCAGCCGATCTTGGTCTTTCCTATGTATCTGATGCGATCTGTGATCTACGGCTGGCGTAGCGACGATCTGTTCAGTCTGATCAAAACCGGCCTGACCGATGTGTCCGACAGCCCGGATCTGCACCGTACAGAAAATTATGTGTATACCTGGGGCATCAATGGTGCTGCCTGGAAGCGACCGTTTGACAAGTCTCCCAAAGGCTTTTCCGGTGCGCTTAGTGACAGCGACCGGGTGCAGTTGGAACGGATCAACGCCCTGCGGCAAAGCTTGATGGAGCCGCTCTTAGCGTTCCAAAAGAAAGTGCACGGCGCCACACCGCGGCAGATCAGCACCGCTTTGTTTGAGGCCATAAAAGCCTACCATGCGGATAAGCATTTGCAACAGCTGGCGGCCGGACTTGCGCAGGACGGCGCGTCTGCGCTGGCAGAGGAGCAGGGGCGCACTTGGGATGTGCTGATGCGCATTTTGGACCAGCTGGCAACGGTGCTGCCGGAGAAGCCCATGGCGTTGAAGGATTATTGTGCCCTCTATGCGCTGGTGACCCATACGGAGGACTTGGGCGAGATCCCAATGGGGCTTGACAATGTGCAGGTGGGCCAGGCGGATCGTATGCGGTTCAATAATCCGCGGGCGCTGTTTATTCTGGGCGCCAACGAAGGGGAATTTCCCCAAACGGTCACCAGTGGCGGCCTACTCAGCGACAATGAGCGCAAGCAACTGGCGGCGCATGATTTTAAGCTGTATTCCTTTGGCGAAATTTTAAATTTACAGGAGAGGTATTTTGCCTATAAGGCGGTGAGCGCCCCTCGGGAGCGGCTGTTTGTTACCTATACCGCTACCGGGCGGGCAGACGCACCGTCGGCCATTGTCACCGGCATACAGGCGCTGTTTCCGAATCTGAACGTAGAAAAATGGAACCCGGCAAACGGCCTGGATCTGGTCGATACACCGCAAAATGCCTTTGAACTGATGTCCGGCCTTTATGACAGCACGGATCCGTTCTTTGTGGCGTTGCGTGCTTATTTTAGCGACGAGCCGCAGTATGCGGCGGTACAGGCGCTGGCGGAGAACCGTACACCGATGATCAAAGATACTGCCACTGCACGCAAACTGTTTGGCAAGGATATGGTGCTGTCCGCCTCTCGCATTGAGGATTATTACAACTGCCCCTACCGCTACTTCTGCAAATTCGGGCTGGGGGCACAGCCTCGCCAAAAGGCGGAGATCAATCCTATGGAGCGAGGCACGCTGATCCACTATGTGCTGGAAAAACTGCTGTCTGAGGTGGGCACCAAGCAACTGCCCGACTATGACAGAAAGCAGATTACCGCGCTGGTGGACGGCTATATTGAACAGTATTTTAAGGAAGAGATGGGCGATCCGTCGGATATGCCCTCCCGCTTCCGCTACAACTTTCGCCGCCTGTCCAAAATGCTGGTGGATGTGGTGTGCCGCTTGGCAGGGGAGTTTGCCGAAAGCGATTTTGAGGCCAAGGCCTTTGAACTGCCCATTGATGTGGACGGCGCGGTGCATTCCAAGGTGATCCCCCTCCAGGATGGCGGCAGCCTGCGTATTCGCGGATCTGTGGATCGAGTGGATGTATTGGAGCAGGACGGTCAGCAGTTCGTCCGCGTGGTGGACTACAAGTCCGGCGCCAAGGCCTTTCGTCTGGCAGATATTGTCAACGGGCTGAACCTGCAAATGTTCTTATATTTGTTTAATGTATGCGCCGACGGCAGCAATCCCTATGCGGGTGTGCCTGCCGGGGTACTGTATATGCACGCTGCCCGCAATGTGATGACAGTGGAGACGAAAAGCAGCGCGGAAAAGGATATTGCCGGTCAGGAGGACAAGGCGTTCGGTATGAACGGCATAGTGATTACCAACCCGGATTGCGACATTCCGGCGGCCATGGAGCACGATCTGGCGGGCAAGTACATACCTGTACGGCTGAAAAAAAGCGGCGTGGGCGGCTCCCTTGCCAGCTTAGAACAGCTGGGGCTGCTTCAGCGCAAGATCGAAGCGCTGGTGGCGGATATGGGCAACGCCCTGCAAAACGGTCAAATCGGCCAGCACCCGGTACAGGCTAAGGACCATGACAAAACCTGCGAATACTGCGATTTTGCCTCGGTTTGCGCCTTCAAAAAGAGCGTAACCCCGCGCACCTATGACGACCAAACAGACAGCGCCGTGCTGGCAGAACTGGAAAAGGAGGGGGAGAGCCATGCCTAAGTGGACAGATGCCCAGCAGGATGCCATTGACGCACGGGGCGGCAATATCTTAGTGAGCGCCGCTGCCGGCAGCGGCAAGACGGCTGTGCTGATTGAGCGGGTCAGCAAGTGTATTACCGACCCGGGGCACCCGGTAGACATTGACCGACTGCTGATCGTTACCTTTACCAATGCGGCTGCGGCAGAAATGCGTTCTCGTCTTTCCGTGCGACTGCGCCAAATTTTGGCGGCTGATCCCGGGAATGCCAACGCTAAGCGCCAGCTGTCCCTGCTCAGCGGTGCGGATATTTGCACCATAGACGCATTTTGCCTAAAGCTGGTGCGTGAGAACTTTTTCTCCCTGAATTTGGCGGCGGACTTCCGCCTGCTGGACGAGAATGAAAATGACCGTCTGTTTGAAGAAGCCATTGATACCGTGCTGACAGAATTCTACGAAGAGGCCGATCCGGAATTTCTGCATCTGACAGAGGCATTCACCACTCCGGACAAGGACAGGGATCTGTTTGGGCTGATTAAAGAACTGATGCGGTTTATGAATGCCCAAGCCTTTCCCTTTGATTGGTTGGAGCAAGCTGTGGCCGCTTACGATCCGGCAGTGCCGCTGATGGATTCGCCTTGGTATCCTGTGCTAAAGCGCCAGGTGGAGGAAATGCTGGAGACTGCCGCTGCCCTTGTGAAACAGTCGGCGGGGCAACTGCCTCCTGAACCGGCCTACGATAAATATGCAGAGATGCTTGCCGATGATCGGCAACTGATCGCTCACTTGAAAAGTCTGCTGCATAGTGGCTGGGATGCTTTTATGAAGCAGGGCTTCCCGGTGGCGTTCGCCAATATGCCACGGGTGCGTAAGGATATCGACCCGGAGGTCAAGGCGGTTTTAGCTGCCAATCGTGATATCTATAAAACGATTATTACCAAGGATATTAAGACCTTTTTGGTGTCTGACAGTGCCGATTACGCCCAGGATACTGCCGATTTGTACCCCATCTACCGGGCGCTGCTCCGTGTTGTGCAGGCGGTGGAGCGCCTGGTGCGAGAGAAAAAGGACGAGCTGGGTGGTTACGCTTTCTCAGACATTGAGCATTTTGCGATTGATCTATTGATGGAAAAAGCCGCAGACGGTACGGTGCAGGCAACGGCACTGGGCCGCCAGTTGCAAGGGCGCTATGCGGAGATTTTGGTGGACGAGTATCAGGACACCAACGAGGCGCAGGATCGGCTTTTTGCCTTTCTATCCAACGGCGGCAACCGGTTCATGGTGGGCGATGTGAAGCAGAGCATTTACCGCTTTCGTCTGGCCATGCCCCAGATCTTTATGGCAAAGAAAGACAGCTACACCCCTTACAATCGGCTGCACCCGGTGTTCCCGGCAGCCATTACGCTGGATAAAAACTTCCGGAGCCGCGCCGGTGTGTGCGCTTATGTGAACCAAGTATTCTCTTTGTTTATGACCCGCAGGGTGGGGGAGTTAGACTACACCCAAAGCGAGTATTTGAACCCCTTTGACAGTACGCCCCCGGACTCTGTGCCCCACGCAGCACTGCATATTTTAGACGCTGCCACCGGCAAGGATCATGTGATGGACGAACCCATGGCGGTGGCGCGCCTGATCGCAAAGAAGGTGCAAAGCGGCGAGACAGTGCAGGACGGCGACAGCCGGCGACCGCTGCGGTATGGAGATTTTGCTATCTTAATGCGCAGCATGCGCGCTCACGCCGGAGATTATGCCCAGGCACTGCAAGATCTGCATATTCCGGTGGTCTGCGACAACGCCACCGGCTTGTTTGAAAATGGCGAAATTCAGTTGCTGCTTTCTTATTTGCAGGTGATTGACAACCCCATGCAGGATATTCCGTTGTTGGCAGTGCTGTCCTCTCCCATTTACGGCGCTACGGAAGATGAGTTGGCAGAGATCAAGCTGACTGCCGGTTACGGTCGGTTCTATTCCGCCGTGTTCCACCCGGACAACAGTTGTCGCTCTTGCTGCGCTGCGCTGCGAAAGGATCTGTCTTATTACAAAAAACTGGCGGTGACCATGCCGGTTGAGGCGTTTATTCGCCGCCTGATTCGGGATAAGAGTCTGTTTGCGTATATTCGCGCCTTGGGCGACGGCCAGCAGCGGCAGGAGAATGTGGAGACATTTCTTTCCATTGCCGGGCGTTTCGACCAAAACGGCGGACTGGGGCTGGCTGCGTTCTTGCGCTATGTGGACAGTATGATCCGCGGTGACGGCAAAACGGACAGCGCGCCGGTGATCGTTACAGACGAGAACGCAGTCAAAATTATGAGTGTGCACCACTCCAAGGGGCTGGAATTCCCGGTGTGCATTTTAGCAGGCGCCGGGCGCAAGTACAATATGCAGGATCTGACCGGCAAAATGCTGCTGCACCCGCAGCTGGGACTGGCAACCAAGTGCCACCAGGAGGAGGGGTATTTTGATTATCCAACCCTGCCGCTGGAAGTGGTCAAGCGAGAGAGCCGCCTGGCTGCTATGAGCGAGAATTTGCGCGTGCTGTATGTGGCCATGACGCGCGCCAAAAGCCAGTTTATCTCCTTTGCCAGCGTGCGTAGCTTGGAAAGCCGAGTCAAGACTCTGGCTGCCTATATGCAGCAGGGCAAGCCCCTGCCGCATTTGTGCTCCAAATTGCTGTACGATAGCGATTTTCTCTTGATGTCGGCGCTGTGCCACCCGGACGGCGGCGCCCTGCGAGAGATGGCGACGGTGGAGGTGCCGGTGCACCCGGCTGACTTTGCCCTGCAAGTGGTGTTCCACACCCCGGAGACAGAAGCGCCGGTGCAGACGGCAGAAAGGGAAACGGTGGCGGATCCACGCATCGTTGCGCAGATCCGGAAAAAGCTGGATTATACTTATCCTTATGCGGCACTGTCAAAAGTCAGTGGCAAGCGCAACGCTTCCGCACTGGATGAGGCTGTGTTTACCGGTTCGTATGTTGCCCGGTCCGTGCCGGCCTTTTTGCAGCCGGACGGCCTGACCCCGGCCGAGAAGGGTACAGCCATGCACACCTTTATGCAGTATTGCGACTACGCCGCCGCGCGCGCCGATTTAGAGCAGGAGATCGCCCGGGTGCAAAGTGCCGGGTATCTGCGACCGGAGGAGGCGCACACCTTGGATCGGCAAAAGCTGACTGCTTTCTTTACCGGCCCATTTGGTGCCCGGGTGTTTGGCGCCAAGGCGGTTTACCGAGAGCTGAAAGTGGCGTCATTCCTGCCGGTGCGCGCGCTGGAACAGGTGGACGCAGATGATCCGGTCTTTGTACAGGGCATTGCGGACTGCGTGTTTGAGGAGCCGGAGGGTTTGGTGCTGCTGGATTATAAAACCGACCGGGTGAAAACGGAACAAGAACTGCTGGCGCGCTACCGGCAGCAGCTGATGTTTTATAAAACCGCGGTGGCTCGCACCCTGCAAAAACCGGTGCACGCGGTGTATTTGTATTCGTTTTGTTTGTCCAAGCCCTGCGAATATAAATAAATTAAAAAAATGCTTGCATTTTGCTACAAGATGTGGTACTATATCAAAGCATTATGACTAATTGGTAAAGAGGTGACAGTAATGAAGGACGCAATTCATCCCAACTACGATACTTGCACAGTAAAGTGTGCCTGCGGCGCTACTTTTGAGACTAAGAGCACAAAGGGCGATATGAAAGTCGATATCTGTTCCAAATGCCATCCGTTCTATACCGGCAAACAGAAGCTGGTGGACACCGGCGGCCGTGTAGACAGATTCAACAAGAGATTCGCTAAGAAGGGCTAATCAAGTAAAGACGGGCAACGCTTGGGCGTTGCCCTTTTTTCGTAGGTGATGGTATGGAAAAGCCATATAAAACCATATTAGAGCCGGCAGAAGACGAGTTTGTGGAGAAGAAATCTCGCTTTATCGCTTACACTTCGCCGGTGCATACGGTAGAGGAGGCCAACGCCTTTATCGCCGGTATTCGCCAACGGCATTGGGACGCTACCCATAATGTGCCTGCTTTTGTGCTGCGCTCCGGCGTGCAGCGTTCCTCGGATGACGGTGAGCCGGGCGGTACTGCCGGTATGCCGGTGCTGGATGTACTCTTGAAAAGCGGTGTGCAGGATGTGTGCGTGGTGGTGACCCGGTATTTTGGTGGCATCCTCCTGGGTGCCGGTGGACTGGTGCGCGCCTATTCTCACGCCTGTTCTTTGGCGCTGGAGGCTGCCGGTGTGGTGACCATGGCGCCTTGCGCCGCCATGGAGTTGACGGTGGATTATAGCTACTATGAGCGGGTGAACAACCTGCTGGCCGACCACGGCGCGCGGGTGCAAAACGCGGACTTTGGCGCAGCGGTCACCCTGGCCTATACCATGGAGATAACACGGCTCCCGGCCTTTGCAGCGGCTTTGACGGAGCTGTCCGGCGGCAAGTATGCGCCAACGCAGACCGGCAGTCTGTTTGCCCCTGTATAAAAATACCAAAACCTGCCAACACTCTTTTTGAAAGGCAGGTTTTCTTATATGAAAAAACTATACTTATTTTCCGCATTATTTCTCTCTTTTTGCTTGTTTGCCGCCTGCTTCGCCCCGCTGGTGGAGACCGGTGAGCGGGTGAGCGAGGATGTGTTTCGCCTGCATATTTTGGCCAATTCCGACACCAAGGCGGACCAGGACTTAAAGCTGCTGGTGCGGGACGATGTGCTGCAGGCTTGCACTTTCTTCTCCGACTGCCAATCGGTAACGGAAGCCCAACAGGCGACGGAGAACAACTTGCAGCGCATTACGGAGATCGCTCGGCAGCGGATTCGGCAGGAGGGCTACAATTATCAAGTCACCGCCCGAGTCGTGCGGGAGTATTTCAATACGCGGGTGTATGAGAATGTGACTTTACCCGCCGGGTATTATAACGCCCTTAAGATTGAGATTGGCGCAGGGGCGGGGCATAACTGGTGGTGCGTGCTGTTTCCGGCAGTGTGCCTGTCTGCTTGCACCAAGGAGGATCTGTCCGCTTATCTTGACGAGGACGAGGTGCGTTTGATCGAGAACAGCGACGGTTATGCCGTGCGGTTCAAAGCAATTGAAATTTACCAAAAAATCAAAGAAAATTTGCAATAATACCTTGACATTTTCGGCGGAATATTCTATTATATTAGGGCTATGTGCTGGTATGGCGAAATCGGCAGACGCAAGGGACTTAAAATCCCTCGGTGGCAACACCGTACCGGTTCAAGTCCGGTTACCAGCACCAAGCTGGCCGGTACAGCCCCCGTTTTGGGCTTGATACAATAGAATACGCCGATGTGATGGAATTGGCAGACGTGCTGGACTCAAAATCCAGTGGTAGCGATACCGTGCGGGTTCGACCCCCGCCATCGGCACCAAAGGCTCTTCGCAAAGTGCGAGGAGCCTTTTTTTGCCGCTTTCGATTTATCTTTACAGCGCGTCGTCTTTCTGTTACAATAGAACCGTAGACTCTGTATTTATTTTGCTATACGTGAGATAGGGCGTATGAGAAAAGTGTAAAACAGGGAACCGTACCCTGTTTTAAGGGTTCAATGATACATGTATGCATTTTAGTATAGGATAGGGGATGATTGTTTTGCTAAAAAGAAGTGTATCGTTATTTCTTGTCTTGCTGTTGATCATTGGGGTCTTCACAGCCTGTGCAACAAAAGACAAAGATGATGACGCAAATTTAGTCACGGCCACCGTAAAATATAAAGATATTGCCAAAGACAGTGATTTTGATTGGCAAAAGCGCAATAATGCCTATTCATCTGACGGTATTCCAAAGGTGGAGTTAGAAAAAGACGGGTATTATATGATCAAGATTGTCTGCACAATAAATAATGGCTCTTCCAGAAATTTGGCTTGCTTGAATTTTGTTCCATATAAAGACAGTCAGATTATGTATGAAGAATATGCCATTGATATTGATCCGCCTGCTTTATATACCATTGATCCGCATACTTCAGATTCGGTAGAGGCGTATATTTTTGTGAACAAGTCACTGGATACTGAACAAAAAATCGACGAAGCGTTAAAGAACGAGACAATTCTTTTCCGTGCAGTGCTATATACAGATGATGAATCCCCGCAAGTCGAGGGATCGAATATAAATATACATGGCAAATATGTGGAACAATAGAACAGGGGACCGTCTCCTGTATTTTGGCCACTCTAACCCCCGAAATGGCAAAAATATGAAGTACAGACTTAGAGCTTATTTTAGCGGCCATAAAAACGCAATAATTTATATTTGCATATTGAAGTAATAGGGGAGGCGATGGTGTGAACAAAGTTGTCCGTGCGCTTATATGCGGTGTAGTAGTGATTGTTTTGTTAGGCGGAGTTGGCATTTTTGCGGATAATGTGCAGTCTGGAGATAAGCCGCTGACAAGTGTAAATTTGTCTGGCTTGGAAGCCTCTTGTGCATATTTAGGTACAAACTATTGGTATATAAATAATGGGTACGAAGTCGACTCTGGATGTAAGCCAGTTTCCTACATGATTTTTGTTGAAAATCATACAAGCTATGACATTGACGATATTACGGCACAGTTTATAACGAAATACCCCAATACGGTCTCAGAGGCCTTTGATTCGTTTGCAGGAGGCTCTTACAGATTATTACCTGGTGGTGACGGTAATTCAGAAATTGTGACTTTGCAGGTGCCTCAAGATCTAACAGACGATGAAATCTACAAGGCATTAGCGGATAACAAATTGCAAATTAAAGTTCGAATTGATAAATACGAGCAGACTCAATCTGTAGAATGGCGCAGAGCTACAAAGCAGGAAATTAAAGATTATGCTATGCCAAATGAAGATGAAGAGTAGAACAGGGGACGGTTCCTTGTCTCGCAAAAGAAAAGAGCAGGCCGTGAGACCTGCTCTTCCCTTGCACCGATCGATGCGGCGGGTGCTTGAATGCGGCGCGCGAAAGAGAGAGAATAAATGAATGAGATAAAACGCGCCGGATACACTGCCCTTTCCTTTTTCATTTCTTTTTTCGGTGTCGAACAACCATCCAACCAATCGGATTGTGTATATAATACACCATACGAAATGAACTGTCAAGGGAAAATGTGAAAATTATTGGAGTAATTTCAATATTATTTTTCTGAACAAACATAGAACATAGGGACAATACAAAAGATAGGAGGTTAAAAATGCTTGGACTGAAACGCGGGGCGGTGGCGCTGTATCCCCACGAAAAGGCATGGGAGACGGAGGCGCAGGCGACCATGGCGCGGCTGCGCCAAATTCTTGGGCCGGTTGCGGTGGAGATGGCTCATGTAGGCAGCACCGCCATTCCCACGATACAGGCAAAGCCGATTATTGATATTGCCGTTGCGGTTGATGATTTTGACGCGCTCTTGGCCTATGAAAAACAGCTGCGTGCCGCCGGGTTCTATTACCGTCCCAATGCACAGGCGGGGGTGCAGGGGCAGCTGCTGTTTGCCAGCGGCAGTTATTATGACGGTTCCGGAGACTTGCAAACCCACTTTATCCATATTGTGCGCACCGGCAGCGTGGACTGGCAGAATTATATTCTGTTTCGGGATTATCTTTGCACCCACCCGGACACAGCCGGGGAATATGAGCGCCTAAAGCTGGCGCTGGCGGCCAAGTTGCCTACGGACAGCGGCAGAGAGGACTATGTGCAGGACAAGCAATCCTTTATCCGGTCTGTTTTGCGCCGTGCTTTATCCGATATGCTCCTTGGCAAAACGGTGGATATCCGTATTGATCGACCCCTTGGCAGTCATCACCCAAAGCACACGGATATGATTTACCCGGTGAACTATGGCTATGTGCCGCATATTTTCAGTGCAGATGGAGAAGAAGCGGATGTGTATTTGCTGGGCGTAAGCGAGCCGGTGGAGAAATACAAAGGGCGCGTGATTGCGGTCATTCATCGGCTGGATGATGTGGAGGACAAATGGATTGCTGCGCCAACCGGTGTCACTTTTCCACCGGACGAGATTGAAAAGGCAGTTAATTTCCAAGAGCAGTATTTTCAGCACGAAATTGAAATGCTTGATCCGAATGGGGACCAATAAAAACACGACCCGGTACGGTGATCTGTACCGGGTCGGTTTGCATTTATAGGGGGTTACGCCAGGGCGGCGCCCAAGTTGCGGCAGGCAGCAAGGGCAGTATCGTCCGGTGCCTCATTGGCAATGACGCTGTTGCTCACCAGGTGGGCACCCAGGTCTTTGCACTGGTCTTCCCAGGTCTGCATCCACTCGCCGTCGCCCCAGCCGTAGGAACCAAAAAGGGCGATGTCCTTACCGTTCAGTTCCGGTGCGCATTGCAGAAACAGCGGCTCAAATTCAAAGTCCTCCAGCTGCTCTGCGCCCATGGCCGGGCAGCCAAAAGCAATGGCGTCATAGTCCTTGACCTGGGCAGGGGAGAAGTCAGAGGGGGTGAACAGGTTTGCCTGCGCACCGGCAGCGCCTGCGCCCTCTGCCACAGCCTCTGCCATCTGAGCCGTATTGCCTGTGCCGCTCCAATAAACGATCGCGATTTTTTTCATAATAAATTCCTTTCTGTATCTAAAAAAATATTAAGCAATTTTTACTGTAAGCTGTTCCACATTCCGCTGCCCGCCAAAGAACAAACGGCGATATACGCGGGTGCATTTGCTGAATTTACGAAAGGCACCGGCGGCAGCCTCCGGGTTGGTATAAACTTTCCAAACCCCGCTGCAAAGGCAGTTTTGGCCGTGGTTCTCAATAAAGCCGATCACATCGCCCAGAGGATAGCCTAAAAACAGGCCGATCTCATGGGGAAAGTCGCTGCTGACTGCCAGCTTGCGCCTTAACACCTCAAGACAGGCAGCCGGAGCCGTGCCGGTATAGCCGCAGTGGGCGAGAAATGCAGCCACCCCCGGCTGTTGCAGGTCGCGGGCCAGCCGATCCGGACGGTACACATATACCAGCGCCCGATTGCCGTTTTCCCGCAAAAGCAGCAGTTCAACACCCTTTGGCGCCAGCAGTGCCTGCCAGCGGGAAACGGCCATTTGCAATGCTGTTGGGTTCTCCGCAGTGCAGTTGAACAGATTGGCGGTTTTCAGCGACGCCAAAGTGGGCGCGCAGTGGTTGATGAGGTATTGCTCCAGCATTAATGCTCCTTTGTGGTTAGCGAACGCTAACTGCTTTTTCAAATCTTAGCCGACGGTATTGCCCGTCGGCTATAAGTATTTACGATAAATAGGGGATTATTCCACGGCATTTAGCCAGGTGATCCTATCCAGTTTTTGGTCACATTTTGAAGTTCAATTTGTGCCGTTGTTTTCTCAAGCGAACAGTTAGTAGCCACTAACTGAATAGATTTTACCATAGGCTTTATCCGCTGTCAATAGAAAGAGGATAAAAACATAATGATTCAATGAAAGAAAATCGCCGTGTAGCAAATGAATCATGGAGTAAAGGCTTACGGCAACACACATGTCATTTTTTTACTTTAGGAAATGTCTAAGCGAGAGGAAGAGAGGCGTTAACGAGAAAATCTCAGGGGGAAAACAAAAGACTTTTGGCTGATTTCCCTTGCATCTTGGTGTAAAATATGGTATAAAATAAATACGCACTTAGGAAAAGGGCATTGAAAAAGAAAAAAGTTTTTCAAAATCCCTTGACAGTTCGCCCCTGTTTGGCTATAATAATGACCGTTGCATCTGCGGGTGTAGTTCAATGGTAGAATCCCAGCCTTCCAAGCTGGTCGTGTGGGTTCGATTCCCATCACCCGCTCCAGCAAGGGATGCTGCAATTTGCGCTTGTAGCTCAGGTGGATAGAGCAACTGCCTTCTAAGCAGTGGGTCAGGGGTTCGAGTCCCTTCAAGCGCGCCAATATATGGTGGGATTAGTTCAGTTGGTTAGAGCGCCAGTTTGTGGCACTGGAGGTCATCGGTTCGAATCCGATATCCCACCCCATTTTTTTTGAATAACGCCCGTAACCATTGGGGTGTCGCCAAGTGGTAAGGCAAGGGACTTTGACTCCCTCACGCGTGGGTTCGAATCCCGCCTCCCCAGCCAGCGCCCCTTAGGGGGCGGATGCGATCCATTAGCTCAGTTGGCAGAGCACTTGACTTTTAATCAAGGTGTCCGGAGTTCGAATCTCCGATGGATCACCAGTAAATTTCCCTTAAAATCGCCGATTCTGGCTATTTTAGGGGATTTTTTATGCTTTTCTCAATGAACACTTTTGTGCGAATTTTACGCTATTTTACCCTACTTTACGATAAAACGTACACCAAAATGTATACCACTCCTTTTCAATCATTTACAAAGTTAGGTTATGCGCACAATTTTATATTTATAGAACAGGGGACGGTTCTCTGTATTACCCGGTTCGACCCCCGCCATCGGCGCCAAAGGCTCTTCGCAAGATGCGAGGAGCCTTTTTTCTGCTCTGTCGAATTCACTTTACAGAATACCATTTATCTGTTACAATAGAACCGCATACTCTGTATTTATTTTGCTATCTGAGAGATAGGGCGTATGAGAAAAGTGTAAAACAGAGAAAGATGAAAAATCTATGAAAGAGAACAAATATATTATCAGCTATAGTATTCAGCTGATATTGACACTCGCTGTTTTGGGTGCAGTTATTTGGTACGTGCAAATTATGCCCATAAACACACCGCTTGTTTCTGCATTCAATTTTGATCTTGCTCAATTCGGAATAATCATCGGATTAGTCATTATTTGTCTTGTGTATGTTTTCATTCTTGTGGGCTTTTTGGCTTCTGCAATTCGTCAAAAACAAGCAGGGAATGAGCATTACCTGGTTTCAACTGTAAGAATTATACTTCCTATTGTATTTATCTTTATTTTTCCGTTATCTTTTACAATTTCATTTTTGACTACAGAATCGGAGAAAACGCTCGCTTCACCGCTAAGCATTAAAGCCGTATGTGATGAATTGGAAAAGCAAGAACCGAGTGCCTTAGGTGAAGAAAAAGGTCTAAATGACAATGGAGTTGATTTGCCGAACCACATTTCTGATGTGGTTTTAGAGCAAAATTGTTTTGGTCGGTTAGGAAATGTTTCAGTTGAATACACACCAGATAACATGAAAGATAGTAGCATTTCGTTTTATTGCTATTATGCAAAGAGTAATGTGGGGTTTGTGCAGAATAAAATTTGTGATCGCTCTGATGATGACTTTACATTAAGTAATCAAGAGAAAATCGGTGCGTATATGTTATATTACGGTCAGCCGGAGGGCGAGAATGACAATGTAATGGCGTATCATTTAGTGCTGCAAAGCAAGAATGATACATATATTTACGCGACTTGTCAAATCCAGCAAGGCAAGAATTATAAAATACAGTATTCTAAGGAAAATTTCGTTGCCGATGCCACAGCGGTTATTGATACATGGAATAAGTTGTAAAACAGGGAACCGCCGCTGTTTTACCTGTTAGTCGGAGAAGAGGGAAAGGAAAATGAATAATCACATTTTTTCTTTAAATTGTGATTATACAAGCAATATAATCACAATTTCTTCAGTTGATGATTACAGTTGTAAAATTGTTGACAGTATAATAAACTGTTTTTTCGATAATAATGCGAAGTTGTATTTTGCTTCCGGTTTACCAGATAATATTGATGAAATATACGAAGACATAAAACAGTTTAATCCTTATTATAATGCAGGAGATTCTAAAAAGTTTTACATTCGCAGATATCCGCAAATATGTGCTGATTTATCCGAAGAAAAAATATTAAGCGATCTAGTAAATGATTGGACTTCAACAATATATGAAACAAGAAAAATCATTATTCTGACTAAAAAGCAAAAACAGGATTTATTGAGCGATTTTATTAATGGTATAAATTTTCAATCTAAATCAGACCGCTATTTTAGGGAGCGCTCTGTTTGTGTTATTGAAAATGCTCCTGAAGCTGAAAATGATAATACATTTATTTTGAAAAGCGACAAAGAACACATCAAAGCACTTAACAATTTTATAACACAACAGTAACGCAAGAGGACGGTTCCTCCGTGGTGATGTGAAATCGCATCAGAACAGGGGACGGTTCCTTGTTACGCAAAAGCTGATCATGCAAAAGTAAAGAGCAGGCCTTACGACCTGCTCTTCCCCGCGCCGTTACGGTGTGGGTCGGGTGTACAGAGCGCGCGTTCTAAGAAAATAAACGCGCACGGTACGCCGCTCTTTCCTTTTCATTTCCCTTTTCAGGTGTCGAATGACTGCTCAAGCAATCATTCTGTGTATATCTTACACATATTTAGCGAGATTGTCAATACATTTTACATAACTTATTGGAAATATTTCACAAACTGTATCACAATGTTGAAATTATATAGGAAAATAGAGATAAATATTGAATTGTAGATCCCAATGATATAGGAGGGGACTATGAAAACCAGAATCAAAACCGGCAAAGTATCGCTTGTCGTTTTTATTGCTTTGATGGCCGTGTGTGTTGCAGGTGTGGCGATTTGGTGCTACGCTGTCGGGCATCAGGTAAAGGAGCACCGCCAAGGCGGCTCGGTGACCTGTGTGGAATACAACGGCAGTACCTACTATCGTATGGACGGTCTCACCGGTGAATACTGCAATTTTATAACCGATCATCGGGTCAGCTACAAGCCGCGGCCGGTGCTTTCTCGTGCCTATTATACGCTGAAGAATGATCCAAACGGCGACTATTTGTACAGTACCGCCTTTCGGGATCACATTCTGTACACGCGGCTTTCCGCTCGGCGCGTGGATCAAATGAGCCAAAATCAGATCACTTCCGTTCTGGTAAGCCCAAGTGGCGGAGAAAGTAAAAAACAATTTATCAATGACCCGGCGGTTGTGGCTTACTGCGCCGCGTTAAAAGAGGAAAAATATCGCGCACAAGAGGCGAAGGATGAGGAACGCTCCAATATAGATGATGAGAATCCCATCGCCAAAAAGGAAGAAGACCCGGCGGCAAAGACTTTTCAGAAAAATACCAACAGTGGGTGGTACACACTGTACTTTGCCTATGATCACGCACCGATCTGTGGAACGGAATTTGTGATTGTTGCGGAATACGACGGCGTATTTTATGTGGAAAAGGAAATTACGGACCGGGCCTTTACCGGCACGCCTGTGGATTTCCCGCCGCTGGAAAAGGCTTGCCGTTCCTTGCCGCATAACGCTGCGGATGGAAAGTAAAAATAACGCGGTGCAAACAGGAATAAGAAAAAGACCCGGTGACAGTCGTTTGACTGCCGCGGGTCCTTTTCGATTAAAATTGCTTGCGGTGAATGGTACGAATTTTTGTAATATCCCCTTGGTTGTTTTTAAGTCCCAGCGAAATTTCCTGCATTCGCTTTTTGGTTTCGCTGTCCTCAAATTCTGCCTCAATAATGACAAATGCGTCATTTTCGTACAGATCTTTCGTGTTGATCAATTCCATTTCTTCTCGATCCTTTCGTATGAATTAATATAAAACAAAATCTCATCTTATATAGTAGTGAGAATGTGAATAATTGTCAATACTTTCGACAAAAACTCCCGCAAGAATATTGCAAATTGTGATACTTTTTCTGCTGAATGATAAGAAAAGAACATTTTCATCTGATCCCGTGTCGATATTGAAGAATATGGCGGTGGATTTGGAAAGAAGAGAATGCAATGATCGTTAGATCAGGCGTGAAAAGTCAGATCATAAACCGCGCAGGCGGTTCGTTGCTTTCATGTCACGGTTTTGTCATTTTTTTGATATTTTGGTATTTATTTTGTAACCAAGTTCTGTTATAATAGTTCGGTAGATGTGCGGTGACGCATATCGTCCAGTAAATCAGAAGCCGGGAGGGCAGCGCGGTGAAAGCGATTAAAATTTTAATTCCGATTTTGTGCATTGCTCTGCTGTTTTCCGGTTGCGGCGGATTTCATTTGGCGTCTTCCATAGATGATCTGATTTCGCCAGTGGCGCCTGCCGGGGCGGACGCCAGCGTCCAAAGTGCTATGGATGCCTACTGTAAAGGTGGCTATTCTGTAAAGATCCCTGCGGCGGGTAAATATACCACTTCTTATATTTTCTATGACTTTGACGATGACGGTCAAAAGGAGGCTCTGGCATTTTATGAGCCCAATGACGCTCTTGGCAAGATTGATATGGCCGTGTTGGAGCAAAGCGGGGAGAATTGGCAGGTAATTGCCAATATTCAAGGCGAAGGCACGGATGTGTACAGCGTGGATTTCTGTGATGTGAACGGCGACGGCAAAACAGAATTTCTGATTTCTTGGAATATGATCAGCTACTCTACCAGCCACTTGATGTCTGTGTACAAAATGACCGGTTCGGGCCAGGAGTCGAAATTGACGGCTTTGGCAGAGCCGATGCAGTATAGTGCATATATTCCTGCGGATCTGAACAATGACGGCGTGCAGGAGGTGCTGTTCTTCTCGGCGGATCAAATGAAGTCCCTTTCCGCCAGCGCGGCGCTGTATTCCTACAAAGGAGACAAGCAGACCCTGTTAGGCGAGACCCGCGTGGACGGGCATGTGAGCGCCTACCGCAAGTTACAGGTGGGCAAGGCAGACGGCAAGCCGGCGGTGTATGCGGACGCGGTAAAATCAGATGGGGCGTCTATGCTTACAGAGCTGATCTGTTGGAGTGATTATTATGACTCCATCGTTTCCCCGTTTTACAGCTACAACACAGGCCTGACGGCGGACACCGGCCGGGATGTGATGGTGCCTTGTGTGGATATGAACGGCGACGGTTTGCTGGAAATTCCTACGGACGCCAAATTGAAAGGTCTGCCCACGCAGGTGCGCGGCGTAGACTGGTGCAAATACAAAAGCTCCGTGCTGGTTCACACCGGGTACTCCCTGGCAGTACAGGAGGACGGCTATCAAATGGTGCTGCCGGATAAGCAATTTAAGTCCGTAACGGTCAGCTATGCTGACAAGAGCCACACATTGACGGTGAAGTCCAAGACGGACAAAAAGACTGCCTTTGAAGTGTTGCCGGTGCTTCAAACACAGTATGACGCCAACCCGGGCAACTATAAGGATTATGCCGAACTCTTGCGAGAGGGCGGTTATGTATATTTGGCAAAGTGCGGCAATTCTGCGGCTTTTGCCGTAACCGCAGACACACTGAAAGACTGGATCATTACCTTTTAACAGGAGGATGTATGAAGAAAGTACTGGTTGCAGAGGACGAGGAGTCCATTCGCGAATTTATTGTCATCAATCTGACCCGCAGCGGTTATACTGTGGAACAGGCGGAGAACGGCGCCGTGGCGCTGGAAAAGTTTGCAAAGGATGAAAGCGGCTTTGATGTGGCGATCCTGGACATTATGATGCCGGAGGTGGACGGTCTGGCTGTTTGCAAGCAGCTACGCGCCAAATCCTCGGACTTGGGCATCATTATGCTCAGTGCCAAGACACAGGAGATGGACAAAATTACCGGGTTGATGTTCGGTGCCGATGATTATGTGACCAAGCCCTTTTCTCCCAGTGAGCTGATGGCGCGGGTAGATGCCGTTTATCGCCGGGTGGAGATGACCCGGGGCTTTCGCAAGAACGACACCACCGGGGACACGGTTGTGCTGGACGAGTTTGAGCTGAACCTACGCAATCGCACCCTGTCTAAGAACGGCTCCAACATTGAGCTGACCCAGGTAGAGTTCCAAATCATTGAATATTTCTTTAAGAACCCCAACGCTGCGCTGACCCGCACGGATATTCTCAAGACCGTATGGGGCAACAACTACTTTGGTGATGACAAGATTGTGGATGTGAACATTCGCCGTCTGCGCATGAAGGTGGAGGATGATCCATCCAACCCGGTATACCTGACCACCATTTGGGGCCTGGGTTACAAGTGGGTCACCAAAAATAACTAAACAACGAGGACGAACGGCGCAATGGAAGAGAAATGGCTGAAAAAATTACATACAGCCGGGAGACTGAAAGAACTGCGGATGCAGGGTATCACAAAGCGGTGGGTGATCAATATTTTAGGTGTGATCGCCCTTTTCTTTGTGATCGTTTTTGTGGTTTCCGCTTTTACCATTCGTGCATACTATTATAATGCAGTTGAGAGTATCTTAAATTCCGGTGCGTCCACCACGGCCACCAATTACTTTTCCGGCCGACTGGACGGCGGCAGTTCCTTAGAGGCGTCAGCTGCGGATTTTATTGACAGCTTTAGCTACCGGGACAAGACCACCATTTGGATCATTAACAATGCCGGCGGCGTAGTGACCTCCTCCAGCGGTTTTGCGGTAGAAAAGGTGCGTATGCCGGACTATGAGGAGGCTCTGGCCGGTGATACAGGGCGTGCACGATATGTTGGGCACATTACCGATAATGGCGAAAAATGCATGGCAGTTACACGCATTATTTACAGCGGCGACGGCGAGCCGATGGGCGCCGTGCGGGTCATCAGTTCTTTGGAGATGATCGACCGTCAGATCAGCACCATTGTGCTACTGATTTTTCTGGCGTTGGTGCTGATCTTTGCGGTGATTTTGTACTCCAACCTATTCTTTATCCGTTCCATTATTATCCCGGTGCAGGAGATCAACCAAACCACTAAGAAGATCTCACAAGGGGACTACTCCGTTCGTATTGAGAAGAAATATAATGATGAAATCGGCGATCTGGCGGACTCCATCAACCAAATGGCTGAGGATATTTCTGCAACGGATAAAATGAAAAATGACTTTATCTCCACCATTTCTCACGAGCTGCGCACGCCGCTGACTTCCATTAAAGGCTGGGGCGAAACGCTGGCGTTTGCAGAGAATGATAATGAGGATGAGATCACCCGCAAGGGACTGCAAGTGATCGTCCACGAGGCCGGGCGACTGGAGGGATTTGTAGAGGAGCTGCTGGACTTTAGCCGTCTGCAAAGCGGGCGCATGAAGCTGCGCCTGGCGCCTACGGATATCTTTGCCGAGCTGGACGAAACCGTTTTCACCTTCCGTGAGCGCGCCATGCGCGAAGGGATTGAGCTAAAATACAGCATTCCCGATCTGCCGGCTCCGGCCAATGCAGACGCTAACCGGTTAAAGCAAGTGTTCATGAACATTTTGGATAACGCTTTAAAGTATTCCAGAGCGCCTGCTAAGATATTTGTAAAGGCGGAATTTGCCAAAAAAGGCGGTCAGGATTATGTGAAAATCGCCGTTGCGGATCAGGGGTGCGGCATTTCCAAGGAAAATCTGCCCCATGTGAAAGAAAAATTCTATAAGGCAAATATGTCCGTGCGTGGATCCGGGATCGGACTGGCGGTCACCAATGAACTGGTGGAACTGCACGGCGGCACCCTGGAGATCGACAGTGAGGAGGGCACTGGCACGCTGGTGACCATTTACCTGCCCATCAACAGTGCCCCCAGCAAAAAAGACCTGGCTCAGCAGCCCCAAACGGCAGAGACCAGAGAAGTGGATCAAAGTATGGAATTGAGAGGAAACAACGCCAATGCAGGAGAAAAAAACGCATAAAACATCGGTAGGCGGTCAGGCACTGATTGAGGGCATTATGATGCAAGGCCCCAAAGGTATGGCTACTGCCGTGCGCAAGCCGGACGGCGATATATTAACCGAATACCACGAATTCCACCGTCTGCGGGAGAAATATAAGTTTCTGGGTTGGCCGCTGGTACGCGGCGCCGTGAACTTTTTTGAATCTATGGTGATCGGATACAAGACCCTGATGTACTCCGCTGAGGTCTCCGGTATGGAGGAAGTGGAGGAGGAAGAAATGAGCAAGTTTGAGCGCTGGCTGACGGACAAGTTGGGTGACAAACTGATGAAAGTGCTCACCGGTGTAGCGTCCGTGCTGGGCTTTGCGCTGGCATTTTTGATCTTCTTCTATCTGCCAGTATTGCTGTTTAATGTGCTAAACAAGCACTTTGACGGCACGCTTACTCCGGCTCAAGGTACCATTGAGGGCGTAACGAAAATTATCATTTTTGTTGTGTATATTGCGCTTGTCAGCCGAATGAAAGACATTCGCCGCACTTTTATGTACCACGGTGCAGAGCACAAAAGCATTGCCTGTTATGAGTCCGGGCTGGATCTGACGGTGGAGAACGTGAAGAAAATGACCCGCTTTCACCCTCGGTGCGGTACTTCGTTTATTTTTGTAATGCTGATTTTCAGCGTGATTTTTTATTCTATTTTAGCCAAGTGTTTTCCGGTGATCGCTACCCAGCGGGTGCTGTGGATGCTGCTGAAATTGGTGTTTTTGCCGATTTTAATGGGGCTTGGCTATGAATTTATCCGCTATGCCGGTAAGCACGATAATTTGTTCGTCAAGATTGTCAGTGCACCGGGCCTTTGGATGCAGCGACTGACCACTCGGGAGCCGGACGACTCTATGATGGAGGTGGGCATCGCCGCACTTAAGGCTGTAATCACCGATAACCCGGAGGATGATGAAATCAAGTGACGGTTCAGGAAGCCTATAATTATAGTGTGTATTTTTTAGGCGCCAACGGCGTAGATGAAGAAGAATTTAAGGCCAAGTGCCTGGTATGTCATTTGGCAAAGATCGCCAATCGGGACTACCACAGTCACCTGGGCGACCTGGTGAGCCAAAAGAAGTTGGCGGACGGCCTGTGGCAACTGAAAAGCGGCACACCGTTGCAATATGTGCTGGGGGAGTGGGACTTCTTAGACAGCACATTTGCCGTGGGGCCCGGGGTACTGATCCCCCGACCGGAGACGGAAGAATTGGCGCAGTTGGCTATTGAACAGGTCAAAAATGCAGGGTCGACGCCTGTTGTATGGGACCTTTGCGCCGGCAGCGGCTGCATTGGGATCAGCATTGCCAATGCCTGTCCCGGTGCCAGTGTCTACTGTGTGGAAAAGTCGACAGACGCCTTTGCTTATCTGCAAAAGAACGCCATGCTTGTTGCCAATGTGCGCCCTGTACTGGCAGATATCAGCGGCGATTTGACTGCGCTGCCCAAGCCGCAGGTGCTGGTATCCAACCCGCCGTACATTCCTGCTGCCGTGCTGCCCACCTTGCAGCCGGAGGTGCTAAAGGAACCGAGGATGGCACTGGATGGCGGCACGGACGGACTGGACTTTTACCGCCTGATTGCTGAAAAGATCGTGCCAACACTGGACAGCGGCACGCAGCTGCTTTTGGAGATCGGCGACGAGCAGGGCAGGGCGGTGCAAAACCTGTTTGCCACCTGCGAAAATGTGCAGGTTAGGCAGGACATTTACGGCAAAGATCGTATATTAATCGCCACCGTTGCGTAATTTTTCTTGACTATTGCGTAGGGATAATGGTATGCTATTCTTATCATTGTAATATAAGGGTGCTCTTATGCTTTCTATTCTTTCTTATTTGCGCCAGGGTGAGTACCTGCTGGCGCTGATTTCTATTCTTTCCAGCTGCTTTGTGGTGTTTTGCTGTTTGCCTGTGCACGAGTTGGCACACGGGTGGGTGGCATATAAGTTGGGAGATACCACCGCCAAGGACGAGGGCCGGTTGACCTTTAATCCTTTGGCGCACCTAAACCCCATCGGCACCATTATGATCTTTCTCTTTGGGATTGGTTATGCTCGCCCGGTGCCGGTGAATCCCAATCGCTTTAAGCATCCCAAAAGCGGTATGGCGCTGGTGTCCCTGGCCGGACCCATTGCTAATCTGCTGATGGGCTTTATCTTCAATTTTATTTATATCGCTATTTACAGCAAAGCACCCGGTGCCGATGGCTTTTTGGGTGCCGTAGAGTATTTCCTTTATTTTGCGGCCTGGATCAATGTGTCTCTGGCAGTCTTTAATTTGATCCCCATTCCGCCTCTGGACGGTTCCAAAGTGCTGGCGGCTGTGCTGCCTTATAAGGCATACAATAAATATATGCGCTATGAGCAATATATCATGATCGCACTGATGATTCTACTGTTTGTGGGCGCGCTGGACGGCGTGATCTCCACTTTAAGTACGGCGATGATGAAGTTTATTTCCATTATCCCGGCGCTAATCTTTTTGAGGTAATATGGAACAACCGAGTTATAAACTGGAGATTTTTGAGGGCCCGATGGATTTGCTCCTTCACTTGATCTCTAAGCATAAACTGAATATTAACGACATTCCCATTATTGAGCTTGTAAATCAATATTTGGATTATGTGCGAAAAATGCAGGAGGAGGATTTTGACATCGCCGGCGAATTTCTGGAGATGGCTGCCCGCCTGATTTATATCAAGACCGTATCTCTACTGCCCCGCCACGAGGAGGCAGAAACCTTAAAAAAAGAGCTGACCGGCGAACTGATTGAATACCGGGACTGCAAATTAATGGCAAAGGAGCTGAGCGCCCACACAGACGGCTTTGACCGCTATGTGCGCACACCTCAGGAGGGGTATGTAAACTATGCCTACGAGCGATTCCACGAAGGGGAGGAACTTTTGCAGGCGTATATCAACGCTGCCGGGCGCGCCCAGCGCAAGCTGCCGCCGCCGTTGGACAGCTTCAAGGTGATTGTGGCGCGCAAGTTTGTAAATGTGGCGTCTAAGGTACAGACGGTACTGCGCAAGCTGTGGAACGGCAAGAAAGTGCGCTTTTTGTCCCTCTTTCAGGACGCCCAAACCCGCAGCGATATGGTCGCTACCTTTTTAGCGGTGCTGGAACTGGCTAAAACCAAGAAGATCACCATTGACGGGACCATGGAGGACCCGGATGTGCAAATCGTAAACGAGGTAAATACCGTTGAGTGAGAAGAACAACACCATTGCCCAGTTAGAGGCCATGCTTTTTGCCGCCGGAGATCCGGTGGAGCCGGAAAAGCTGGCGGATGTGCTAAAATTGGATATTGAAAACGTGATCAAAATGCTTGGATATTTGGAGGCCAAATACGACGAGAGCGGCAGCGGACTGCGGCTGATCCGCGTAGACGGCAAGTACCAAATCTGCACCAGAGAAGCCTATGCGGACGGTGTGCGTGCCCTACTGGAGATCAAAAAAAATACGCCTCTCAGCCCGGCCGCATTTGAAGTTTTGGCTATTGTGGCGTATAATAAGGCGGTGACACGCTCCTTTGTGGAGCAGGTGCGCGGCGTGGATTGCTCCGGCCCCATCTCCGGTTTGGTGCAAAAGGGCTTGATCGAGGAAAAGGGGAGACTGGATCTGCCAGGCCGCCCGCTGGTGTATGGCACCACAGATCGGTTTTTGCGCTGCTTTTCCCTGAATTCCCTGGATGATTTGCCGGATCTGCCATCCACAGAGGAAGTGGAGCAGATCGCCAAGGATAACGGCCAAACCTCGCTGTTTGAGAAAGAGGGCGGCAAGGACGACCCGCTGGCTGCAGCGGCTGACGCGCTGGAAAGTGCCAATAATGACGATGAAAAAGAGATCTGAGCGGGAGAGGTGAGGATTTGAAAATCTTTTTGATTATAGTAGGTGTGCTGGTGGTGCTCATCGCACTGCTGATGTCTCTTTCTGCCACCTTAACTTTGATCTATGACGGCGGCTGGCATACCAGTGTACAAGTGCTGTTCATTAAGAAAGACATTGTGCTGTCCCAGATTCTTTCCTTTATCCTGTTCCCGGAAAAATCCGCCGAGCAGACTAAGAAAAAGGGCAAGGAGAAAAAAGAGAACAAGAAAGACACCACGGAGCCTACGCCGGAAAATGCGCCCACGGAAGACGAGAAAGCGACCCAGGCGGTGCCGGAAAAGTCGGAGAGCGAAAAGGCACCCGCTAAGGCGGAAGAAAAGTCCAAAAAGCCCAACTACTTCCAGCAGCTTTGGGACAAGGACGGCGTGATCGGTTACTTGCTGTTGATCAGCAATTTAGTGGAAACTGCGTCTTCTGCGGTAACAACTTTATTTAGGGGCTTCCATATTTATTCATTATATGTTAAAATGATTATCGGCGGCGCAGATGCCGCAGATATAGCTGAGAAGTACGGCACCCTCTGTTCGTTCTATTATCCCGTTAAGGGTATGATCTTAAACGGCATGAAGGTGGACCAATACGATGATTACATACAGCCGGATTTTATCGCACCCCGCTCGGAGTACGAGTTCCAGCTCATCGGCAGTCTCAGCGTCGGTCTTTTGGTGCGTATGCTCCTGCGGGCCGGTATCGTCTTTTTGAAAAATTTTATTAAGGATAAGTAAGGAGAAAGTATTATGAAAGAAACTCCGGTAAACAAGATTATGGAAAACACGCTGGAAAAAATGCGTGAAATGGTAGATGTTTCTACCATCATCGGCGATCCGATGGTCACCGGCGACACCACGCTTATTCCGGTATCTAAAGTGACTTACGGCTTTACCAGCGGCGGTACGGATCTGCCCACCAAGCAGCAGAATCAAGAGCTGTTCGGCGGTGGCGGCGGCGGTGGCATCACCATTACCCCGGTGGCCTTTATCGTGATCGAAAAGGGCAAGTGCCGTATGATGCAGATCAACAATTACACTTCCTCTGCGGATCGTGCTGTGTCTATGATTCCGGAGTTGGTAGACAAACTCACCGAGCTGCTGAAAGCCAAGGACGCTAAAGCAGACGAGGCGGAGACCCCCGCGGCCGAATAATGATGTACGGATCACCCGCATATATTTGTGTGGGTGATTCTTTTGTATGTAAAAAAGCGTATTTTTGCCGTTCTCTTGTGTTTGTTTTTGCTGGTGCCGATGCCGGCGCAGGCGTCTACCAGCGCCCAAAGCGCCGTGGTGATGGACGCTGCCGGACACACGGTGCTGTATGAACAAAATGCTTATGAAGAACGGCCCATGGCCTCGACCACCAAAATTATGACCGCCTACCTGGCTTGTGCAGCCGGGGACTTGCAGCGAACGGTGCCTATAACAGCCGCTATGCTAAAAGACACAGAGGGCTCGTCCTTGGGATTGCATGTGGGGGATCGGATCACTTTGTACGATCTGGTGGTAGGCATGCTGTTGGTCAGCGGCAACGACGCTGCCAATGCGGCTGCAATTTTTCTTTCCGGCAGTACCAAGGCGTTTGCGGCCAGAATGAACAGTGCGGCCAAGGAAATGGGTATGCACCACACCCGCTTTGTGACCCCCTCCGGGCTGGATCGGGGCGATCATCATTCCACCGCTTACGACATGGCACTGCTGACGGCTCATGCCCTTCAGAATAAGACCTTTGCCGAAATCTGCGCCGCGCCCAGAGCCAAAGTGACCATCAACGGCAAATCGCAAACGGTATACAATCACAATCGGCTGCTCACTTCGCTGGATGGTTGTGTAGGCGTAAAAACCGGCTATACGGAACGGGCAGGGCGGTGCCTGGTGAGTGCTGTCAAGTATAAGGGGAACACGCTGATCTGCGTAACCCTATCCGATCCGGACGACTGGGTGGATCACCGCAGGCTGCTGGACGCCTGCAAAAAGCAGTACACCACCTACAAGCTGGAGCGCCATGTGCAGGTGCCGGTAGTGGGCGGCATGGAGTCCTATGTGACCGCCGAGTTTCGGTACAGCCAAACGGCACTGAACGCCACTTATACCGTGCGGCTCTATTACTATCCTTTTATTTATGCGCCGGTGAAGAAGGGCGATGTGATCGGCTACGCTTGTATTAATCAAATAACCGTGCCTATGCGGGCACAGGAGGATATTGAAATTTATGCCACAGAAGAATGAAGAACGACTGCAAAAGTACCTGGCCGAGTGCGGCGTGGCTTCTCGCCGAAAGAGCGAGGAGCTGATCGCTGCCGGTAAGGTGAAGGTCAATGGCCATGTGGCCCAAATCGGCGACAAGATCGACCCGCGCAGAGATCTGGTAACCGTGCGGGGGAAGAAAGTGCGCAAAACCCAGCGGAATTACTATATTTTACTGCACAAGCCCCGGGGCTATGTGACCACCGTGTCCGACGAATTGGGCCGTAAAACGGTGATGGATCTGGTGCGGGATATTGACGCACGCCTGTACCCGGTAGGAAGACTGGACAAGGACTCAGAGGGTTTGCTGCTGCTCACCAATGACGGTGCGTTTGCCAATACCCTGACTCACCCCCGTCATGCTTACAGTAAAAAATACCGGGTGACCATTCGCGGCAAGGTAGACGACAGTGCGCTGCTGCAATTGCGAGAGGGGATTGATCTGGACGGCCGTATGACCGCCCCTTGTGATGTGACCGTCCTAACCGCAGAGGAGAACCGTACGGTGCTGGAATTTGTGCTTCACGAGGGGCGCAACCGCCAAATCCGCCGTATGTGCGAGGCAGTGGAACTGGAAGTGATTCGCTTAAAGCGTATTGCCGTAGGCTCCTTAAAGCTGGGTATGCTGCCGGTAGGGAAGTGGCGCGAGCTGACGGACAATGAGGTGCAAAAACTCATGCGCTCCGGTGCACTGCAAACGGAGGATACAAAGAAGTGATCTGCCTTGCCAAATCTGCTGAAAATGCAGCGGAATTTCTGCGCTTTTTGTATGGAATATGCTATTGCTATTCCGGGGCAACGGTGGTATAATTACAGTAGGTAAGTTTGGACAGAGAATACTGTCGGCATTTGCCGAACTGCGCTTTTGCAATGAGCGGGAGCGCAAATGAGTGTACAGGAGGAACAACAAGTGAGCGAACTTGCAGAGAAGGACAAGCTGGCTGTGGATCGGCTGACTGCCCTGTTTGACGACGGCGCTTTTACTGAGATCGACGGCTACGCCAAATCCGCGTCCGGCGATGTGGAGGCTGCTGCCGGTTTCGGCACGGTGAATGGCTGTCCCGTTTACGCATTTGCACAGAATGTAAATGTAAACGGCGGTGCTATCAGTGTGGCCCAATGCGCAAAATTGAAGAAGATCTATGACCTGGCAACTAAGACGGGTTGTCCGGTGATCGGTATTTATGATTCCAACGGCGTAAAGCTGGACGAGGGCTTTGAAGCACTGTCCGCTTACGGCGAACTGGTGAAGGCTTCTACGGCGATGAGCGGCGTTTGCACGCAGATTTCCATTATTGCCGGCAGTTGTTTGGGTGCCAGTGCCCTGATGGCCAATATGGCCGATGTGGTGATCGCCGTAAAGGACGCCGATTTCTATGTAATCACCCCCAGTGATGTGACTGCGGATACCTGCTACGAGCAGGGCACTGTGGATATTTTGGCAGACGATCTGGACGGCGCACTGACTGCCGCCAAAGATGTGGTGGCTCTGCTGCCGGGCAACAACCTGTCCCCGGCACCGGTGTACGACTTTACTGCACCGTCTGTGGCTGTGGACACCGGCGCGTCTGCAATGGATGTGATCTGTGCTGTGGCGGATGCCGGCAGCGTGGTAGAACTGAAGGGCGGCTATGCCACCCATTGCGTAACCGCACTGGCAACTGTTGGCGGCACCACCGTCGGCTTTGTGGCCTTTGACGGTTCTGCGGTTTGCCCCGCTTGCGCCTATAAGGCAGAGGCTTTCGTAAAGTTGTGCGACGCCTACAATCTGCCCATCCTCACTGTGGCAGACGCTGACGGCTTTGTAAAAGATGCAGAGAACGCTATGCTTACCGCCGCTACCCGCATGGAGACGGCTTATGCCACTGCCACTTGCCCCAAGATCGCATTGATCACCAGCAAAAGCATTGGCGGTGCGTATATTGCGCTTGCCGGTAAGGGCGCCAATGCGGATTTGACATTTGTTTGGGATACTGCTGTGCTTTCTCCGCTGGACGCAGAAGCTGCCGTTGCATTCCTGTACAGCGACCGCTTAGCAGCAGGGGAGAATCGTAGTTCTCTGGTGAAAGAATATAAAGAGACACTGGCGTCTCCGTATACCGCAGCCGCCAGCGGTGCCATTGACGATGTGATCGTACCTGCTGACAGCCGTGCAAAGGTAATGGCTGCACTGGATATTTTGGCCGGTAAGCGTGAGAATACGCTGCCGAGAAAACATTCTGTTAAATAATCTGGAGGTTTCAATATTATGAAGAACTACACCATTACTGTGAACGGTACAGCTTACAATGTATCCGTAGAGGAGGGGACTTCCGCCGCTCCCGCAGCTGCGCCTGTTGCAGCTGCTCCGGCACCTGCTGCCGCTCCCGCGCCCACAGCAGCGCCTGCTCCTGCTGCCGCACCGGCTCCTGCCGCTGATACCGCAGTCACCGGCGCTGTGACCGTTGAGTCTCCTATGCCCGGTACCATTCTGGATATTAAAGTGGCTTCCGGCGCTGCCGTTAAGAGCGGCGATGTACTCTTTGTTCTGGAGGCTATGAAGATGGAAAACGAGATTGTGGCGCCGCAGGACGGCACGATCGCCAGCATTAATGTAAACAAGGGTGACAGCGTAGAAGCCGGTCAGACCCTTGCTTCTCTCAACTGATAAAAAAGAGGTACAAGAATGGCTAAAATCGGCATTACGGAAACCGTGCTGCGTGACGCGCATCAGTCCCTGATCGCCACGCGTATGCGCACGGATGAATTTGAAGGCATTTTAGAGAAGATGGATAAGATCGGTTATCATTCTCTGGAGTGCTGGGGCGGTGCCACTTTTGACGCCTGCCTGCGCTTTTTGGATGAGGATCCCTGGGACAGACTGCGCTTGATCCGCAAAAAGTGCCCCAATACGAAGCTGCAAATGCTCTTCCGCGGGCAGAATATGCTGGGCTATCGGCATTATTCCGACGAGCTGGTGGATTACTTTGTAAAGAAGAGTATTGATAACGGTATTGATATTCTGCGTATTTTTGATGCACTCAACGACGTGCGTAATTTGCAGACTGCCATTAACGCAGCCAAGAAATACGGCGGTCATGTACAGGCAGCAATTTCTTACACCACCGGTCCGGTGTTTGACACGGAATACTACTGTCATTACGCGAAGGAGCTGGAGGAGGCAGGTGCAGACTCTATCTGCATTAAGGATATGGCCGGTTTGCTGACCCCTTACGGCACCTATGATCTGGTTAAGGCGCTGAAAGAGACGGTAAACATTCCCATTCAGTTGCATTCCCATTACACTTCCGGTTTGGCTTCCATGGTCCACTTAAAGGGCATTGAAGCGGGCGTTGATGTAATTGATACTGCCATGAGCCCCTTGGCTATGGGTACTTCTCATCCGGCTACCGAGTCTATGGTAGCGGCTCTGCAAGGCACCCCGTATGACACCGGCTTGGATCTGAAGGCCTTGTCCGAGGTGCGTGACTTTTTCGTCCCCCTGCGAGAGAAATATCTGGCAGATGGTCTGCTGAACCCGAAAATGCTGGGCGTGGACGCCAACACTCTGCTGTACCAGGTACCCGGCGGTATGCTTTCCAATCTGCTTGGCCAGTTGAAGCAAGCCGGCAAGGAGGACAAACTGGAGGAAGTGCTGGCCGAAGTGCCGCGCGTGCGTAAAGACAGCGGTTATCCGCCGCTGGTGACCCCCACCTCTCAGATCGTGGGCACGCAGTCCGTGTTCAATGTCATTACCGGCGAGCGCTACAAGATGGTTACCAAGGAGTTTAAGGACATGGTTGCCGGCAAGTACGGCAAGACGCCGTGCCCCATTGACCCTGAATTCCAGAAGAAGATCGTAGGTGACGAAGAAATTATCACCTGTCGGCCGGCCGATCTGATCCATGATAAGATCGACGACTTTAAGGCAGACATCGCCGAGTATTATGAGCAGGAGGAGGACGTACTCTCCTATGCACAATTCGGTCAGGTTGCCGTTAAGTTCTTCCAGAAGAGAAGAGATAAAAAGTACGGCTTGGATGGCAAACACGACGATATGGACAACAAGATCCACGCAGTTTAATTGCAAGGGCGAAGTTTCGGCTTCGCCTTTTTGCCGTCCTTTGCTCACCGGTAACCCGGAATGTGAAGAAAGATAAAAGGCAATGCCGTACAGATTTTGCAATAAATGCCTATTTACACAAAAAAAGGCTGTTAAGTGTAAGTTTTTGTTGACCTTGATAACAGCCGGTGTTATAATCTATTCAGAAAATTTAACGGAGGGATTTTCATGAACGTATTGATTTTTGGCGGTACCGGTTTGCTGGGCTCCGCCGCAGCACAGATTTTTATCGACAGAGGGCATCATGTAAAGACCATTGCACTGCCCCCGCTGCCGGAAGGCGCACCTATTCCCAAGGAGATGGAGATCGAGTTCGGCAACTTCCTGGAGCTGTCCGATGAGCAGCTGGAAGCCGCTATGACCGGCATGGATGCATTTGTTTATGCTGCCGGTGTGGACGAGCGTGTAGAGTTCCCCGCTCCCGTATATGACGCTTATAAGAAGTACAACATTGATCCTGTGGATCGTTGCCTGGCTATGGCCAAGAAGTGCGGCGTAAAGCGTTGCGTTGTGCTGGGTTCTTATTTCTCCTGGCTGGCTAAGACGCACCCGGAAATGGATCTTTGCGCAAAGCACCCCTATATCCGCTCTCGTATTGATCAGGAGAAAGTGGCTGCAAAGTATGCTGATGAGAACATGGGTGTTGGCGTGCTGGAGCTGCCTTACATCTTTGGTACACAGCCCGGTCGTCGTCCTGTTTGGGTCATTTTGATCGAGCAGCTGCAGCGGTTTGAGAAATTGCCTTTCACTATGTATCCGGCCGGCGGTACGGCTATGCTGACCGTGCGCCAGGTAGGTGAGTGCATCGTTGGCGCTGCGGAGCAGGTACAGGGCTTCCGTGCTTACGGCATCTCCTGCTACAATATGCACTGGAGAGAGTTCCTGAAGATTGTTTACCGTGCCATGGATGGTATTCAGGATCGTAAGATCGTGGATGTACCGAAATGGACTTTCCAGGCCTTTGGTCTGCATATGCGCAAGGAGTATGCAAAGCGCAATGTACAGTCCGGTATTGATCCCGTAGGTCTGGCTGACATTATGGGTATGGATCTGTTCATTCCCACGGATGACACCAAGGAACTGGGTTGCACCCCCGATGATATTGAGGCTGCCATCTTTGATTCCATTGCTCTGTCTAAGGCTTCCTTTGAGGGTAAAGCAAAGCTGCTGGAAATGAAGGGCGAGTAATCCTACATAATGAAAAATATGCGCTCCGGAGTATTCCGGAGCGTTGTTTTTTGCCTTTAATGAAATAAAGCGGCAACCGTTCGGCTGCCGCTTTTTCTATAACGATAATTTAGATATGGTTGTTCAGGTAAGACAAAATCAGAGGATTGACCTGGCTGTCATAGTTTTTACCCATGGCGTAATTCTCTCTGTTAAACCCGTGGTTTGCTCCTTGAATGCGATACAGGGTAGCGGACTTGTAGGTATCAACAGCCTTTTCTGAGTATCGGATGGGCACGCGGCTGTCTGCCGTGCCGTGAATGATGATCACGTCTTTTTTAAAGTTCTTGATGTTGCCGTAAATATCATAATCGATCAGGGTGGAAATATAATCGTGCCCCACGGTCATCACCAGAAAGTTGGCAGTCTTGGGCACATGGCCTTTGTAGTTCTTGGTCATTTCGTCCGCCATATTCAGTCCCGGGTACATCAGGATCAGCCCGCGCACCTTACTGCTGTTCTTGGAAGCCGTCAGTGCCGACACCAAACCGCCTTGACTGGTGCCCAACAGAAAAATTTTGTTCTTGTCCACCCGCTTGAGCGCCCGCGCCTTACTTAATACGGACTCCAGGTCTTTTACTTCGGTAAAGACGGTCATATCCGTGGTTTTACCGTCGCTCTTGCTCTTCTTGCTGCCGCCGCAAAAGTCAAAACAGTAGGCCACATAGCCGTTCTTGGCCAGTATGGCACAGTAAGCGTTCAAGGACTTGTAGGTCAGCCCAAAGCTATGGGACAAAATGACTGTGGGTCGGTGATAACCAACGCCGTCCGGTACATAGACCTGACCGTAGATGCGGTTCTTGCCCCGTTTGGCCCAAACTGTCTCTGTGTGGTACGCCTGCTTAGGGATTTTGACTTTTACAGTCTTGGTATTGCTCCAAGAGCCGTAATACTTCTTTCCGTTTAAGTTCTTATAAGGCCGCAGATGCACATAATATGTGCCGCTGTATGGCGCATAGTAGGTGGCCGCCTTGTTGCTGCCGCCCACCAGAATGCTCTCACCGTTTTTGAATTGCTTATTGCGGGCGTAGATCACCTGGTAGCCGCTGGCAACCACCTTTTTCCAGCTGACGGTGATTTTTGCACCGCTTGCTTTTACAGACTGCAAGGTAACTTTTGCCGGCTTGGTGGCGACGGTCAGAGTTTTAGATTTTTTGGAATATAATGTTTTCTTTCCGGCCTTTTTGTAGGCGTGGATCTGGAGCTTATAAGTAGTGGCAGGGGACAGCTTTTTGACTGTGCCTTTGATTGCGCTGCCTTTGGTAGCGGTGAGCACCGTTTTCCATTTTTTGCTCTTGCTATCATACCGGCGAATGCGGTAGCCGCTGGCACCTTTCACTTTACTCCAGCTTATGCTGACGGTGCTTGCAGAGCAGCCGGTCATAGAGAATCTGGCTACATTGCCGGGTGCAGAAGCTGCCAGCGCCACTTCACCCGGGAACACCATAGTCAGCACCAAAAAAGCGCTGAAAAGGGCACACAAAGCACGTTTATATGCAGATTTTTTCAAGCTGATCACGCTCCTTAGAATTTCCATCGTGGTCTATCATTTTTTGCAGTAGATCAAAATAGGTCCAACCCAGCGCCCGGGCGGCAATCAGGTCAGGCAATCCTGGTCTAACCGATTGGGCCGTACTGCGCCGGTAAGATTCGGTTTGAAGTTATAAATATCTCCGCTGCCTCTCACTTCCTTACGCCCTCATAGTAACACAAACCTTTCCATTTGTAAATAAGTAGACAAATATATTTATGATCGTCTGATAACGGTGGCAAATGGCAGTTGCCATTGGACGAATTTGGTAGTATAATAGCGGAGAAGTTTTATGACAGGACGAGGGTATATGAAAGAACAAATCACCATAGAGGAGCTGCTGGCACTGGAGCCGGGCAGCTACCTGCTTTATGATATGCGGGACCGCTATTCCTTTGATTATGGTGCCATTCCCGGTGCAGAGCATAAAGAACAGGCGGCGATCTTGGAAGCGGCGGACAGCCTGCCGAAGGATATGCCGGTCATCATCTGCTGCAAAAGCGGTCTCCTTAGTGATGCGGTGGCAGAGGAGCTGCGCACCCATGGGGTACAGGCCATGAATTTACAGGGCGGCTACTACGGCTACCTGATGCAAAGCCTGCACTTTGAGGCGGATAAAGCGAAACAAGTGCAGCACAGTATTCACAAGAAGTTTCATAAGGAAATTTGGAGCCGATTTACTGCTGCTTTGGACGAATACAGACTGTTGCAGCCGGGTGATAAGGTTGCCGTTTGTATCAGCGGCGGCAAGGACAGTATGCTGATGGCGCTGCTGTTCCAGGAACTGCAAAAGCACAGTCGCTTTCCCTTTGAAGTGGTGTATCTGGTGATGGATCCGGGTTACAGCCCCAAGAACCGGGAGGTGATTGAGCGCAACGCCCGCACCTTAGGACTGCCCATTACCGTGTTTGAGACAGATATTTTCTCATCCGTTTTGCATATTGAAAAGTCGCCCTGCTATATCTGCGCCCGTATGCGCCGTGGGCATTTGTATAACAAGGCCAAGGAACTGGGCTGTAACAAGATCGCCCTGGGTCACCATTACGACGATGTAATCGAGACGATTTTAATGGGCATGCTGTACAGCGGCCAGGTGCAAACCATGATGCCCAAACTACACAGCACCAACTTTGCCGGTATGGAACTGATCCGTCCGCTGTACTTGGTGCGGGAAAGCAGCATTGAGCACTGGCGGGATTATAACGGCCTGCACTTTATCCAGTGCGCCTGCAAGTTTACGGACACCTGCACCTCTTGCAACCCGGACAATACTTCCAAGCGTAAGCGTACCAAGGAACTGATCCAAATGCTGCATGCAGAAAGTCCGCAGGTGGAAAGCAACATTTTCCGCAGTGTGGAGCATGTGAATATTGACACAGTGATCGGCTACAAGCAGCACGGTCAGCTCCATTCGTTCCTGGACAGTTATGATGAAACCGAATAAGCCTAAATAAAATGAACCCCGGAGTGCAAACTCCGGGGCTTTTTGTATCTGATTTGGTTTTAGAAGTTCAGCAGACCTGCGCCGCCGTTGACTGCCATAAAGGCAGAGGAGAACACCAAAGACACAATGGTCATCAGCTTAATCAGAATGTTGATAGACGGGCCGGAGGTGTCCTTAAAGGGATCGCCTACGGTGTCGCCAACCACGGCAGCCTTATGGGCTTCAGAGCCTTTGCCGCCGTCTTTCAGGCCCTCAATATACTTCTTGGCATTGTCCCAGGCACCGCCGCTGTTGGCCATAAAGATTGCCATCATAACGCCGCTGACCAGCGCACCTGCCAGCAGACCGCCCAGGCTCTCAACGCCCAGCAGGAAGCCTACCAGTAAGGGAGCCACCACTGCCATAATGCCGGGCAGAATCATCTCTTTCAGTGCTGCGGTGGTGGAGATGGACACACACTTGGTGTAGTCCGGCTTTTCCGTGCCCTTTAAGATGCCGGGTTTCTCCCGGAACTGGCGGCGCACTTCCTCGATCATCTTGTTCGCAGCCTTACCAACGGAACTCATGGTAAAGGCAGAGAACAGGAAGGGGAGCATACCGCCCAGGAACAAGCCTACCACAACTTTGGCATCCAAAATGCTCATACCGCCACTGGTGATATTCGTAGTTTCTGCAAAGGAGGCGAACAGCGCCAGCGCCGTCAAGGCGGCAGAGCCGATGGCAAAGCCTTTGCCTACTGCGGCTGTGGTGTTACCTACGCTGTCCAGCTTATCGGTGATTTTGCGCACAGAGCCATCCAGTTCACTCATCTCGGCAATACCGCCGGCATTGTCTGCAATCGGACCGTAAGCGTCCACCGCCACGGTGATCCCGGTGGTAGACAGCATACCGACGGCAGCAAGTGCGATACCGTAAAGACCTAAGAATTTGTAAGACAGCAGTATGCCTACGGCAATAAACAGCACCGGAATGGCTGTGGAACGCATGCCCACGCTCATACCGCTGATAATGTTGGTTGCAGCGCCGGTTTTGGAGCTTTCTGCAATTTCTTTTACAGATTTATAGTGATCGGAAGTATAAATTTCCGTCAGCTTACCGATGGCAGTGCCTACGATCAGGCCGCACAGCACACACCAAAAGCCGTTCATGGTACCCAGCATAAAGTGGCTTAGCAACCCGGCTGCAAGGATCACCAGCGCCGTTGCCGTATATTCGCCCCGGTTCAAGGCGCGCTGCGGGTCCGTGCCGTCCTTGGCCCGTACAAAGAATGTGGCGATCACAGAGCCGAGAATGCCCACGCCGCACAGCACCAGCGGGAAGATAGCCGCATACAGCCGACTGCTGACGGTGGTAGCTGCAAATGCCAAGGTGATGGCAGAGATAATGGAGCCAACATAGCTTTCAAACAAATCGGCGCCCATACCGGCTACATCGCCCACATTGTCGCCCACATTGTCTGCAATGGTTGCCGGGTTGCGGGGATCGTCCTCCGGAATACCGGCCTCCACTTTGCCCACCAGATCGGCGCCCACATCCGCAGCCTTGGTATAAATACCGCCGCCGACACGGGCAAACAGGGCGATAGAAGACGCACCCAAACTAAAGCCTGTGAGAATATTCAGAGCAGAGGCATTACTCACCAGATCGTACTTACTGTTCAGGAACAGGAAGATTAAACCCACGCCGATGACGCCCAGGCCGACCACAGACAAACCCATCACGGCACCGCCGCTAAAGGCAATCTTTAGTGCTTTATTCATGCCTCGCTCCCGCGCAGCATTGGCGGTGCGTACGTTGGCTTTAGCGGCCACGGTCATACCAAAGAACCCGGCCAGGGTAGAGAACAGAGCGCCCAGCACAAAGCAAACGGCGGTGAGCCAGTTGATCACCAAGCCAATTACTAAAAACAGTACCACGGCAAAAACAATCAGAATTCGATACTCGGCAAACAAAAAGGCGCGAGCGCCGGTGGCGATGGCGTCGGCAATCTCTTTCATCTTTGCCGTGCCGGCGTCTTTCTTACCGATGTAGCGTGCAGTGAACAGGGCGAACAGCAGCGCCACCAAACCGCACACAGGTACAAGGTACAATAACTTTTCCATAAATTAACCACTCCCGGTCCGAATTCCGGCAAAGCCGAGAATTCTTATACTTTAATCTATTTTTACCATACTTGTAAGAAAAAGTCAACAAACAAAATAGCCGCCATTTATTAAGAATTGTTTATGTTAGACAAAAATATGCAAAAAAGGCGATATAAGTGCATAAGATTTCGTATACCGGCCCAAAACAGTCCGGCGTGTGCATAAAAAAACAGTACGGCAGAACCGTACTGTTTTTATCGTTATAAAATAGTATGTAAGACTTAGTCGGCAGTTTTTTCGTTCTGCTCTGCCAAACGGGCAGCGCGCTTCTCCGCCAGTTCCACGATCATCTGCTGCTGCAGGTCACCGTGAATGTTGTAGAACAGGAAAGACAGACCGTAAAGGCCACGGGCCAAACCGGGCAGGATACAGAACACCGCCCAAATACCGGACAGAATACCGGGATCCGTTTGAGGCACAGCGTTGCCCAGGGAATCGGTGAGGGGAATGTAGTTAATCCAGGTCAGTACCATACCGGACATCCAAGAAGTAATAGAAGTTGCCAGTTTCTGAAAGTAGCCCTGTACGGTGGTTACCAGCGCTTCGTTACGCAGACCGTGCTTCCATTCCATATAGTCCAGAGCTTCTGCGGTCAAAATGGGGTTAACCACCTGAATGACTTTATTGGGCAGGCCGCATATGGTCAAACCGAAGACCACCCAAATGAAATTGAGAATTCTGTGGTCGGCGAAAGTCTGGCCAAAGGGGTGGTAACCGATAAAGAACAGGGTAAAGTAAGCCACACCGCCGAACACACCGGCCAAGATTGCCGTTACGCGAGCACCCAGCCTCTTAACCAGTTTGGCAGCCATAGGCACCATCAGGTAGTTGGGAATACCGGTAAATAGACCGCAGATGGTCTGGTTCATAATGGCGCCGGTATTGTTTAGCCAGAAGTACTGCTCGGATGAGCCGCCTACGGCCTTAAAGTTGTTGAAGAAATCCGACAGAATGATGGCAAACAGGGGACGGTTGGAGAAGATCTCCTTAATGGACTGGAGAACAGAGGTCTCGTTCATCTCCTCGCGGCTCATCAGCGGCACCCGTTCCCGCATATTGAAGAACCCGAACACCGAGAACCCGGCGCAAAGGATCAACATACAGTAGGCGAAGCCGGAGTACACACCCTGCATGGTAATGTTCTTATTGACTTTTGGCAGCAGCTGTACAAACACAGGAACCAGTGAGGGCAGCCAGGTGCCGAACAGCTCAAAAAACTTGGTGGTGGTAATTAAGTTATTTCGCTCGTCGTTATTTGGCGTTATGTTATAAACAAGCAGCCAGTAGGCGCCGAAGTAGCTCATACCCAGACCGTACAGTAATATGCCTATGGCGGACCAAACGATCTTTTGTGTGGAATTCAGATCCGGAGCGGTAAACATCATATAACCGCCGATGAGCCACATAGGCAGGGACAGGATCAAGAACGGCCGAATACGCCCCCAACGGGTGCGGGTACGGTCAATGATCAGTCCGCTGATGGTATCGTCCGCCGCATCATAAATGGAGGCAAACAGGTTGATGTTTGCGTACGCGGTAGTGTTCAGCTTTAAAAACTGGATCATAAAGAATTCCTTGAACGCACTGGTAAACTGGTCCAAGTTCTTCTTACCGAAGTTCACCAGCACAAAGGCGGCGATCTCCTTCGGTGACAAGTAGCGCTTTTTGGTATAAGCCAGCCGTTCCAATTCTTCCAGTTCAGAATCGTTCAGCTGCTGAGACTCAACTTTTTCTGCCAAAACATTCCCTCATTTCAGGGCCGTAGCCCAACAAAATCATAACGATATAATTTTAGCATAATAAGTAGAGCAAATCAACACTTTTTTCTGTACAAAAGTAACAAGATAATGCACGATGAGAAACGTTGTGTAACATTTCTCCCGGCTTTTGATTTTTGCCGGCAATTCTATTGACAACCGGCGCCAAACATTATAAAATATTTTGGTGAATATGATAGCTGTAACGGACTGATAGTAACGGACTGATATTCGTTTCCATATTCATTTTCATTGATAACAGAACCAGCGCCACGGCGCCGAAAGGATGTAGACTATGGCATCGACCTGCCCCAACTGCGGCAAAAAATTACATTTTTGGAACATTAAGGCGGAGTGCTCCGCCTGCGGTGTGAGCATTCCTAATTTTGATTGGGAGGCCAGACTGGAGGAGGACAACCGCAATGCGGAAAAAGCCTTCGGCGTGTTTAACCGCACCCTCAGCCGTATGGCGTATTCCATGTGGGGCACCAAGCTGCGCATTGCTCGCCTGGTGCTGACCTTTTTGCCGGCTGTGGGCTTCATTTTACCTTGGTCCAATATCAAAGGCACTGGCTCCAGTTTTGTGCTGAGTATTCTCGCTTTTGACGGCAGCAAGTCGCTGATTGACTTTTTCAAGGCATTTTTTGGCGATGTAGGACTATTTACCACAACTATGGGTATGGAGGGCTACGGCGGTCCGGTGACCCTTGGTGTGATTGGCTACTTCCTGTTCTTACTCAGTGCTTTATTTATTGTGATCGCGTTCTTTATGGTACTGATCCGCTGCAAGAATTCCAAGACCAAGACGACCATTGTTTTTGATGTGCTGTCTATTGCGGCTTCTGTTGCCGCCGTAATCTGCTTTACCGTTGGCGGTCAGCGGGGCGCGGATCTGGGCGCATTCAGCTTTGGCGGCAACGCGGCACTGACACCCAGCGGTTCCATCGGTTGGGGCTACTTTGTGGCACTGCTTTTGCTGCTGGTTGCCACCGGCATGAACATTGCCGTTGTTAAAGCGCCGGCCAAGTCTGACGAGCAGTTGGAGAACGAACGCCTAGCGCGGGTGGCTGCGAAAGAAGAAAAAGAGCGCCTGGCTGAAGAAAAACGGGAACTGGAGCGCGTACAGGCTGCCAAGAAAGCCCAGGAAGAAGAAAAAGCTAAGGTGGAAGAAGCCAAGCGAAAGCTGGCTGCCAAAGCGGAAAAGCGTAAGAACAAGAAATAAACCAAAAGGAGCGGCACAGCTGCGGCAAATCGCCGAGCCGGCGGCTCCTTTTTTTGTTGCCTTGACCGGCAAGGCCGGTTTTGGTATAATGTAAAGAAGAGAATATTCGACAACTGGAGTGATATGATGGCAGAAGATAAACAAGAGTTGACCCCAACAGTGGAAAAGAAAGCAAAGAAGAAGCTCAGTGGCAAACAAAAAGGCTTAATCGCCGGCGTTGTGGTGGCCGTAGTGATACTGCTGGTGGGCATTGCCGGTTATGTGGTGACCCATGTGAACAGCTACGCCTTTTACAATAAAGTCGTGATCGCGTTGGCACCGGATAAGATAGAGGACTACGGCAAGACCTTTTACCTTAAGACCAACCCGGACTATGACCAGAAGAAGGCACCCAATGAGCCGATGTTCATCTGCTACTATAAAGATGCAAGCGGCAAGGAAGTGGATCTGCCCGGCGGCGCCTATAAAGAGGATGGCAATAACGGCCAGGTGCTCATCGCATTTTTGGGCAAAGCCGCCGAGAAAGTGGTCGCCATTCAAAAGACCGTAACCATTGTTTTTTGGGTGTTGGTGGCCGTGGCCGTTTGCGTGCTGATCTATATTTGGTATCGGCTGGACGCCCGCTATGAGGAGCGCCAAATGCTGGCTGCCCACGGTGGCAGAGAGAAAGATAAAAAGAAACACAAGAATTAAGTCTGCGATGGCAGTGCGAGGTTTGCTTATGAACTACGATTTATTGTTTTCTCCCGCCAAAATCGGCAATGTGACGGTAAAGAACCGCATTATTATGGAGCCGATGTGCCTTGGCTTCGGTCAATTTGACGGTCGGGCCACGGATACCATGATGGACTATTACGAAGAGCGGGCCAAGGGCGGCGTAGGGCTGATCTTTACGGAGATTACCCGCGTCAACGATATGACCGGTGCGTCCTCCTTCGGTCAGCTGGGCATGAGTCATGATTACCAAATTGACTCCCTGCGCACCATGGCACAGCGGGTACACCGTCACGGCACCAAATTGATGGTGGAGCTGCACCATCCGGGGCGGCAAAATCTGGGGCTGATGGTGGGCACACTGCCTATTTGCGTAGCCGGTGACCGCTTTCTCGGGTCCGCTTATGCCAAGCTGCTGTACGGCAGCGTAATTCCTCCCGGTAAGAAGTTGCAGGATAAGGACATTGTGCCCCGCACCGTGGCACCCAGCCGATGCGAAAAAAGCAAAATGAGCGAGAGCGTCAACCGTGGTCTGTCCCACCGGGGCGTGCAGCGGCTGATCATGCAGTTTATTGAAGCTGCACAAAGAGTGAAGAAAGCCGGCTGTGACGGTGTGGAACTGCACGCCGCCCATGGCTATCTCATTCAGCAATTCCTGTCGCCGAATACCAACCGGAGAACGGACGAATACGGCGGTTCTCTAGAGAACAGAATGCGTTTTTTGACGGAGATCATTGACGGCATCCGCATCACCTGCGGGCGGGATTTCCCCATTGTGGTGCGTCTGTCGGTAGATGAGATGTACGATCGCATCGGCCAGCCCGGCAAGGGCTACGGCTTGGAAGAGGGCCTGCAAATGGCCAAAATTCTGTCTGACAAGCGCATTGATGCCATTGACGTGTCTTCTGCGTGCTATGATACATTCAATTACTGGCTGGAGCCGGTAACTTTCCCTTGCGGTTGGCGCAAGCACCTGGCCCAAGCGGTCAAAGAAGTGGTGAACATTCCTGTGATTGCCGCCAATTTGATTCGCACCCCGGAGCAAGCGGAAGAACAGCTTGCACAAGGTATTCAGGATTTTGTAGGTCTTGGCCGCCCCCTGATTGCCGATCCCTACTGGGCAGACAAGGCAGAGCAGGGGAAGGCCGGTGAAATTCGCCACTGTATCAACTGCCTATACTGCTTTGAGAGTATGATGGAGGGTGCCTATAAAGGCGAGCACGGTCATTGCTCCGTGAACCCGTTTGTAGGCCGAGAGCGCACAATGTTGGTACAAAACGGCAATGGGCGCAAAGTGGTTATTGTCGGTGCCGGGCCTGCGGGTCTGACGGCAGCGGAACTGCTGGCTCGCCGTGGATTTGATGTGACCGTACTGGAAAAAGCCAAAACCCCCGGCGGTCAGGTACTGTTGGCAGCCAAGCCGCCCCATAAGGAGCGCATGACCTGGTGCACGGAGGATTTGACTACCCTTGCGCAGGCTGCTGGTGCGGAAATTCGCACCCAGGTAGAAGCGACAGAAGAAATTATTTCCGCTTATGACCCCTACGCTGTGATCTGTGCCACCGGCGGCAGCGCCGTACACCCAAAGGCTTTCAGCGGCAAAAATGTGTGCACGGTGACGGATATTCTCACCGGCAATGTGAAAGTGAAAGACAAGCAGGTGGCGGTGATCGGCTCCGGCATGACCGGACTGGAAACCTCAGAGCTGCTGGTAAGTCAAGGCAATCATGTGACCATTGTGGAAATGGCGCCCCGCATTGCGCCCGGTGCATACTTCCAGCATGTGGACGATGCGCTACCTGAGTTACAGGCGGCACACACTGTCTTTATGGTGGGGCAAAAACTACTGGCCGTTCATCAGGACAGCATTGAACTGGAAAATGTGGACACCGGTAGCAAAACCATGGTGCCTTGCGACCTGGTGGTGCTCTCTTTGGGCGTGCGCCCGGAGAACGGCTTGTATGAAAGCATTAAAAGCAGCTTCAGTCGTGTATATAACATCGGCGACAGCAACAAAATCGGCCGTATCCACAACGCCACAGAAGCCGCCTACCAATTGGCAATGTCCCTGTAAATCACAAAAAAAATGACCCCGAGCCACTCCGGTTCGGGGTTTTCTTCGCTTTACAGCACGATAAGTTTTTTGGTCACATTGGATAAGTTCTCTCGGCCGTGAGGGGACAGGTAGAGCACATCTTCAATGCGGATGCCGAATTTGTCCGGCAAATAGATGCCCGGCTCCATAGAGGTCACATTGCCGGTTTGGTACACATCCCCGCTGCGGGGCGAGGCGTTATAACCCTCGTGTATTTCCAGCCCCACGCCGTGCCCCAGGGAGTGGCGGAAATATTGTGCCTTTTCCTCCGCTGCCAGTACATCATAGGCCGCTTGGTACACCTCTTTGCAGGGCACGCCGGCGTGCAGCGCCTGAATACCTGCCAGCTGCGCACGGAGCACCAGGTCATAAGCCGCCTGCATTTCTGCTGTGGCGCTGCCCACGGCCACTGTGCGGGTCATATCCGAATGGTAGCCCCGGTAGGTGGCGCCAAAGTCAAACAGCACAAAGTCGCCATTTTGCACTTCCCGATTCTCCGGCACACCGTGGGGCATGGATGTGTGGGCGCCGGTTAGGAGAATGGTGTCAAAACTGACGCCGTCCGAGCCGCCCAGCGCCATTAGATAGTCAAACCGGGCGGCCAGTTCCTTTTCCGTTTTGCCGGGCTTTACATCGTTAAGAAGTTCTAAAAACGCCTTTTCCGCAATGCGGTTGGCGGTTTTCATTAGATCGATCTCCCACGGCCCTTTTACATTGCGCAGATCCATCACACCGTTGCCGACAGGGCGCAATTCGCCGCTGAAAATGCCTTGCAGCTGCGTGTACTGCCGGTAAGCAATGGTACGGTCCTCAAACAGCAAAATCTTGCAGCCGATTTTTGCCAGCAGGGCGTCCAGTTCGTCCCAAAAGCCGGTGGTAATCTCCGTCACCTGCACGCCGGTGTCCGCCGCGTGGAGCCGGGCGGTCTCCGTATAGCGAGAGTCCACCAGCTGGTACACAGCCGTCGGCGTCACCAAAATCATGCCCTCGCTGGGGGAAAAGCCGCACACATAGTGCATATCGGCTTCATCCAGCAGCAGCAACGCGTCTGCACCGGCCGTTTTTACATAATTCATCATTTTTTCCGTATGCATAATATCACCTACACAATAGGATAGCACAGATTTTTTACTTGTCAATTCCAAATTTCTGTCTTATTTGTATCTTTTGTATTGACAAGGCGGGCGGGGGTGTGCTATCGTTCCTTTGTAACAAAATCTTATCACTTCCGGGGGTAGTTATGGAAAAGTATTTGATCAATCCCAACCAGCGGATCGCCACCATCAGCAAGGACATTTACGGCCATTTCAGCGAGCATCTGGGTCGCTGCATTTATGACGGCATTTTTGTAGGCAAAGACTCTAAAATTCCCAATGTGAACGGTATGCGCACCGATGTGGTCACGGCACTGAAAGACATGGGCATTCCTGTGCTGCGGTGGCCCGGCGGCTGCTTTGCCGACGAGTACCACTGGACGGACGGTATCGGCGAGCAGAAGGATCGTAAAAAGATGATCAACACCCACTGGGGCGGTGTGGTGGAGGACAACTCCTTTGGCACCCATGAGTATTTTGAGCTCATCCGCCAGCTGGGGTGTGACGCTTATGTAAACGGCAATGTAGGCTCCGGCTCCGTGCGGGAGATGAACGAGTGGGTGGAATATATGACCTTTGACGGCGTATCACCTATGGCGGACCTGCGAAAGAAGAATGGTGCCGATAAGCCCTGGAAGCTGCGCTACTTCGGCGTTGGCAACGAGAGCTGGGGCTGCGGCGGCCACATGAACGGCGATTACTATGCGGACGAGTTCCGCCGCTACAACACTTATGTGCGGGATTATACTGCCGGGGAGCATATTTACCGTGTAGCCTGCGGTCCTAATGCTTTTGACTTCAAATGGACGGAGCAGGTGATGCGCAAGGTGCCCGGCCAGGCGGACGGTCTGTCGCTCCACTACTACACCGTACCTTATAACTGGGATCACAAAGGCTCTGCCACGGAGTTTAATTTGAAAGATTATGACCGTACGGTGGCCAAGGCCTACCGTATGGAGGAGCTGGTTCGTCGCCATACGGAGATTATGAATGCTCTGGACCCCCAAAAGCGGGTGGATCTGATCGTAGACGAGTGGGGTACCTGGTTTGATGTGGAACCGGGCACCAATCCGGGCTTTCTGTACCAGCTAAACACCATGCGGGACGCTATGGTAGCTGCGCTGACTTTGAATATTTTCAACAAGCACGCCGACCGGGTACAGATGGCAAATATTGCGCAGACGGTGAATGTACTGCAAGCAGTGATCCTAACTGAAGGGGACAAGATGGTGTTGACCCCCACATACCATGTGTTTAAGATGTATAAGGACCACCAACAAAACACGCTGATCGGCTCTTACCTGACCAACAGCAATACCGTAGAGTGCGAGGAGTGCAGTGCACCCCAGATGATCGAGTCCGCCTCTGTGGACGAGAACGGCACCATTTACGCCACGGTCACCAACATCAGCGCCACCAAAAAGGCCAAGATCAAGTGTCAGATCGCCGATACCAAAGTTTCAACCTTACGTGCTGAAATTCTTACCGGAGATATGCACGACAAAAATGACTTCTCCAATCCGGACGCGGTTCACGTCCGCCCCTTTGACGGTGTACGCAAGCTGTCCGATGGTTTTGTAGCTGAACTGCCCCCTTGCAGTGTAGTAAAGTTCGTGATTAACGAAAAATAATGGAGGAGCTTTGCAAACGTTGTCTGCTGTATGAGGCAGGGGAACGAGCGGCCTATACACAGGTGCAAGCATATTTGGAAACAGTGCCACCGGAAGAACTGGCAAGTCCGACTGTGCGAAACAGTCGCCTAAGCCAATGCCGTCATTGCGACCAACTGATCGCCGGTATGTGTCGCAAATGCGGCTGCTATGTGGAGGTTCGCGCAGCACTGAAAGACAGTACTTGCCCCCATACAGAGGGCAGAATGTGGTGATGAACGCCGACTTGAACGAATTCAGGTCGGCTTTTTCTATGGGCTGCTTGTATGAAACGGCTTTTCCGTGACCATACTGTGGATATGAGATTTTATGAAAAGAGCGGACGCTGGCTGCAAGCTCTATGGGGCGCGTTCTGCATTGTGGCTGTCCTATTGGCCCTTTGCCAGTTGCTGCAGATCAGCGAGGATTTATGGAATCATCCATGGAGCAGCATAGCTGCAACCTTTGCCAGACAGGCGGAAAAAATGGCGCCTTATTTCATTGCCTTTGCTTTGCCGTATCATCTGTTACCAGGGAATCGCACCAAGTGCGGGGTGTGGAGCGCCCTAAGTTACGGCCTGTTTACTGCTTTGTTTACCGCCGTTACGAACAGCGATCCGGGATTGCTGTGGCCGATCCTGTTGGGGCTGGGAGCCGTGCTGTGCAAAGACAGAGTAGGGGAGAAGCAAGGAATGTTGCTGCTACCGGTGCTCGGACTGTCACTTGCCGGTCTCTTGGGTGCAACGCACGGTTATTACGAAAGCGCACTGCTGTGGCTGCTGCGTAAGCTGGGCAACAATAACGCCGTTTCCGGCACGATGTTTGGCGTGTTGAATACGCTTTTGCGTCCGCTGTCTGCGGCGTTTGAACAGCCGGTGTATCTGCACAGCGCCGGTGGTGCCGTGTGGTTGGACGGGCAAATTTTAACCGGCGCCAAGACCATTTTTGCCGCCAAGCCGGATCGTTTGGCAACCGCGCTTTTTTTGTCCGGCAAAGGGCTGCAACTGTTCTTGTTGCCCGGGTTTGCATGCACGCTGGCAGACTGTGGCAAGACGTACAGCAAAGCCGCTCTGGCGTTATTTACCGTCGGGTGTGTACTCAGCGGCCATACGGAACTTTTTACCTTATTTTTGGTGCTGGAAAGTCCGTTTTTGCTGCTGGCCTTTGCCGGACTCACCGGTGGATGCTATTTGGTGGCTGTGCTGCTGGGTCTCCACTGGGGATTTTTGCAGAATGGGGGAATCGTAGAGTTTCTCCTACACAACAGCAGCGGCGCACTGCCGTATCTTGTGGGCGTGACATTTTGCGTGCTGGCCTATTTTGTCAGCCGGTACACCGTGGTACGCTACGGCATTGCGGAACACAGCTGCGTTTGGCTGCCGAAAGATCTGCGCCCACTGGTACAGGAACTGGGCGGTCTACAAAACATTCTTGCCATTGAAAATGACGGTGTGCAGGTGCGCAATAGCAAGCGAGTAAACACTTTGCTCCTGGAGGGAGAACTGAAGGAAGACCGCTTTATAACCGATGATCCGCAGATACAGACACTAAAAGAATATCTGCCGTAAAGAATTGATACCTTTTGCGATTTTTATATTGTTCAGAACAGGGGCTTGCATTTTGCTTTTGAATTTGATATAATTATACAAAATTATTATTCTGCCCTCATAAAATGCACAAAAGGGGAGAGCCTTGCGGCTCTGCCCCTCGTGTGTCAGTTGGTCGTTATCGGAATAGGATTTCAAACTTCCAGCTGAGCTTTTTAATTGCCCTGCCTGCCAGCAGGGCTTTTATTATTGCCCGGAACACTTTTTTTTCACCTCCTTGCAGTCCCAGGTAGCGAACTTGAAATTGGCAAGCGTGCGTGCGCTGTCGCTCGTCGCTTGCATAGTCCGCTGGAAGTAGGCCGGGTGCGGCAAGTCAAGGGAGAAAAGCAAAAAGTCTGCAACAAGGCATAAGGAAGAGTTTTTGCGTACCCTTTACTTGTCGTGCCTGGTCTGCTATATAACAGAAAAGCACCCCCTCCTGGGGGTGCTTTTTTTATTATTCGGTTGTTATTTTAATCGTGCGTAGCAAAATGCAGCTATTAGCATTGATATAAAAATCGCTAAAGCCTTCATTATTCACTTCCTTTCACTGTTTTCTCATATACCTGATGATTTCATCATCTGGTATCCCTAATACGGATATTGCTTTTTTTATAGTCTCTAATGTGGTCTTGTCCTCGTCTTTCTCTATTCGTTGGTACTGTCTTGCTGAAATGCCTATCATTTCTGCCGTCTGTTCTTGTGTGTATCCTTTGTTTTGTCTGTATTCCTTTAGCATTTTAATCACCGTATATATTCTCTCATATTGATTTAATGTGCACCACGACACTGTATGTCGTTTATTTTGAATTTTCTATTGACATTTGATGTCGTGTCTGTTAATAATGAATTGTAACGACACGATGTGTCGTACTGCTGGAGCGATCCAGTACATGACCGCCCCCGGGAAAGCCCCTATCTTCCCCGGGTGTGCGGCTTTGGAGGTGGTTTTATCCTTAGTCAGTACGATATAGAAACTGTAAAGGCGTTGCGTGATAGGGAGTGTTACCGTCTTGCACTTGATATGTGCATTGACTTGTATAGTGACCTTTCGGTTACGCATGAGGTGGCTTTTAAGTTTCTGAGTGATAACGGCTTGCTTACTCATTGTTATAGGGACTTTGAGTTAGTACAGTTACAAGATAATGCCGAAAAGTGGCAATCAATTCTTAATTCTTTCGATTTTGGAGGTTGTAAAAATGGTAGCAACGATTAAAGGACAGTTCCTGGAGCAGGGTACATTTAACCGAAAGACCGGCGAAACGGTCGCGTATAGTGAGGTTTTGTGTGAGAATAATACGGTGGTGCAAATCAACGACTATATCCCGCCTGCCGGTACAAAGAAGTTTGATCCGGTCAATATCCGGGTAAAAATTCATTCAACAAAATTCGGCTTGCTGATCCGTAACGCGGATAAGTAATATACCACCATAGTAAAGGAAGTGTCAGCAGTGAAACAGAAAGTAACCCCTTTCCTCTCCGTCCTGCTGGCACTTTCTTTTCTTATGCCTGCCGCTCTGTTTGCAAAGCCGATAAAAGCCCATGCGGCACAATTTTCTGTATCACCTACTTATGTTATGGTAAGTGATGATAATGCATACAATAAATCTACAAAATCATGGACGTTTGGCGGTGACGGCAATAACAACAACCCTATTTCTGTTAAGGATATAACATGGGGTCGGCAACAAAACTGCGCTATGGTATCTACGATTGCTTTTCGTGGCAATTCAATGAAGCAAGTGCAAGCGGGGGATAGCCTTACTATTACTGCTAATGTAGCCCTTTATGATTATGATAATTACGGCTACAACATGTATTTTTGTATCTTTGACAAGAATGGTAAGCAACTTATAAATCCTCGGCAGATGACTAAGCAAACCGCCTATAAATTTTCTTTTACATTTGAAGCTGCTAATGATATTGAGGGCTACTTTGGGTTTATCTCGGGTAAATTAAAATGCAATACCGCTTCGGAGTCCTCGCATGTTTTTACTGCGGCTATTACTGGGTGGACAGTAAACTGTAAACCTGGTGAAGTAGGCTTTTGGAACGCAGTAAAAGAAGCCCTTACCAATGTGCTTACCTGGCTTAAAGAAATTCGTGATAAGATTGTAAATGGCTTTAATGATCTTGGTAAAACGATTTCTAATCAGTTTTCCAACCTTGTTAAAAATGTACAGTCTATGATCGATAGTGTTAATAAGTGGCTGTCTGACACCTTGGATAATATCAAGCAGTTTATGTCCAATGTAGGCAAGTGGTTTACAAACCTTGGTAATTCTATATCCGGTTTCTTTGAAAAGCTGTGGAATAGGATATGGTGGGGCAATGAGAACGGAGAGAGCGAGTATGTAAAGCCGACGATCAGCAATAAGTTGCTTGATATTCTTGCCACTCTCCAGGACTACCAAGAGAAGCTAAAATCTACTATTGACACTATCGGCTCTGCTGCAAGTGATGTAGCTAACTATATCTCTGCTGGTACTTCCTTTGTTAATGGCGTTGTGGGTGTAGCCGGTGCCGGATTTACTGCACTTATTGTCTTTGGTATCGTCTTTGTGCTGGTGCGAAAGGTGGTGGGTCGGTGAAGTATATTATTGATTATATTATCGTCTTTACGGACTGGCTTATTACCGCCATTAAAGATATTTTACTGCTCCTGTGGAATGTAATATTGATCGTGGTTGAAGCAGGGAAGTTTTTAATATCTGTGGTTACTTCACTTCCCGCTTTGGTTACTGTGCCTGCTGTGGCTTTGGTCGTTGCTTGTGTTCTGTATAAAGTCCTCGGTCGAGAGGGGGGAGAAGCAAGCTAATGGAAGATCTCGCAAGCCTGTTTGGTCAAGGTTTTTCGATACTGTGGAATGCAAAGCTTCTTGGTATGCCAATTATGTTTTGGTTTGTTCTCGTAGCCATATTTGGTATTATCGGTAGTTTTCTGAAAGGTAAGAAAGAATGAAAAAGAAAATTATTTTTATCGTATCTCTGCTGCTTGCACTGTCTATACCGTCAGTAGCTTACGCAGAGGAATACGGAAATACATATCCGGCTTATGTGCCGGTGTCGGGAGGTGCGTATATTGAGGTTCAGTGTGCCCTTGGGCGTGGGACGCTTGTCTTTGCGCGTGAGTACAAAGACGGTTATTTTGGCTTTTACGGCAGTGGGTATAGCCCTGCTAATATATCGCGTAGTACCATCAGTGGCACCTACTATACGGCAGCTGGTGCAAAATATAATGCAAGGGTAAATGCAATGGGTGAAGCCCAATATTATCGTGAGACAAGTACACGGTATGAATGGACAAACCTTAATGTCACTAAAATATATAATACGAATGTGAAGTTTGAGGACTTTAAAGATGATCGTGCTAATATCATTGATTTGTTTTCTTATGATCCTGTTACTTATCTCTGGCTGGCTTGTACTGTCGTTATAATTCTGCTGCTGATGTATATTGCTTGGAGGAGTTCTTGTGATTGAGTATTTTACTAAATTGATAGGGGAGTGCCCCAGCTATCTTTATGGCGTGGTGTATGTTCTCTCTTTCTTCCTGGTCTGTTTTGGCCTGTATGTCATATTGACATTGATAAAAGTATTTTTTAGTCCGTTCTTTAAGGGTTAGTGAGGTGATGATATATGCCCTTGTCTGTGATTGCTATGGAAGTGACTTCCGCAGCTGACGCCATTACGGAATTTACTTCTGTTTTTACCAAAGCCTGGGCTTTTTTGACCAGTAATTGGTACTTTCTTGCTTTGATCTGTGTGCCCCTGGGTGCTCTGCTTCTGTCTACAATTCTTGGTTTTATTCGGAGTAGGACCTAATGGTTGCCGAATGTTTTAACAAAGCCATTGAATTTATAACAATAACGGCAGAAGCTTGGTTTTCTCTTGTTATTGATGAGTGGCCGTTTTTCCCTTGGTTCCTGCTTGGCTTTGCTGGGTTCTTGCTTTTGGTGGTACTTCGTTTCGTCCTCCGAAAGGTGTATAGATAATGTTATATAATACATTTGATGATACTATTATGGAGCCTATCGGCTGGCTGTTTGAAGTGCTTAGTGGTGTGCTATATTTGCCGTTCCAATTCAATGAAGATACGATAATTGCCGGACTGATCGTCATTACACCGATCGCAGCCGGTGCCTTGTGTTTGATCATTGATTGGGTCTTTGATGTCCGGGATGAGTTCAGTAACTTCCACCGGCTGGAAGATTATACTTCTTCATTTCGGCAGCACTTTCAGCGCTACGGCCGCCCCCGGCAGAGTAGGGTAGACTTAAAAGCCTTAAAGGAATACCAAGACTATAAGCATAAACAAGCTATGGAGTTGCAAGAAAAGAAGCACACATATACTCATGACTATTTGCAACAGCAGATGGCACATACAAAAATCAAAAACGCTATGCAAACGGAGCAGTCTACGCGGTTCTCCCAAAACATAGATAAATTGAAAAACTATCAAGAGTATAAGGCAGGCCGTCAAGGCGGTTCCGTTCCGCCTGCCGTTCCTGCTTCGTACAAACCGAAAAAGGTCAATGGCGCTCCTGTTCCTCCTGGTAACCACCCTGAGTTGGATATTGAGGTGGATTGAGCACATGACATACAGAGACTATAAAGAAAGGAGAAAATGCAATGCCTGTTTATCTTGCTGAAGCTGGTGCTACTGGTGGCGTGAGTCTTGCTACTCTCGATACGCTGATCGCCGGTATTAAATCGGCTATTGCCTGGATCTTTAGCTTGTTCGCACGGATCGTTAGCACGATCTCTACAAACGATTTGCTGCTGTATCCTGTGCTGCTGTGTATGGTGATCGCAGCTGTCACACTTGCTATCCGCATTGTTCGTAAGTTTGGTATGAAGTCCCGCCGGTCTTAACCCGTGAGGGCGGCTTGTCCGCCTCCGGGTTAGACCGTATCAGTATTTAGAAAGGAGTTAATATATGCCTGTTTCTGCTGCATTGACCGCAGCGATTACTACAAGTGACATTTTCAGCAGTATGACTACTGTCTTTGAGCTGCTGATGGATCAGTTTACCACGACTGTGTCCACGATCACCAGTAATCCTTTGCTGTTCGTGCCTGTCCTCTGCGGCTTCGGTGGCGGCCTGATTATGGCCGGCGTTAAGGTCGTTCGCAAGCTGGGCGTGCGTGGTATGGGCGGTCGGCGCCGCCGCCGCGGTTAAATCTTAAATATAGGCGTGGTAGGGGCACGCCTTATTTTTTTTGGAGTGATTAACTTATGGAATTTATTAAAACATTGTTTCAGCTTTTTAATTACCTTTTTCAATCCGCTTTTGTATTCTCCCCTTTTATTCTTCTTTTTACTTCCTTGGGTGTGCTTCTCGTCCTTTCTGCGGCTCTACAATCATTTTTTAGGGGGTACTATAAGAAGTGAATTTGTTTAATAAGAAAATCGCTAAACATAGCTTAGAGCCTTATTGTGTGATCGTTACAGGCGATAGGGGAGTAGGTAAGTCTACTTTGTTTGCCCTTATTGTAGAAGCAGCTAAGAAAGAGGGCTTGGATGTATTCTGCCAATTCCCTTATAAAGATTGTTACCAAATCCCACTTACATATATCACTAAGAAAGGATATACCTACTTGGACATAGATAAACAGTGGCTATACTCTCACGATTTTAACCACTGCGTACTCTTAATTGATGAAGCAAAAACCGTTTGGCCTGCTCGTGGCTATGCTGATTGGACTATGCAAGATGAACAGTTCTTCAACTTCCTCCGCAAAAACGATATACACCTATTTGCTGCAACCCAGGCGTATGATGGTCTTGACCTAAATGTAAAGCGCGCTGCTGATGAAGTGTGGTACTTAACGCAGTTCTTTTGGCATTTTACACATATCGAATCAAGCCATACGACACTCTGTAAGGTCGCAGACAAACAAACAGAGGTGCAAGGCCGTATGTTTAAAAAAGGTATGAGAAAAGTAGCCTGGGATGTCTGTGAAGTGCCTTTGAAAAACTTCTTGTTTTGGCGTAAGTCCTATTATGGCAGCTTCATTTCCAACTTTGTATTTGGAGAAAAGCCAAAGCCGCAGCTGGAAAGCTGGAACGATACGCCAGTGTTTAAATCTCTTTAAGTCTTATAATATAGTAAGATTATACTAAATTATAAGATGTCTATTTTATTTCTCTTGACTATTGCTCAAATAAGAACCATTATAGGGGGTGTTTTTTATGGAGCGGAAAGTACCTAAACGCAGGATAGAAAAGATAGTTATAAGCGGTAATGTGATTGAATATTACAGGTACTTGAAGCCCTTAAATGTAGAACCGCGTGAGCATGATATAGAAAAGAATAGAGAAACATCGGAGGGAAAAAGAGATCGGAATTTATACCGTGCCCGTGCTGATCTACGCCGGGCTATATGGTGCAATCAAACAAAATATACAAAATTTGTAACGCTTACCTATAAAGATACAGAATTAGATCAAGACAATGTGATTTATGATTATAAGCAGTTTATAAAGAAGTTGCGTAGAAGAGAATTTATAGTACCTTATGTATATGTTACCGAACACCAAAAGAAAAGAGGAATAAAAGAGGGTAATGCTGGCTCTTTGCATATACACTCTCTGCTTTTTACAGATGAATTTATAAGCGCGGATATAATCAATACCTGTTGGGGGCTTGGCAACACTGATATACATAGTCTGAAAGATGTAAACAATTTGGGCGCTTATGTTTGCAAATATCTAACAAAAGAAGAGTTTGACCTTTACCATAAACATAGCTATCATTTGTCCCGCGGACTGAAAAAACCGGAGGTGCTGACTACTGACGGCTATATTGGCCAATGGCGGGATATGTATTCGAATATTCACGAAAATACAAAAGTCATTTATAGTAACGCAACGGAATTTGTTTACGCCGGAGCAGATGGCAGTATTCAATCAAATACTATACTGTATGAGCAGGGTATATTTAAGTAGGGTTGACTATGGGTGAAAATAATGCTATAATTATACAAAATTAATATTTTGTATAATTTAGGGGAGCTGATACAGTGAAAAAAGCGGAATTTGGGCAATTACCCATGCCTGTACAGGATTATCTGTTGTATTTGGAGGCCATCAAAGGTCATAGCGAATTATCGGTGATCGAATATGCATCGGATTTGCGCACCTTCTTTCGCTACCTTGCCAAGGAAAAAAATCTGTATCCGCCTGACACGCCGGACGATCAAATGGATCTACGGCAAATCAATATGGACTTTATCAAGACCATTACACTGAGCGACGCCTACCAGTTTTTAATCTACTGCAAGAACCAACGCGGCAACGCAGAAGCCACCCGTGCGCGGCGTGTGATCGCCATACGGCGCTTTTTTATCTATTTAACGGACAACAGGCACTTGCTGGAGGAAAATCCAATGAAAGTGCTGGACGCGCCGAAAACAAAAAAAGCCCTTCCAAAGTACATGACCTTGGAAGAAGCACGCCACTTATTATCCGTTGTAGACGGCAAACACAAAGAGCGGGATTACGCCATTTTGACCTTACTTCTGAACTGCGGTATGCGACTGAGCGAGTTGGTGTCCATTGATTATAATGATATAAAATCAAACGATACATTGGTGATCACCGGTAAAGGCAACAAGGAGCGCACCGTATACTTAAACGATGCTTGCAAATCCGCCGTTTCCGCCTATATGCGGGTGCGGCCGCACGACGGTGTAAAGGACAAAGCTTTATTTCTAAGCAGCCGCAACCAGCGGATCAGCCCCAAGACGGTACAACACATGGTGTACGTTTATTTGGACAAGGCCGGACTGGGCGATCGAGGCCTGTCCGTGCATAAGCTGCGCCATACGGCGGCCACACTGATGTACCAAAATGGCCATGTGGATCTGCTGCTGCTTAAAGAGATCCTGGGTCATGAAAACCTGGGTACTACGGAAATCTATACCCACATCAGCGACGACGCAGCCAAGGCCGCCATTGAGGCCAATCCCCTTGCCGATCTCGATGGGCTTAAATCGAGATCACAGAACTGAACAAACTGGTCAACCCTGCATTACATAAGGCGGCCAACGCCACGAAAGCTGCGGAAATCAGATATTTTTTTAAATAATCCCGCACCTGAATTTCAGCGGGGGACTCCCCTGTTGCATCGTCTCGCTTAACGGACAGGTGAAAGATGGACTTGGACATATCGGTGCTGATTTTAATAGTGAGCATGACCACCGTCAGCAAAATAGAGGCCGCCGGAATCACCATCAGCACGCAAAACAGCACGCCCTTCAGCCGAAAAGTCATATAGTAGTAGCACACCTGCATACCGAAAGCAAAGCCGCAAGTCATGGGCACAAAATGAATTAGCGGAAAGCCGATCATACAAAAGCCCAAAAAGACCGTTACCAAAAATATACTGAAATACAAGCAAAAATCATTGAGAAACAGCTGTATAAAGCGATTCTCCCCTACTCTCAGCAGCGCATTGACTGTGTCGGAGCGAATTTGACGGTACAGTACGCTACCCAACGCTAACCCGCAGGTGTAAAATACCAGGGAATAGATGTAAGTTCTATGGGTTTCCCAGCGAAATGCGCGCAGCTCATCCGAAAACGCCGCCGCCAGGTCCCGCTTCTCCCGAGGCTCGCTCATAAGTGCACCCGCTTGTTGCTGACGGCTGCCAGCGCAGCGCACACCGGCATACCCAGCAGGCGCAGTACCAATAAACCGGCGCCGGAAGGTGCCATACAGTAGTGTACCACCGTTAGGACCATTGCAGGCACAATGGCAGCCAATGCCAGCGGCAAGCGGCTGTTTTTCACCCCGCGAAGCGCCCATTTTGCAATGAGAAAGGCACAGAGAAAGTCGATCGCCGCACAGATATACGCGATCAGCTTAAAGTCCAGATCCAGTTTATACACCACCAGTGCCCCTACGGCGCAGCAAGCACCAAAGCAGCACACGGTGGCCGCCGTGACACGAAGCAGATAAAGCAGCAATACGGTTTTTGTTTTGCCTACCTGAATTTTTGGCATACCATCACCCTCGCTATACCGTATGCGCCGCAAGTAAGGAATAGAACGAAAAAAGGACTGCTCTATGAGCAGTCCTTTTTTTAAGTGTGCTTATTTCTCGATTTTTTCCTCTGCCTCTTTGGCGGTGTCGGATTTCTCAGTCAAAGCGTCGTCCTTATTCTTTTTGTTCTTCTTATTCTTGGCAGCTTCTCTGGCAGCTTCCACTTCCTTCTGGTGCTGCTCAGCTTTGGTCTTGTTGGTATTCACAGCCCAGCGCTGGATCCGCATTTTGTTGCGATCGGCACCGGTCTCAATGATCAGGTCCTCCTCGCGAATGGTGACCACTTTACCCACAATACCGCCGATGGTGATGATCTCGTCGCCAATCTCCAAAGAAGAACGCATCTCCTGCTCTTCCTTCTGGCGCTTTTTCTGGGGACGGATCATGGTAAAGTACATTAGTACCACCATCACCAGCATCAAGATGATAAAGCTGTACTGGCTGGCGCCGCCCTTACCGGAAGCGCTGGCGCCGGCTGCGGCCTGTAACAAAATAAAGTTCATTTTAATTCCTCCTGAACATAGTACGACTATTATATTAAAGTTTTAACCGAATTGCAAGTCCTTTTCTATATTCTAGTATCCAATTTCACACAATATTCAGATTTGTACTGTGCAAAGCTGCCGTTATCCAACGCTTGTCTGATTTCTACCATTAAATTGTTGTAGAAATACAAATTGTGCATCACTGCCAGGCGCATACCAAGCATCTCCCCTGCCTTGAGCAGATGGCGAATGTAACCCCGACTGTACCGGCGGCACACCGGGCAATCGCACTTGGGATCAATAGGCTTGTCGTCCCGGGCATACTTGGCATTGTTCAAATTGATAATGCCGTCCTTGGTAAACAGATGACCGTGGCGGGCGTTGCGAGAAGGCATAACGCAGTCAAACAGGTCTACCCCGCGGCTGACCCCCTCTAAAATGTTGCCGGGCGTGCCGACGCCCATTAAATACCGGGGTTTGTCCGCCGGCATATACGGCTCCACGGCGCTGATAATGCGGTACATATCCTCGGCCGGCTCCCCTACTGCCAGGCCGCCGATGGCGTAGCCGTCGCAGTCCAGTTTAGCGATCTCCTGCATGTGCCATACCCGCAGATCGTCGTAAGTGCAGCCTTGGTTGATCCCAAACAGCAACTGGTCTTTGTTAATAGTGTCCGGCAAGGCGTTCAATCGCTCCATCTCTGCCTTGCAGCGCTCCAGCCAGCGCAGCGTGCGCGCGCAGGACTGCTTTGCGTAGTTGTAAGTGGCCGGGTTTTCCACGCACTCGTCAAAAGCCATGGCGATCGTAGATGCCAGATGGGACTGGATCTGCATGCTCTCCTCCGGACCCATAAAGATCTTCTTGCCGTTTACATGGGAATGGAAGGTGACGCCCTCTTCTTTGATCTGGTTCAACTTAGCCAGACTGAATACTTGGAACCCGCCGCTGTCTGTTAAAATCGGCCGCTTCCAGTCTGTAAAGCGGTGCAGACCGCCCATGTCCGCCACCAGATCGTCCCCGGGGCGCACATGCAGATGATAGGTGTTGCACAGCATGACCTGACAACCGATATGCTCCAGATCCTCGGTAGACAGACCGCCTTTAATAGCCGCAGCGGTAGCTACATTCATAAACGCCGGCGTCTGTACCGTGCCGTGCACCGTCTCAAAGGTGCCGCGGCGGGCGTTGCCTTCTTTTTTTAATAAGGTATATTTTGCCATACTTTCTCTCCGTCAGCAGATAAACATTGCGTCGCCAAAGGAGAAGAAGCGGTACTTCTCCGCCACGGCGGTATTGTAAGCGTGCATAATGTGGTCAAATCCGGCAAAAGCACTAACCAGCATGATCAGCGTGCTCTCCGGCAGGTGGAAGTTGGTGATCAGTGCATCCATACACTTGAATTCATACCCGGGATAAATAAAAATGCTGGTGTTATCGTCATCCTCGCAAATACAGCCGTTCTTGGTTGCCACAGACTCAATGGTGCGGCAGGAGGTGGTACCCACAGCAATCACCCGACCGCCGTTTGCCTTGGTACGGTTGATCAGCTCCGCCGTCTCTGCCGGCATGTGGTAGTGCTCCGTGTGCATTTTGTGCTTGGTTACATCTTCTACCTTAACCGGACGGAAGGTGCCCAGCCCAACATGCAATGTCACATAGCCGATATTGACGCCCATGGCCTGAATATCCTTTAGCATTTGTGGGGTAAAGTGCAGTCCGGCGGTAGGCGCCGCAGCGGAACCTAACTCCCGGCTATACACCGTTTGGTACCGCTCCTTATCTTGGAGCTTTTCCTTAATATATGGCGGCAGCGGCATTTGACCGATCTGGTCCAGCACCGCATAAATGTTCCCCTGGCAATCGAATTGCACCAACCGGTTGCCGTCCTCTTGTATCTCAATGACCGTGCCGTAGAGTTTGCCCTCGCCGAAGTTAAAGCGGGTGCCCACCTTGGCGCGCTTGCCCGGCTTGCACAGACACTCCCATACATTATTCTCTTTTTGAGTCAGCAGCAGGAATTCCACCACCGCACCGGTCTCTTCCTTAACGCCGTAGATACGGGCGGGAATGACCCGGGTATCGTTGAGGATCAGGCAGTCACCGGGGCGCAGATATTCCGGCAGATCCTTAAAGATTCGATGCTCCAGTTCGCCGCTGTCCTTGTGCAAGATCATCAGCCGCGAGCTGTTTCGCGGCTCCACCGGGGTCTGCGCGATCAATTCCTGGGGCAAATCGTAATAAAAATCAGAAGTTTTCATAATTATCTCCGCAAAAGTATTTGACATATATATATAGTAAGTGATATTATATCTAAAAGCAAGCGGTATTTACCCACCGCAGGCGCTGTAAGATATTATATTGCAAAATGCTGCGTTTTACAAGGCATTTTTTTAAGGAGAGTCACAATGAACAAAAAGTACAAAGTCGGTATCGTCGGCGCAACCGGTATGGTCGGTCAGCGCTTCGCCCTGCTGCTGGAGAATCACCCCTGGTTTGAGGTGGTGTGCCTGGCAGCCTCTGCACGCTCTGCTGGTAAGCCTTACAAAGAGGCGCTGGGCAGCAGATGGTGCATGGATAAACCCATTCCCGCCAATATGGCAGACCTGCCGGTGTATGACGCCCAGGCAGATATAGAAAAGATCACCTCTATGGTAGACTTTGTGTTCTGCGCCGTGGATATGAAAAAGGATGAGATCCGCGCGCTGGAGGAGCAGTATGCCAAGCACGAGTGCCCGGTGGTATCTAACAACTCTGCCAACCGGTTCACTCCGGATGTGCCCATGGTGGTGCCGGAGCTGAATCCCCAGCATATTGACATTATTCCCGCCCAGCGTAAACGTCTGGGCACCAAGCGCGGCTTTATCGCCGTAAAGTCCAACTGTTCTTTGCAGAGCTATGTGCCCGCCATCTTCCCCCTGCACCAGAAGTACGGCATTAAACGGGTGCTGGTGTGCACCTACCAGGCCATCAGCGGTGCAGGCAAGACCTTTGAGCGCTGGCCGGAGATGATCGACAATGTGATTCCTTACATCGGCGGTGAGGAAGAAAAGAGCGAGAAAGAGCCGCTGAAGCTGATGGGCCACATTGAGGGCGACCAGATCGTGTCTGCCGATGCACCGGCCTTTACTGCCCAGTGCATTCGCGTGCCGGTGACCAACGGTCACCTGGGCGCCGTATTTATGGACTTTGAGGGCGAGAAGCCCTCTGAGGAAGAGATTATTGAGGTGTGGAAGAACTACGCCGGTCGTGCCCAGGAGCTGAAGCTGCCCAGCGCGCCCAAACAGTTCCTGCACTACTTTACCGAGCCGGATCGCCCGCAGATTCACAGCGAGCGTGAGTTGGAGCACGGTATGGCCGTGTCCATCGGCCGTCTGCGCCCGGATACACAGTATGATTACAAGTTTGTATGTCTGTCCCACAACACCCTGCGCGGCGCTGCCGGCGGCGCGGTACTGCTGGCCGAATTGCTGGCAGCCGAGGGTTATATGGACTGATAACACAGCGAAAAGGAGATTTTTGATATGAAGAAGGATCCTATCTTTACAGGCGCAGCCGTTGCCATTATTACCCCTATGCATGAGGACGGCAGCGTAAATTATGACGAGTTTGCCCGGTTTGTGGACTGGCAGATTGACAACGGTACAGACGCAATTGTAATCTGCGGCACCACCGGGGAAAGCTCTACTCTGGATGTTGACGAGCACCTGGAGTGCATCAAGTGGTGTATCGAGCATGTGAACGGTCGTGTGCCGGTGATCGCCGGTACAGGCTCCAACTCCACCGCCAGCGCCATTGAAATGAGCAAGGAAGCCTGCGAATACGGCGCAGACGCACTGCTTCTGGTGACCCCCTACTACAACAAGACCAGCCAGGCCGGTCTGATCGCCCACTATACTGCGATTCACGATGCAACGGATAAGCCCATTGTTCTCTATAATGTGCCGTCCCGCACCGGGCTGAACCTGCTGCCGGAGACGGCGCTGGAGCTGTCCAAGCTGCCCCGCATCAACGGCATTAAGGAAGCCTCCGGCAACCTGGATCAGGTGGCTAAGGTGCACGAGCTGTGCGGCGACGCGTTGAACATTTGGAGCGGCAACGACGACCAGATTGTAGACATTCTGGAGCGCGGCGGTAAGGGTGTAATCAGCGTACTGTCTAATGTATGCCCCCAGGAAACCCACGACATTGTGGCTAAGTACCTGGACGGCGATGTGGACGGCTCCAAGGCACTGATGGATCACTATTTTGAGCTGGCAAAGACCCTGTTCTGCGACGTGAATCCCATTCCGGTTAAGGACGCTGTGAACCGCATCGGTTACGCAGCCGGTCCCTGCCGTATGCCGCTGGTACCCTTGAGCGAGGCCAATCAGCAGAAGATGCAGGCAACACTGGAGAAGTATGGCCTGATCAAATAAAAAGCACAGGAAGTTCAAAGCTATGACGAGAATAATTATTACCGGCGCCAACGGCAAAATGGGTCATGTGATCCGCAGCGTTGTAGCCGGTCGGGAGGACTGCACGGTAGTAGCCGGTGTGGATTTTAACACCCAGGCGGCCGACTTTCCTATCTATAAAACGATTGCAGAGGTGCAGGAAGAAGCGGATGTGATTATCGACTTCTCTAACCCTGCCCTCTTAAACGATCTGCTGACCTATTCCGCCGCCAAGTCTATGCCCTTGGTAATCGCCACCACCGGCTACACGGCGGAACAAAAGGCCAAGATTGAAGCCGCAGCTGAAAAGTGCCCCATCTTCTTCACTTATAATATGAGTATGGGCATTAACCTGCTGGCGACCTTAGCACAGAAAGCGGTTAATGTACTGGGACCGGACTTTGACATTGAGATTGTGGAGAAGCACCATAATCAGAAGATCGACGCTCCCAGCGGCACAGCATTGATGCTGGCAGATGCCATGTGCAAAGAGATCGATCACCCCATGAAGTACGAATATGACCGGCACGCCAAGCGCGAAAAGCGCACCCGGGACGAGATCGGCATTCATGCTGTACGAGGCGGCACCATTGTAGGCGAGCATGAGATCATCTTTGCCGGCAGGGACGAGATCCTTACTTTGTCTCACTCTGCACGAAGCAAAGAGATCTTTGCCGTAGGCGCTGTGAACGCTGCCGTCTTTATGTGCGGAAAAGACGCCGGGCTGTACGACATGAGCCAAATGATTCACTAATTCTTGTCCCTATTCTGCGGAATAGGGACTTATTCTTTTTGGAGGACGGTATGAACCAGACAGAACAGGTCTTTCTCTCTCTGCTGCGGGATTATGTTTGCGGACAAAAATTAAAAGCCCTTCCCACCGTAGACTGGCAGGCACTGTATAACTTGGCGCAAAGTCATAATGTGACCGGCCTTGTGGGCCGTATCTTGGCAGATCTTCCTACCGATCATCGCCCTCCAAAAGCCCTTGCAGTGGCCTTTCGCCAAGGGATGGGTCAAACCCTAATGGCATACGAAAAGCGTATGGCAGCCGTGCAGGTGATGGAGCAAACACTAACGGACGCCCACATCCCCTACTTAACGGTGAAAGGCGCTTGCACCGCGGCGGTTTACCCGGACCCGCCCCTGCGCACCTGCGGCGATACGGATATTGTGTTGACTCCAGAGCACCAGCGAGAAGCGGTACGGACTTTAGAACAGCGTGGCTTTGCCAAAAAAGTGACCCACGACGATGTGGTAATGCTCACCCTGCATGGGTTTGAATTTGAACTGCACACACGCATGGAAAGCATTAACGATGGCTCTCGCGCCCTGCTGGCGAACCCTTTTGCGCCGGAAGTGGCATACAATAAATCCAAAAATATCTGGGTGCTGCAACCGGTATATGCCGTTTATTACACCGTGCTGCACCTGCTGCACCACATTAAAACCGGCGGTGCCGGCGTGCGTATGCTGCTAGACACAGACTTGCTCCTTCGCAAGGATCCAACACTTGCACCACAGGTACTGGAATTGGCCGAGCGCAGTGGTCTGGAGCGGTCCTTTGGCTGTATCCTTGCCCTGTGTAAGCAGTGGCTGGATACGCCTCTGCCCTGTTCGGTGCCTGCATTGGATACGGACACGGTAGAGAAGTTCGCTGCCGTGATTTTAGGCGGCGGCGTGTTCGGTCACGGCAACGGCAACACCGGCGCCGTATTCCTGGCCCGGCAAAAGGCCGCAGATGGCAGCAAGATGCCCTTTACCCGTTTTGTCGCATTGTTTCGCTACTGCTTCCCAAAAGCGGATTATATGGCCTACCAGTTCCCTTATTTGACCCGGAGGCCCTGTCTGCTTCCCTTTGCATACCTACACCGATTTTGTCGCGGTCTGTTTCGCAATCGGACCCACTCCGCGGCGGCATTGCAAGCCATTGCCGGCAAAAATCAAGGTGCTGCCCTGCTGCACCAGGTGTGGGCGGAGCTGGATTTATAACATTAACTATTTGTATAGTATTGTTAGACAGTTCGTATAGAATGCCTATTTACATCTCTCCTAAAAGTTGGTAAGCTTTTTGAAGAGGTGTATTTTTATGTCGAACGAACAAAATGAAAACAAAAAAGAAAGGCGAACCTTTGCCCCCGGTCTGTGCTTTAACAAACTGGTATGGGTGTTTTTGATCTCCTGTGTGGTAGGCTTTTTAGTAGAGACCTTGTGGTGCTACATACGCCACGGCTATATTGAAAGCCGACAGTCTTTGGTGTACGGTCCCCTTTCTGTGGCCTATGGTATGGGTGCAGTGGTACTTACCATGGCGCTGTATAAATTCCGCAATTCTCCGTGGTGGAAGATTTTTCTGGTGTCTTTTTTGGTAGGCACGGTTACGGAATATATCTGTTCTCTGGGGCAAGAGTTGGTGTTCGGGTCCGTTGCCTGGGATTACAGCAATGTACCGCTGAATATCAATGGTCGAGTGTGCCTACTGTACTCTATCTTTTGGGGCATTTTAGGCATTGCGTGGATCAAGCTGATTTACCCGCCTATGGCTAAGCTGATCGGAAAGCTGCCGATCAAACTGGGCCGAGTGCTTACTTGGGCGTTTATCATCTTCTTTATTTTTGATGCCATTCTGTCCGCCTCCGCTGCACTGCGTATGGACCAAAGAGACAAAGGTGCAGCGCCTCGTAATGCCTTTGAATGCTATCTGGATGAACACTTTGATGACGCACGCATGCACAGAATTTATGCGAACTCCGTGCGTACAGACCCGCAAAAGCAAGAAAATAAGTAAGCCGTATCAGCGCAAAAAAGCCACCGTCTGTTACAGACAGTGGCTTTTTTTAGTGATTTGCGATTAAACCAACGCGATCCCCCAATCGGCAAAGTTACTGCCGGTGGCCGGGAAAGTATCTACCATAGAACAATCCATAGCAATGCTCTTAAACTTTTGTCCGGAAAGGGTTATATTGCGGATCTCAGCTTTGACGATCATTTTGTACTTTGCTTTGCTGATCTTGCCGGTGGAAGTATTGATGGTGATGGTGCCGGTGCCGCCGGTGTAATTCATGGTCACATTCTTTTTGGCGTTACCGGTAGTCCATTTGCCGCCGTTCTCCTTAATCACCTGGTCTATGGCGTCATACATTGGGCCTGCAGTGGTAAAAAACCGCCCCTGGGGATCTGCACCGGGAGAACTCATTTGCACTGCCTTGGGCTTTATCGTCAAGGTAACGGTGCCGTTTTTATTGTCCTTAATGCTTAGGCTGGCGACATCCGTGTCTCTCAGGCGGGAGGTAATCAGAGACTTGCCGTTTAGGTCCGTATCTGCTGACTTATTCACAGAAGTGCTGGGCGGCAGCCCGGTAGAAAAAGTTAGATCCGTCAGCAGACTTTCAAAATAGCTGTCAAAAAAACTATTTTTACTGCCGTTAATGCGGGTATTGGTGACAAACATTTCCTTACAACCCAGCATTTTATAATAGGTAGAGATTTCTTCCGTTTCCAGATCCTTATACTTGGCGGTCTCTTTCTTGGTAGCATTGTAGGCCTTTACATAGTACCGTACTGCGTCCGCCGTGGTGTTCAGCTGCACACCGGCGTACTTGCCCTTCTTAAACGAATCCTTGGCGGTGGTAACCTTCTTGGCAGCGCTGTACGCACCGGAATAAGACTTCTTACCCTGATTCACATAAGCCTGCACCCGCACATAATACTTTTTGCCGCCTTTCAGGCCGGTGATGGTGGCAGAGGTGGCGTTGCCGTTGGTGACTTTCAGCCCTTTGGTCACCTTTTTGTCAAATTTAGATGAGGTGCTGTACTGCACCCGGTATCCGGAAACAGAAGGCGCCTTACTCCATTTGACCGTAAAGCCCAAGCGCTCCGCGGAAACAGACTTAAAATTCACTTTCGCCACCTTGGTGGTAACGGATTTGGCGCTGCTCCAACTGCTGTACTTTTTCTTTTTACCGCTGGTTTTATAGGTGCGCACACGCACATAATACTTGGTTTTGCTTTTCAGACCGCTGACCGTCTTGGCCGTAGTCTTATCTTTCTTGGCCGTAGCGGTTTTGCTGGTTTTGGAAGTAAACTTGGAGGAGGTGCTGTACTGCACCTGGTATCCGGTTACGCCGCTGACCTTCTTCCACTTGACGGTAAAGGCAGCTGCACCGGCGCTGACGGAGGACACCGTGGGCTTTTTGGGCGCTGCAGCAAAGGCGGTAGTGGGCATGGCAAAGCAGCTAAGCAGCATCAGCAATGCCAGGCATACGGACAAAGTCTTTTTCATCATTTCTCTCCTTCTAAAATCATTAAAAGTGTGTAAATTTACAACTTGATTATAGCATACGACTTTGCCCCTTTGCAATAGGCAGGGCGAACATTCTATCTAAAACAGAAAAAAGAGACTCCTGCGAGTCTCCTTTTTTATTTCTATTACTTTTTTATTTCTATTAGATAAGTATCACCAGCGCCAGGTTGCCCTCGCCACGGCTGACGATATGCAGCGACTGATCCACCGGAACCTTGTCCTCCTGGTCAGTGCCTACCAGGCGCACCTAATCCACAGTTAAGAAGCCGTTGGTATGCCAGCTAATCAATTGTCTGTTGCGTCGAGCAAATGGACTTAAATCACATACTCATGGTATTGTCCGGAGTGAGCATAGTCTCCGTATTATATAGCACCACCGCTTCCCTGCCCTGCGGCTCTGCAAAGGCATACAAGGTCTGCGCCTCTCCGTTGAGCATAGACTGGGGCAAAATGCGATTATACGCAAAGGGCTCTTCATCAGTCTTGCTTCTCCATTAATGCCTGCGCCAGCCGGCCTGCCTTGCACAGTTCCTCCACAGTGGTGTATTCGTTCACAGCGTGGCAGTTGTTCATAGCCGTAGCCACCACCAAACCCTGTATGCCGTGCGCGGACAGGATATTACAGTCACTGCCGCCGTAAGTGTCCGTAAACCGAGGCGTAACTCCCACAGCTTCGCAGGCCCGTCTGAACCGCTGGGCAACAGGTGCGTCCGTGTCTACTCGATAACCGGTAATATGTATGGTATGGTTAAAATTCAGTTTGGCATCCACCGCCTGTGCCTGCTCTACAAACTCGCTGTGAATTTCGTTGAGTCGATCCAGGGCGTCCTGATGGCACAAGGCACGAATTTCGCCGGTGACGGTACAACTGTCCGGCACAATGTTGGTGGCGCGACCGCCGGAAATGGTGCCCACATTTACCGTCACATCGCCCCATCGCCCACTGGGAAGATTGGCAACTGCAGCAGCAGCCACCTGAATGGCGTGCACGCCGTCCTCCGGCGCAAAGCCGGCGTGGGCTGCCTTGCCCATCACCTCTGCGGAAAAAGTAATCAGCGTAGGCGCTGCCACAGCACAGTCCCCTACCGGGCCGGATAAATCCATCACATACGCCGTTTTGGACTGCAGGCGCTGCGCATCAAACGCCTTGGCACCCACGCAAAAATGCTCCTCTCCGGTGGTAAACAGCAGTTCCAGCGTCGGATGGGTTGCGCCGCTTTCTAACAGAGAAGCCGCACCCTCTAAGATTGCCGCTACACCGGCAAAATCATCAGCACCTAATACCGTATCACCACAGGAGGTAATGCGGCCGTTCTCGTCCGTAACCGCCTGCTTGCCCCGGGACGGCTCCACCGTGTCCATATGGGCAGCAAAGAGCACCGGCTCCAGAGATGGATCACCGGGAATGGTTGCCAGCAAGTTGCCGCAGGTACTGCCGGTAGCGGCGGCGGAGTCATCTTCTGCCACCTGCACGCCCAGCGCCGTCAATCGTTCCTTAATGTAACGGCAAACCGCCTGCTCGTCAAAGGAGGGGCTGTCCAGTGCTACCAGATCCGTAAATGTCTTCACCAATCGTTCTTTGTTCATCCTATATCACCATTTCCTACAAATGTTCTATGATTTAATGATACAACCCTGTGAGTTACCTGTCAATACAAAAAGAGCAGAAAGTCACACTCTCTGCTCTTACCGTTTCCATTTACGGATTGATTTGCAGCTGCACGCCATCGTCACCTGCTGTCAAAGCAATCGCCTGTATGTCCTGATCCTGATGGAACACCAATGCACTTGCCAGCAGATCCTCCACCTGGCGGCGCACCGCGTCACGCAAACCGCGGGCGTTCTTCTTAGAACCATAGGCGATCTTTGCCAAATACACCGGCACACTGTCGTCATAGGTCAGGGTAATGCCCTTGTCCTGCATGCCGGGCACCAGTTCGTCCACCATCAAGCGGGCGATCCGCTGGAAGTTCTCAAAGGTCAGCTTGTTAAAGACGATCACCTCGTCCACACGACCCAGGAATTCCGGCCGCAGGAAGCGCTCCAGGGCTTTCATGGTCACATCCCGGTTCATATCCGCCTGGGACTTGCCAAAGCCCACAGTGGCAGCGTCGGTAGATCCGGCATTAGAGGTCATCACAATAATGGTATTTTCAAAATTCACCGTGCGGCCCTGTGCATCTGTGATCCGACCCTCGTCCAGAATTTGCAGCAAAATGTTTAATACATCTTTATGGGCCTTTTCAATCTCGTCAAACAGAATCACGCTGTAAGGCTTGCGCCGTACTTTCTCTGTCAACTGCCCGGCATCGTCATAGCCCACATAGCCGGGAGGCGAGCCAATGATACGAGAGACAGAAAACTTCTCCATATACTCGCTCATATCCAGGCGGATCAGGGCGTCCGGGGTGTCAAACATATAGGCGGCCAACTGCTTAACCAGTTCCGTCTTGCCTACGCCGGTGGGACCCACAAAAATAAAGGACTGGGGTCGCTTGCGTGGGCTGATTTGTACGCGACCGCGGCGCACGGCTGCGGCAACCTTTTCAATGGCTTCATCTTGGCCGATGATATGGGCTTTCAGCTCCGGCTCCAAACCGGCAAGTTTTTGAATATCCCCCTGCTCGATTTTTGCAGCAGGAATCCCTGTCCACATGGAGATCGCGCTGGCAATATCCGACTCCAGCACCTGATTGTCTTTGGCCTTTTCCTGCAAAGCAGGCAGCTTTTCGTCAATGGCCATCACTTCGGTTTTCAGTTTGGAGATCAGCTCATAGTCGATCTGCTGATCCTCCTCTGTGGGTTCAGACAGATTTTCAATATTCTCCTGCAAATTCCGTTTTTTGCCTTCCAGGATCTGCGCCTGGCTGATGGCCGGGTTGCGCAAATTGGCGCAGGTGCAGCTCTCATCCAGCAAGTCAATGGCTTTATCCGGCAGGTAACGGTCTGTTACATACCGCTCGCTCATCAGCACCGCTTTATAAACCAAGGTGTCGGAAATCTGCACCTTGTGGTACTGCTCATAGTAGCCCTTAATGCCCAGCAGCATTTTGTAGGCGTCCTCCACAGATGGCTCCTCGATCTTCACCGGTTGAAACCGGCGCTCCAGGGCGGCATCCTTCTCTATAAACTTACGATACTCGGTAAAGGTCGTAGCGCCGATCACCTGAATTTCGCCGCGAGAGAGCGCAGGCTTCAGGATATTTGCCGCGTTCATGGTGCCCTCACTATCGCCGGTGCCCACCAAATTGTGCACCTCGTCAATGAACAGAATAATATTGCCCTGCGCCTTCACCTCGTCCACCAGACCCTTGATCCGGCCCTCAAACTGGCCACGGAACTGGGTGCCGGCCACCAGTGCGGTCAGGTCTAGCAAATAGATCTCTTTGTCTGCCAGGCGCGCAGGCACCTGCCCCTTAGCAATGCGAATGGCCAGCCCCTCGGCAATGGCAGTTTTACCCACGCCCGGCTCGCCGATCAGGCAGGGGTTATTCTTGGTACGGCGGCACAGAATTTGTACCGTGCGGGAGATCTCCTGCTCTCTGCCGATAATGGCGTCCAGCTTGCCCTCCCGGGCTTTGCCGGTCAGGTTGGTGCAGTAGGTGTTTAGGTACTTTTTGCCGTCGTCTTTTTGGCGTTTGTTGCCTTTTTTCCCACGCTTCTTGCCCTGCTTTTGACCGCTTTCATTCTCATCCACAGCCAGTTCTCCGGCGTCGCCAAAAAGATTGGCAAAGGGCATGGTCTGGGCGCCGTCCATATTCTCCGCGTTGAACATCCCGCTCATATCGCCAAAGTTAAAATCGCCCATATTCTCCATAAACTGGCTCATCTGCTCAGACGCCTGCTCCAGTTCTTCGTCAGAGATGCCCAGCTTGTCAATCATCTGGTTAATAGAGCCGATATTCAGCTCCCGGGCGCACTGAATACAAAGCCCTTCCGGCTTTACCTCATCGCCCTCCATTTTTTGAATATAGATCACCGCCGGGCGTTCACCGCAGCGGGCACACATCTGTTGTTTCATAAATCGATCTCCTGATGAATATTGCTTATTTAGCAGTGTTTTGTGCCTTGTTCTCTTTCAGCTGCTTCAAAAATCCCGGCACATAGCCCAGGAGAGATACCAAGGCAGACACGGCGGACAGCGCCACCAGCACCCAGGTCACCACGGACGGCAGCGTAAAGTGGGTCACATTACACAAAGCACCGTTCTCGCCAAAGGCTAAAATAATAATCATAGCAATGTAAAACACATTGGTGGCTACCTTGCCCCAGATCTCTGCTGCGGTGGGGCGCATACCCTTGGACAGCAGCAGCGCGCCGCCCAGCAACATCAGCACCTCTTTCACAATAAAGAAGAAAAACAGATACTTAATGGGGTTCTCCCAGTAGGTGTACAACAGCACGATTACAATCGCCATTTGGGACAGCTTATCCGCAATGGGGTCTAAGATCTTTCCCAGATTACTCACTTGATTAAACTTGCGGGCAATCTTGCCGTCGAACAGGTCGGTTAACGCCGCGCAAATCATCACGATTACCGCCACCAGTTGATGCCCCTGAACAAACAGCACAGCAAACACCGGGATCAGTGCAATGCGAATAAAGGACAGCCAGTTGGGAATGGTATTCCAGCCGTCAAACAGGTCGTGCACATTTTCTTTTAATGTAGACATAACAGGTCCTCCTATAGTGTGGGAAGCAAAGTTTCCATATATTCTAAAATGGCGCTGTCTGCAAAGAACGCATATACGCCGTTATCTTTCGGCAGCCAGTTGTTACCGGCCAGGTACGCCCAAACGCCGCTGACCAGCACCAAAAACAGACACCCCTTAACCAGCCCAAAGGCACCGCCTAATAGGCTGTTGGTCCGGGTAAATACCGTATTTTTGCCCTGCTTCTTCCTTAGCATAGCGGAAAGCAGCCAACAAATCAAGGCAATAATTATGAACGATAATAAAAATAATGCGATTTTTACCAGCAGGCAAGCCACCGGTTCCACCAACTGCTGCATTACAAAATCTGCAGCCGTTTTGGCACTGCCTTTTTTCAGCGCGGCGAAGTCAAAATCCCCTTGCAACGCCTGGGGCAGAGCCTGCATTTTCTCCTGCAAGGCAGCCATAAAGGTGTCTACGCCGGAGGCGCCGGCGATTTTTTCCTGCACCTTGGCAAGAGCCTTTGGCTCCACCAGATTGTCATACACCACTTGGTAATACTGATGGCTGACGAACAGGGACACCGGCACGCCAACAGCGTACTTGGCCGTGCCGATCAAACCGGACAGCAGCCCCCGTCGAAAGCCCCATACCGCCATAAGTACCACCAGGGCGATCAATATATAATCCAAAATACTCAAGACTTGGTCTCTTCTTTCTCAATCACAGACTGGCGCTGCACAAACACATTGGACGACATCATGGTGATGGACCGGACTGCGTCCGTACAATCCGCCGTATGTACTACACTACCGTCTGACAGCTTATAAGTTTTGATTTTATCGGCAAAAAGCACGGCTACCCGACTGCCGGAGGCAGACAGATCCTTGATAGTGCCCTGCACGGTAAAGGGCTTTTGCACCTTGCCTCTGGCGGTGATCCGCGCTACGGTATTTTGCGTGGCATTGCTATAAGAGCTGTACGCCACCACCAAATCGCCGCTGGCGCTATAATCATAGGCCACCGTTTGCACTTCGCCGTTTTTCAGCACCGTCTTCAGCTTATCTCCGTTTACCACGCTCACAAAGCTGCCGCCCACCACATACAGGCTGCTGCCCCGATAGGCTATGTCCAGCACCTGGGTGCCGGGCAGGTCAAAGCTGGCATAAGGCTCCGTGTCCTTTACACGCATCAAATAGAGCTTTGGCTGCAAGCGTGCATCCTTACTGTTCATGGCCACAAAAGCGACTTGACTGCCGTTGTCCCGAATGGCAATGTTGGTCACAAAGCCATAGGACAGGCTGTATTTCATCTTATCCCCACGGGTCTTGGTGATCACCTGTACATCGCTGCGTTTATCCGCAGACTGAGTGGCGTAAACCACCTTGCCGTCGTCCGCCACATCGGCGCACAACAGGCCGGTCTTGCTCTCGATCTCATACAAATTCTCGCCACTGTAATCCAGCCGTAGCTTGGACCCACCTTGGTCATATGTAACCAGATACGAGTCAGAAGCGGCGGTAATCGGATTGGCATAACCGTGTACAGCGGTGAATTCCTCCTTGCCGTCTGATGGGTTCAGTACAGTTATGGAGCCGCCGGTGAGCACCGCCAGTTTCGCGCCCTGCTTATGAACCGTAACGCCATCGGAGCCGTCCAGCGCATAAGGAAAATTGCCGGTGAGCACGGACGATGTACCGCTGCCGCCGCTCAGGCTGCCGAAATCCACCTCGCACAGCTTTAGGATCACAATTGCCGCCAGCAACACAGCCAACACAATCCATACGATCCTGCGTACTTTTTTATCTTTTTGGCGCTTGCGTTCCCGCCGAAGCGCCTGCCGGTCTTCCGCTTCCACAAAAGCACCGCCTTTCTGTTTACATCTTAAAGTCTGCCGGGTCGTACTCAACCCGGTTCAGGTACAGCCCCTGGGGCGGCGCCGTCTTACCAGCGCGAATGCGCTCCCCACTTTCAATAATCGCCGGCAAATCCGCCGGGTCAATCTTGCCCTCACTGACAAAAAGCAGCGTGCCAACGAGAATGCGCACCATATTGTAAAGGAAACCGTCTGCGCTGACCTTAAACAGTACCATATCCCCTTGCCGCTCTACGGTAAAGGCGGTTATGGTGCGCACTGTGTCCTCCACATCGCTACGTGCACTGCAAAAGCCGCGAAAATCGTGGGTGCCCAGGAATGCCTTGGCCCCCTGCTGCATGCGCTCCAACTGAATTGGATAGCGATACTGGTACGCATAGCGCAGCAAAAACGGATCCCGAATGGCACCGTTGTACAGTTTATATACATATTCTTTCTCTCGGCAGCAGTACCGGGGGTGAAAATCAAGGGGAACCTCTCGGCAGTCCAGTACCGCAATGTCTTTTGGCAGCACCGTATTCAGCGCCCGCACCACACCGTCACAAGCAATGGACAGCTCTGTTTGGAAACTGACAAAATAACAATTTGCGTGCACGCCACTGTCTGTGCGGGAGCAGCCCTTTACCGGCAGCCGCGCGCCAAACACCTTTTCTACCGCGTTTTGGAACACTTCCTGCACGGTAACGGCATTTTTTTGCACCTGCCAGCCGTGGTAGTCTGCACCGTCATATCCAATGTTCAACAACAAATTCCGCATAACTTAAAGCACCGAACCTAAAAAGTGATTCACCACAAAAATGCCTGCAATATACAGCACCACCGCCGCCAGCGCAAAAAAGTCACCGGTATGCAGGTGCATTTCTTTCATCTTGGTACGCCCGGCACCGCCACGATAGCAGCGGCACTCCATAGCGTCCGCCAGCTCATTGGCGCGGCGAAAAGAGGAGATGAACAAAGGAATCAAGATGGGCACCAATCCTTTGGCTCTGCGAATCAGTCCCCCGCTCTCCATATCGGCGCCCCGAGATTTCTGCGCCGCCATAATTTTGTCGATTTCCTCGATCAAAGTGGGAATAAACCGCAGGGCGATTGTCATAGTCATAGCAATCACATGCACATCAATCTTAAACACTTTTAGGGGTTTAAGCAGTCGCTCAAGAGCGTCCGTCAATTCCGTAGGCGAAGTGGTGTAAGTCAGCAGACTGCCAACAATCACCAACTCGATAATGCGCACAGCCATAAAAACGGCAGTCATCACACCATCCATGGTGATCTTCAGTTTGCCAAGGCTCACCAGCGGCTCACCTTCGCCGTAAAACAGGTTAATAACGCCGGTAATGAGAATAATCACGACCAGGGGCTTAATGCTCTTCAAGATGGTTTTAGGCGGTATCTTAGACAGGCCCACCGCCAGAATCATAAAGACGATGGCCAGCCCCAGGGACCAAAAGTTCTTGCACAAGAACACCGCCACCACCATCAAAAAGGTGAGCACGATCTTCATACGAGCATCCATACGGTGCACCGGGGAATTGCCGGGAAAATACTGACCAATGGTCATACTGGAATTCACAGGCGAACCCCCTCTCTCTGTAGGCGCTGAAATTCGCGCACGCCGTCGTCAACCGTAAAAATATCCGTGCGGCACGGTACGCCACGCCGCCGCAGTTCTAAGAAAATATCCGTTACCTGGGGCACATTCAGCCCCATTTGGCGCAGTTCCTCCGCATTGGCGTACACATCGGCAACCGGGCCGTAGGCGGCCACCTGCCCCCGGTGCATCACCAGCACGCGGCGGCAAATGTGCGCCACATCTTCCATGGAGTGGGAAACGAAGAGCACCGTTGCTCCGGTACGGTCTCGGTAACTACGGATCAGATCTAAAATTTGATCCCTACCACGAGGGTCCAACCCGGCGCAGGGCTCGTCTAAAATCAAAACCTTTGGCTCCATTGCCAAAATGGACGCAATGGCCACACGGCGCTTTTGCCCGCCGGACAGATCAAAGGGCGACTGCTCCGCAAAATCACGGGACAGACCCACCAATTCCATAGAATGGAACACCCGGCGGCGAATTTCCTCGCTGTCCAGTCCCATTTGCTTGGGACCGAAAGCGATCTCTTTATATACATCTTCTTCAAAAATTTGGTACTCCGGGTACTGAAAACACAGCCCTACCTGAAAGCGTACACGGCGAATTTGCTTGCGGTTTTGCTTACTCCAAATATCCGCGCCATCCACATAGACTTTGCCGCTTTGGGGCTCTATCAGGCCGTTTAGGTGCTGGATGAGTGTGGATTTTCCGGACCCGGTGTGACCGATAATGCCGACAATCTCGCCCTCCTCCACAGAGAAAGACACATCCTGCAGCGCCGCCGTCTCAAATGGCGTACCCACACTGTAACGATAATTGAGTTTTTCACAGGTCAGTACAGCCAAGTTTTTGTTCCTCCAAGTTGGAAATCAATACATCCACGCATTCCCCAGTGTTCAAAACCGCGTGTTCGGCAAAGCCCAGCCGATCCGCCAGTTCCGTTGCCTGGGGCACATCCAGGCCCAGGGCTTTCAGCTCATCCACATGGGCAAAAACCGCCCGCGGAGCGCCGTCCAGTCGGATCACGCCGTCGTCCATCACCACCACCCGATCGGCTTGCACCGCCTCATCCATATAATGGGTAATGAGCAGAATGGTGATCCCCTCTTCTTTGTTCAGTTTCTTCACGGTGTCCAGCACTTCTCGGCGACCGCTGGGATCCAGCATCGCCGTGGGTTCGTCCAGTACAATGCACAGGGGCCGCATGGCGATAATGCCTGCCACGGCTACCCGCTGTTTTTGACCACCGGAAAGCTTGGAGGGCGATTTCAGCCGCTCCGCATACATGCCAACTGTCTTTAGCGCAGCATCCACCCGGTGGCGGCATTCCTTTGGCTCAACGCCCAGATTCTCCACCCCAAAGGCCACATCCTCCTCTACAATAGAGGAGACGATTTGGTTGTCCGGGTTTTGGAACACCATACCCACCTTGCGGCGCGCGTTATAGACCACATCTTCGTCTTGCGTCAGCGGCGTGCCGTCTACGATGACTTGCCCGCTTTGGGGAAACAAAATGCCATTAGAGAGCTTGGCTAATGTGGATTTGCCGGAGCCGTTATGCCCCAGCACCGCCACAAAGGAGCCCTTCTCGATCTGCAGGTTCAGGTGGCTGAGCACCGGGCGAGGCGCCGGCGCGTCCTTGGGAGCGTCCGGGTCCGCAGGATATGTAAATGTTACATCGTTAAATTCAAGAATTGCCATCTTTGCCTTTCCACACAGCGGTGGCACCACAGGGCAGCACACCGCCGGTTTCCGTCACCGGCAGGCCAATCTCGTCCGCAGACACAGAACCGCCCATTCGACGCACCAAAACATCTTCCAAAATATATTGCATTACCGAGGCAGACAGGCCGGTGGTATAAGAATTCAACACCACAGCCAGCGCGTCATCGCTGAGCACCTGCTGCACCAGGGTCACAAAATCATATAAATTATCTTCCAGGTGCCAGATCTCACCTTTTGGCCCACGGCCGTAGCTGGGCGGGTCCAGGATCACAATGTCGTACCGGTTGCCCCGACGAATTTCTCGCTGCACAAACTTGATACAATCGTCCACGATCCAGCGCACAGCGCCGTCTGCCACGCCGGAGACGGCCGCGTTCTCCTTGGCCCACTGGACCATACCCTTGGAGGCGTCCACATGCACTACCTCTGCACCGGATTTCAGGCAGGCAACCGTGGCGCCGCCGGTATAGGCAAACAGGTTGAGTACCTTTACCGGACGGTCAGCGCCCTCGATCATGCCACGCACCAAATCCCAATTCACAGCCTGTTCCGGGAACAGGCCGGTGTGCTTAAAGCCCATGGTCTTGATGTTAAAAGTCAAGTCCTTATAGCGCACCTGCCACACAGCAGGAATGCGCTTAAAGGTCTGCCACTTGCCACCGCCGGAGCGGGAGCGCACATAGCGTGCCCCCGGCTGTGCCCACAATCGGTTCTCCCGCGGGCTATTCCAAATCACCTGGGGGTCCGGACGAATCAGGATTTCTCTGGTCCAACGCTCCAGTTTTTCGCCGGCAGAGCAGTCTATCAGTTCATAATCTTTCCAGTCACTGGCTACACGCATTAACTCAATCTCTCCCGTACCACATCTGCAATTCGATTGCCAAGCCGGGTGATCTTTTCCAGATCTTTTCCCTCTAACATCACCCGCACCAAAGGCTCTGTACCGCTGACCCGAACCAGCACGCGGCCGTCGCCCATCAAATCCATCTCAGCCTGTTGAACGGCAGAGATAATATATTCGTCGTTGTTATATTTCTGCTTGCCCTCCGGTGTCACCTGCACATTGATGAGCACCTGCGGATAAACGGTCATGATCTTTGCCAGCTGAGACAGTTTTTTGCCGCTTTTCACCACTGTCTTAAGTAGCTGCACACCGCTAAGCTCACCGTCGCCGGTGGTGGCGTAATCCAGGAAAATCACATGACCGCTTTGCTCGCCGCCGATGTTATAGCCCTTTTGCAGCATACGCTCCAGCACGTAACGGTCACCCACTGCCGTCTTTTCACAGGCAATACCGTTCTCTTCGCAGAACTTAAAGAAGCCCATATTGCTCATCACCGTTACCACGGCGGTGTTCTTAGCCAGAGTGCCCTCGTCCAGCATCCGCTTGGCGCAAATGGCGATCACCTTGTCGCCGTCCACCAATTGGCCGTTTTCGTCCACAGCCAGCATACGGTCTGCGTCACCATCAAATGCCAACCCTAAGTCCAGCCCATTGTCCGTTACAAACTGCATCAGTTCCTCCGGGTGGGTGGAGCCGCAGTGATCGTTGATATTCACACCGTCCGGCGTGTCGGAAAGCATATAACACCGGGCACCCAGAGCGGTAAAGATTTGTTTGGCACAAACGGAAGCGGAGCCGTTGGCGCAGTCCAAAGCGATATTCAGCCCGTCAAAGCGAACATCGGTGGTGTCCACCACATGGCGCACATAATCCTCCACGGCCGTCTTGCAATAGAGCCGATTGCCCACATCGCCGCCCAGCTTCTCCGGGATTTCTTCTGCACCGTCCAGGATAATCGCCTCAATTTCTTCTTCTATGGCGTCATCCAGCTTGTAGCCGGTGGACTGGAAGATCTTAATGCCGTTGTATTCGCAAGGGTTGTGTGAAGCGGAGATCATCACGCCGGCGTCACAGCCGTAGCGGCCGATCAGGTAAGCTACTGCCGGGGTAGGCACTACGCCCACGGAGAGCACATTCGCCCCCACGGCGCAAAGCCCGGCGGTAAGTGCCGCCTCCAGCATATCGCCGGACGCCCGGGTATCTTTACCGATGAGCACCGTGGGTTTTCTGCCCAGCTCACCGGCCAAAACTTTGGCTGCCGCCTTGCCGATCGAAAGCGCCAACTCGTTGGTTAAATCTTTATTGGCTATGCCACGCACGCCGTCTGTTCCAAACAATCTGCCCATACCATTCTCCTTTGTTGTTAAAAAGAACTGTGTGTTTCCGTCTATACCGGTTTGAATTTCAATTTACGATGGTTAAAGTAAAGTTTGCTGCCCGTCCTGCTGGAATCCCAAATGCCGGTAGGCCGCCGGGGTCACGCAGCGCCCACGGGGGGTGCGGCTGAGAAAGCCGATCTGCATTAAATACGGTTCGTACACATCCTCAATGGTCACTGCCTCTTCACCGATGGCTGCGGCAATGGTCTCCAGTCCCACAGGTCCGCCGTTATAATTTTTGATCATGGTGGTCAGCAGGCGACGGTCAATACCGTCCAGTCCCAGCTGATCGATCTCCATACGAGAGAGGGCATCCTCAGCCGCCTCAGCGTTGATTACGCCGTCGCACTTTACCTGGGCAAAGTCACGGCTGCGCTTGAGCAAACGGTTGGCGATACGCGGGGTGCCTCGGGAGCGGGAAGCGATCTGCAAGGCGCCGTCCTGTTCAATGGGAATATTCAAAATGCCCGCCGAGCGCTTAACGATGGTGGCAAGCTGCTCATTCGTGTAAAGCTCCAGCCGTAAGATCACGCCAAAACGGTCACGCAGTGGCGCCGACAGTTGCCCGGCACGGGTGGTGGCGCCAACTAAGGTGAAGTTGGGCAGATCCAGCCGAATAGAACGGGCGGAAGGGCCTTTGCCGATGATAATATCCAGCGCACGGTCCTCCATAGCCGGATACAGCACTTCCTCAACGCTGCGGTTCAGACGGTGAATCTCATCAATAAAGAGCACATCCCCCTCTTGCAGGTTGGTAAGCAGCGCCGCCAGATCGCCCTGCTTCTCAATGGCCGGACCGCTGGTGACACGAATGTTTACACCCATCTCATTGGCAATAATGCCCGCCAGCGTGGTCTTGCCCAATCCGGGCGGACCGTACAGCAGCACATGATCCAGCGCCTCGCCACGGGTACGCGCCGCCTCAATGTAAATGGCCAGGTTCTCTTTCACTTTATCTTGCCCAATATAGTCCTCCAGGGTCTTGGGACGCAGGGAATTCTCTATATCCGTATCCGTCTCCGTCAGGCCGGTAGACACAATACGATTTTCCAAATCCATATCTTCCATAGGCAACTCCTAATCTGTTTTAGGCTTACAAATTGGCAGCCAGCTGGCGCAGCCCCCGGCGAATCATCTCGTCCACCGACAGGCCAGGTTCCATCTGACCCACAGCCACAGCGGCGTCGCTTTGACCGTAGCCCAGAGCCACCAGCGCTTCCACCGCCTCTGCCGCAACAGAGCCGGCGGTATTGGCAGCGGCTGCCGCCTGCACCTCTCTGCTGCTGCCCAAATCCAGCACACCCATTTTATCTTTCAATTCCAGCACAATGCGCTCGGCAATCTTTTTGCCGATACCCGGCGCACGAGTCAGGGACTTGGCGTCCCCGCCGGCAATGCAAACGGCCAATCGATCCGCCGACAGCTCCGACAAAATTGCCAGCGCCGCCTTAGGTCCCACGCCGTTTACGGAGATCAGCAGCTTAAAGCAATCCAGCTCCGCCGTGGTGGCAAAGCCGTAAAGATCCAGCGCATCCTCCCGCACAGACAAGTAAGTGAAAAGCTGCACCGGCTTGCCCACACCCGGCAGAGACTGTAAGGTAGTCAGCGTGGTGAAGCACTTAAACCCCACACCACCGCAGCTGACCACCGCAAAATTCTGGTCAAAATAAGTGAGCGTACCGTCCAAACTGTAAATCATAAGTAACTCCTTATCGCAGGTTGCCCAACCGCCCCAGCAGGCTGCCGCTGGCGTGGCCGTGACAGATGGCCATAGCCAGAGCGTCAGCCGTGTCGTCCGGTTTGGGTATTTTCTCTAAATTCAAAATCAGGCGGGTCATCTCCTGTACCTGCTTTTTCTCTGCCCGGCCATAGCCCACCACCGACTGTTTTACCTGCAAGGGGGTGTATTCAAAGATGGGCACATTTTTTTGTTGGGCGGACAGGGTGATGACCCCTCTGGCTTGCGCCACATCAATCACGGTCTTGGCGTTGTTGTTATAAAACAACTTCTCCATACTCATCACCTCCGGGTGATAGGTGTCAAACAGGCCGATCATATCCGTGTAGATCATTTGCAGCCGCAAAGGAAACGGCGTTTTGGCCTGCGTGGTGATGGCGCCGTAGTCCACCACAGAGAATTTATTGCCTTTATAGTCAAGCACGCCCCAGCCGATAATGGCATACCCGGGGTCAATACCAAGAATACGCATACTGACACTATCCCATAATAAATTTAAATTATTATAACACAAAGACGCACGGCTTGCAATATAATATATAAATTATTATATATGCAAGCAGAAAGATAGGGAGCACCGTAGCGCTCCCCTATTCTCTTATCGCCCGGCGCCCTCGCCCCGCAGCTGATGAATAAATTTTTGCAGTTCAATGTTGTTAAAGGTGTACTGCCCCCGGTCCGTGCCCGGGATATAGTACCGTGCCGTAACCTCTCCATTAAGGACCGTAAAAGACTGGCGCAAGGTGGCAGTCATATAGTCGGCACACTGCCGCGCATTTGAGCCGCTTACGATCACCACGCCTACCCTTTTCGGCTTAGCAATAGGCGGCTTGGCGCCCCGTTTGAAGCGGGCGCTGTAATACCGCTGGAACCGGTCGATCACTGCCTTCAGCGGAGCCGGAAAAAAGTTATTATACACCGGAGTAAAGAACGCAATATAGTCCGCGTCTTCAAAGTCCTCAAAAAAAATATCCAGATCTTTGTTGGCGCAGCCCGCATGCTGCTCGCAAAAGCGGCAGTCTGTACAAGGCGCCGGCGCCAGCTTATATGTATTATATTCTACGATCTTACAGTCGATAAAATACGGCTTCACCTGGCGGATCAATTCTTCGCTGACCCCATTTGGCCGAGGCGAACCGCCGATAATCAGTAGTTTCTTCATCTCATCACCGCCCCTATTCTATCACACTTTGCCCTTGTTTTGAAGTCGTAATTGTGATAAACTTAAAAATAACACAAAAAAGAGGGCCTCGACTATGACCAAGTTTTTGATACACAAATTCATTCCACGGGATGCAAAGCAAAGCACCAAAGACCGGCAGCGCTACGGCGTACTCAGCGGCATTGTGGGCATTCTCTGCAATCTGCTGCTGAGCGTTCTGAAATTTATTTGTGGCACGGTGAGCCACTCGGTGTCTATCACCGCAGACGCCGCCAATAACCTGTCAGACGCTTCCTCCAACATCGTCACCGTAATCGGCGCAAAAATCGCAAGCAAGCCGGTAGATAACGACCACCCATTCGGCCACGGCAGGATGGAATACATCAGTGCCCTAATCGTGGATTTCTTTATTTTCCTAATGGGATTTGAGTTGGGCAAAAGCAGTATTGAAAAGATCATTCATCCCCAAGAGGTGCGGTTCAGCGCCGTGACCGTGGCGGTGCTTGTGCTGTCCATCGGAGTCAAGCTGTGGATGGCTTACTTTAATCAGGCACTGTATAAAGAGAGCAACAATCTCAATCTGAAAGCTGTACGCCAGGACAGCCTGAACGACTGCATTTCCACCGCCGCAGCCGGCGCGGCACTGCTGTTGTCTGCCTTTACCTCCTTTGACCGGGCAGACGGCATCATGGGGCTGCTGGTCGCCGCGTTTATCCTCGCCGGAGGTGTGAGCACCTTAAAGGACATTGTGGGTCCCCTGCTGGGTCAGGCACCCAGCAAAGAGCTGGTGGATGAGATTGAGCGCCGTATGCTGGCAGAACCGTTGATTGTAGGCGTGCACGACTTAATTATTCACGACTACGGCCCGGGGCGGGTCATTGCCTCTGCACATGCGGAAGTACCGGCAGATCAGGATATTATGGCGGTGCACAACGCCATTGACCGTGTGGAGCACCAAATTAGTAAAGAACTGCAAATTGTTATCTGTATTCACATGGATCCCATTGCAATCCATGACGCCACGGTGGATAAATACCGCAAACTCATGGCGGAAATTCTGCAAGACTACGATCCTGAGCTGCGCTTTCATGACTTTCGGCTGGTGGAGTGCAGTGACCACATGAACCTGATCATGGACATTGTGGTGCCCAAAGAACACAAAAAGCACCGCAGCCAAATTTTGAAAGAAGTACAAGCGGCCGTGCAGCAGCGTGACCCTCGGCTGCGAGTCGTGGCGACTATGGAGCACTCCTATATCTGAAATTTAACATTAAGAAACGCCCGGCAGTTTGGAACTGTCGGGCGTTTTGCTGTTTTGTTAATTCTTTGTACCAAAGGTGTAGTCAATGCCGTTTTCATAGCACCAATCCGCAGCCTTTTTGCGCACATACTCGGTCTGAAACGCGTCAAACTTTTCGGAAAATTCCTTATAGGCATTAAAATATTTCCAAAAAGTCTCAACCACGGCATCATCCGGCGTTTGATCAAACACAGCCTTGATCTTGGCATTGCCGATAGACTGAACAAACGCGCGCATCACTTCGCCGTCCGTTACATAAAAGTACGGAATGTAGCCCAAAGACAGCAGATACGCCGATGTGCCGGTATCCTCCGGGTGGTCCAAATCCGCCAGCTCCGCCATGCTGTGCACCTGCATATCCTGACGGGAGAACCAAAATTCCGACGCACCGCTCCAGCCTTTTCTTAAATTATCTTCGTTCAAAACAAACTGCTTCATCACTAAACCCTTTGCTGCAATTATTAACCAATGGACTTCATCAAACCGCCGTTTTTGATAATGTTCTGAATGAACGGCGGAAACGGCTGGGCCTGATACACCTTGCCGGTGGTCAGGTCCGTGATCACGCCGCTGTCAAAATCCACCTGCACTTCATCGCCCTGGTTGATCTCGTTGGCAGCCTGGTCGCACTCTAAGATCGCAAGGCCGATATTAATGGCATTGCGGTAAAAAATACGAGCAAAGGTGGAGGCAATCACGCAGCTGATGCCGCTGGCCTTAATGGCAATGGGTGCGTGTTCACGAGAGGAGCCGCAACCAAAGTTCGCCTTGGCCACCATGATGTCACCGGGCTGCACCTTATTTACAAAATCCTTGTCAATATCTTCCATACAATGAGAAGCCAGCCAGGCCTCGTCACTTTTGTTCAGGTAGCGGGCAGGAATGATTACATCCGTGTCCACATTGTCGCCGAACTTATGTACCTTACCTTTTGCTATCATACCGTGACCTCCTTATACCGTAGCCGGGTCGGCAATATAGCCCTTGACCGCAGAGGCGGCAGCCACAGCGGGAGAGGCCAAATAAATCTCAGACTCCGTGTGACCCATACGGCCCACAAAGTTTCGGTTTGAGGTGGAAACTGCCCGCTCACCGGCAGCCAAAATACCCATGTGACCGCCCAGACAGGGGCCGCAGGTAGGTGTAGACACGACTGCACCGGCCTCAATAAATATCTGGGTCAGACCCTCCTCAATGCACTGCAAATAAATGCGCTGGGTGGCCGGGATCACGATCACGCGCACATCCTGCGCCACCTTGCGACCTTTCAAAATTGCAGCAGCAGCGCGCATATCTTCCATTCTGCCATTGGTGCAGGAGCCAATCACCACCTGGTCAATAGCGATCTTTTCACCGTCCACCTGATCAATAGTATGGGTATTCTCCGGCAGATGCGGAAATGCCACGGTGGGCTTTAAGGTGCTCAAATCAATTTTTACCGTGCGGGTGTATTCTGCGTCCGGGTCTGCCTCAAAAATCGTATATTCCCGCTCTGCGCGGCCGTTCACATACTGCAAGGTCACATCATCTACCGGGAAGATTCCGTTTTTGGCGCCGCACTCAATGGCCATATTGCTGATGCACAGCCGATCGTCCATAGAAAGCTCCGCAATACCATCGCCGGTAAATTCCAAAGACTGGTAGAGGGCGCCGTCCACACCGATCTCACCGATCAAGTGCAGTACCACATCTTTCCCGCTGATAAAGGGTGCTTTTTTGCCGGTGATCTCAACCTTAATGGCGGAGGGAACCTTAAACCAAGCCTTACCGGTAACCATACCGGCAGCCATATCCGTGGAGCCTACGCCGGTGGAGAACGCACCCAGTGCACCGTAGGTACAGGTGTGGCTGTCTGCACCGATCACGCAGTCACCGCAGGCCACAATCCCCTGCTCCGGCAGCAACGCGTGCTCAATTCCCATATTGCCCACATCAAAATAGTGGGTAATGCCGTGGGCACGGGCAAAAGTACGCACCTGCTTGCAGTTCTGCGCGGACTGAATGTCCTTGTTGGGCGTAAAGTGATCCATTACAAGGGCAATGCGGGTCTTATCAAACACGCCGTCCTTGCCAAATTTGTTCATCTCATTGATGGCAACCGGAGAGGTCACATCATTGCCAAGTACCATATCCAGCTTGGCCTCAATCAATTGACCGGCTACTACATGATCCAAACCGGCGTGCGCCGCCAGGATCTTTTGCGTCATTGTCATTCCCATGATCGTCACCGTCCTTAAATATCGTCCGTAAAGGAACCGGCGCCGCGCTCCAGCGAGGTCACGCCGGTACGCGCCATTTCCACAATGCTAAAGCGCTGCTCCAGTCGCTGAATAAAGGCGTCCAGCATCTCCCCCGCACCGGTGAACTCCAGGGTCACCGTCTCAGCAGAAATGTCCAGCACACGAGCACCATAACCGGCGTTGAATGCCAAAAGGGCGTTTTTCTCCGGAATGCCCTGGGCGTGCACCTTCACCAGCAGCAACTCAGAGGATACAGAATTGTCCGGAGTCAGCTCAGATACTTTCTCCACGATCTCCAGCTTTAACAGCTGGCGCTTGATCTGGCGAAAATTCTCCGGCTCCGTGTTGGTCTCAATGGTCATACGGGAAAAGTTCGGGTCCTCCGTCTCACTCACCGTCAGAGAGGAGATGTTGTATGCACGGCGGGAGAACAGGCTGGCCACCCGTTGCAGCACGCCGCTCTCGTTATCCACAAGAACAGATAAAACCAATTTCTCTTTCATCTTCCTTGCCTCCAATCAGTTAAACTGCTCGATAATGTCCGTGTGTGCGCCGCCGGGCGGAATCATCGGCAGCACATTGCTGTCCGGTGAAATACGGCAGTCCACCAACACCGGACCGGGATAAGCCAGCGCTTCTGCCAACACAGCGTCAATATCGTCATTGGTATGGATACGCAACCCCTTTACGCCAAAGGCTTCTGCCACCTTCACAAAATCCGTAACACGGTGGGGATCTGTATCAGAAAAGCGATTGTCATAAAACAGCTTTTGCCACTGGCGCACCATACCCAGTACAGTGTTGTTCATAATGAACATCTTGACCGGGATATTGTAGGACGCCATGGTAGCCAGCTCAGACAGGTTCATGTGGAAACCACCATCACCGGCAAACATCACCACGGTTTGATCCGGGCAGCCCATAGCCGCGCCAAAGGCAGCGCCCATGGAATAGCCCATGGTGCCTAGTCCGCCGGAGGTCAGCAGGGTGCGGGGTCGGGTGTACTTATAGAACTGTGCAGCCCACAGCTGGTGCTGACCCACATCGGTGACCACAATGGTATCGTCCGGGGTCTTTTCATCAATTTTTTCAATTAAGACCTGTGGATTTACATAATCCCCGATCTGCAGCTGCTTAAAGGGATGCCGGCTGGCCTCGATCTCCGCCTTCCAGTCGCTGTGATCCATCTGCTCCACATTACGGGTCAGCATGGGCAGAATTTCTGCCAAGTCGCCACGCAGGTGGTAGTTGGAAAAGATGTTTTTGTCCATCTCCGCTGCGTCAATGTCGATATGTAAGATCTCTGCGTTAGGCGCAAACTTCTTGCGGTTGCCGGCCACACGGTCAGAGAAACGCGCGCCGCAAGTGATGAGCACATCGCAGTCATGCGCCGCCTTATTGGCCTCAAAATGGCCGTGCATACCGATCAGCCCCACGTGGAGCGGGTGGCCGTACGGAAATGCACCCAAACCCATAAGAGAGGACACCACCGGTGCGTCCAGTTTCTCTGCAAAAGTAATCAGATCTTCACCCACTTTGGAGAGAATGGCGCCGCCACCAACATAAATCAGCGGTTTCTTGGCGTTTCTCAGCAATTCGAGCGCCCGATCTATGCAAGACTGCTTGGGCATCTTAAACGGCTCAATCTCCACTTTCGGTTCCGCCACATAAGCACAGGTGGCAGAAGTTATATCCTTGGGAATATCTACCAGAACAGGACCTTTGCGCCCGGTCTGGGCAATGCGGAACGCCCGGCGCAGCGTGGGCGCCAGCTCCTCCACAGACTTCACCTGGAAGTTGTGCTTGGTAATGGGCATGGTAATACCGCAAATATCTACCTCCTGGAAGCTGTCTCGCCCCAAGCCGGAGGTGGCATAGTTGCAGGTAATGGCAACCACCGGCACAGAATCCATATAGGCCGTGGCAATACCGGTCACCAGATTGGTGGAGCCGGGGCCGGAGGTGGCAAAGCACACACCCACCTTGCCGGTAGCGCGGGCATAGCCGTCTGCCGCGTGGGAAGCGCCCTGCTCATGGGCAGTCAAAATATGCTTAAAGGTGTCGCCATATTTATAAAGCTCGTCAAAAATATTCAGGATCGTACCGCCGGGATAACCAAAGATGGTATCTACGCCCTGTTCTTTCAAGACTTCAAGAACGATCTGAGAGCCATTGAGTTCCATTAAATTCCTCTCCTATCACAAAAATTTAATATATATTTTAGGATATTTGCGATACTATGTCAAGAAAAATTTATCCTTGTAAAAACAGTAGTATTGGTATATACTTATATTCGCACTAAAAAACGTGTAATTCAGACATCGGAGCTAAAAGAATGAAACTTGGTATCGTAGGCTTGCCAAACGTTGGCAAAAGTACACTTTTTAACGCCATTACAAACGCAGGCGCCCAAAGCGCCAACTACCCCTTTTGCACAATAGAGCCGAATGTGGGTATGGTCAGCGTGCCGGACGAACGGCTGGACAAGCTGGCAGAAATGTACCACCCGGACAAATTCACGCCGGCCACCATTGAGTTTGTGGACATTGCAGGGCTGGTCAAGGGCGCGTCCAAGGGCGAGGGGCTGGGCAACAAATTTCTGTCCCATATCCGGGAAGTAGACGCCATTATCCATGTGGTGCGCTGCTTTGAGAATGACGACATCACACATGTGGACGGCTCTGTGGATCCGGCAAGAGACATTGAGACCATCAATTTGGAGCTGATCCTCTCGGATCTGGATATTCTGAATCGACGAATCGACAGCCGTAAAAAAGCCATGAAGGGCGACAAGACTCTGGCGCCGGAGGTGGCGTTTCTGGAGCGACTGGCCGCGGAGATGGAAGAGGGCAAAACCGCCCGCAGCGTGGAGATCAGTGAGGAGGAACAAGAGTACCTGAAAGAAGTATCCCTCCTGACCATCAAGCCGGTGATCTATGCCTGCAATATGGGCGAGGACGACTTTAACGCCGGGATTGAGAGCAATCCATTCTACAAAACGGTGGAGGAGATCGCTGCCGCAGAGGGTGCGGAAACACTGCCCATCTGCGCAGAAATGGAGGCAGAGATCGCTCAACTGGACGAGGACGAAAAGGCCATGTTCCTTAGTGATATGGGGCTGGAAAAAAGCGGGCTGGATCGGCTGATCAAGAAGAGTTATTCCCTTTTGGGTCTGATTTCCTACCTGACCGCCGGTAAGCCGGAAGTGCGTGCCTGGACCATCAAAAAAGGCACCAAGGCGCCCCAGGCTGCCGGCAAGATCCACACAGACTTTGAGCGGGGCTTTATTCGCGCCGAGGTGGTTTCCTTTGACGATCTGGTGGCCTGCGGCGGTATGACGGCTGCCAAAGAGAAAGGCTTGGTCCGCAGTGAGGGCAAGGAGTATGTGATGCAGGACGGCGATGTAGTGCTGTTCCGCTTTAATGTATAAGTATTTTTAATTAATCACCATTTTGTGCGTTTTGCACATTATTATCCAAGTTAAATAATAATTTTTTCTTGCAGAATGAAAAATTGTTGACTATGACCAATAACCGTTGTATAATCAATCATAAGGCAGGAAAATTATGTCAGTAACAAAAAAAACAGATATTGAATCGCTGGTTTCCGCCGCTCAAAGCGGCAGCGGAGAAGCCATAAATGCACTGGTTCACGCCATGCGCCCCACTGTGGAGATGATTGCCATGAAGTACATTCACTCTCCGCTGGAAAAGGATGATCTGGTCCAGGAGGGCATGATTGGTCTGCTGGCCGCCCTGCGTGCATACCAACCGAAACGAGGCGCCGCTTTTCGCACTTTTGCCGGCACTTGTATTGAAAATGCAATACAAACCGCGCTGCGAAAATTCAGTCGGCGCAAAGATGTTCCCACGGATAATATGGTTCCCTTGGAGGACTATCTGGATCATGCCGGTACAGCCGTCAGCGCGGAGGACGATTTTTTGGCCGCAGAGAGTGTGGCGCGCTTGAGCCGCGCGCTGGAGCAGCAGTTGTCCCCCATGGAAAATGAGGTGCTGCGCCTGCACATCAGCGGTTTTCGATATGCGGATATTGCCTCCCGACTGAACAAAAGTCCCAAGGCGGTAGACAACGCATTACAGCGTATTCGTAAGAAGTTGACGCTTCTTTTTGAATAAATCTTATGAGAGGTAGTTAAGGTCCAATGTACGAAGACAAAACATTAGTCTGCAAGGATTGTGGGAACGAATTCGTCTTTACAGCCGGTGAACAGGAGTTCTATGCTGAAAAGGGATTTGTCAATGAGCCCCAGCGTTGCAAAGCTTGCCGTAGCGCAAGAAAAGCCGCCGCTCGCGGTCCCCGCGAAATGCACGACGCTGTTTGCGCCAACTGCGGCGCAGCCTGCAAGGTTCCCTTTGAGCCGCGGGAAGACCGTCCGGTTTATTGCAGCGAGTGCTTTGCGAACATGAAAGCAGAGTAACCGGTTATTGATATAAATCTATAAATAGCATCTATTTCAATAGCAAAAAAGAACAGCTATCCGCAAGGATAACTGTTCTTTTTCTTTTGCACTATTTATTCTTTGCCGTTCCAGCAGTAGGTGCATAGCTGATCCGCAGGAATACCTACGGAAGCGATCATATCGTCCAGTCGATGATAGCGCAAGCTGGTAAAGTGCAGCTTTTCGCCGATTTTTTTCACCATAGCGGCGTATTTTTCGCTGTCCGGGTCGGCATATTCTGCCAGCACTTCCTTTGTCGGATCGCCGCCCTCCAGTTCCAGGATCACACGACGCGTGATCAGTTCCATCTCTGAGGTGGAACGGGAAAAGTTCAGGTACTTACAACCAAACAGTAACGGCGGGCACGCCGGCCGGATATGCACTTCTTTTGCGCCGCTGGCGTACAAAAACTCCGTGGTTTCCCGCAGTTGAGTGCCGCGAACGATGGAGTCGTCAATAAGCAGCAGGCTCTTGCCCTCAATCAAATCGTGCACCGGAATCAACTTCATCTTAGCGATCAGGTTGCGCTTGGTCTGGTTGGGTGGCATAAAGGAGCGGGGCCAGGTAGGCGTGTACTTAACAAATGGACGAGAAAACGGAATGCCGGAGGCGTTGGCATAGCCGATGGCGTGGGCAATGCCGGAGTCCGGCACACCAGCCACAATGTCCGGCTTGGCGTTGTCTCGGCCTGCCAGCAGCTCGCCGCAGTGGTAACGCATTTTTTCCACGCTGATCCCTTGATAGGACGAGGACGGATAACCGTAATACACCCATAAGAAGGTACAAATTTTCATTTTTTTGCCCGGTGCAACCAACTGCTGCACACCGTCCGGCGTTAGCACCACGATCTCGCCGGGGCCAAGTTCTCTGTCATCGGTATAGCCCAAGTTCAAATAGGCAAAGCTTTCAAAGCTGGCGCAGTAACCGTCCGGCTTTTTGCCCAGCGCAATGGGTGTGCGCCCCAGCTTGTCCCGGGCAGCATACACCCCTTTGGGGGTCAAAAGCAGCATACTCATAGAGCCGTCGATCACATCTTGCGCGTAGCGAATACCCTCTACAAAATTCTCTTTTTGGTCGATCAGCGCTGCCACCAGTTCCGTGGGATTGATCTCGCCATTGTGCATTTCAAAGAAATGGGCGTTCGTCCCGATAATCTCATCCACAATAGCGTCTGCATTATTGATCTTCCCTACTGTTGTAATGGCAAAGGTCCCGTGATGGGAGCGCACCAGTATGGGCTGTGCTTCAAAATCGGAAATGCAGCCAATGCCCATGGTGCCGTGCATCTCCTGAGACTCCTTGGTAAACTTCGTACGAAACGGCGCGTTTTCAATATTATGTATGGCTTTGTCAAAGCCGGTTTCCGGGTCATACACCGCCATTCCCGCCCGGCGTGTGCCCAGGTGGGAGTGGTAGTCCACCCCGAAAAACAAATCAAAAACGCAATCTTCTTTGGATACTGCGGCAAAATATCCGCCCATTACTCCACATCCTCTCCTTGGAATGTGCCTATTATAACAGATGATTCGCAAAATACAAAGAAAAATTGCAATATTTTTAAAAAATTAAGGCCAACGGTTATACCGATGGCCTTGTGGCGATAAATCGCAGCCGATTTACAAACAGGCGGCAGTCTCCGACTGCCGTCGTTTATTTCGTTTTTGCCGATTTGACCGCGGACCATTTGGAGTAGACTTTTTTTGCCTTTTTTGGCAATAAAAAAAGCCCGGTGCGCTTAGGCACACCGAGCCCCCGCAGTTAAACCACGGTCAGAGATACATCGTCCAGAATTACGCTGTCATCCGTGCCGCCGGTTGCTTCCAGATAGACTGTCACTGTGGTCACATTCTCCGGCACCACCGTACTGATTACCTGATAATAACCAAAATTCGGCGCCGTCTTAACCATATCCTGAGAACGCACCGACACATCAGCCGCAATTGATTCGCCGCCGGCTGCGTCTGTAAAGATGATCCTGCCAGTCACTGCCGGTTGATCCCCTACCCCTTGGGCATAAAAGGAAAGCCGGTAATAGCTGCCTGGGGCAGCTGCGAGCGCCTGGCGCATTTGCGCACCTGATGCCAGTTGCACCGCTGATAAACCGCTGTGCACCTGACCGGCGGCGGTGGCTTGCCCTGACAAAGCCTCGTTGTTCACCGTCCAGCCGGTGGGAACGGTATTGGTGAACTGCTCCATAGTGCCATTGGTCACCAATTCGCCGGGCAGCACCGTTCCGGCTGCGCCGGTGGCACCCGTAGGTCCGGTGGGACCTGTTGCGCCTGTAGGACCTGCAACACCTGTTGCACCGGTAGCACCTGTTGCACCCGCTATACCGGCAGGACCTGTTGCGCCGGTAGCACCCGTGGCACCGGTAGGTCCTATTGCACCTGTAGGTCCTGTTGCGCCTGCAACACCAGTAGCTCCGGTTGCACCTGTTGGACCTGTGGGACCCATTTGGCCGTTACTACCCGGTGCGCCGGTGGGACCTGTGGGTCCCATTTGGCCGTTACTGCCTGCCGCACCGGTAGCGCCCGTAGGACCCATAGGACCGGTAGGGCCGGTAGCGCCAACACCCGGACCTGTGGGGCCGGTGGGACCGGTAGGCCCTATTGGACCGGTAGGCCCAACAATGGTGGGACAGCAGGAACAGGCAGGCTTGCAGCAAGCGTCGCAGCAAGGTTGATTCTTATAAATCGTCGTATTCATCGGTTTTGCTCCTTATCCTCTCCAATAGACGGCAGGTCGGCAGCGTGCTGCAATGCGGCAAAATAGGCTGCATTCTGCTGCAATGCGGCAAAATAGGCTGCATTCTGCTGCACAGCGGCATCATCGGGTCGGTACGCTGCGGCTTGGGCATTGCAGCGGGCAGCCGCTGCATGATCCCCCATACGATCATAACAAACGCAAAGCCGCAGGTACGGCAAGTACCCGGTGTCATCCGTGTTTACAAAGCCGCTATGCAGGTCCTGGGGCAGTTCCAGCGCCCACTTGTACCAACAAATCGCCGCCGGATAGTCCCCTTGTTCCAGTAACAGATCACCGCAGCCGCATACCAGGTCCGCCCGAGGTGCTCCCAAGGCAAAGCTCCGGCACAATGCAGCAAACGCACCCTTCCGATCCCCTTGGTCGTGCAGGGCTGCACTCAGAAACTTACAGGCCTCCAACTGATCCGGCAGCCAGCCGTCGCCGGGCGCCAAAAACGCCTGCAATTCTTGTACCGCACGGTCATACTGCCGATGGTAGTATAACTCCCGCCCGTAGTAGAATCGATCTCGGGGCGTAAACGACTCCCCTGCCGCCGCCATCTTTTCATAGATCCGTAGGTTTCGGGTGGTGTACGCTGTCTTGATTGATCGATGCGTCACGGCAATATTCACTGTAATTCTGGTGCCCGGGCACTGAATATATTCGTGTACCCGACCGTGCCAAACCGGTCTCGCCGCACGGCGCACCAACCGCTCTCGATCAAAGAAAAAAGTGGGATTGCCACGACTGTCAAAGCCGGTGTTGTAGCGCATCATCACCACATCCGCCGGGGATTGATCCAGGCGATTTTTCAGACACAACAACGCATCCAGATCCTCCGGCAACAGCACATCGTCTGCGTCCAGCCACAGGATATAATCACCGGTGGCCTTGGCAAAGGATGCATTGCGTGCCGCTGAAAAATCATCTACCCAGGCAAAGTCAAAAATCCGATCGGTATAAGCAGCCGCCACCGCCTTGGTGCCGTCCATGCTGCCAGTGTCTACCACAATGATCTCATCCACCGCCGGTGCCACGCTCTCCAGGCACCGTCCCAGTACCGCTTTCTCGTCCCGCACGATCATACAAAGGCTGATACTCGCCACTGTCACCCCTCCTACGAACCTATCTCATTCTATGCAAAAGAGAAAAATCTGTGTTTTTGCATTTTTTGTAAAAATTCTCTTGACTTTCCCATATACGCTATGCTATACTACCAAAGCAAGATAGCTATGGGGCATTAGCGCAGTTGGGAGCGCGCCACACTGGCAGTGTGGAGGTCAGGGGTTCGAATCCCCTATGCTCCACCAAGTCCACTGTAATTTCGGTTACAGTGGCTTTTTTTATTTTCAGCGTACAAAAAGCAGCGGAACCACCAACCAATAGGAGGAAAACCATGCGCCAAAGGCCACAGAAACGAACGCGATTCAAGAAAGCGCTTTTCGCCCTGTTCTGCGCCGGTATTGCCGTACCGCTACCTGGCAGCGGTGATCTCCTTGCGCACTACTTATGACAACGACTCCGTCGGCGGCAAACCTATTGCCACCGCCTACGGCGCCATTGAGGGCGGGTCGTCCATTTGTCAGGGCTATGCCAGCGGATTTGAATACCTTTGCCGCAAGGCAAATTTGTGGTGCACACAGGTCAGCGGCGTGTCCCAAGACACCGCCCACGCCTGGAACCTGGTAAAACTGGAAAGCGGCACTTACCATGTAGATTTGACCTGGGCCGATGCAGACGGCAACACGCCGCTGGACCCCGCCTGGCAAAGCTATTTTATGCTGACCCAAGAGGAAATCCTGCTGGATCACCAAATGGACGACGGCACGGTGGCCACCGGCAAAAATCAGCCCAAACCGCAGCGCCGTAACGCCTGCGAAGATTGGGAGCGATAGTAAAAAAGCAAAAGGACCTTGCAACAGCAGGGTCCTTTATTAAGTCAAAATATCACTCTTTCACCGTCAAGGCACTGAATGCGTCGCGAACGGTGCGCACCGGCACAATATCCAATTCTTTTTTAAGGTTCTTTGACAGGGATTTGTAATTATGGAACGGGATCACACAGCGCTGGAAGCCCAGACGACCGGCCTCCTGCACGCGCTGTTCGCAATGGCTGACAGCGCGAATCTCGCCTGCCAAGCCGATCTCGCCAAAGGCCAGCACCTTGTCGCCGATCACCGCGTCCTTCAGCGAGGACACCAGCGCCATTGCCACAGACAGATCCGCCGCCGGCTCGTCCAACCGCAGACCACTGACCACATTGATATAAGCATCCATGGTGTTGAAGAAAAAGCCCGCCCGCTTTTCCAATACCGCAATGAGCATTGCCATACGGTTAAAATCAAAGCCGGTACTCATACGCCGGGGCGTGCCGAAGCCGGTTGCCGTTACCAATCCCTGCACCTCCGCCAAAATGGGGCGAGAGCCTTCCATTACACAGGCCACACAGGTGCCGCTGGCGTTCTTCGGACGACCGGAGAGCATCATCAACGAGGGATTTTCCACTTCCAAAAGCCCCTCTTGGGTCATCTCAAACACACCGATCTCATTGGTAGAGCCGAAGCGGTTCTTCACCCCTCGGAGAATACGGTAAGAGTAGTTCCGCTCGCCCTCAAAGTACAGCACCGTATCCACAATATGCTCCAGCACCTTAGGACCGGCAATGGCGCCGTCCTTGTTCACATGGCCTACTACAAAAATAGGGATACCGTAGGTTTTGGCTGTGTGCATAAAAATATTGGTGCACTCCCGCACCTGGGTCACGGATCCGGCAGAAGAAGTCACCTGATCGTACACCATGGTTTGAATGGAGTCAATGATCACAATATCCGGCTTTTCGCTGCGAATGGTCTCGGCAATACTGCCCACATCCGTCTCTGCCAAAATGTATAGACTGTCCGTATTCACACCCAGCCGATTGGCACGCAGCTTGATCTGATTGGCAGACTCCTCGCCGCTCACATAGAGAATGGTATGGTGCTGTCCCAAGTGCTGACAGGCTTGCAGCAAAATGGTGGATTTACCGATACCCGGATCGCCACCTAAGAGCACCAAGCTGCCCTCTACGATACCGCCGCCCAGCACCCGGTCAAACTCATGAATGCCGGTGGAAATACGCCGCTCCACGTCTTCTGTAATTTCCGACAAACGCTTCAACGGTCGCGAAGCGTAACCGCCGCTGCTGCGCTTGGTGCCTGTGGATTTGACCGCCGGGGTCTCCTCATTCATGGTGTTCCACTCGCCACAGCCCGGGCACTTGCCGTACCACTTGCCGCTCTCGTAGCCGCATTCGCTGCAAATATACATACTCCTCTGTTTTGCCATTACGGTAACTCCCCTGTTTTCATGGTATCGCTAAGCCCTGCCAAAATGCAAAAGGCCACGCGGCGCCGATAAACATCCTGTTTTAACTGATTATTTTCTTTTACATTGCTCATAAAGCCGCACTCCACCATCACGGAGGGCACTTTGGCTTTATAAAGCAGATAATAGCTGTCGTCCGACGGCTTGTTCTCCCGACGATTACCCGGCTGCAAGTGCTGCTTGTCATAAGCTAAAATATGAGCAGCCAGTGCCTTGCTCAACGGATCGTTCACCGTGTACCAAATCTGCATCCCCCACTGGGAGGTATCGGCAAAATGGTTTTGATGAATAGAAACCAGCACCGCGTTATCCACGCTGTTAATATAGTCAAAACGGTTATACAAATCTGAGCGTTTTTTGTCGTCTCCGGCCTTGTAGACCAGGTAGTCCCCGGTGCGGGTCATAGAGGCGGGTATGCCGCTGATCACCGCAAAAGCATACAAATCCCGGGCAATAGCCAGGTTGATCTCTTTCTCTGCCGTGCCGTCCGCCGCCACCGTGCCCACATCCATGCCGCCGTGACCCGGGTCGATGACCAAATTGTAGCGCGCCTTAGGGTACTGCACCGCCGAGGGCACAGACTGCCGCAACAGCACTTGCAGAGACAGGCAGGTTACAAACACAAACGCCACGCACAGCGCAGCGGGAAAAACACGCTTCACAAAAATCACCCGTACATACTATGCGGGTGCGTCCTTGCTTATTATTATAACCGCCCGGCGTGCCCGGCGCAAGTACAGGTTGCATTTTAAGACGGACTGGGTTATAATTTGGACAGAAAGGCGTGATTTTATGAAAATTGTAAATTTAGACGGCTATACCACCAACCCCGGCGACCAAAGCTGGGACTGGATGGGCAACTATGGCGACTATAAGGTCTATGACCGTACAACGGCTGACCAAGTGGTAGAACGCGCCAAAGGTGCAAATTTGCTGATTATCAACAAAACCGTCCTTGACCGTGCAACGCTGGAAGCATTGCGCCCGGAGCTGGAATACATTGGGCTGCAATCCACCGGCTACAATGTGGTAGACTGTGCGGCAGCCAAGGAGCTGGGTATTACCGTGTGCAACATTCCCGCTTACTCCACCAATGCGGTGGCGCAGCTGGTGTTTGCTTTTATCCTGTCCTTTACCAACCAGGTTGCAGTGCATACACAGGCGGTAGAAAACGGTGAATGGTGCCGTTGCCCGGACTTTTGTTTTTGGAAAACACCGCTGATGGAATTAGACGGCAAAACCTTGGGCATCTTTGGGTTTGGCGCAATCGGGCACAGAGTGGCGCAGATTGCAGAAACATTCGGTATGCAAGTGCTGGTGTGCACCCCGCACGAAAAGCCGCTTGACGAGCTGCACAGCACCCGATTTGCAGATGCGGATACGGTGCTGGCAAACAGCGACATCATCACTTGCCACTGTCCCCTCACACCGGACACCCAGGGTATGATGAACGCGGCGGCCTTTGACAAGATGAAAGACGGCGCGATCTTTATCAACACCAGCCGCGGACCGGTGGTGGACGAAGATGCATTGGCGCAGGCGTTAAACAGCGGCAAGCTGGCAGGCGCCGGGCTGGATGTGCTCTCTACCGAGCCGCCGGCAACAGACAACCCCCTGCTGCACGCAAAAAATTGCCGCATTACCCCCCACATTGCTTGGGCAGCCTATGAAACCCGTGCCAGACTGCTTGGCATTCTGCAAGCGAACATTGCCGCTTACTTAGACGGGAAACCGCAGAACGTCGTAAACGGCTAAACCAAATACTAAACAAAAACAACACCCTCGACCAAATGGTCGAGGGTGTTTTCTGTGCTTAGATTAGAACTCGAACTCTGTGCCGGGATTTTCCTTATCCGTGTCCTTTGTACTCACATCCAAGGATGTGCTTGCGGTGAACCACTCTACGTCTAAAGTCGGAGTATCGTATGCTTTCATTCTATTGTCCTCCTTCTTTAGTTCACTGCGGTAACAACGCCGTTTACGCACTGATAAATATCACCATAAACCACAAAGGGTACCTGGGTGTTCATACGGGAAGCACGGTAGCTCACATACATACGCATATAATGGCTGCCCGTATCGCTGCCCTTCTTGGTCATGGTAAAGGTGCCGGAATTGGGACTGCCTGTCCAGTTGGCAACATTGCGGGACACAACCGTTTGCACATCGTCGCCGCCGCCCTTCACAAGGGTGTCCTTTCCGTTCTTAGTGTCGGAGTAAATCACACCCACCTCCAAGACGGTCACCTCCGCACCGGCAGAATAATCACAGGACAAGGTAAACTTGTTATCTGCAAAGAAGCCTACGCCATTCAATGCCGGCGTGCCGCTCTCTGCCTGCTCCTGCAAATTTTTGGGCAGATCATTTAAGCTGGCGTATGCCGTGTAAGTGGTAGCCGTCTTTGTGCTGAACAGGGTAACATTCTGCTCGTAGGAAGCCAAAGTCTCCACACCGTTTACGGTACGGGTCCAGTACGCTGCGTTGTCAGAGGTCAGCTCTAAGGGTTTATTGATAACGTGTGCGGTGTACTGGGTAGCGCCGTTGATCAAGGCGTTTGCCGCCGTGCCGCTGTTGCTGACGGTGTAGTCCACATTCACGCCGGTGGGTGTACCTCTCTGCACAATCTTCGCAACCTGACCCGCCGGAATCTGATGGGTGCCTTCGCTCCAGGTCCAACCGGTAAAGGTGTACTTGGGGGAATCCTTGGCGGTAATCACTGTATTGCCCACCGTTACGGTGTTGCCCTTTACAGTTACGCTGGTGGCGCCCTCAAATGCGCCCAAAATCGTGCCAAAGTAGTCAGCAACAATCACATTGGGTCTGGTGGCTGTGGTAACCGTAATGGTGGTATCCCGCTGAACCAGCAGCGACAACTGATAATTGCACTTGGCAAGGTCAATCTTTGTATCGCCGGTTTTCGTATGCACAACGCAAACGGTATCCTGAGACTTGTAAGCAAAGAAATCCAAATGGGCAATGGTGCCGTAGTGATACTGCGCCTTACCCTCTCTCGTTTCAAAGGCATTGCCGTTGACGGTGCAGGCAACGGTGAAGATGCGGCCGCTCTCGGAGGACTCGCCTACATTCATATTACTCAGCAAATCCGCAGTAAAGTCGTCTACCGTAATCTGCTGCCCAGCAGGCAGATTCACATAATCCTTGCCATTGTAGGCTTTATAAATGGTTCTGTCGCCGTTGGTTACCGTATTGGTAATGGCGGTACCGCTGTCCGGGAACGCGGTGCGGTCGATGGTGGCGCTGATGCTGCGGGCAGATTCATAGGCGCTGGCGTCAGCAGCAACCACAAGGCCGGAGTTTTTCAGCTGGGTTGCGGTTTCGTCAATTTCGGTTTGGGTGGTCTTTTCCGCAGAATCGGGACCTGGTGTAAAGCCTGCCACATTGTTTCTGTCCTTTTCCGAATACTTTGCCAGCAGATCCGCACCGGCTTTATAGGCGTTCTCAAAGTTCTGCCAGCTGTCCACCGTGTACTTATTCTGGTCTGTATCGGTTACATTGCCGGCAAAGCCCTTGTCATAAGCCGCCTTGTTCTGCTCTACCACCTTTTCCAGCTCCGTAAAGTCGGCGCGCTTGGTCAGACCCGTATAAGTAGACTTCAAAACCGTGCCCACATCCTTGGTGGTCTCGTCTGTGGTCAGCAGGGTGTAATTGTTCAGGTATGCCTCTGTGTTCAGCAGCGCAGTGGTGTACTTGTCCCAAGTCTCCTTGGTGTAGTCCGTGGACACACGCACCTTGTTCACCGCTTCAGTATACGGCTTACGCTCGATGCTCTTGTTGCAGACTTTGACTTGGAAGGTAATACCAAGGTTGACCCAGTTGTCAGCATAATATTTGTTAGACCAAGAGTTCTTGGTCTCTGCCTGCAATTCGGACACACCGTTCATGGTGGCCGTTGTATTTGCAAGTACATTTGTAGTGCCTGTCACTGTATGATATTGCTTATCGGCGCCAAACTCATACTCGTTAAAATACGCTGTCGGCGTTGTAAATCCTTCACCACTTAAATAATTCAGTTTGTCATTGCTTGGGAAGGCCACATCATTTGTAATATCAATGTATACATTTTTACCAGCCACTTGCACCGGTGTAATTGCAAGATCAAAGCTGAACTGCGTACCGGAAGTATTTAGCCGCTTAATGCCCTGGTTGCTATCCGAACTCATATCATAGTAGTAATACGCTGTAACCGTATTCGCATCTTTAACATATAGTATATCGCTTTTATCGCCTATGTTTCCGCCTGCATTATTGTGATCTCCAAGTCCTCCGTATTTATCGCCAGCGTTGTTCACAAAGGAATGCCCCAAAATAGTTTCATCGCGATTATATGTAATTGCATTGGCGTCTTCAATGTTGATCGCATTGCCAATATTCTTAGTGTCAGCGGTTGTTTTACGGTCGGTATTACCATAAGAGCCCTCAGCTACGAATATCAGCGCATTTAAATTGATGCTATTCGCCCAGTTACCCCAAATTTGTTGCGCACCGTAGGCATGTCCTGCTACCGGGTTAGAAGCCACATACAGTTTATCGGTTTGGGTCCAAATATTGCCGTCTGCATCTGCAAGACTCGTCTCAATGGTAACCGTCTCGCCCTTGTTATAATTTGCATACTCGGCAGTATCTGCAATATGTAAAGTACCGCTGAGCTTACCGTCCGCATACTTAATATCCGCAGCGGAATCCTCCACGCACTTTATGCCGGTAATGGTATAACGACTGTCGTTAACCGTATAATGGGTCTCCTTTTCGCCGGCTTGAGAACCGTCGGAAATCAAGGAACCACAATACATATACGGCTGCCCCTTACCGGAAGCATCACCGTGGGTATAAATCACCGGGTCATACTTAACCACACCGGTCACAGCCAAGTCGCCGTCCACAACCGTAATATTATAAGTATTCAGCCCTGCCTGTACCACAGCGTTGCCTACTGCGTTGGCAGTAACGGTAACATTGTAACCGTCAACGGTGCTGCCGCCGTTTGCCTTTAAGCAATGGGCATACATATTCGTTGTAGAAGTAGAGGGATTCAGCAGGAAATAGCCGTCCGTACCGTGATAGACAATCAAATATTCCTCGCCGTCATCCACGGTATTCACCTGAATGTAGCCGGGCAGCTCCGTGCTGCCGGTTTCGCCGGTGCGGATTCTGCGATACAGTTGGAAGGTGGTGGCTTTCAGTACTTCTGCCTCTGATTTGGTATCCTTATCTTTACCCTCAAAATCCCAACGTTCAAAGTGGTTCACCACATTGCCCTTGGAATCTTTTTCCATAAAATACAGGCCATAATGACCATCCTGCAACAGCTGGAAGCCACCGTCTACTGCACGCAATGTAACATTGGCAGGCGTAGACGCACCGGGATAGCCGGCCTTACCGTTTGTACCCACACTTAAGTACATACCTGCGTGGGCAATGGTGTACTCTGTACCGGTAGAGGTAAAGGTGTACAAAGCACGCTTTACAGAAACGGAATCGCCGCTGTAATTGGCATCCGTTGCCTTATTGGCAGTGGCACCGGGTACTTCCTTCGCAGCAGACAAAGACACAATATCGCTTGCAGAGTTATTCACATTCTGCGCAGAGAAGGTTAAGGTCTTCTTCTGACCCACATTCATCTGAATGTCCGTTGTGGTGGGAACATCCACATCCATACCGGTGAGGGATTGGATGTCAAAAACTTTATAGGTAAAGTCACAGGCATCCGTCTCGTACAAATCTGCCACACGGCCGTCTTTCAACACCGTCAAGCAAGAGTACGCAAAGGTTGCGCCCTCTGCGGTAATGGTCTTTTTGGCATATTCGGTAGAAACAGTATTGTCGTCATTCAGCAGCAAGGTGAAGATGGCACCGGTTTTACGACCCTCTGTTGAGGAGGGAGAAGAAACCAAGATGGCGCGCTTGCCGTCAATTAGATAGGGATACATAATGGCAGACAGCTGGCAGTTACCCCAAATGTCAATACCAGTATCTACCACATCGCCCCATCTGTACAGAGAGCCGGTCCAAGTGGCGTCGCAGTACATAATCTTTTTCTTACCGTTACGGTAGAAGCAGCGCACCACGCCGTTACCTAAATCTACAAGCTGCGCCTCACTGGACCAACCGCTGCCGCCAAAAGAGGATGTGTTGGTAAAGTTCGCCGTACGGCTCCAGGTCTTGCCCTGGTCTTTACTGTAAATAAAGCTGGTTGCCTGAGAAGCGTCGCCGGAGCCCCAAGCATTGTCGCCGTATACATAAACCGGCATACAAATGGTGCCGTCATCCGTTACGATGGCACGACCGGGACCTGCGCCCAAGAACTTCTCGCCGCTCTTTCTGGCATTCACCAAGGACGGTGCGCTCCAGGTTTTGCCGTAGTCCGCTGAAGTACGGAAAAACAGGTACTGGCACTTCTTGGCCTGGAACTCACAGTTAGAATACCAAACGCAGCCAACATAAGCGTCATTCTTAAACAGCTCAAACTCGCCGTTCACCTTGTAGCCGCTGACAACCGTGCTGTCGCTGGTTCTGTAAATGCTGGCATAGCCGTCAGCACCTACCGCACCCACATAATAGTCATAGTCACCGCCGTTACGAGCAAGCAGCAGATGACCCTGACTGTCCAAACCGGTGTCCTTAGAAGGCTGTGCGTTCGCAGAAGTGCCATTAATGGCAACGCCGGAAGCAAAGAAGGTAGACAGCATATAAAGGGTCTTGCCGTCAGTTGCAATATTGCTGTCGCAATAACTGGTAGACGCCTTGTTAAACTTATTGCCGTTATCGCCGTAATAGCCGGCCCATGTGTAAGACCAAGTGTCGCCGTTATCCGTAGAACGCGCGGTGATCACATCGTTACCGCCGCCGTCCATACCGCCGTCCCAACGGGCGTCAGCAGCTGCAACGACAGTGCCGTCATCCAAGGTGACCATACTGGGAATACGGTACCAATGAGACGGATGATCGCTGACAAAGGGACGACCCTGGGTCGTACCGTCTGCCGGCTTACTTGCCTCGCTGCTGCCGGCTGCCATCGCGGTGGTCACCGGAAATGCGGTAAGCACCATGAGAATGGCCATCAGCACAGCTGTCCATTTTTTTGCCATAAAGATTCACGCTCCATTTTGCGCAGCGCCCTCGGCGCTACAGGATATAAAAGCAGGAGAAATGGGCATAATTCACCCACTCCTCCTTTTTCCATTGGGTATTATATATTTTAATATATGGAATGTCAACTCATTTTTACAAAATACAAGCTTTTTTATTACGAATAGACATTTAACGAAACAGTGGTGATTAAAACATGTCGGCCGCAAGAGAATTTTGTAATTCAAGCACCTTTTTAACCACAAAAAAAGCACCCAATCGGGTGCTTTTTTGATGCCTTTATGACTCCACACGATCCCATTCCGTCAACCGCTCGATGGACTGAATTTTGCCGTGAAACGGCTCCAAGCGGTTATAATTGCCGTTGACCCCTGCAGGGATCTTGGTGCGGTCCACATAGAACTCCACCACGTCCTTATTTTTCTTGGCGTACTGGTGCTTTTTGTCCGTATGGCGGTTGGATTTGGTATCACACAAAATGATCTTAAAGGTTTTGCCGGTGTCCAGGGTGACCTTATATTTGGTGCCCTTGGTGGTGCCGTAAAAGGTGCCCAGGGCGGCACAATAATATTCCCCTACCATACGAATACCGGTGGTCTCGTCGGTGGTAGTCTTGTAGGTTACGCCCCGGTAGGTGCCGGAATTCAGCACCGCATAGGCAGGCGATGTTTTATCTGTTACTGCATCATAATAAGCGTAGGTTTTGCAGGCGCCGGAGACTTTCGGCAGCTTCAGGGTCTTGGTGGTTTTCACCGTCACCGGGTGGGAAAAGCGGCTTTTGGTCTTGGTTTCTCTGTTTTCCACCACGCCGCGAATCTTGTAAGAATACACGGTCTTGGGCGACACATCTATATCGGTAAAAGTGCGCTTTTTGCCGCTGATTTTGGCGATTTTTTTGTACTTGCCGTTCTTCTCCGCACGATACAGTTCGTAGTAGACCGGAGAATGCTTGGTGCTCCATTTCACGGTCACCTCTGTGGCGCCTGAAACAGACAGCTCCATTTTACTGGCAGAGGGTCGGGTATAAAAATCCGTCTCCCCCACGGTGCTCTCCTGAAGAATGTCGCTGCCGGGCACAGTGATCTTGAATTTATAGAACATGGCCGGGGTCAGATCCGTCAATTCCACCGTATTTACCCGCACCTGCGTACGCAGGCTCCAGCTTTTGAGAATGTAATCATACTGGTACACATTGTAGATGGCAAAGGGACTGCCGCTGTCCCAGGACAGGGTGGCATGCTTGCCGGTCAGGTCGGTGACCTTAATTTTGGCGTGTACCGCGTTCGTCTGCTGCTCGGTATTCATAATATTCACCGGCAAGGCAGGACCGGGCGCAATCTGGGTCTGCGCCGTAGCGGCAGCAACAGGCGAAGCCAGTGCCGGCGCGGTGCTGCCCAGGATCAGGCAAGCGCTAACGGCAGCCGCAGCTAATTTCTTTTTCTGAATAGAAATAAAAGTTCCCCCTTTGAGCGATTACTCAAACGCATAAAATTATACCCCATTTGAGGAAAAAATGCAAGTATGGCAAAATCGGAGGGTCAAAACCACACCGAATTCGACAACCCTAACAGCGGGAGCAAGCCCCCGTCCCATGAAAGAAAATAACGGCTCCCCTTGCACACAAGAGGAGCCGAAAAGCAGTGATATTATTTACCAAAGAAGAACACAGAGGAAGCGATCAAATACTGTCCGGCGTAGTAGGTAAAGTGGTTCAGGAACAGCCAAATGCTGCCGTCAAACCCGCGACCGAAATAGGTATTGCTGAGAATCGCATCCGAAATGGTAAAGAGCGTGGCGCCGATGGCCATTAGGATCATGGACTTTTCGCCGGTAGTAAAGGCGGCGAAAATAGCGGTGACATTGGTCATGATCAAAAAGCACACATAAAAGAATACAATGCGGCGATACTTGCCAAAATGCACCCGCATGATATTGGCTGTGGCAATTTGAGCCACGCCGACGGCAACGGCAATACCTGCGCTGATCAGAACCTTCCACCAATCCAGCTTGGTAAAATGGATCAAGGCCGCGGTATAAAACACATGACCGATCAGAAAGAAGATAAAGCCGCCTTTTAGATAATTATTGGCGTCCTTTTTGTAAACCCCTTTCAAATCCAACAGAATGTCGCCCACAAGTCCCAAGGCACCGCCCATAATGATCAGCGAGCCATACTGGGCAGCATTGGTGTAATTCTCGATCACAGCAAATACCGCCGACAGCATAAAAAACAAACTGGACACGGATTTGAAAATCAGATTTCGAACAGAGTTCCCCCCGGAGCGGACAAAGACGAAGGCCAACGAAACGGCCACGCCGATGCCCATAGCAATGTAATAAGTCATTATGAATCCCCCTTATTGATTTGACAACTTACGCATTTGCTTGGCTTTCCTCCAGTATAGCACAATTAGGGGTAGGTCTGCAAGTAGCCAGGCCACAGGACCGGCAAAACAGACAGCTTTGAACCCAAACAACGGTGTGAAAAGATACGAAACGGTGATTCTGCCTATTAACTCTCCGGCGCCTGCCACTGCATTTGCGTAGGTACAGCCCAGCCCTTGCAGGGTATTCCGCAGCACAAACAGTACGCTGACCAAGCTGTAACACAGGGAGATGGCAAACAGGTATTCTTTTGCAGCGTACACAATTTGGCTGTTATAATCCGTCATAAACAGACCCACAATCTGCTCTCCGCCGAAAAAGAGTACCAGGGAGCAGAGAACAGACAACCCCAGATCCACCACAAACACCTTGCGCACGGTGGTGAGAATTCGCCGATACTGCCCGGCGCCGTAATTCTGGGCCACAAAGGTAGACGCGGCCACTGCCAGGTTGCTCATAGGAATATTGGTAATACTTTCCGCACGACCGGCGGCAGTAAACGCCGCCACCACATTGGCGCCAAAGCCGTTCACGGCGCTTTGCAAAATCATAGAGCCGATACTGGTAATGGTAAACTGCAAGGACACCGGAATGCCCAGCGACAGCTGGCGGCGGGTACGCTTAGCGGTAGGTACCAGCATACGCGCTTTCAGCTGCAAAACCGGTATGCCCCGAAACACATAAATCCCGGCAGACACAGCTGCCACGATTTGAGAGATCAAAGTTGCCCAAGCGGCGCCAGCCACGCCCCAACCGAAATGCGCCACAAAAAGCAGGTCCAGCACCAAATTAACAGCCACGCTGATGAGCAAAAACAACAGGGGCTTTTTGCTGTCCCCAACGCTGCGGGCAATACCGGTAAACACATTGTAAAGCAGCTGTGCCGGCACACCCAGATACATAATTGCCGCGTACTGCACAGACAGGTCATAAATCTCTTTCGGGGTATGAATCCACCCCAGCATCGGGTGCAGAACCAGCAGCGCCAGTGCGGAAAACAGCACACCTGTAATCAGCGACAAGCCGATACCGTTACCGGCCTGGCGATTGGTTTCCTCTTGATCCCCGGCACCAAAGCACTGCGCCACCGGTATGGTAAAGCCGGCGGTTAGACCGAATGCAGCGCCGATGGCAAAACTGCTGATGGGCGCAATATTGCCCACGGCGGCCAGCGCGTTTGTAGACACATAGCGCCCAACAATAATATTATCCACCATATTATAGGTGTATTGCAAAAGGGAACTGAGCATAATCGGCAGCGAAAACAGAACGATCTGCTTCATCGGTCTGCCGTGTATAAAATCAGTGGTCATCTTCTACCTCAAAAAATTGGCGATAAGCCGTAGGCAGCGCATAGTCCCGCCGCACTTCCTCCAGCGGCACCCAGGTGTAACTCCCGGCGGCCTCCCGCACGGTTATATAATAGCAGCGCATATCCCAGTGAATATGCGTGAAAACATGGTTTGCATGTACGATCTTTTGCAATTCCAGCGGCTCCAAACCAACATTTTGCAAGTAAGTAATGGCTGACCCCTCGTTCAAAAAGTCGTCTGTATCGGGCAACTGCCACAGTCCGGACAGCAGCCCCTTATCGCCTCGTTTGGATAGCGCCACTCTGTCTCCGCAGGTCAAAAAAAACACCGTACGGTTTTGGTGCCGCTTTGCCCGCTTAGGCAACTTTACCGGAAAATCCGTCTGGCTACCGGAAGTATTGGCGGCACACACATCGCCTAAGGGACAAACCGAACACTTCGGCGATTTTGGCGTGCAAACGCAGGCGCCCAATTCCATCAGCGCTTGCGTGAAAGTACCGCAAGCCCCTGCCGGGTACACCTGCTCCAGATCTGCTTTGATCCGGGCTTTTGTGGTCTGCAAGTCAATGGGAGCCGCATTTTCCGTAAAACGGGTAATCACCCGCAGCACATTGCCGTCTACCGCCGCCACCGGGCAATCAAAGCAGATGGATGTTACCGCTCCGGCGGTATACGGCCCAATTCCCGGCAGCGCCAGCCAGCCGTCATAATCCGTAGGGAATGCACCGTGCAGGTCATTGACGATCACCCGGGCGCACTTTTGCAGATTACGGGCGCGATTATAATACCCTAGACCTTCCCACAATTTGAGCAGCTTGTCTTCCTCTGCGGCAGCCAAATCCTCCACCGTAGGCAAGGCGGCAAGAAAGCGCAAATAATAGTTCCAAACCGCCTCTACCCGGGTTTGTTGCAGCATAATTTCCGACAGCCACACATGGTACGGCCGGCGGTCCTGCCGCCAAGGCAGCGGGCGGGCGTTCCGGGCAAACCAGGGCAGCAGCCGGGTAGGCAATATAGACAATGGGTTCTGCAAGCAGACACCCCCTTTTTGATCTTTGCAAGTAGTATAGCACACCCCCGACCTTACGGCAAGGCAAAAAAGCAACTTGTACCACTTGGAAATTACAGCCGTTTATGGTATAGTGGAAGCAGAAAGGCAGGTAACCGGGATGGCTAAGCGGATCGGCAGCGTAGATATACTCAAGGCACTGGGCATTTGCTCGGTGATCCTGTACCATACGGAGGCACTGCCAACCGTGGTGAACGGCTGGATCGGATCCTACTTTATGCCGCTGTTTTTCTTTGCCTCCGGGCTGACTTTCAGCGCCAAGCAGCCTAAGTTCGGTGCTTTTCTAAAGAAGAAATGCATCTATCTGCTTCTGCCCTATTTGCTGTATTTGGTGTGCTGCGCTGCAGTAGGCGTGGCCAAACAAGTGATAAGAGGCGTTGCATTTCCGGTCAAATCGTTCTTGCTGGGCGCTGTCAGCGGACTGCCGAATATGAATGAATACACCGGCAGAGCTTGGTTTATCTACTGCTTCTTTGTAGCGGAGATCCTGTTCTACTTCTTGCTGAAATGGACAAAAGGCAAGCGCACGCCGCTGTTTCTGGCTGCGCTGATTTGTCTGCTTGCCGGATATGCCTATGCGCACTTTTTCCGTGACTCCGCCGCGATGTTTTGGCGCTACACAGACGGCATGGTGGCTGTGTTCTTTATGGCCGTTGGGTATTTGCTGCGAGAAAGTGTGTTAAAATTAAAAGCACCCGGTTTACTATTCATCGTGCCATCCGTTGGCTTTGGGTTGCTCAATCTGCACATCAACGGCCACGGGCTGGTGATGGCATATTCTTACTATGGCGAGCTAGTGCCCATGGTGGTGAGTGCACTTAGCGGCTGTCTGTTCTTTGCGGCATTGTCAAACTGCCTGCAAAGCCGCTATTTGGAGTATTTGGGGCGGAACACACTGTTTGTTTATCTTTTTCACTTCTTCCTCTGGGCATACCCCCTGCCCCGTTTGCTGGGCAAAGTGATGACCGTGGGCACCACGACATATAATTGGCTGTACGCCTTGCTGCTCTTTGCGGAGGTGCTGGTAGTCTTTGGCCTTTTGATTCCTGTTTATAATCGGATCATGCAGCCCTTGCAGCGCCGCCTGTTAGGCAAAAAGAATGAAAAATAACGCAAATTCTCTATTGACACGCCTTGCCAATTCTGCTACACTATGAGTGTTGATATTCCTCAATAGCTCAGTTGGTAGAGCATGCGGCTGTTAACCGCAGGGTCGTTGGTTCGAGTCCAACTTGGGGAGCCAAAGAAAAGCCGATACGCTTCTGCGTATCGGCTTTTCTTTCACTATTTATTGACTCGAACCAACGACAAGCTGCTCCAAATTTGGCGAAGACAAATTTGGAAGAAACAGTCCGGTGGACTGTTTCGTAGCAGGTTGCGCAACCTTGAAGTCCAACCAAAATGGTATACTGCCTTATGTGCTCCGTTTTTTTGTTTTATTGAATTGGACTCGAACCACGACAAGCTGCTCCAAATTTGCATTCTTGCAAATTTGGGAGAAACAATCCGGTGGACATGGCGGGCGGCAGATTGCCGCCCCTACGAGGGCATTTTTGTATCCGATCGACCGTAGGGGCGGATAGTATCCGCCCGCTCTATTCGTTGGCAATGTAGGGTGCGGTGCCAACACCGCACCGCAAAAACGCCCAACAACAATCAAGGCGCCACTGTATAATAGCCCCAAAATTTGCATACACTTCTATCGGTGATTGTATGAGAAACAAAACCGGACTGCAATGGTGCGGATTCGCCTTAGTGAGCATTGTGGGCACCTTGTGGCACTTTATCTACCAATGGACCGGAGAAAACCGCCTGGTGGCGCTGGTTTGCCCGGTAAATGAAAGCCCCTGGGAACATCTCAAACTTTTATGGTTTCCCTTTCTCCTGTGGTGCTTAATCAACCTGCGCAGCACCAAGGGGCAATCGGGCGCTTGGGCGCGGCACTGTGTGGGCGCCATTGCCGGCATTGGAGTGATCACAGCCGTGTTCTTCACCTATAAGGGGATCATCGGCAGGGATATTATGGCACTGGATATTATTTCCTTTATCCTGGGCGTAGGCAACGCTTTTTGGATAGACGTTGTGCTGACACGCAACGGCAAACTGCAAGGAAAAAGCGCACAAACCGCAGGTGTTTTCCTACTCCTGGCAGTCAGTGCGCTGTTTATGTTATTTACTTTTTACCCGCCGAAAATCCCCTGGTTCTTAGACGAACAAAGCGGGATCTACGGCATTTAACCCTCTGCCAGTCGGCGATAGATGGCAGGCAAGTTTTTGCCTACATCTTCCGGACAATGCGCGTCTGACCCGGCAGAGAACTGCACGCCGCAAGCCTTGGCGACAGCCAAAAAATCCGGATGCAGCCCCGGTCCCTTGGCGCCGTTCATCTCCAGCAGCATACCCTGTGCCTTTACCTTTTGGCACAGGGTTTTATACTGCTCATTTAAGTTGAAATCCGGTGCAAATCCGAAACAGCGAATCAGGTCCGGGTGGGCCAGAATATCAAAAAGTCCGCTGTCTGCCGCCTGGTTTTGCAATTCAAAATACCGGCGGTACAAGGCGTTTACATCCCTGCCCTGCCACTGGTTCTTCCGCTGGTTAAAGGTCCAGTTGTCGATCCAGTGGACGCTGCCCAGCAGTAGATCAAAATAGCCATCCCGGGTTACCTGCTCGATCACATCCGCGTGTTGCGGAAAATAACAGATTTCCAGCCCCAACTTGATCTTCACCGGGTAATTCTTTGCCCGCAGTCTATCACCAAAGCGCTTGAATTCGTCCAAATGGCGGGCGGTCTGCACTTTTTCGTCAAACCAATGTTGCTGATAATCGTTGTACGCCCGCGCCTGAGCAAAGGTGGGGTGGAACTCAAAAAAGCGCACGGAGTGCTCTAACAGGCAGATCTCGCGAATTCCCAGTTTTTCCGCCCGGCGGACAAAATGCTCCGCCCACTCTATGGTGTACGGACCCCGCTCCAGGTGAATGTGCCAGTCCCGCATCAAGCCTTGGCCTCTCCCTCTGCCAAATACACATTGGCCTCAAAGGGCATCAGCACATCCCGGTGGTCGTGGTAGTTGGAATACAAGCGTTCGAAACCAGCCGGGTCATAAGGACGATTTTGCCGCTTACCGGTCAGATTCAGCTCCACAAAGAAAGTGTTGCCGTCCAAGGTGCGCTTGTAGCAAACCACATTCTTATTCTCCGGGCACAATTGGGTAAAGTCGCCGTACACCAGCGCCGGATTGGCATGGCGCAGAGCAATCAGCCGCTTAAAGTCGTTGAGCACGCTGTCCGGCACCTTTGCCTCATCGGCAGCGTTCACGCGCACGGCATTCTTGTTGATTCCGATCCAAGGGGTGCCGTCGGTAAACCCGGCACCCGGCTCTGCCGTCCACTGCATTGGGGTTCGGCCGTGGTCCCGAGAGCCGCCGTTAATGATCCGCAGCGCTTTCTCCGGCTTTTTGCCCTTGGCCACCAGCTTATTATAAAAATTGATGCTCTCCACATCCCGCACATCATCCATACTGTCAAAATGGGTGTTGGTCATACCCAGCTCCTGACCCTGATAAATAAAGGGGCTGCCTTTTAAGGTCATTTCCAGCACGGCGCACAGCTTGGCGATCTCCGAGGTGTATGTATCCGTTGGGTCCACTTTAGATGTCACCCGGGGATTGTCGTGATTTTCAAACAGCAGCGTAGGCCAGCAGTGATTGGTGTACTCCACCTGCCACTTGAGTATGGTCTTTACCGCCTTGCGCAGATCATACTGGTACTCGTCAAAGCGCATATGCCCCGCATTATCCAAGTGGTCAAAGTTAAACACCATAGACAGCTCCTGGCGGGTATCTGCCGTTGTCAGCTTGGCCGTCTCAATACCTAAACCGCCGCACTCGCCAACGGTCACATATTCCTTGTCGCCGCGACCAAAGCAGTTGCGGTTCATCTCGTGCAAATACGCGTGCAGGCAGGGACCGTAGAAGTAAAATTCTGCCCCACAAAAGCCCAGCGTCTTGCCCACCACCGGATCTCCGTCCGGCAAACTGGGCCACTTGGAGATAAAGTTGATCACATCCATACGGAAGCCGTCAATGCCCTTGTCCAGCCACCAGTTGATCATCTTATAAATATCGTGGCGTACCGCCGGATTCTCCCAATTCAGGTCCATCTGCTTTTTGGAAAAGGCGTGCATAGCCCAACTGTCCACCGCTTCATAATAATTCCAGGCAGAACCGGAGAACAGGCTCTCCCAGTTGTTAGGCGGGGTGTGACTGCCGTCGTCCCGGCGCCAAATATAATACTGATGGTACTTATTATGCCGGTCCTGCTTGGCGGCCTCAAACCAGGGGTGCTCGTCAGAAGTATGGTTCACCACCAGATCCATGATCAGCCGCATGCCCCGCTTATGAACTTCATTAAGCAGACGGTCAAAATCCGCCATGGTGCCAAAGTCGTCCATAATATCGTAGTAGTCGGAAATATCGTAGCCATTATCGTCATTGGGGCTTTTGTACATGGGGCTGCACCAAATGCAGTCCACCCCCAGGTCCTTAAGATAATCCAGCTTTTCGATAATGCCGTTAATGTCACCGATACCGTCGCCGTTGGAATCCTTAAAAGAGCGCGGATAAATTTGGTAAAACACAGCCTCTTTCCACCACTGTGGCGTAATGGGACTGTCGTCCGGCGCAATAATGGCGTTGCTCTCGCTGTTCAGCAGATCGCAGAACATCTGCACCGTGCTCTTTTTGATCACGCCGCCGGTAAGTGGGCTGAGTGCTTTCACTTTCAGCTTAGACAATGCGGAGCGCTCAAAATCTTCCGGCTTAAAGCCGAAGTTCAGCAGCACTTTTTCCAGCAAATCCCGACCCAGCGGATTTTGAATCACCTGGGCCAAACTGCTGTTTGGTGTAATGGTTTGCATAAGTCAGTTCCCCCTTATATTACTCGCAGCAGTGCCGGTACGGCAGGCACTCTGCAAAATGACTTAATTGTGGCCGCGCTTAAAGCGTTTTTTGCCCTCCTCACGGAAGGCGTCCAGCCCGCCGGAACGGTCATACAGACCGGCGGCCTCCAGACAAATATCCAGCGACAGATTGATACAAGCCTCACTGATATTATCCGGCGTGTCCAGCCGGGTATGGTAGTATGTACGCGGGTCGTGGTTCACCCCACAAAAGCCGGCGGCCTCCAACCCATAGCGGCTAAAGCCCTCAGCGTCAATGGCGCCGGGATACAAGTCGGTCTCTCGCATTTCAATGCCGCAGTTCTCCCCGGCCTCATAAATCAGCTCGCCTACGGCGTTGGAATTCTTTTGGGTACCGGTACAGCCGCTGGTGTAGATCTGCAGCTGTTCAATCTCCCGCATGGTGTCCATGGCAATAAATACCGTTTCCACCTGCTGAAGCTCCCTCTTGTGCCGCTTGGCATAGGCCAGGGCTCCCCGCAGTCCTGCCTCTTCCGAGCCGGTAAGCAGCGCACACACCTCCGTGTGCTCAAATCGAACATTCTGCTCCGCCATCTCTCGCAGAACACCCATAGCGATAAAATCCGCACTTAAATTGTCGTTCGCACCGTCAACCACCACACGCCAGTTGATAAAAAAGAGAATGGCAACAAAAAACGGCACCAAAACCAACTCCAGCACTCCCATCACCAGCCAAAAGGCCGAGGTGTAACCGCTGCCGAAAATGGCATTGCAAAGCCAAATCATGTTAAAAACGGTCACAAACAGAAGCCCGCCGATAGACCCTGCCATCACCAGCGCCAGACTCTTTAGCCCGCCGTGTAGAGAATAGGTCCACTCGTTGGCTGCGTCTGTATGTCCGCCAAAAATGATCCGCCGCCGGACTTCTCCGCTGGGCTTGCGCACCGCCATTACATTGCGGGAGGTTTTCTTTGGAAACAGAGGATCAATGCATTCACGATACAGCAAAAACTCCCCCACCAAACAAAACACCGCCAAAACGGTAAACAACAGCGCAATCACCGCCAGCGCAGCCCCGTGCACCACGCCGCGAAAAGTGAGCCAGTAAAACAGAACGGAGAGCATGGCCACCACACCGGCCGCCGGGATCCAACCCATAAAGGCGTGGGGGTGCACATCAAAATTCTCTACCTGCACATCATCCGCCCACTGCTCCAGTTCACCGGCCAGAAAAGACTGTGCTTTGCGCTCACTATGGGTGCCGGGTGCCCGCTCCTTAAAATTGGCGCACACATAGCGAATACCGTCTACTATATAATTTCTCGTGCCGTCCGAGGCACCGGAAGTCAATCGCATACTTTGTTCCTCCAAGTCAGAACCTGTTTCTATTATACTACATAGGGTATCGAGATTCAACAAAAGCACCATATTTTCAAAAAATTGCAAAAAATGCTTGACAAGTGCGTTCGTAGCGGTTATAATACAACTCGCAACACAGCCAATTGGCCCGGTAGTTCAGTTGGTTAGAACGCCAGCCTGTCACGCTGGAGGTCGACGGTTCGAACCCGTTCCGGGTCGCCAATATATGCTGATATGGCTCAGGTGGCAGAGCACGTCCTTGGTAAGGACGAGGTCACCGGTTCGAATCCGGTTATCAGCTCCAAAAAGCGCTCAACGCAAATGCGATGAGCGTCTTTTTTTGCCTAAAACAAAAAAGGTGTGCGCAACTGCGCACACCTTTTCTCTTTGAGCCTACTTAATGAAAGTCTTATTCCCCTGCTTCTCCCAAATACAAAGCCAGCCGGAGGGGCAATGCCCCCACAGGTTGCCGGTGGACAGCAAGCGAATATCCGTCAGGGTAACGGCGGTGCCTTTCTTGAGATATGCGTCTGCTTTAGGATTAGACGCAGTAGCGTGAGCCTTGCCGTTCTCCGTCAATTTCCCCACGGTTTTTCGCCCACTGGCAGCGCCTGCGCCCTTGTAGATCCCCCGCACGGCTGTCAAATGATATGTGCCGGGTTTTACGGTGGGCGCCGTGGGCGCAGACTTGCGGTAATGCATATCATTAACAGAATACGCCAGGCGCACATCCCGCTTTGGGGTAAACAGCCACAGGGACAACACATCGCCTTTCAAGTCAGCCGGGCGAACATACACTTCTCTGCCGTTTTTCACGCGGGTGTATTTGCGGCGTGCGGCAGTCAAAGTGAACTTGCCGTCATACCAATACGGGTCCAAAATAATTAAATTGCCGTTTTTGTCGATGCCTGCGGCCAGCACATAGTGCCCACTGTTAGAAAAGAGCATTTTGCCTCCGCCGCTTACATTGATAATCGCCTTATAGCCCTGTTTCAGATGTGCCACCAGCCGGTCCATATCTGTGGTGATGGCGTAGTCCAGACCGTATTTTTCTTTCATATACCGGGCCACCACGGCCATATCCGTGCCTTCCGCCGCCCGGGCACCCATACCCAGGCAGCGGTGGGTCCACTGGCGAGTATTGAACACTCGAGTGGTGGAATTGCGCAGTGCCATTAAGGAAGCACATACCCCACAACCGCTGGTATAAACGCAGCCGGAGGTACCGTACCGATAAGGATGGGTCTTACTGGGGTACGGTATTCCCTTGCAGGCAGTAGTCGTCTGCCGGCAATAATAAAGTGCAGACATCAGTCACCCTCCTGTTCCAAGGTCTCCGCCACGCTCTCGTCCTCTGTGGCGCCCTCTCGTTGTAACACCCGCAGCACCTCATCTGCCTGGCGGGCGCAGCAGGTAAAGCTGTTATTCTTCCACCAGGCAGCCAAGGCGGCTGCAACCGTTACTAAAGCGGACAGACCGGTATAGATCTGTTCATCTGAGAACGGCAGCGGGTTTTTACCAAAGCTGGTCAGCACCAGATTCAGCAGAGCCACCACCAGCGTTACGGTACGCACAAGCGTACCGGCAGTCATATTCTTCACTTTCATTTCTATCACTCCGTTCAAGTTCTTATTTTATCCTATGCACACCGGCAGAATTTGACAGAACCCTGCCGGAATGGTATGCTATGGAAAATCGATATTTTGGGGGATTTTATTATATGCACAAGCTGCAACTGACCATGCTGCCCGGTGAATATTGGTACGGCGGCCACACCAACTACGGCTACCTGATGCCGGTCAACGCCAAGAAAGTGATGCTGGTAGACACCACGGTAGTTCGCTCCTACGGCCAGGCAAACACGCTCTTTGTCAGCAACAAGGGGCGGGTCATTTGGTCGGAGGCCGGGTTTAAGACCCGCTTCATTTTCGGCCGCATTACCTGCACCGGCCGCAAAGCCAAGATCGGCCTGTACCAGGCAGACGACCACACCCTGCACGGCGCATATCACTATGCGGTGAATCACTTTATGCCGCCGGACGGCACCTACCCGGACGCGTTAATGTTCCGCATTCCCCAGTATTGCACCTGGATCCAGTTTGAGCACAACCAGACCCAACAGGGCATTGTGGACTATGCCAAGTCTATTCTGGACTGCGGCATGCCTGCCGGTGAGCTGATCATTGACGACGGCTGGCAGCGTGCCTTTGGGGACTGGCGCTTTGACCCGGCAAAATTCGCAGACGCCAAAAAGATGACAGACGAACTACACACCTTAGGCTTTAAGGTTATTTTGTGGATTGCGCCCTTTGTCAGCGATCAGGCAGCAGACTTTCAAAATCTGAAGGACGAAAACCTGCTGGTGCTGGACAAGAACGGCAAACCGGCCAAGCGGAAATGGTGGAACGGCGCCGACTATCTGCTGGATTTCTCCAACCCGGCGGCGCAGGACTGGTTCTTTGCCTGCACCCAATATTTGACCGATAAACTGGGCATTGACGGATTTAAGCAGGACGCCGGTGACGCCATGTATTACCGGGACGATGACCGCACCTACGGGGGCGTAGACGCCAACAGTCAAAGTAAACTGTGGGCGTTGTCTGCCCGGCACTATCGTTTTAATGAACTACGGGCCTGCTTCCAATGCGGCGGCATGGGCGTTGCCCAGCGACTGGCGGATAAAAGCCACCGCTGGAACTTCCTGGGACTGGGCGCACTGCTGCCCAATGTGCTCATTCAGGGGCTGTCCGGTTATCCTTACAGCTGCCCGGATATGATCGGCGGCGGGCAGATCGCTGACTTTCGCGGCCCGGCAGAAAAGTTGGATCACGAGTTGTTTGCCCGTTATTGCGAGGCCTCTGCGCTGATGCCCATGATGCAGTACAGCCTGAACATTTGGGATCTGGGCAATCCAGAGACCCGTCGCATTTGCCAAGAAATGAGCGCCCTGCATGCCAAATACGGCGACTATATCATCGCCTGTGCCAAAGCGGCCAGCCAAACCGGTGCGCCCATGGTGCGGGCCATGGAATACGCCTATCCTCACTGCGGCTACGGCAGCATTACCGACCAATACCTGCTGGGCGACCGGGTCTTAGTGGCGCCGGTACTGAAAAAGGGGCAACGCAGACGCAAGGTGTGCATACCTACCGGCAAATGGCGACTGGGCGACAAGATCTATTCAAACGAAACGGTCACCCTCCCCTGCCCGGTAGACACCCTGCTTTACTTTGAACGCATAGATTGAGCCGCCTCGGCGTGCTCCAGGTCCTCCACCCGATGGTTGAGGACCTTTATTTTTTCCTCCACCACCGGTAGCCGCTCTGCAAAGCGGTTGTGCTTGTCCACCTTATTTTCCAGCAGCCGCAACCGATAGGCCGTCAGTTTGGACGACGCGAGCACGCCTCCAAAAGAGCCGGCAATGGTGCCTGCCAAGGAGATCAGCGCCACCATCACTTCCTTTTGCATATTCACCCTCCTTTGCCTAAAATTACACACTCTAAGACAGTTTAACAGAATAGAGAAAATCTGGTATTTGTCAAGCCATTGGCCCCAAAAAGGGCCATATTTTTTTGATTATAGAGCACCTTGTCTATGGAATCGAATACATAATGTATATTTATTCTTATTTTTGCATATTTATGATATTTTTTCCGTCGTTCTATTGACATTGCTCTCTATGCGTGTATAATATATACAAGTTTAAAAAGGACGGACTGTATAAAAATGACAAGAATATTCATTGACGGTAAAGCCGGCACCACCGGACTGAAGATTTTTTCCCGGTTCCAGAACCGACCGGAGCTGGAGCTGATTCAAATTGACGAGGACAAGCGGAAGGACCCGGCAGAGCGAGCCAAGTGCATAAACGATTCGGACATTACCTTTCTCTGTCTCCCGGACCTGGCAGCCATTGAAGCGGTGGCACTGGTTACCAACCCTAAGGTGAAGCTGATTGACACCTCCACTGACCACCGCACCCTGCCGGACTGGGCCTACGGCTTTCCGGAGCTGGCACCCGCCTTTCGAGAGAAGATCGTAAGCTCCAACCGTATTGCGGTGCCCGGCTGCTACGCCAGCGGGTTTAACGCTTTGGTCTATCCCCTGGTGTCCGGCGGCATATTACCCGCCGACTATCCCATTGTGTGCTACGCCATGAGCGGTTACAGCGGCGCAGGAAACAAAGGCATTGCCCAATATGAAGCGGCAGATCGGGATCCAGAACTGGACAGTCCCCGGCAGTACGCCCTGACCCAGCAGCACAAGCACTTAAAAGAAATGGGCGCCATCAGCCACTTGGCGCGCACGCCCATTTTCGCTCCCCATATTTGTGACTATCCCTGCGGGATGACCGTATCCGTGCCGCTGTTTGCCGACCTACTGAAAAAGCGAATGACCCCTGCAGACATGCAGGCGTTCTACGCAGAGCACTACGGCGACAGCCGGGTGGTCAAGGTACGCCCCCTGGGTTACAGCGAAAGTATGATCGGTGCCAACAATATGGCCGGTCGGGATGACATGGAAATTGAGATCAACGGCAACGACGAAAGGCTGCTACTCACTGCTCGGTTCGATAACCTGGGCAAGGGCGCGTCCGGCGCTGCCATTCAGTGTATGAACATTGCCCTGGGGCTGGATGAAGTCACCGGGCTGACGATAGGAGAATAAAGTATGAACAAGATTGACGGCGGCATTTGTGCCGCAAAAGGGTTCAAAGCCAGCGGCACCTACTGCGGCATAAAAAAGCCGGCAGTAGAAAACCCGAACCCGGACTATGTACATAAAAATGATATTTGCCTGGTGGCCTGTGATGTGCTGTGCAACACCGCAGCGGTATATACCCAAAACAAAGTGAAGGGCGCACCTATACTTGTAACCAAAGACCACTTGGCAAAAAGCGATAACAAGGCCAAAGCCATCATTGCTAACTCAAAAAACGCCAACACCTGCAACGCAGACGGCGTAGAAAAAGCAGCCAAAATGTGCCAGCTGGTGGCAGACGAAATGGGTCTGCCTGCTGAACAGGTGCTGGTGGCTTCCACCGGTGTCATCGGCCAGGTGCTGCCCGTTGAGCCGATTATTACTGCCGTGCCTACGCTGGTGAAAGAACTGGATTATGGTAAAAACGAAGAAGCGGCTACCGCTATTATGACCACCGATACAGTGAAGAAAGAGTATGCAGTAGAGTTCCAACTGGACGGCAAAACCTGCCGCCTGGGCGGTATGGCCAAAGGCTCCGGTATGATCCACCCCAATATGGCCACTACCTTGAACTTTATCAGCACCGACTGCGCCATCAGCGCGGAAATGCTGCAACAGGCGCTGCGTGAGATCGTAAAAGTCACCTACAATTGCCTGTCCATTGACGGCGATACCTCCACCAACGATATGGTAGAAATCATGGCCTCCGGTCTGGCGGGCAACGCGGAAATCACCGCCCCCGGCCCGGCGCTGGACACCTTTAAGGCTGCCCTATATGATGTGATGGCCAACCTGACCCGTATGCTGGCCAAGGACGGCGAGGGCGCCAGCAAGCTGCTGGAATGCGTGTGCTCCGGCGCGCCCACCAAGGACACCGCCATTATCGTTGCCAAGGAAGTGATCGGCTCTACCCTGTTCAAATGCGCCATGTTCGGCGAGGATGCCAACTGGGGTCGGGTGCTGTGCGCCATCGGTTACGCCCCGGCGGAATTTGACATTGACAAGGTCGATGTGGCCTTAAAATCCACAGCCGGTACGGTCACCGTGTGCCAAAACGGCGCCGGTGTGGACTTCTCTGAGGAAGAGGCCGCCAAGGTACTGGCAGAGGACGAGATCTATATTTTAGTGGATCTGAACCAGGGAGACGAGAAAGCCACCGCCTGGGGCTGCGACCTGACCTACGACTATGTAAAAATCAATGGCGACTACCGCACCTGATTTTACTAAGAAATATAAGCGAACGGAGTGAGAGAATGGAAATTGCAAATCACCAAAAGGCGGAGATCCTGGCAAGAGCCTTGCCGTACATTCAGATGTACCGCAAGAAAGTCATTGTTGTAAAATACGGCGGCAACGCCATGATCAATGAAGAACTGAAAGAAACCGTCATGAACGATCTGGTGCTACTGTCCACCATCGGTATCCATGTGGTGCTGGTGCACGGCGGCGGTCCGGAGATCAACAAGACCCTGGAGCGTATGCACATGGACTCCAAGTTTGTGGACGGTCTGCGGGTTACCGATAAAGAGACCGCAGAAGTGGTGCAAATGGTACTGGCCGGTAAGGTAAACAAAAGCCTGGTGTGCCAGATCGGCAACCTGGGCGGCCACGCCATCGGTCTGTGCGGGCTGGACGGTAATATGCTAAAGTGCAGGCCTGTAGACGACGTCCATGGCTATGTGGGTGAGATCACAGACATCAATATGGAAGTGGTGGAAGAAGCCATTTCCAAGAACTTTATCCCGGTGATCTCCACCATCGGCTACGATGAAGACGGCAACTGCTACAACATCAATGCAGACACGGTGGCTGCCGCAGTGGCCGGGGCTTTGCAGGCAGAGGCACTGATCTCCATGACCGATGTGGTGGGTCTGTTGCGAGATAAGAACGATGAAAGCTCCCTGATACACAGAGTCTATATTAGCGACACCCCGGCGCTGATTGCCGACGGCATTATCGGCGGCGGCATGATCCCCAAGATCGACTCCATGACCGAGGCCCTGCGCCGCGGGGTCAAAAAAGCATTTATAATCGACGGCCGCGTGCCCCACTCCATCTTGATGGAGCTGCTTACCGATGAAGGTATGGGCACCATGTTCCGCAGCAGATAAAGAGGAAGACCCATGAACACAAAAGAACTGGATAATCAATATGTAGCCCACGCCTACGGGCGCTTCGATGTGGCGCTGACGAAAGGTCAAGGCTCTACCCTCTACGACGAGGACGGCAAAAAATACATTGACTTCGGATCCGGCATCGGGGTAACTGCCTTTGGCATCAACGATCCGGTCTGGACCAAAGCTGTGGAAGAACAGCTGCACCGGGTGCAGCACACCTCCAATCTCTACTACACCGCCCCCTGCGCCAAGCTGGCGCAGCTGCTGTGTGAAAAGAGCGGGATGAAAAAGGTGTTCTTCGGCAACTCCGGGGCAGAGGCCAACGAGGGTGCCATCAAATTTGCCCGCAAGTATAGCTTTGACAAATACGGCGCCGGGCGCAGCACCATCATTACCCTTGTCAACTCATTCCACGGGCGCACCATTACCACCCTGGCGGCCACAGGGCAAGACAGCTTTCACACGGTGTTTGACCCCTTTACACCCGGGTTCAAATACTGCCCGGCCAATGATATAGAGGCACTGCAAGCGGCAGCCACGGACGATGTGTGCGCTGTGCTGTTTGAATGCGTACAGGGCGAAGGCGGCGTGAACAACCTAAGTCAAACATTCGTAAGTGCCATTGCCAAGCTGGCAAAGGAAAAAGACATTCTGATAGCGGTAGATGAAGTGCAGACCGGCAACGGCCGCACCGGCACCTACTTTGCCTACCAGCAATACGGCATTACGCCGGACATTGTAACCACAGCTAAAGGCCTGGGCGGCGGACTTCCCATCGGCGCCGTGCTGTTTGGGGAAAAGCTGCAAGACACCATGACCCCCGGCTCCCACGGCTCTACCTTTGGCGGCAACCCGGTGGTGGCTGCCGGTGCCTGCTCCATTGTGGAGCGGATCGACGCCGACTTTCTGAGTGAAGTACAGCGCAAGAGCGAGAAGATCCGCACGGCGCTGGCAAAAGTGAAAAGCGTCAAGAGCATCAGCGGTATGGGGCTGATGCTGGGGATCGAAACGGACAAACCCGCAGGAGAAGTGGCCAAGGCTTGCCTGGCAAACGGCCTGCTGATCTTAACGGCAAAAACAAAGCTTCGTCTGCTGCCGGCGCTGAACATCAGCGATGCGGAGCTGGACGAGGGACTGGAGATACTGAAAGGAGTGCTTGAAGCATGAAACATTTACTGAAACTGGCGGACCTGGACAAAGGCGATATTCTGGACATTCTCAACTTGGCAGACCAGCTGAAATATGAGAACCAGCATGGCATTGAACACCACCACTTAAAGGGAAAGACCCTGGGTATGATCTTTCAAAAAAGTTCTACCCGCACCCGGGTCAGCTTTGAGACCGGCATGTACCAGTTGGGCGGCCAGGCACTGTTCCTTTCCAACCGAGATTTGCAGATCGGCCGCGGCGAGCCGGTACAGGACACGGCTCGGGTACTTTCTCGCTATCTGGACGGCATTATGATCCGCACCTTTGCGCAAAAAGAGGTGGAGGACCTGGCAGAGTACGGCTCCATTCCCATCATCAACGGCCTGACCGATTACTGCCATCCCTGCCAGGTGCTGGCAGATCTGATGACCATTCGCGAGTATAAGAAGAGCTTTGACGGGCTGAAATTCTGCTTTATCGGCGACGGCAACAATATGGCAAACTCCCTAATCGTAGGCGCCATCTCCATGGGTATGGAGTGCGCCATCGCCTGCCCCAAGGACTACCAACCGGACGCCCAGATCATGGCCTGGGCCAAGGAGAACGGCACCTTCACTTGCAGCGAGGATATTTTGGCCTGCGCCAAAGACGCAGATGTGGTCTACACGGATGTGTGGGCGTCTATGGGTCAGGAAGAAGAAAAAGCAGAGCGGGAAAAGATCTTTAAAAACTACCAGATCAACGACGAAGTCATGGCCGCCGCCAAGCCGGACGCTATGGTGCTCCACTGCCTGCCCGCACACCGAGAGGAAGAGATTACCGCCAAAGTGTTTGAAGCCCACGCCAATGAGATCTTTGACGAAGCAGAAAACCGCCTGCACGCCCAAAAGGCCGTGCTTGTGAAGCTGTTAGGTTAAACTATGAAAAAACAGAAAGTATATTTCTGTCTGGAAAACGGACAAACCTTTGAGGGCTATCGTTTCGGTGCCGGTGGCGAAATTCAGGGCGAACTGGTATTTACCACCGGAATGGGCGGTTATATCGAGACCCTGACGGACCCCAGCTATTACGGCCAGATCGTGCTGCAAACCTTTCCCCTCATCGGTAACTACGGCTTTATCCCGGAAGATATGGAGAGCCCCAAAAGCTATGTAAGCGCCTATATCGTGCGTGAGTATTGCGAGGCGCCCTCCAACTTCCGCTGCCGGGAGACACTGGACGATTTCTTAAAATCCCAAGGCATTATCGGCGTCTACGGCGTAGATACCAGAGAGATCACAAAGACCATTCGGGAAAGCGGTGTAATGAACGCCGTGATCTGTGACGATCCCCGTGTGGTGGATTATAACAAAGTGCGGGACTATGCGGTCGCAGATGCAGTAAAAAGCGTGTCTGCTCCCAAGCCTCAACTGCTGTCTGCCGACGAGCACAAGCACAATGTGGTGCTGCTGGACTACGGCGCCAAGGCCAACATTGCAAGAGAACTGAACAAGCGTGGCTGCAATGTGGCGGTCATGCCCTACGACACCAAGGCGGAGGACATCTTAGCGCTGCACCCGGACGGCATTATGCTGTCTAACGGTCCCGGAGATCCGGCAGAGAACACCGCTGCCATTGCTCAGCTGAAAAAACTCATCGGCAAAGCGCCTATTTTTGGCATTTGCCTGGGGCACCAATTGCTGGCGCTGGCTATGGGCTGCAAGACGGAAAAGCTGAAATACGGTCACCGTGGCGTGAACCAGCCGGTAAAAGACCTGCAAACCGGGCGCACCTATATTTCCAGTCAAAACCACGGCTACGCGGTGGTGAACGATACCATTGAGGCCAGCGGCGGCACCCTGCGCTGGGTGAACGCCAACGACGGCACCTGCGAAGGGATCGACTACCCTGCCCAGAACGCCTTTACGGTACAGTTCCATCCGGAGGCGTGCAGCGGGCCCCACGACACCCGCTTTTTGTTCGACCGATTTTTACAGATGATGGGAGGCGAGAGCCATGCCGCTGAATAAGAATATCAAAAAGGTACTGGTGATCGGCTCCGGCCCCATCGTTATCGGCCAAGCGGCAGAGTTCGACTATGCCGGCGCCCAGGCCTGCCGGGTGCTGAAAGACGCCGGACTGGAAGTGGTGTTGGTCAATTCCAACCCGGCTACCATTATGACGGACAAGGCGCTGGCGGACCATATTTATTTAGAGCCGCTGACGGAAGAGACCGTGAAGCGCATTATTGAAAAAGAGCGCCCGGACTCCATCTTAGGCGGCCTGGGCGGCCAAACCGGCCTGACCATCAGTATGCAGCTGGCAAAGGACGGCTATTTGGACAAAATGGGCGTGACCCTGCTGGGCACAACTGCCCAGGCCATTGACAAAGCCGAGGACCGGCAGTTGTTTCGCGACACCATGATGAAGCTGGGCCAGCCTGTGGTCCCCAGCGACATTGCCACCACCCCGGAGCACGCACGGCAGATTGCCGCAGAGATTGGCTACCCGGTGATTATTCGTCCGGCCTTTACCCTTGGCGGTGCCGGCGGTGGCGTGGCTTATAATGAGCAGCAGCTGGATGTAATTGCCAAAAACGGCCTGATGCTCTCCCCCATTACCCAGGTACTGGTGGAGCGGTACATTGCCGGTTGGAAAGAAATTGAATTTGAAGTGATGCGGGACAGCGCCGGCAATGTAATTGCCGTGTGCTCTATGGAAAACTTTGACCCGGTGGGCGTTCACACCGGTGACTCCATCGTCATTGCCCCGGCTGTGACCCTGGCGGATAAAGAGTACCAAATGCTCCGTTCCGCATCTCTGGATATTATCACCGAGCTGGGCATTGAGGGCGGCTGCAACTGTCAGTTTGCCCTGAACCCGGAGAGCATGGAGTACAGCGTGATTGAGGTCAATCCCCGGGTCAGCCGTTCCTCCGCCCTGGCGTCCAAAGCCACCGGCTATCCCATTGCCAAGGTGACCACCAAGATCGCTTTGGGTTATACCCTGGACGAAATTAAAAACGATGTAACCGGCAAAACCTGTGCCTGCTTTGAGCCGACCCTGGATTATGTGGTGGTCAAGGTACCCAAGTGGCCCTTTGACAAGTTTGTCAACGCCTCCCGCAAGCTGGGCACCCAAATGAAAGCCACCGGTGAAGTGATGAGTATTGCGCCCTGTTTTGAGGCTGCCATTATGAAGGCAGTGCGCGGCGCAGAAATCGGGCTGGACACACTAAATAACAAGGCTCTGGACGGACTGGATATACACGACAAGCTGCACGACCAGGATGATCTGCGGCTGTTCTCCGTATTCGCTGCGCTGAAAAAGGGCGTGAGTATAGAGAAAATCCACCAAATCACCATGATCGACGAGTGGTTCCTGGCCAAGCTGAAAAACCTGGCGGATTATGAAAAAGAAATCACCGGGCTGCCCCTATCCCGTGAGCAGTATATGCAGGGCAAGCACTACGGCTATACCGATGAAGCCCTTGCGCGCATCAGCGGCGGCTCCATTCCCTATCATCAGGACTGCGTCTATAAAATGGTAGACACCTGCGGTGCGGAATTCGCTGCAGAGACGCCCTACTTCTATTCCACCTATGACGCCCACTGCGAGGCCCGCAGCCTGCCCCAAAGCGGCAAGCAAAAGATCATTGTACTTGGCTCCGGCCCCATCCGCATTGGGCAGGGCATTGAGTTTGATTACAGCTCCGTGCACTGTGTGTGGACGCTGAAAGAGCTGGGCTATGAAGTCATTCTCATTAACAACAACCCGGAGACGGTATCCACTGACTTTGACACCGGCGATCGGCTGTATTTTGAGCCGCTGTGCCCGGAAGATGTGATGCAGGTGATTCAGGTGGAAAAGCCCATTGGGGTGGTGGTGGCCTTTGGCGGCCAAACCGCCATTAAGCTAACCAAATTCCTGGACGAAAAAGGTATTACGATTTTGGGCACCAGCGCCGAGTCCATCGACATTGCCGAGGACCGGGAACGGTTTGACGCATTGCTGGAAAAATTCGGCATTTTCCGTCCCAAAGGCACCAGCGTGATGACCATGCCCCAGGCACTGGTGGCTGCCAACGAACTGGGCTATCCCGTTCTGCTGCGCCCCAGCTATGTGATCGGCGGGCAAAATATGACCATCGCCTACACGGATGATGATGTGCGCCGCTATATGGAGTTGATTCTGGCACAAGGGATCGAAAACCCGGTGCTGGTAGACAAGTATATGATGGGCACAGAGTTGGAAGTGGACTGCATCAGCGATGGCAAAGATGTGCTGATCCCCGGCATTATGGAACATATTGAACGGGCCGGTGTACACTCCGGCGACTCTATTGCCGTGTATCCCCCTTATAACCTGAACGATGTGATGCTCCACAAAATCTGCGATGTAAGCGAAAAGCTGGCGCTGTCCTTGGGCACCAAGGGACTGGTTAACATTCAGTACCTGATTTATCGCAACGAGTTGTATGTAATCGAGGTGAATCCCAGAGCCTCCCGCACCATTCCCTATATCAGTAAAGTCACCGGCGTGCCCATGGTGGAACTGGCAACAAAAATTATGGTAGGCGAAAAGCTGCAAGACCTGGGCTACGGCACCGGGCTGTATCGCACGCCGCCGTACTTTGCGGTAAAAGTGCCGGTATTCAGCTTTGAAAAACTCAATGATGTAAACTCCCAGTTAGGGCCGGAGATGAAATCCACCGGTGAGGTGCTGGGCGTAGGCAAAAACTTGAACGAAGCGCTGTTTAAGGGGCTGGTATCTGCCGGGTATAAGGTAGAAAGCCAAAAGCAGGGTCGACACGGGGTACTCATCACCGTAACAAAGCAAGATCGCTTTGAGATCGTGGGTCTGGCGAAAAAGCTGGACGACCTGGGCGCAGAATTATGGGCAACGCCGGAGACGGCGGCGGCTATTCGCTCTCTGGGTATTGAGGTGCATGTGGTCAACAAGCTGCGCCAGGACAACTCCATTATGGACTTGGTAGAGAGCGGAAAATTGGACTACATTGTCTACACCGGCAAAAGCGATAAGAAGTCCATTGCAGACTATATTAAGCTGCACAACCGGGCCAATCAGCTGGGCATTGCCACCCTGACCAGCCTGGACACCGCCAATGCCCTGGCAGATATTATCGCCTCTCGCTACAATCAAATGAACACCGAGCTGGTGGACATCAATCATATGCGCAGCGAAAAGGGCCTGCTGAAATTCACCAAAATGCAGGGCAGCGGCGACGACTACATTTTCTTCAACAACCAGTGCGGCATCATCACCTGTCCGGAGAGTCTGTCCATTGAATTCTCCGACCGGCACAAGGGCATCGGCGGAGACGGTATTGTACTGATTGAAAAGAGCGTGATTGCCGACGCCAGAATGCGCATCTTCAATATGGACGGCAGCGAGGGCCGTATGGCCGGCAACTCCATTCGCTGCGTGGGCAAGTACCTGTACGATAACGGCATGGTGCCTAAAACCGAGATGACCATTGCTACCGCCTCCGGCGTGCGGCACCTGCAACTGTTTACCCGCAACGGCAAGGTATCTTCTGTAACGGTAGATATGGGCAAGGCAGAGTTAAACCCGGCCAAGATCCCGGTTGACCTGCCTGGCGACAAAATCATCTGTCATCCGGCAACCATCGGCAACAAGGAATATAACATTACCTGCGTGGCTACCGGTAACCCCCACTGCGTAGTATTTGTTGACAATGTGGACAAGCTGGACTTACAACAGATCGGTCCGCAATTTGAAAACAGTCCCCTGTTCCCGGAGCGGGTAAACACGGAATTTGTGCGTGTCGTTAATGAGAGCACCATTAAAATGCGAGTTTGGGAACGCGGCAACGGCGAGACCCCGGCCTGCGGCACCGGCGCCTGTGCAGCCGTTGTAGCTGCGGTGGAGAACGGCTACTGCAAAAAGGGCGTTGATGTTACCGTAAAGGTGCGCGGCGGCGACTTACTGGTAAACTACACCGATGACCGTATTACCCTTACCGGCGACTGCAACACCGTCTATAAGGGAGAGATCGATTATTAAAGCCTAAGAAGGGCAGCAAAAAGCGCGTACAGATTTCTGTACGCGCTTAAATTATGTTCTATTACAGTTTGACGATACCCAGCGTATCTAAAATAGAACTGATGAGAATGGCCAGCAGGCAAGGCGGTGCGATCCACTTAACCATTGCGGAATAAAACTTCTTCATCTTAAAGGGACCGTTCAGCTCAATTTCGTTGACAATCAGCTGGGGCTTCAGCACAAAGCCAACCATAATGCAGGTGAGCATACCCACAACCGGCATCAACAGACTGTTAGACACAAAGTCCAGGAAATCCAAAATGGAGAAACCGAAAATCGTAAAGGAGGACCACTTGCCAAAGCCCAAGGAGCAGCAAATGCCCAATACCACGGCATATATATAACAGATCACCGTAGCCTTTTTGCGGCCCCAGTGGTAGCGATCGTCCAAACCGGACACAATGGCCTCCATCACAGATACGGAGCTGGTCAGCGCCGCAAACAGTACCAGAATAAAGAACCCAGCGCCGATCAAGCTGCCGATTTTCATCTCGGCAAACACCTTAGGCAGGGTTACAAACATCAGGCTGGGACCTTTGCCCAAGGCGCTTTCGTCCCCTCCCGAATACACAAACACCGCCGGTACGATCATCAAACCGGCCAGGAATGCCACCAAAGTATCAAACACTTCAATCTGGCGCACGGACTGCTCAATGTGATCCTGCTTACGCAAATAAGAACCATAAGTGATCATAATGCCCATAGCCAGGGACATGGAAAAGAACAACTGCCCCAAAGCAGCCAGCACAGTCATCATGCTCAGCTTGCTGAAATCCGGCTTTAAATAATAAGCCACGCCGGCGCCGGCGCCCGGACGGGTAACTACAAAGATAGACAGCAGAATCGTCAAAATCAACAACGCCGGCATCAAAACGCGGCTGAACTTTTCAATTCCCTTTTCTACGCCTAAAAATACGATCACTGCCGTAGCGGTCATAAACAGCAAAAACCACAAAAGCGGCTCGCCTGTACCGGAAATGAAAGTAGAAAAATAGTTGTCGCCGGCCGCGTCCTGAACGGCACCGGAGATCATCGTGGCGGTGTACTTGGTAACCCAACCGCCAATCACGCAGTAATAAGGCAGAATAAGTACCGGCACCAAAGTCACCAACTTGCCCATCCAGCTCCACTTTTTGTTCAGCGAGCCAAAAGCCTCCATAGGACTGAGCCGGGTTTTACGACCAATAGCAATCTCCGTGACCATCAGGGTAAAGCCAAAGGTCACCGCCAAAACAATATACACCAATAGGAAGATACCGCCGCCGTACTTCGCTGCCAAATAGGGAAAGCGCCACAGGTTCCCCAAACCCACAGCCGAGCCTGCCGCTGCCAGTACAAATCCCACTTTTCCGGAGAATGTACTTCGATTCTTTTTTGTTTCCATCAAACCATCCAATCTATATCTCTTATTTTACGGAGTAATGCTCTAATTATACTCATTCCGATAGGATTTGTCAATTCCGAACCGGTGAGATTTGCCAATTCCCCAGTAAACAAAGAAAGCCTGCACCGGCTGGTGCAGGCTCTTTCTTATTTGTTATTCCAAAATCACTTGCTGACCTTCACGGACTGCAAGATCCAGTAGTGCAGAGTCAGGCAGTTAGAGGCAAAAGTCTTGCGCACATCGGCGCCCGGCGCTGCGGCCATCGGCTGAATGGTGCCGTCGCCCAACTGGGTGTACACAGCGTCCAGCTTCTTTTGCAGCTCCTCCTTTTTCTCACCGTCCGGCAGGTTGCAGGTAATGGCCTTGTTGGCGCAACCGGCATTGTAAATGGACGCACCCTTAAAGTCCTTTAAGCAAGCAGCCGCTGCAGTGCCGTATTCCTTCACCACAGAATAGGCGGCGCCTTCCTCGTTAAAACCGGAGCCGATCACAGTCACATCGGTGAGATCAAAAGTATTTTTCGCCGTGTAGAGAGAAGCGGACTTATCGCACCCGCCGGCAAAGAGCGCCTTGTCGCCCTTGTCAATCATACTCTCTGCAATGGAGGCATAACGATCCACCATCTCAAAGGTGGTATCATAGTAATACTCACTTTCCAGCGCCAGACCGGCGGAATTGCCATCCTTATCGCTGTTGGTCCAGTGGTCAAAATAGTAACCATCCTTGGGTACGTTAGCGGTAATATGTACCGTATCGCCGGGCAGGTAGTAGCCGCTGCCGGTTCCGTTCTCTACCGTTACGGCAAATGTAGGATCGGTAGATACCACATACACCGGGGTCAGTACCACCGGATTCTCCTCCACCGTTACATTGGTGGACTGTTCCTTAGCGTTCTCAATATTCTCCGCATTACCGGTGCTCTCCCAGTGATCAAAGACCATACCCTGGGCAGCCGCCGGTGCGGTGACCCACACCTTTTCACCGACCGTGTTGTCATAGACTTTATCCGTAGCGGATTTGTCCGCTTTCAGCACAGCCACGCTGCCAACGGTGCCCTCCGCCTTAGTATAAACGGCGGTCAGCGTACAGTCACACTTCTCCACAATCAGGTTAATCTCGGTCTTTTTCTTGCTGGACACATTGACTTTCTTGTCCTTCACACCCTCGGTGTTGCTCTTAACCTCCCAGTGGTCGAACTTCTCCCCCTGCTCGTTAAACAGATCGCAGGAAACGGTCACATTCTGGCCCTCTTTGTAAGTACCGCTACCGTTGCCGTTCTTCACCACCACCTTGTGGCAGGTTTTGTCTGCCTCTTTGATGGGCTTATACACCGGAGTCAAAGTCACAGAGTAGTCATAATCGAGCAGCGGAGAGTCATAATCCGCATAATCCAACTGCACCGGTACGCCCAGGGTATCCGCCGCTGCGGCAGCGCCCTGTACAAATCCGGCACCGTAGTTGGAGGAATGGTCGTTCTGCACCGAGCCCAGGTAACCCAGCTTGGTATTCCCCAGAAGCACGGCAGAAAAGCCGGCCAAATAGCCGCTTTGCAGATCATCAAAACTGGCGCTCATTACATTGGGCAGCAGCCGCGCAGACTTGTCTCCGGCAGAATGGGGCACAGCGTCCAGCAAAACAAAATGCAGCTCCGGATACATGGTGGCCAGCTCGTAGCAGATCACGGCAAAGGTCTCGCCGGGCAGCACAATGTACTTGGCGCCCTTGTCCACCGCCAGTTTTACATACTGCTCCACCACATCGGTGGTCAGCTCTTGGTTCTCCTCTAATGCCGGCTGGTAATAGACGGCCTTGGCGGAATTCTCATTGGCATAGGTCTGCACCCCGTCCCAGGCGGACTGGTTATAGGCCTTATCGTGGATACTGCCACCGTCGGTGATCAGCGCCACATCATACTTTAGATCTGATGTTTTTGTGCACCCTGCAAAGGCAAAAACGCCCACTGCCACCAGAGTCACACACAACAAAACGGAAAGGATCTTCTTCATTGCTCTATTGTCCCTCCAACAATAAAATACTACCCCTCAATGATACCAAAAACTTTCTGCCAATGCAATAGATTTTGTTGATTTGGCGATGAAAAAACACTATAATGAAATCATAAAATTCCGAGAGGTGAAAATAATGGACACATTGAGTGCAAGCGTACTAAGAGACAGAAAGCCGCAAATCGGTATTGTGCTGGGCAGCGGCCTGGGTGCCCTTGCAGACAGAATAGAAGGGGCAGAGGCTCTGCCTTACAGCGATATACCCGGTTTTCCGGTCTCTACGGCGCCGGGACACAAAGGACGATTTGTCTTTGGCACCATTGGCGACAAAGAAGTAGTGCTCATGGACGGCCGGGTGCACCTGTATGAGGGCTATACGCCCCAGCAGGTGGTGATGCCCATTCGCCTGATGCGCCAAATGGGCATTCACACCGTCCTATTGACCAACGCCAGCGGCGGTATTCGCCGTGATCTGCACGCCGGGGACCTGATGCTGCTGACGGACCACATTTCCAGTTTGGCCCCCTCTCCCCTGCGGGGTGAGAACGACCCTTCACTGGGTGTACGCTTTCCGGATATGCGCCATGTGTATGACGAGGATTTGCAGCGCCTGTTTCGCCAAACGGCAAAGGCACTGAATATTCCGCTGAAAAGCGGCGTCTATATTCAACTGCAAGGCCCGGCATTTGAAACTCCGGCGGAGATCAAAATGTGCGCCGCTCTGGGTGCGGACGCCGTGGGTATGAGTACCGCCATTGAGGCGCAGGCCGCCCGGCACTGCGGATTGCGCGTGGCCGGCGTCAGCTGCATTACAAACCTGGCAAGCGGTCTGCTGGATTGTCCCCTGACCTCCGAGGAGGTGGGCGAAACCGCCGCTAAGGTGGCTGAGAACTTCCAATCCCTGATCCTTGAAACTGTGAAACGGATGTGACAATATGAAAAACTTGAAATACCAAAACGGAAAACTGGAGATTCTCGACCAGCGACTGCTGCCCAATGAAGCAAAGTGGCTGCCCATTGGCAGCAAGGAAGCGGCCTTTGAAGCCATACAAACACTGGCAGTACGGGGCGCACCGGCCATCGGTATCTTCGCCGCATTCTCTATGGCGTTGTTTGGCAAGGACGACCCGGCGGCGTGCAAAGCCTACTTAGACAGCGCCCGCCCCACGGCTGTGAACCTGAGCTGGGCCACTGCACGGCTGGCAAAGGTGATAGAAAATGGCGGCGACCCGGTGGCAGAAGCCTTGGCGGTGCAGGCCGAGGACATAGAAATGTGCCGCAAAATCAGCGCTTACGGCTTGTCTCTGCTCCGGGATGGCGATGGTCTGCTGACCCACTGCAACGCCGGCGAGCTGGCTACAAGCCGCTACGGCACCGGACTGGGGCCGATCCTGCTTGGCAAGGAAAAGGGCTACAACTTCAAGGTGTTCTCCGACGAAACCCGTCCCCTGCTGCAAGGGGCGCGGCTCACCAGCTACGAATTGGAAAAAGCCGGCGTGGATGTGACCCTGATCTGTGACAACATGGCCAGCCAGGTGATGAAAAACGGCTGGATCCAAGCGGTGCTGGTAGGCTGCGACCGGGTGGCTATGAACGGTGACGCCGCCAACAAGATCGGCACTTCCGGGGTAGCAATTCTGGCAAAGCACTACGGTATTCCCTTTTATGTGCTTGGGCCTACCTCCACGGTGGATCCCCACTGTGCCACCGGCGCAGATATTCAGATCGAGGAACGCCCCGGGGACGAGATCAAGGAGCTGTACTTTGAGCGCCCCACGGCGCTGCCCCAAACCAAATGTTACAACCCGGCCTTTGATGTTACAGACCATGACCTGATCACCGCCATTATTACGGACAAAGGCATTTTGCGCCCGCCGTACACCGAGAGCCTGCGCGCCCTGTTTCAGGAGGAAGTATGATACGATTCTATAACGGTCCTGTACTGACACTGCAACAGGACCAAATGAATATTACGCACCAAGAGGTATGGGTTAACGGCAACCGTATTGTGTGTCTGGGGGCGAACCCGGGGGCAAAAGCGGACCGGGAGATTGACCTGAACGGCGATCTGCTGATGCCGGCCTTTAAGAATGCCCATACCCACTCGGCCATGACATTTGGCCGCTCCTTTAGCGACGATCTCCCCCTACAAAGCTGGCTGTATGACAAAATCTTTCCCTTGGAAGCCAAGCTAACCGCAGAGGATATTTATCATCTGTCCCGACTGGCATTCCTGGAGTATTTGGAGAGCGGCATTTCCGCCTGCTTTGATATGTACTACTTTCCGGAAGCCATGGCAAAAGCGGCGGTGGACGCCGGGTTCCGCACGGTAATGTGCGGTGCGGTCAATAATTTTAAGGAAAGCCCGGCACTACTGGAAGAATACTACAACACCTACAACAATTATCACCCGCTGGTGTCCTACCAACTGGGGTTCCACGCAGAGTACACCACCAACCGCTCCATTATGGAGGCCATTGCGGCGCTGGCGGAGAAGTACAAGGCGCCGGTGTATATGCACGCCAGTGAGACGGAAAGCGAGGTGCAGGACTGCATTGGCCGCTACGGCATGACCCCTACGGCGCTGTTTGAGCAGCTGGGGCTGTGGAATTACGGGGGCGGTGCATTTCACAGTGTCTGGGTCAGCAATGAGGACTTGAACATTTACAAAAAACACGGCGTTTACGCAGTGCTGAATGCCGGCTCCAACGCCAAGCTGGCCAGTGGCATTGCCCCGGTGGAAAAAATGTTGCAAATGGGCATTCCCCTAGCGGTGGGCACAGACGGTCCCTCCAGCAACAACGCGCTGGATATGTTCCGGGAAATGTACCTGATCTGCGTACTGCAAAAACTGCGGGAGAAGAACGCCGCAGCGGCAGACGCCAACGCCATATTAAAAGCAGCCACCGCAGGCTCCGCCCGGTGTATGGGTCTGCCGGAGGCGGACTGCATCGCCCCCGGTAAGCTGGCGGACCTAACCGTGATCGACTTGCATCGGCCCAATATGCAGCCCATCAACAACATCACCAAAAACCTGGTGTACAGCGGTGCCAAAACCAATGTGCGCCTAACTATGGTAGACGGACGAATTCTCTATGAAAACGGCCGGTTCTTAAACACAGATACACATGAAATTTACAGGAACGCGCAAACGGTCATTGACCGAATTCGATAAGGAGGCACAGGGATGAAAGTCTTATTGGTCAACGGGTCTCCTCACCAGCACGGCTGCACCTACACAGCCCTGGCGGAGGTCGCCCATACACTGCAAGAAGAAGGCATAAACAGCGAGATCTTTTGGATCGGAAACAAACCCATTGGCGGCTGCATCGGTTGCCACGGCTGTGTAAAGCTGGGCAAATGTGCCTTTGACGACGACCCGGTGAATGCCTTTACAGCCAAGGCAAAAGCAGCGGACGGGTTCATCTTTGGCTCGCCGGTACACTACGCGGCAGCCACCGGCAATATGACCGCCTTTATGGACCGGGTATTCTATTCCGACGGTTGCGGCAAAGGCAGAGCCTTTTACTTAAAACCCGCAGCAGCAGTAGCCAGCGCCCGCCGGGCAGGCACCACCGCCACCCTGGACCAACTGAACAAGTACTTTACTATTGCTCAAATGCCGGTGATCTCCTCCCGGTACTGGAATATGGTTCACGGCTTTACCCCGGAAGATGTGATGAAAGACCTGGAGGGCCTGCAAGTGATGCGGGTACTGGCGCGGAATATGGTCTACTTCTTAAAATGCAAAGCCGCCGGTGCCGCCGCTGGCGTGGAGCCACCCAAAACGGAGCGAGCCATTCTCACCAACTTTATTGATTAAATCTTTTTTCACATTGGCAGACCGAGAGAAAGCGAGATAAATTTTGTCTTTTGCGTGCGGGAGCCGTACAACGGTACTGCCCCCGAGCAAAAGAAAAAAAGCGCCAAAATCGGCTTGAACTCGATGTTCAAGCCGATTTTTTCAAGTCAATAGTGATAATAGAAAGCTGCGGCAGGAGCAAGCCCCTGCCCTACGAAACGCCTATTAGAATTTTATAAGAGGCGCGGTTTAGCCGCTTTATCGACAGTCTGAGAGCCATCGGCAATGCCGGTGGCTCTCTTTATATAGTCTATTCTTATTTTGCTGCGGTCTCGCAGTACAGGCAGCGGTAGGTGCCCTTGTCCGGGTCAACCAGGGTGAACACATCATCCACCTGCTCGTGGTTGCTGATACACGCCGGATTGGGGCAATGCACCATATTCACCAGCTTTTCCGGCAGACGCAGCGCCTGCTTTTCCGCCGCTTTTCCACCGCAGATCACATTCACGGTGGTATGTGGGGCCAGGTACGCCACCGCGTCCAAGTTCAAGTCAAACTTGTCCGTGGCAATCTTAAGCACATCTTTTTTACCCATTTTAGAGGACTTGGCGTTTTGGATCAGCGCCACCTGGGCGTCGGTCTTGTCCAGCCCCAACAGCTTATAAATACGCATACCCATACCCGCGGGGATATGGTCCAGTACATAGCCGTTTTGGATCGAATCAATGGTCATTCCAGTGCACCTCCCCACTTCAGCAGCGTCATAATCAGCGCCATACGCATGTATTTGCCGTTCTTGGCCTGTTCAAAATACTTGGCTCGCGGATCGTCGTCCACATCCACAGTGATCTCATGAACCCGAGGCAGCGGGTGCATAATGGTCAGGTCGCTTTTGGCGCTTTCCAGCTTCTCCGGGTCCAGTACAAAGGCGTCCTTATGACGCAGGTACTCGTCTTCCGAAAAGAAGCGCTCTCTCTGAATACGGGTCATATAAAGCACATCCAGCCGAGGCATCACATCTTCCATGTGCTCCACCTCTGTGTACTTCATACCGGAGGCGTCCAGCACATCCGTTTTGATATAATCCGGCACTGCCAACTCCTTGGGGGAGATCAGCACAAACTCCACATCCGTATAGCGGCACATAGCCTTAATGAGGGAATGTACTGTGCGGCCAAATTTTAAATCCCCGCAAAGGCCGATGGTCAGGTGGTTCAAACGACCCTTTTCCCGATAAATGGTGAGCAGGTCAGTTAAGGTCTGCGTGGGGTGGCTGTGGCCGCCGTCCCCGGCGTTGATGATGGGCACATCGCTCTTAAAGCTGGCAACCCGGGGCGCACCCTCCAGCGGGTGACGCATAGCGATAATATCCGCATAGCAGGACACGATCTTTACCGTGTCCCCTACCGTCTCGCCCTTGGAGGCAGAGGAAGAATTGGCCTCTGCAAAGCCCAGCACATTGCCGCCCAACTCCATCATCGCCGCTTCAAAAGACAGGCGGGTGCGGGTAGACGGCTCAAAAAACAGGGTTGCCAATTTTTTGCCGTCGCACACATGGGCGTATTTCTTAGGGTCGGCGATAATGTCCGTAGCCAAGTGGATCAGATCGTCAATCTCTTCTACCGTAAAGTCCGTTGTATCTAAACAATGGCGCATAAAGATCACTCCTTCTGCTTACAGTTCCATCCAAGCCGGGTCCTGGGGGTTCTTTTGGAACGCGGTCAGCTTGGCAATATCCTTGTCTGCGATATAACCCTCGGCGGCAGCCACCTTGGACAGGGTGTCAAAGTCAGACAGGCTGTAATTCACCACATCGGCAGCAGCCAGGCGCTCCACGCCCTTTTGCAGACCATAGGTGAAGATGGAGGCAATACCCAGCACCTCAGCACCGGCCTGGCGCAGCACATCTACCACTTCCAGCACAGAGCCGCCGGTGGAGATCAAATCTTCAATCACCACGACCTTCGTGCCCGGCTCCATTTTGCCCTCAATTTGGTTTTGGCGGCCGTGATCCTTATGACCGGAGCGCACATAACCCATGGGCAGGTCCAAAATGGTAGCGGTAATGGCTGCGTGGGCAATACCCGCCGTGGAGGTGCCCATCAGCATCTCCGCTTCCGGGAACTTCTCTTTTACGATCTCAGCCAGTCCGGCCTCCACATCTTTCCGTACCGCAGGAGCGGACAAAGTCAGCCGGTTGTCGCAGTAAATGGGGCTGTGAATACCGGAAGCCCAGGTAAAGGGATCGTCCGGCTTTAAGAACACAGCACGAATGGACAGCAAATCTTTTGCAATCTGTTCCTTAGTAATGGTCATAATAACACTCCTTAATCTATAAATTCACGGCAGCAGCGTCTGTATGCAGCCACCGGGTCATCGGCAGCGGTAATGGGGCGGCCCACCACAATGTAGTCGGAACCGATCTCCTTTGCTTTGGCAGGGGTGGTCACCCGCACCTGGTCGCCCAGGTCGCCGTCTGCAAAGCGTACGCCGGGGGTCACGGTCATAAAGGCCTTGCCGCAGGCGTCCTTCACCATGCCCGCCTCCAGCGGCGAGCACACCACGCCGTCCAGACCGGCGGTCTTGGCGTTCTTGGCGTACTGCACAATGGTGTCGTTGATATTCGCGTTGATGAGCAGTTCTTTTTGCATGCGCTCCTCACTGGTGGAGGTCAGCTGGGTCACGGCGATCAGCAGCGGACGCGTGCCGTCCGGCCGGGTCAGACCCTCCAGCGCGGCCTCCATCATCTCTACTGTACCGGCAGCGTGCACATTGGTCATATCCACATCCAGTCGGCTCAGCACTGCCATGGACTTCTTTACCGTATTGGGAATATCGTGCAGCTTTAGATCCAAAAAGATCTTGTGTCCACGCTTTTTCAGCTCCCGCACAATGGACGGACCCTCTGCGTAATACAGTTCCACACCGATCTTCACAAAGGGCTTTTCCTCCGTGAATTTGTCCAGGAACGCAAAAGTTGCCTCTGCGCTTGCAAAATCGCAAGCCACGATCACATCTTTACCCATTTTTTACCACTCCTATCACATCACTTAATTTATCAATCCCCAGGTCTGCGCACACAGTCGGCAGATCCTCAATGATTTTTTTGCAAGCGTAGGGGTCTACCAAATTGGCAGCGCCTACCTGTACAGCCGTGGCACCGGCCATCATCATCTCCACCACATCCCGGGCACTGGTAACACCGCCGCAGCCCATCACGGGAATGTTGCAGGCACTGGCCACCTGGTACACCATACGCACCGCCACCGGAAACACCGCCGGGCCGCTAAAACCGCCCATGGTGTTGGCAATCACCGGTCGACGCCGGTTCAGATCAATGCGCATACCCAGCAGGGTGTTGATCAGACAAATACCATCCGCACCGGCCTCTTCGCAAGCCTTGGCAATGGCTACAATATCCGTTACATTGGGCGACAGCTTAATGAACACCGGCTTGGTGGTCACTGCCTTTACCGCCCGGGTCACTTCTGCGGCACAGGCCGGATCGGTGCCAAAGCTCATACCGCCGCCGTGCACATTGGGGCAGGATACATTCACTTCCAAAATCCCCACCTGCTCCTCTTTGTCCAGCAGCTGGCAGGTATAGGCATAGTCCTCCACGGAGAAGCCGCTCACGTTGGCGATCACCGGCTTGTGAAAGATTTTTTTCAGCTCCGGCAATTCATGCTGGGTCACATGGTGTACCCCGGGATTTTGCAGACCAACGGCATTGATCATGCCGGCGGTGCATTCTGCAATGCGGGGGGTGGGATTGCCAAAACGAGCATCCCTTGTGGTGCCCTTAAAGGAGAAAGAGCCTAACATGTTAATATCATAAAATTCGCTGAATTCCTTGCCAAAGCCGAAGGTGCCGGAGGCAGGAACCACCGGATTGTCCAACTCCAGCCCGCACAAATTCACACGCAGGTCTACCATACAATCTCCTCCTTTACCAGCACCGGTCCGTCCTTGCAAATGCGCTTGTTGCCGTACTTGGTCTTGCAGGAGCAGCCCATACAAGCGCCAAAGCCGCAGCCCATGCGCTCCTCAAAGGAGAACTGACCGGAGGTGGCAGAGCGGTCATATACCGCCCGCAGCATCGGCAGCGGACCGCAGGTATAAAAGTAGTTGTACTCTGCCGGAAAAGCGTCCGTCACGAACCCCTTGGTGCCTGCACTGCCGTCCACGGTGGTGATCCGCACTTCCGCACCCAGTGCAGCGAATTCCTCGGCGTAGAACACTTCGTCCGCCGTGTTAAAGCCCAGAATCACCGTCACCTGCTGCCAGGCAGCCCGCAAGCACTTGCACAGATTGTAAAGGGGTGGCACACCTACACCACCGCCGATAAGCAGCGCGTGGTGCACAGGCTCGATGGTATAGCCGTTGCCCAGGCCGGTGAGCACATCCAGCGTCTCCCCCGGCTGCATCTTTGCCATTTGGGCCGTCCCCTGCCCCACAACTTTATAGATGATGGTCACCGTCCGGCTGTCGTAATCGCAGACGGAGATGGGGCGGCGCAGGAACTTGCCCTCCAGGGCAATGTTCACAAACTGGCCCGGCGCCGTAATGTACCGGGTGTCCCCTACCAGCACCATACGGTACACGCTGGCGGTCAGAGGTCGATTTTCTTTTATTGTAAAAATACCTTGTTTATACATACGCTTACTCCGCGTCAATGGTGGACACACCCAAAGTGATCTCCTCCAGCACATCCAGCAGCACCTTTACCGTGTCCAGCGAGGTGAACATGGTCACATTGTTTTCCACCGCAGCCCGGCGAATTTCCGAGCCGTCCGAGTGACTGTCGCCGTGGTTAATATCAATGGTGTTAATCACATAGGCAATGTGCCCCTGGCGCAGTGCCATCAAGATTTCGTCGCTGTCATCCTCCGTGAGCTTTTGCCGCACCCGGGTGCGAATGCCGTGGTCTTTCAGGTACTTGGCGGTGCCCTCAGTGGCTTCGATATTAAAGCCCAGGTCGTAGAACCGACGGATCAACGGCAGCGCAGTAGGCTTGTCCTGATCCGCAATGGTCACCAGCACCGTGCCGTAGTTAGACACATGCAGCCCGCTGGATTGTAACGCTTTATACAGAGCGCGGGTCAGGCTCTTGTCGTAACCGATAGCCTCGCCGGTGGACTTCATCTCCGGGGACAGATAAGTGTCCATCCCTTTCAGCTTGCTAAAGGAAAACGCAGGCGCCTTCACATACCAGCGCTTTTTCTCCGTGGGATACACCTCCGTAATGCCCTGCTCTTTTAAGCTGTGGCCCAGGATCACCTGGGTGGCAATGTGCGCCATAGGCACGGAAGTGGCCTTGGACAGGAACGGCACCGTGCGAGAAGAACGGGGATTCACCTCGATCACATACACATCGTCATTGCTGTCTGCAATAAACTGGATATTGTAAAGGCCCACAATGCCGATGGCCGTACCCAGTTTAACGGTATAATCAATAATCTTGTCCTTGACCGCCTGGCTGACGGAGAAGGTGGGATAGATGCTGATAGAGTCGCCGGAATGTACGCCGGTGCGCTCCACATGCTCCATAATACCGGGAATGAACACATCTGTGCCATCACAGATGGCGTCCACCTCCAGCTCTTTACCCATAATGTATTTATCCACAAGCACCGGCTGATCGGTGTTGATCTCCACAGCCGTTTGCAGGTAGTGGCGCAGGCTCTCCTCATTGGCAACGATCTGCATGGCACGACCACCCAATACAAAGGAGGGGCGCACCAGCACAGGATAACCGATGGAGGCGGCAACGCGCACGCCCTCTTCAATATCCGTGACCGCCAGGCCCTTAGGCTGGGGAATGCCCTGCTTTTCCATTACCTTTTCAAAGCTGTCCCGGTTCTCTGCCCGGTCAATGGCAGCCACATCGGTGCCGATGATGGGCACACCCAGTGCGTCCAGCGGAGGCGCCAGGTTAATGGCGGTCTGACCGCCAAGGGACACCACAATGCCCATGGGCTGCTCCAGCTCGATCACATTCATCACATCTTCCACCGTCAGCGGCTCAAAATACAACTTGTCCGAGGTGGTGTAGTCGGTAGACACGGTCTCCGGGTTGTTATTAATGATAATCGCCTCGTACCCGGCGTCCCGAATGGACCAAATAGCGTGAACGGTGGAGTAGTCAAATTCCACGCCTTGACCGATGCGAATGGGGCCGGAGCCGAGCACTACGATCTTCTTTTTGTCTGATACAACGGACTCATTCTCCTCCTCATAGGTGGAGTAGAAGTACGGCACATAGGAGTCAAACTCAGAGGCACAGGTGTCGATCATCTTATACACCGGGAACAGCTTGATCGACTTGCGCAGCTTAAATACTTCCGCCTCCGTCATACCCCACAGCTGGCCGATATATTTGTCGGACACGCCCATTTTTTTGGCGTCCCGTAAGGTCTGTTCATCCCGGGGATTGGCGCGCAATACCGCCTCAAAGTCCACAATGTTCTTGAACTTTTCCAAAAACCACATATCAATCTTCGTGGCATTATAAATGCGGTTCAAATCGCAGCGCAGCCGGATCAACTGGGCAATGGCGTACAGCCGATCATCGGTGCCGGTGTGGATATAGTCCAGCAGCTCCTCTTGACTGTACGTGTCAAACTTCTTCATATACAGATGACAAACGCCAATCTCCAGGGAGCGCACCGCCTTAAGCAGGCTCTCCTCCATGGTGCGACCTACGCTCATCACCTCGCCGGTGGCCTTCATCTGGGTGTTCAGCGTATTGTTGGCGTCGGCGAATTTGTCAAAGGGGAACCGGGCGATCTTAGTGACCACATAGTCCAGGGTGGGTTCAAAGGAAGCGGGAGTGTTGGCAATAGGGATCTCGTCCAGATGCATACCCACGGCAATCTTGGCGCTGACCCGGGCAATGGGATAGCCGCTGGCCTTGGAAGCCAAGGCAGAGGAACGGCTGACGCGGGGGTTCACCTCAATGAGATAATACTGAAATGAGTGAGGGTCCAGCGCGAACTGCACATTGCACCCGCCCTCGATCTTCAGCTCCCGAATGATCTTCAAAGCTGAATCACGGAGCATCTGGTACTCTTTGTTGGTGAGGGTCTGAGAGGGTGCCACCACCACAGAGTCGCCGGTATGGATACCCACCGGGTCAATATTCTCCATATTACAAATGGTAATGGCGGTATCGTTGGCGTCCCGCATCACCTCATATTCTACTTCTTTATAGCCCTTAATGCTCTTTTCCACCAGCACCTGGTGCACCGGTGACAGGGCCAAGGCATTTTTCAGCATCACACGGCACTCTTCTTCATCATCCGCAAAGCCGCCGCCGGTGCCGCCAAGGGTAAAGGCCGGGCGCAGCACAACGGGATAACCGATCTCTGCAGCAGCACGCAGACCGTCCTCCAAGGTCTCTGCGATCTCTGAGGGCAGCACTGGCTCCCCAAGTCCCTGGCAAAGTTCCTTAAACAGCTCTCGGTCCTCAGCCCGCTCAATGGACTCAAAGCTGGTGCCGAGAATTTCTACATCGCACTCTTGCAAAACGCCTTTTTTCGCCAGCTGTACCGCCAAGTTCAGACCGGTTTGGCCGCCCAAGGAAGGCAAGATAGCGTCCGGGCGCTCATGACGAATAATACGCGCCACATATTCCAAATTCAGCGGCTCCATATAGACTTTATCGGCAATATCCGTATCGGTCATAATGGTAGCCGGGTTGGAGTTGATGAGCACGACTTCATAGCCCTCCTCACGCAGAGCAAGGCAGGCCTGGGTGCCGGCGTAGTCAAACTCCGCCGCCTGGCCAATGACGATGGGGCCGGAGCCGATCACCAATACTTTATGAATATCTGTACGCTTAGGCATGGTTCTGCGCCTCCTCCATCAAATCAATAAACCGGTCAAACAAATAAGCACTGTCCTGTGGACCGGGTGCGCTCTCCGGGTGGTACTGCACGGAGAACAGCCGGTTCTCCGGGGAGGCCACACCTTCAGCGGTGCGATCCAGCAGGTTCATGTGGGTCAGCTCCAGCTCCGTGCCGGCCAGGGAGGCCACATCCACCGCATAAGAATGGTTCTGCGAGGTGATCTCGATCTTGCCGTTCTCCAAATGCTTCACCGGGTGGTTACCGCCCCGGTGGCCAAACTTCATCTTAAAGGTCTTCGCTCCCAGCGCCAGGCTGATCATCTGGTGCCCAAGACAAATGCCGAAGATGGGCAGTTTGCCCTTAAGCTGCCGCACCACTTCGATCACCGAGGTCACATCCTCCGGGTTACCGGGACCGTTAGACAGGAACAGTCCGTCCGGATGCATTCGCAGAATCTCCTCCGCGGTAGTATCGTAAGGCACCACCGTCACATTGCAGCCTTTTTCGTTCAGCTTGCGGATAATATTCAGCTTTATCCCGCAGTCGATGGCTACCACATCGTACTTATGGTTAGGGGTGCGGGAATACCAGCGCTTTTTGCAGCTGACCCGAGACACCATATCTGTGGGAATGGTGTAATTCTTCACCTGCCACAGGGCACTGTCATAGGGCATATCCGCCGGGAAGATGCCCACTTTTTGGCTGCCTTCGTCTCGAATGATGCGGGTGAGCATGCGGGTGTCAATCCCACTGATACCGGGAATTCCATATTCCTCCAGCACCTCAGACAGGGTCTTGGTATAGCGGAAATTGGAAGGCTGATCGTTGTATTCCCGCACGATCAGGCCGCCCATGGTGGGAATCTTGGTCTCATAATCCTCATCGGTCATACCGTAGTTGCCGATGAGCGGGTAAGTCATCACAACCATTTGATCTGTATAACTGGGGTCGGAAACGATCTCCTGATACCCCACCATAGAGGTGTTAAACACGATCTCGTTAATGGCGCTCTTATCTGCGCCAAAGCCGTAGCCGAAGAACTGCTTGCCGTTCTCCAGCACCAACTGCTTATCGTAAGGCTTCATATACTACTTCTCCTCTCCATACCGTCAATCTGTTTTTGCCCTGCACCTGCCAACCGGCAAAAGGCGTTGCCCTGCCCATGGTCACAAACTTGTCCGGGTCTACCGTCCAGTTGCAGTCCGTGTCCAGCAGGCACAGATCCGCCGGTGCGCCGGGAACAATCTCGCCAACCGGCAGGTCAAATATTTCTCTTGGCCGCACGGCCATCATTTGAATCAGCTTTTCAAAGGTCATCACGCCGGTGCGCACCAGCTTGGTATACAGCACCGGGAACGCCGTTTCCAAACCCACAATACCCATGGCGGAACCGGACAGACCCTTCTCTTTTTCCGCAGCACTATGGGGCGCATGATCGGTGGCGATCACATCCACCGTGCCGTCTGCTACGCCCTCTAACAGGGCTTCCCTATCGCTGCGGCTGCGCAAAGGCGGGTTCATCTTAAAGCGACCGTCCTCCTGTAAATCCTCATCACACAGAACAAGGTAGTGGGGGCCGGTCTCACAGGTGACGGGCACGCCGCTTTTTTTCGCATCTCGAATCACTTCCACGCTCTCCTTGGTGGAAATGTGGCACACATGGTAACGACAACCGGTATCCGACGCCAGGCGGCAGTCCCGCTCGATCATCTTCCACTCAGAGGCGGAAGAAATGCCCCGGTGACCGTGCGCCTTGCAGTAAGCGCCGTCGTGAATGTAGCCGCCATTCAGCAGGTCGTTGACCTCGCAGTGGGCGGAGATCACTTTGTTCAGCGCCTTGCATCGCACCATCGCTTCTCGCATTAAGGCCTCGTCCTGCACACCACAACCATCGTCGGAAAAGCCCACCACCTTTGGTGACAGCGCTTCAAAATCCACCAATTCGCCACTACCTTTGCGCCCCTTGGTAATAGAGGCAAAGGGCAAAACCTGGATTTTGGCATCCCGGTCAATGATCGCCTGTTCCTCTGCCAAATGAGCCGGGGTATCCGGCGCCGGGGTCAGATTGGGCATTGCGCAAACGGTCGTATAGCCCGCCGCAGCTGCCGCCCCGGACCCGGTGGCAATGGTCTCCTTATAAGAAAAACCGGGCTCACGGAGATGCACATGCACATCAACGAAACCCGGTATAAGGAAATACTGACCCCTTGCGTCAAAAAGGGCATTGACCCCATCAGAGGAAATGGAGGTGCCGAGGGACTTTATTTTGCCTCCCTGTAAGAGGACATCTGCCGTATGAAACCCGCCGCCGTTCCAGCAGCGCGCGTTCTGAATAAGCAATGTCATATTCTGTACTCTCCATCAAAATTGCTGTTCGTTCTAAACAGATATTATACTGGACACAAGACCTAAAGTCAAGACATAATTTGATTACAAAACGGTGAATTCTGCCGCCGCAAAAGCAATGCGCGAGCCCCCTCCGGGGAGAGGGCTTATTGGCATTTATTTTGCAGACGATTGCGCCTGTTCCTCTTTCATTTCTTCCAGCAATTTTTCATGCACCGCGTCCTGCTTTTTGCGCACAACAGAGGCAGGAATAAAGCAGAACACCATGACCGCGGCGGCACCCAAGAACAACTCCATGGGATACACAATATCCGCACTGTCTGTAACGCCTTTATTATACTGATTGATAATAAACTGGGCAATCAGCGGTCCGATAATCATGGGCACCAACACATACAGCACCATACGACAGCCCTGGAACAGACCCTCCCGGCCCTTTGGAATGCAGTCCCGATAGGAAGCGGTAAACAACCCTGCCATCACCAGGGTTACACCAATCACCAAAATACCGCCGACAATTAAAATCGCCAGTTCCGCCTTTAGGTTTTTGCCTACGAAAAACTTAGCGCTCCAAACAACTACGCAGCCGATGATCCCGGCAATAATGGTGGGATAGAAAAAGTGCTTCTTGCCCACTTTATCCATAGCGGTACTCACCAAAATGGAGCCTACGGCCGCCGCCAGGCCAATAATGGCCACCGGTACAATATAGTCCTTGATTTGCAGCGTGCCCTCAATAATATTGAACAAATAGTTCACATAGATCTGGTATGCAATAGCCGCCACCATATTGCCGGACAGACAAACATACAGCAGCTTGTTTTCTTTGATGACTTTCGGGTTTAAGCTGTACACAAAGTCGGCCAGAAAGTTACCGTCCGTCTTTTTTTGCAGACCCGGCTTGTCTTTCATTAAGAACACGCCGATCAGGCCGCCGACAGTGGGAATAATACCCAGGAGCATAAAGAACTTTTTCCAGTCGTCGGTAGTGGCAGCAGCATTGGTCAGCCCGTCAAAGCCTACAAACACAACGGCAATGGCCAACAGCGGCAGAACTGCCAAAATGGTATCTACCTTGCTGCGGTTGGCGGTATTCGTCATATCTGTAATCCAGGTGTTAAAGGACGCATCGTTACTGATGGAACCGATCACAGACATCACGCAGTCCATCACAACCACCAAAATCACCATGGCCTTGACTTTATCCGGCGCCGGCTGCATAGGGATCAGGGCAAAAGCCATAATGGTAAAGCCCCAGATCACATACCCCCAGGTGATAAACACCTTGCGCTTGCCGGTACGGTCGCAGATGGCGCCGCCCAGCAGCGTAGACAGTGTAGCAAACAGTGCGGAGAACGCCACCATCAGTGTAGTGGCATAAGGCGCGCGGGTGATCTCATTTTGCATAAAACGGCTGAAATACATATTCTCTACCACCCAGGCAATTTGGCCGATCAGGCCAAACAGCAGAATGGAGGTCCAGGTGCGCCCTGACAAAGCGCCCGGATTCTTTGCTTTCATAGTCATTCCCCCTAAAACAGAATAGAGTTGCCCTATTCTTTGGCTTATTTTACCACATTCTATTGAAATTGTGAAGAGAATATAGTAAAATAGAACAAAATAATTTTACAATTTTCAATGATTTGCCCATTACACAACCCGTCATAGCAACTAAGGAGGACCCGCGATGATAGACCGCAAAACTTACCTGACCCTGCCCGGTGACTACAAGACCTTAAAGAGCGATTTTTTGGGAGCCTTGAAGGCAAGCGGAAAAGATGTACTGGTGCTCACCGACTGCGTCACATTAAAAGTGGGCAAGACTCGCTTTATCATTTCTCCCCTGTTTGCGCCCATTGACCCGAAGCGTATCGTCTCAAAGGCGTTTACCAAGGAGGAGTTCACAGCGTTAATGACCGAGTACCACGAGGGCTGTACCCCGGAGGATATTGAATCGCTGCGTTTTGTGCCCCACATTGTGGAGTTCATTGAGGAGGACGGCAGAGAGATTCTTTCCAGTTCTTACTCCCAATATCAGTTCTTTAAGCAGTACCCGGTTACGGACACCGCCTATGCCTGCATCGGCTTTCAGGTGACTCGCGTTTGAGCCTATAAATCTTCTATAAAAAGGGGCGGTTTGTGTACCGTCCCTTTTTTCACAGAAAGTGACTTGCTTCTTTTGACAAGATATGCTATTCTAAGTAATCGAATGGATTTATCTCATAGGAGCAACAAGCAATGAAGCGAATTCCTCAACAGCATGATATGAAACGGCAGGAAATGATGGAAAAATGCTTTGCCTGCTATGCGGAAAACGGATTAACCGGAACCGGCACCCAGGCGCTGGCAGAAGCCTGCGGCTGCACCAAAGCCAACCTGTATGTTTATTTTAAGAATTTGGACGAGCTGATTATCGACTCCACCGCCTACTGTATGTCTAAGGTGGAGGACGACTTTTTGACCATGGCGCCCACAGACCCAAAAGATGTGATGCGGTTTCTTGAGGAAGTTCCCTACTGGACCGCCAAAAAACACGGCAAAAAATACCGCCTGATGTACCAGGTTTACACCTTGCCCAAGTACATTGAACACGGCAAGAAGTTCTTTCAGGGGGTCAACGAGCGTTACACCCAGTACGCAAAAGAGCTGGAGCCGAAGATCGGCATTCCCTATACGGTCATCACGCCGCTGATCTTTATTTTTGTGCGCGCCTGTGTGCACTATGCTATGTTTGAGGACGAGTATTATCTGAAAAGTCAGATAGAAGTGCTCAAGCAAAGTGTACTGCTATTTCTTGAAAAGTATAATAACCAGTATCTGAAACCCAAAGACGAATCGAATTAAGAATATACAAAAGCCGCCGACACTTGTCAGCGGCTTTTGCTTATTTATTTGCCGGCTTTTCCGGCTTTTCTTTCTTCTGCTTTGGTTCTTTCTTCGCTTTTTCTTTCGGTTTTGGCTCTTTTCTCTCTTCCTTTTCTTTTTTCTCTTTATCGGCCGGTTCTTTCTTCTCTCGCGAAGTGCGGCGCAGACCGGATTTGGTGAGGCTTGCCTCCTCCGGGGCAATCACCGCGTCCAGACGCTTAATGTAACTCTCAATCTTCTCTTTATAGAGCAGGCGGGACAAATCGCTCACAGCCAACTTCAATGTGTGCTCCAGCAGGTGACGCTGATCCTCGGTAATGCCGGTCACGGAGTACAGGGTGCGCAGCATATCCCCGGCGTCAAAGCTCCGCAGCGCCTCATAATCGGTAATGCCGGCGCTTTCGAAAAAGGTAAACAGGGTCTCAAACACCGTCTCCATATTTTCCGGCCCCACATCGTCCATCACCATCTTGATGTACTTTTCAATAAACAGCGATGCCTCGTCCCGACTGGGAACATAGCAAAAACGGTCGTCCTCCACCACCCAGGAGGCAGCCTGGTGCTGCTTTAAGCCCTCGTTCTCGCTTTGCACAATCTTGGTATCTGCATTGTGCTCCAACAGACAGCCGATCACCGACCGCTCCGGCACATAAGAGAACAGACGGTCCCGCATTTCCAGATAGTCATAGCGGTGCACCATAGGCTCCGGGAACCCGGGAGCGTCATATTCATACACGCCGCGAATGCGCTTTTTCAGTGAATTAGAGCAGGACACGGCGGCAAAAACGGCCAAATTGCCACCCTTGGAGTGGCCGCACACCCGCACATCGCCCTCGGTCAGAGATGCCGTCTCCTGAAAATAGTACAGCGCCTCAATCTGGGCCGGCACCGGGAACATATAGCTAAGCATGGCCGATTCTTTCACCCCGGTAATGCTGGTGTCCGTGCCCCGGAACGCCACCAACAGGCTGCCGTCATTCAGGTGAAAGCCAACGGCGGAAAACTGCTTGTCAATCTTGATGTTTACATTATTCACATAAGCGGACAGCCGGGTGTTGCCGTAGCGGCGCGTGTCTGCACACAGCTGCAAAAGATAAATCGCCTTTTGCACAATGCCGATCTCATTGTCGATCTCCTCTGCCGGGTGCAGAGCAAAATACTGCCGTGCCGCATCGTCCAGCAGGGTCTGGAACTGGGCGTCTGCGCCGCCAACGATCCCCGCATAGTCCACATACGCCAGCTGAGAAAAAATCAGCCCATCTACCTCATTAAAGGGCATTTCGTTAAAATCCCGGTCGCCATACCGGGCAATATAAGCTTCATAATGAGCCATAAAATCACCGCCAAAAGGATTTTTCTCATTTTAACATACGCAGCAGCGGCGGTCAAGCACACGCCCGACCGCCGCAACGATTTTACCAATCTACATATACAGACTTTACATCGGAATACGCGCCGTAGACGGTTTTGCCCTTGCTGTTCTTTTTAACTGCACGGACTTTTACATAGTAGGTCTTGCCTTTGGTCACCTTTTTCTTAAAGGAAGTGCCTGAGGCGGTGCCCAGCTTCTTGTAGCTGCCGTCTTTCTTGGTGGCGTAATACACCTGGTAACTTTTCGCTTCCCGCACGGCGTTCCACTTGGCACTCAGCTTGCCGTTCTTGGCGCTGACTTTTACGCCCAGCACCTTGCCGAACTTGGTCTTTGCCTTGCACTCTTTACTGGCCTTGCCGCTAAAGTTCGCGTCGCAAATGCGGTTCACGCCAATTACTCGGAAGCGGTAATTGGTAGAGCCGGCCATATTCTTAAAGGTGTAAGAAGTGCCGGTAACAGTGGCATAAGTCTTCCACTTCTTTTGGCTGGCCACATACCGCTGCACCTTGTACCGATTGGCGTACTTGGCCTTTTTCCAGGTGAGCTTTACCGTGCTGCCGGTGGTGCTGGCTTTTACACCACTCACCTGCGCCGGCGTTTTGATAACTTTATAATCTACCTTTTCAATATATGGATCTTTACTGGCGTTGTTCTGCTTGCACTGCTTCTCAATGGTAGATCCGGGCAAGCAATAGATGCGTACAGCTGGATCCATCAATAAGCCATACTGACCAATGTTCACAAACTTGGTGGATTTACCCAAAATCACAACATTGCCCTTAACTATTCCTGAAAAAGCACACGAATCCAAATTCTTTACCGTCGCAGGCACCGTAATATTGTTTGTATCTCCGCCATCGCAGCAGAACACATCACCGCCAATGGAAGTAATAGTGGAAGAAAACACCACTTTCTCTAATTTTGGAAATGCATAGGAAAATGCGCCATCACCAATGGAGGTGATCCCCTCCTCAAAAACGATTTTCTTTACATACCGTGTCGTGTCGATATAAAAAGAGGGATAAATGTTACGAATAAGTATTTCATAGTCGATTTCAGACGAATCGACGATCGTGTAGCTACCGTCGCCGGTGCTTTCTTTTACAATACCATAATATTCGTCTCGTTCAGAAAATTTATCATTATAGTCATCATTTTTACACTCATCCCAACCTAAATAATATGCCGGCACAGCGCCCTTACCGCGAATATACAGCGTCTGCGTTTCCGGCTCATATAAATATGTAATTTTTGTCTTCTTTTCCGCCGCCTGAGCAGATATGCCGCCTACGCAAAGACAGGTAAGCAGCATTACAAAACTTAAAAATACAGATAATGTCTTTTTCATTTGTTCTTCTCTCCTTTTTGTCAGTTAATGAAACAGCAACACAAAATATGTGCAAATCACCTCCAACTTTATCATTTCTTCATTCTTTATTCTCAACTAAACAATAACACATTCACAATAAAAATTCATTATACAATTCACACAAACATTTGCGGTACATTTTAGCAATAATTGCCAATTAAATACCCCCGGTACAACGCGTACCGGGGGTTACAAATTTGTGGGATAAAATTGAATTTTAATAAATGCCCTGCGCCAGCATAGCGTCTGCGACCTTTTCAAAACCGGCAATATTGGCACCGGCCACCAGGTTGTAGCCAAGGCCGTAGCGCTCTGCGGCTTCTACGGAATGCTTATGAATATTGATCATCGCCTGGTGCAGTTTGGCGTCCACTTCCTCCGCCGTCCAAGACAGGCGCTGGGAGTTTTGACTCATTTCCAAACCGGACACACACACGCCGCCGGCATTGACAGCCTTAGACGGTGCAACAATCAGATCCTTTTGGTCCATTAAGTAATTGAGGGCGTCCGCAGTGGTGGGCATATTGGATACCTCTATGTAATACTTCGCGCCGTTGGCAACGATCTTCTTGGCGTCCTCCAAAGTCACCTCGTTCTGGGTAGCGCAAGGCAGGATCACATCACCCTTAACGCCCCAGGGCTTCTCTCCCGGGTGGAACTCTGCGCCGAATTTGTCTGCATAGTCCTGCACGCGGTCACGACCGGAGGCCCGCATCTCCAGCAGATAATTGATCTTCTCCTCCGTGGCGATACCGTCCGGGTCGTACACATACCCATCCGGACCGCTGATAGTCAACGCCTTGCCGCCCAGCGCAGTGATCTTCTTAATCGCGCCCCAGGCCACATTACCGAATCCGGAGACTACAAAGGTTTTGCCCTTGATATCATCATGCTGGTGCTTAAACACCTCACAGGTATAGTAAATTGCGCCGTAGCCGGTGGCCTCCGGGCGGATCAAGGAGCCGCCGTAGGACAGGCCCTTGCCGGTGATCACGCCGTTCTCAAATGCATCAGAAATACGCTTATACTGACCAAACAGGAAGCCAATCTCCCGGGCGCCTACGCCAATATCGCCGGCAGGCACATCCACATTGGGGCCGATATGCCGGTACAGCTCCGTCATAAACGCCTGGCAAAAGCGCATAACCTCACCCTTGCTCTTACCCCGAGGGTCAAAGTCCGAGCCACCCTTAGCGCCGCCCATAGGCAGGCCGGTCAAGCTGTTCTTGAAGGTCTGTTCAAACCCAAGGAAATACATAATACTGGAGTTCACGCTGGGATGGAACCGCAAGCCACCCTTATACGGGCCAATGGATGAATTGAACTGCACACGGTAGCCTCGGTTGATACGGGTCTTGCCGTCATCGTCCACCCAAGCCACACGAAAAGTGATCAGTCGGTCCGGCTCCACCATACGGGTAAGAATATCATCCTCCACATACTCCGGGTGCTGCTCAATCACCGGTGTCAGGGAGCTAAACACTTCTTCCACGCTTTGGATATACTCAGGCTTGGCATTATCCCGTCGCTTAACGGTATCAATTACGCTTTGAATATATGCATTCATACAAAATCCCCCAGGCAGTTATAATTTGGTACTGAACAGAAACAGAATTCTGTCCAGTATCTCCTTGCCAAATTCATCATAACATCATTAAATGCAAATTGCAATAGAAAAGTGAGCGATTACTCACGATTTATTTATTATTTTTTCGTTATTTTGCCTATTTATATGTGTTATTCGCCAAGGGTTTTGTATTTTATGCGCACAGTCTTTCACATTTTTGTCTAAGACATAAAAACAGACGGCAGCAAAAGCGCTGCCGTCTGCAAGGTTGCCGTTAAAACTGGCTGTCGTCAAAGGGGTCGCTGCCGCCGCCGGTCTCGTTGCCGTTTTGACCGCCGGACAGCGTGTACAGATCCCCGTCCATCAGATGGAAGTGTACCACTTCCGCCTCAGGCTTGATATATTTCAGTTTCTTCATACTGTTTCTCCTTATTTTGCCAAAGTCACATTCGTCCAGGGGCTGTACGAGGTATGGCGCTGGCCTTGCCCGTCTGTATAAACCACATAGCTGCGTGCAGAGTAGGTCTGCCCTGCCGGATTGCTGAAGGTGTAGCTGATCAGGTACTGACAGCTGTTCGTCTGGCTGTTGGACTTGGTAATCACCGTCTTGGTGCCCTTACCATCTGTGCCATTATTAAACTCCAAACCACAGGCAGTGACCGTATAGGCCGGGTCTGCGCCCTGGGTGTATTGCGCCACAAAGGTCAGCTTGCCGATCTCTGTGTTCCACACCTGACCGTTCTGGGAAGAAGCATCTTCCGCAGCGCCGCGCAGGGAAGCAATGGGGGCCTTTTGCTGCAACTGGGCAATGGAAGTCACGCCCTGCAGGGTGTACTGATTGAAGTTGGACTGGGTGATTGCCACAAAGTCGCTCTTGGCACCGGTAGCGTAGCAGTTATAGGTGGCAGAGTAGCTGACCACACGATAGGTGTTGCCGTCTACCGGTAGCGCCCAGCACAGGAAGTCCGCTGCGTCGGAAGTGAGGGTATACGGTGCATCAAAGGTGTATGTACCTGCATTGGCGCTGTACACCGGTTTGATCAGGACGGTGCCGTTCTTGGCAAAGGAGGTCACTGCCAGGCTGCCATCCAGTTTGGCGGCGTTTTGGCCGTTCACCAGCCAGCCGTCCAAGTGGTAGCCCACCAAAGTGCGGGCAGGCGCTGCTGCCAGTACGGTAGACAGGGTCTTGTCCGCAGTCACCGCATACTGGCTGTACACGCTTTCGCCGAAGGCGGACAGGTTCGTCACCGTCACGGTATCTGCCTTGGCAGCGGAGGTAAAGGTCACGGTACTGTCAGCCACCACCTCAAAGGTGTAGCTGGCGCCCTCCCCTGCTACGGTTACACCATTGACGGTCCAGGTGCCGTTGGTGGCATTGGGCGCAGTCAAGGTCACGGCGGCATTGGCGTCGTAAGAATCGGTGCTGACCGTTTGACCGTCTGCAATAAAGGTCACCTTAAACCGGTTGCTATACATACAGTCGGTATAGGCAGACAGCAGCTGAGCCGTGCAAGCATCAATGACAGCCTGCTGCTTTTCGCTCAGCGCATAAGCGGTGCCGTCATTGGTGTAGGCGGTAGCCAACACTTCGGTCAAAGCCTGCTCCAGTGCTTGGTACTTGTCGGCGGCATAGTAGCCGTCCTTACCGGCAGCCACCACAGTCTTTACCCGGCTGACTGCGCTGTCCAGTGCCTCGTATGCACCGTAACCGCACAGGGCGTCATACGCCTTTTGCAAGTGATCGGCCAAGGTTTGCAGGGCACTGCCGTCCTTTTTATAGTCATTATCTTTCAGGTCGGCAAAAGCGGTCTGCGCTGCCTGATAAGCCTGTACAAAGTCGCTCCACAAAGCGGCCACATACTTGGTAGAACCGTTATCCAGCACCGTGTTGCCTACGGCGTAGGTGCTCATGCAGTTGTCCATTACCGTGCGCAAGTTGGTATAAACATCGGCAGCGGTGTTTACCGTAGCTGCATTATAAGCAGTCATCGCTTTGGCTGCGTCAGCCTGATAGCTGGTCACTGCACCGGCAAGATCAAAGGCATAGTTATAAGCTGCCGGGTTGACACCGCTAACGGTATCCGCCTTGGCCAGCAGATCTGCCAGCCCGCCCTCTTTGTACTGGGCGGCTACCTGCTTTTGGGTGGTGGTGTCCAGACCGGCCACAGCATTTGCCAGGGGCGTGTAATTAAGCACATACTGGGTGCTGTTCAGGGTCAGGTTCTCCGCTGCGTTGTCCGTATTCTCATTGTTCCGGTTACCGATCACCTTGGCCGTGAACTGTAAGCCGGTGTAGGTCTTGGCATATTCATTGGTGCCGAAGGTGGGATTCAAGAATGCCTGGTTGTTCCAGAAGCGAGAAGTACCGGTATTATCCTGATTGGCAGTCATATCTGCCGTGGTGCCCGCCTGGTAACCAAAGGTGGCATTGTTGCTGGTGGCGGTCTTCCCGGGCCAGGTACTATACGCACCTTCCGCATAGCCGTACCACAGGTGATTGAGCATTAAGTCACTGCTCAGGGGCGCAACATAAGCAATTTTGCCGTAAGTTGTCTTTCTGTTGAAGATACTGCCACTGCTGTTCTCTATCTTTTTACTCTCCACAACCACCGGGAAGCCGGGGTTGCTGTCGCCGTTTTTCAGCAGCACGGTGGTACTGGGACTTGCGATCTTAAAGTTTACATAACCGATGCTCTGGTAGCTGTCAGCGGTGGTCTCGCCGCTATACACATAATCCTTGGTGCTATACAGCACATCGGTGTAGCCGTCTGTGGCCTCCGTGGTGCCAAAGTAGCCCTTGCCCATTTGGGGCTGGGTGTATTCCTGCATGGCAGCCATACCGGCAATCAGTGCGTCCGTGGCTGCTTTCAGCCGGGCAGCAGACACATCGGCCCCGCCGTAACGGGCAGCGTCCAGCAGACGGTTGGCCTGCACATAAGCAGCGTAAGCAGCAGAAGCGTTGGTGTACAGCTTACCGCCCTGAAGCAGAGTCTCAAAGGCAGCCACCTGCGTAGTCAGCTCAGACTGGGTACCCTGGGCAGAAGTGGCAGAGAACTGCAAGTTGCCGTAATTGCCGATCATACGCAACGCGGCAGCTTTATTGGCAGCGTCGGAATAGCCAAGACCCACATAGAATGCAGCGCCGTCGGCTACTTCCCGGGCGTCGATTACGCCTGCAACAGTGGCGGCCAGCTTGCCATTCACATACAGAACCGTTTCTTTGCCGTTATAAGAAATGGTATAATTGGCCTCCTGGCCGGCAGGTACGGTCACCTTTTGGGCAGCGGTCTTATTTGTACCGCCGGAATAAACGGAAAGCGTGCCGTCGCAGCCAACGCGGATAAAGTCTTTGTCCGCAGCAGCCAGTGCAAACACGGTGCCAGCAGTGCCCAGGTCGTTATCGTCTGTCTGGCGGGTATGACTAAAGGACACGGTAAAACTGTCTGTTTTCATCAGTGCCTGAATCACCGGGTCATTCACAAACACCTGACCCTGATTGAGCCATAGCTTGCCGCCCTGCTCTGCAATGCCGGCCTTGTCCAGCTGGTACTCATAGGTGTAGCCGCTGGAATCCGTCTGCTTGGCATAGGTCCAGTCAGAGGTCAGGTTCAGGTCGGAGTCAAAGTGATAGCGCATATCCGTAGAGCGCTGGGCCTTGAGCATGGTATTATATTCCTCATCGGTAATGGCCAGCACAGAGCCGTGACGGGGAGACAGCTGGTTCAAGGTATACTGGCTGTCCGTGAGCTTTTCAAAGTTCTTAAAGTCCGTAGACTGGAACGCCAGATAGTGACCGCTGTTGCCGTACTCATCTGCCAGCATCACCATGGTGTTGGTGCCGGTAATAAAGTGGGAGTTGCACCCCTCCATTTTTGTGGAACGGCTGTTGTAAACCTTCACAGGCGTGCAGGCGGAATACTGATCCGCGTCTTTCAGATCCGTGGAGGACACATAGTAAATGGTCTTCTCCCCGTCCGCCTCATTCTTATAATACATATAATAAATGCCGTTTGCGGAATCGTACATAATATCCGCATCAATAGAGGCGTCACCGTTCGGATTCTTATACAGCAACTGAGGCGCACTGTAATGAGTCACATCCATCAGATTGTCCGTAAGCATATAATAAATCTTCTGTTCCGAACCGCCGGTAAAGCTGGAGGTGGACAGAGAGAAATACACCATATACTTGCCGGTGGAAGCGTCCCAGATCACCTGAGGCGCCCAAAAGCAATGAACGGTTTCATTGGCAGGCAAAGCAGGAGTGCCGTCTGCATTCTTCACATCCTTAATGGAGATATGAGACTCATCTGACCAATTTACCAGATCCGCAGAACGCCAAACGGTCATAGCGTCGTTCACATCCCACCAGCCAAGGGAAGCGTCCATATCCGTTGCTACCATATAGAAGTAGCCGTCCTTACCACGGAACAGATACGGGTCACGGGCACAGCCGGTGCCGGTAGTCTGCTCTGCAACAGGCTGGTTGCCGTTGATGGCAGTAAAGTTGTAGCCGTCATCAGAAACAGCAAAGCGAATCTTCTGTTCACTGGTATTGTCGCCGGTAAAATAGGCAAAAACATACTTACCGCCGGCAGAAGTTGCCGGGGTGGCGGCAGAAGCAGCAAAAGGCAGAGCAGTAAAGCAAGTGAGTGCCATCAGCACTGCAAGGAAAACTGCAAGCAGCCGTTTGCCGGTTAATTTTTTGCGCATAGATTTGCACCTCCGATTTCCTTTTTGGGCAGAAAAAAACAGACTGCACCAAAATCGGCTATATAGTACCCCCTGAGCGGTAAAAAGTCAATACATTGTAGATAAGTGGTACAGATATTTCCGTGTGTTCAATTTTGATGACTGTTCTGCCATCCGTATAAAACCATGTTCCGTCAAAACCGATCAGCGTCACGCAAAAAGGCCGCTGTGCATACGCACAACGGCCAAATTTTGCTATATTTATGCAGCTATCTCCGCAACACATCGACCATGCGGCTACGCAAAGGTCCACCGGACCTTTGCTCCCAAATCAAAGATTTGGAGCCTTGTGCCGCATCATCTCACGCGGCATTAGTACATGCCGCCCTGGCAGATTAAGCTTTCTCCGCACTGCTCTCGGTGGTATGCGCTTCTTTCCGCAACACATCGACCATGCGGCTACGCAAAGGTCCACCGGACCTTTGCTCCCAAATCAAAGATTTGGAGCCTTGTGCCGCATCATCTCACGCGGCATTAGTACATGCCGCCCTGGCAGATTAAGCTTTCTCCGCACTGCTCTCGGTGGTATGCGGTTCTTTCCGCAACGCATCGACCATGCGGCTACGCAAAGGTCCACCGGACCTTTGCTCCCAAATCAAAGATTTGGAGCCTTGTGCCGCATCATCTCGTGCGGCATTAGTACATGCCGCCCTGAGATGCTGCGGCCATCGCAGCAGCATTTGCAGCGTCAGCCTGCGGATCCTTAATGTCCGTTACCAAACTTTCGGTAGTCAGCACCATGGAAGCCACGGAAGCGGCGTTCTGGATCGCAGAACGGGTCACCTTTGCCGGATCCACAATACCAGCCTCGATCATATCGCCATAGGTGTTGGTAGCAAAGTTAAAGCCATAGCCGGCCTTGCCGGAAGCCATAATCTTGTCTACAATCACACTACCCTCCAGGCCTGCGTTTGCTGCGATCTGGCGCACCGGCTCCTCCAGTGCCTTCAGCACGATCTTGACGCCGGTCTTAAAATCTGCGTCATCGGTATCCAGCAGCTTCTCCACAGCGGGAATGGTGTTGATCAGTGCCACGCCGCCGCCGGCAACGATGCCCTCTTCCACAGCAGCCTTAGTCGCAGCCAAGGCATCTTCAATGCGCAGCTTTTTCTCTTTCATCTCTGTCTCGGTAGCAGCACCCACCTTAACAACGGCTACGCCGCCGGCCATCTTTGCCAGGCGCTCTTGCAGCTTCTCCCGATCAAAGTCAGAGGTAGAAGCCTCAATGGCAGTGCGGATCTGACCCACACGCGCTTTAATATCATCGCTGTTGCCGGCGCCGTCTACGATAATGGTGTTCTCCTTGGTCACCTTCACCTGGCGGGCAGTACCCAGCATCTGCATGGTCGCGTCCTTCAGTTCCAGACCCAGGTCGGAAGTAATCACCTGGCCGCCGGTCAGCACGGCAATATCCTGAAGCATATCCTTGCGGCGATCGCCAAAGCCCGGAGCCTTTACGCATACACAAGTAAAGGTGCCGCGCAGCTTGTTCAGCAGAATGGTCTGCAAGGCCTCGCCCTCTACATCCTCTGCAATGATTACCAACTTCTGGCCGTTCTTCAGCACAGCCTCCAACAGGGGCAGAATATCCTGTACAGTGCTGATCTTCTTATCGGTAATGAGAATCTTAGCGTCGTCCAACACAGCTTCCATCTTATCGGTATCGGTCACCATATAAGGAGAAATGTAGCCACGATCGAACTGCATACCTTCAACCACCTCGCAAGTGGTCTCTGCGGTCTTGGACTCCTCTACGGTGATCACGCCGTCAGCAGATACCTTTTCCATGGCCTCAGCGATCAGCTTGCCAACCGTCTCGTCTGCAGCAGACACAGTAGCCACGCGGGCAATATCATCGCTGCCGCTAACGGCCTTGCTCTCTTTTTGGATACCGGCCACAGCAGCGTCCACAGCGGCCTTAATGCCGTTCTTCACAACCATGGGATTGGCACCGGCAGCCACATTCTTCATACCCTCGCGCACCAGCGCCTGGGCCAGCAGCGTAGCAGTGGTGGTGCCGTCACCGGCATCGTCATTGGTCTTGGAAGAAACTTCCTTCACCAGCTGGGCGCCCATATTCTCAAAAGGCTCCTCCAGCTCAATCTCCTTGGCAATGGTCACGCCGTCATTGGTGATCAGCGGTGCGCCATACTTCTTATCCAGTACCACATTGCGGCCCTTAGGACCAAGGGTAATCTTAACGGTATTGGCCAGCTTGTCAATACCGGTCTGCAACGCCTTGCGAGCATCCTCGCCATAAATAATATCTTTTGCCATAACGGAACTCCTCCTTACTCAACTACAGCCAAAATGTCTTTGACCTCGGAAATGGTGTACTCCTGACCGTCCACCTTAATCTGGGTGCCGCTGTACTTGCCGATAATCACCTTATCGCCAACAGCAACAGTCATGGGGTGTTTGTCAGTGCCGGGACCAACGGCAACAACTTCGGACACCTCGGGCTTCTCCTGTGCGGAAGCTGCCAGAATAATGCCGGAAGCGGTGGTTTCCTCAGCCTCACAGGCTTTTAGCAGAACACGGTCTGCAAGCGGTTTAATAGTCATAACTTTTCACCTCGTCAAAAGTATTCGTTTTGTGTTAGCACTCTTCACTTCCGAGTGCTAATACTTATTTTAGCAAGTTTTTTCCATTTGTCAATAGGATTTCAAAATTCTTCATAAAAAATCCGATAATCCGCAATCCAATCGTCAAAAAGCAACAAAAAAATACGCACCGTCGGCAAAAACCGACAGTGCGCAAAAGAGGCATTATCGTGCGTCCAGCACCGGCAATCCGGAGGTGGTGATCTCCTGCATGGTAACGGACTCACGGGCGTCATTCTGGTACTTGTCCTGGTAATAATTCTCCTGGTGGAAGTCCAGGCCGCCGTTTTGGTCGTAGTCCAAGATAGTGCAGCCGCGCTGGGTGCCCTGCTTGTAAATACCCACATAAGCCAGGTAGTCAATAGAGTAGCCGTAGGTCAAATTGATCCCTTTGTAATTCAGGGAGAAGTTGTTGTAATGATCATGGCCACAGAAGGTGCTGTCCGTGCTACCCAGCTCCTGCATCGTCTCAAACAGCTGATCCGGGTGGATACCGCAGTACACCACTTTGCCGCTCTCACCGGGCAAGCCGTAACGGTACTTCACATTCTTCGTATCTTTATAATCATTCTCCACATACTCGGTCCAGGCCAAGCGGTACTCCTCCATGGGGAAATGGAAAAAGACGGAAGTGGGCACCACTTTTTCCAGTTCTGCATAGGACTTCTGCTTGGCAGCCGGCAGAGCCTTGGCCGCGTCTTGGTTTCGTTTTGCCAGATCCAGTACCACATTCTTGTACCAATTGATCTGATTCTCGTGGATATTATCGTACAGCCAACGAATACCCAAAACATCACCGTCAATATAAGAATGACTGTCCAGCGTAATTAAAGAGCGTGTGATCACACCGTCACTGTTAACAATATTGATGACCTGGTTGCCCACGCCGTCCACATCTTCCGGACCGGGCTGCAGCAGGCAGTGCTTGTATTGCTCGCTGCGGTAAAAGTCCGTCAGTTGCTCGCGCGTGTAATAGCTGTACGCCTCTGTATCATGGTTGCCGTAAGCCAAAGTCCAGTACACGCCCAGCGTTTCCATCAGCTCTGCAAAAATCTTGGCGCCGGACTTGTTATTGAAAGTGCCTGCCTGGAACGGCACCGGGTAAGAAATGTCGCCGGTGACTACCACGAAGTCCGGCTTTTCTACCCGAATCATTGTAGCTACGGTATTGATGGCCATAGCGTCCTTTTTAATAGACATCCAGCCGCCGCCGATATGTACATCCGTCAGCTGCATCACTTTCAGTCCCTTGTCACTTTTAATGTTCACATAGCCGTTGTCCTCTACGCTGTATTCCAGCTGGGCGCAACCGGCAGAACCGTAGTTGTGGGCCTTGTTGATGTTAGACTGAACACCGATTACGGAGATCATGGTAGTGATCCCCACAAACAGCGCCAAAATAACTAAAAAGCCGATAAAAATTTTCAGTGCGATTTTCCTGCGCTTCTTTTTGGTCAGCGCCTTTTCCAATCTTTGCTCTTCTGTCAAAAGAGCCCCTTTTTTGTTAGACATTTGTTACTCCCCCATTTTTGTTTTGTTCTATTTGGACAGTAGATGCGCCGGGGCTGATTGCCGCCGTAAAATCCGCACCCATTTCTGTCCGCAAAAGCGCCCGCAGCCCCTCTTGTAACTGCGCCACTGCTTCTACCGTCATTTGATCCGTGGTAATATCTGCCGTAAAGGCCAGGTGCCGTCCGTAGCGGTGGCATTGCACATTGGCTACACCGGTCACCCCCGGTTGTGCCGTAAGCAATGCCTGGGCACGGTCGCAATCCTCCGTCTCTCGCTTGCCCAAAATACAGGCAAAGGAGGAGACACAGGACTTAGCGCCGCTGATCAACAACACCGCGCTGATGGCAATACCGAAGTAGCCGTCCACCGGTACCCCCGCAACCCGGGTCAGGGTAAAGGAGATCAGAGTGGACAAGGTGATAAAGAAGTCCAGCACGCTGTCCGTAAACAGCCCTTTCAGCACCGGCGACGGATGGCGCCGATCCTTAAACTTATAGTACGCGCCCAGCAGCAGCTTTACCACCGCCGTTACCGCAATGATCACCGCATAGCGAACCGAAAACCACACCGGCGCCGGGTACAGGGTTCGCTCCAAGGACACATAGCCGAAGCCAAAGCCGGTGCCCACGATCACCACGGCAGTGATAAAACCGGTAAGATCCTCCGCCCGACCTAACCCGAACGGGTACTTCGGCGAAGTGCGCACGGAAAGCCAAAAGCCCACCAGCGCGATGATACATACCACGCTGTCCAGCGCGTTATTCAGCGAGTCTACATAAATCGAAATGCTGTTGGTGGAAATACCCACATACAGCTTCACCATAAACAGGCACAGGTTGACGCAGATGCCGAAGACAGCCGCCCGCATCCGTGCCTTTGTTTCCATCATCTGTTACATACTCCCCCTCTTTGCAGCGACTTACGCTTTTTCAATCAGCGCCACAGCATGGGCTGCCATACCCGCGCCGGTACCGGTAAAGCCCAGTCCCTCCTCGGTGGTGGCCTTTACGCTGACCTGCGTTATATCCACCCGGCAGGCATCGGCAATGTTGCCCCGCATTTCATCTATATACGGCGCCAGCTTTGGCCGCTGCGCCAAAAGCGTAGCGTCGATGTTCTCAATTTGATAACCCCGGTCGGCCAGTACCCGCACCACTTCTTCCAGCAATTTTAGGCTGTCCGCCCCTTTCCAGCGGTCATCTGTATCCGGAAACAGGTGGCCAATGTCACCCAGCGCCGCCGCGCCCAGCAGGGCGTCAGAGATGGCGTGAAGCAACACATCCGCATCGCTGTGCCCCAGCAGGCCCTTTTCAAACGGAATGGTCACACCGCCTAAGATCAGCGGGCGGCCCTCCACCAGTTTATGTACATCGTAGCCGTGGCCGATACGCATTACTCTGCCTCCCTTGATTTTAAGATCGCCTCTGCCATGGGCAGATCCTCCGGGGTGGTGATCTTCATATTGGTATACTCGCCGATCACAACGGACACCGGCACGCCCAGGTTCTCCATCAGCTTGCAATCGTCGGTAAAATTCCCGCCCTGGGCCTTGGCCTTCTCCATTGCCTGCTTGTACAGGTCAAAGCGAAAAATCTGGGGCGTTTGAATGGCGATCAGTTGGGAGCGATCCGGGGTGTCCGTAATCTCGTAGTCATCATTGATCACCTTAATCGTGTCTTTTACAAATACGCCGGTGGCCGCCGCGCCGGTCTCCTCCGCCCGATGCAGGGTGTCTAAAATCTCGTTCCGTGTCACCAGGGGTCGGGCGCCATCGTGGATCAGCAGCAGATCGCAGTCGTCAATGGTGTCTACTGCATTTTGCACACTCTCTTGGCGAGTCTTGCCGCCAAAGACAAAGCTCACTTTCTCCTGAGGCAGCAGGGCAGACATAGCGTCCACATCCGCAGGGCGACAAACCACCAGCACCTCGTCCACCTGGGGCAGATCCGCAAAGGCGGCCACCGTGCGGGCAATCACCGGCGTGCCGCACAGGGGCAGCAGCACCTTGTTCTTTGCACTTTGCATACGACTGCCGGAACCGGCAGCCACGATCACAGCCACATTAGACAAGTTGAATCATCCTCTCCGTCTCCTCCCGGGTGGGGGTCACAAAAATTGTTTTATAATCTGTATAGATCACCCGACCGGGCTTGGCACCGGCAGGTTTCTTTACAAATTTGACTCGTGTATAGTCCACAGGTACATTGGAGGACGCGCGCGCCTTGCTGTTGTAGGCAGCAAGTACCGCAGCGTCATGGAGCGCTGACTCCGACGGTGCCCGCCCGGCAGTGACCAGCACCACATGACAGCCGGGCGTGTCCTGAGTATGGAACCAGTAGTCCTCTCCTGCCGCCGTCTTTAAGGTCAGCTTGTCGTTCATCACATTGTTACGACCTACTAAAATGTGAAAGCCGTCCACCGTTTGGTATTCCAACGGCTTCAGCGCCTTGGCCGGCTTCTCCTTGCCACGATGGCGCAAATAGCCCCCGGCAGTTAGTTCAGCCCGAATGGCAGAAATCTCCGCATCGGTAGAGGAACGACTCAAGGCGTCCAGCACACTGTCCAAATACGCCGCTTCCGCCTCTGCCTGGGCAATAAAGCCGGTAAGCTTTTGCTCCGCCACCTGCTTTTTGCGATAGTCTTTATAATATTTTTGGGCGTTAGCCGAGGGACTCAGCGCCGGGTCTGCCGGAATGCGCACCACCGTGCCCGGCTCATAATAATTCTCTAAATCATAAAAGGGCGCGCCCTTCTCCAGCGCATATTGGTTGGAGGTAATCAGGTCGCCGTAAATACGGTACTTGTCCTTGTCCGCACAGTCCAGCAGCTCCTGCCGCCGATTCTCCGCCTTGCGCACTGCCCGTTCTTGCAGGGTAGTCAGGTGGTGAAACAGATCGGCGCTGCGGCTCTTGATCCGCGCCAGCCGCACGCGCTCGTAAAAAAAGAAGTCCAGCAGCGCGCTGGGGCTGTCAAAGCTGCGGCATTCCAGCAAATCACCATATTGATGGATCGGCGTAAAGGCAAAGTCCTTGGGCACCCCGTCCAGCACCACCGTGGGCGACGGCGCCAGCGCATAGGCGCGCAGCTGTTCCAAGGTCAGCCCATGCTCCACCTCACGGCAGATAATGGGTGACACACCTAAAAGGGTACTTTGCACTGCCTTGGCGCCGGTGGCACCGCAAGTTTGCAGTCGGTGGGTAATGGTGTCTAAATTCTCTGTAAGAATATTTAATTTGTCCTGGGGCGGCGGTAAAGTGTAGTCCACCCCGGGCAGCAGCCGCCGATTGCCGGTCTCGCCGGTCATACGGCGAATACAATCTATAATTTTACCGTTGCCGTCCAGCAGCAAAATGTTGGCGTAACGACTTAAAATCTCGATCACCAGTCGGTAGGTCACCCGATCACCCAGCTCATTGGTGCCGGTAAAGTGCAGTTCCAGCACCCGCTCCAAACCGGGCTGGGTCACATCGTCCAGCCGCGCCCCTTGCAGCAGTTTACGCAGCAGCATGGTAAACATAGGGGGTCTCGCCGGGTTCTCCGGCGCATAATCCGTAAAATGCACCCGGGCGCTGTCCGGTCGACAGCTGAGCAGCAACTTTTTGGCGCCGCTGCGCCCCCGCAGGGTCAGCACGATCTCCTCTTTGGTAGGCTGGTGGATCTTATCCACCCGATCCCCCACCGCACCGTCTGCGATCTCCCGTTGCAAGCAGTGCAAAAAAATACCGTCCAGAGCCATAATTACACCGTCAGCACAGGGTTCTTCTGGGGTGTACAAATAAATTCCACATCCGGGAACGCCTGTTCCAATCTTTCTTTTAAGGTCATAAAGGCGGCATACTCGGTCTCGTAATGACCGGCAGCCAGTACCGGGTACTGCGCCTCTGCCGCTTCCAGCAGATCATGGTAACGCACCTCACCGGTAAGATAGCAGTCTGCCAGCTGTTGCGCCTGTCGCCAAAATTCGCCGCCGGCGCCGCCGCAAACGGCTACCGTTTCGATCAGCGCCTCCGTGTCTGTATAGCGCAGGCCATCGCTTTCCAGCACTTCACCGGCCATAGCGGCAAAATCGTCCACGCTCATAGCCTGGGACAGGCGGCCAACGGTCAAGAACCCGTCGGCGCTATGGGTCAGGTTCGTAAGCCCAAGCAAAGCAGCCAAACGATCGCCAATACCGCCGGGCGCCTTGTCAAAACAAGTGTGGGCACTGATAAGTGCAATGCCGTTTTGCACCAATTCGCTGACCGGCGTGCCGGTATAGACCTGCCTCAGTCCGTGAAAAATCAGCGGGTGATGGGTCAAGAGCAGCTCTGCCCCCATACCCACGGTAAAGTCTACCACCGCCAGGGTTGCGTCCAGGGACAGCACGCAACGGCGCACAGGCGCCTGCATATTCCCCACCAAGAAGCCGGAATTGTCCCACTCCTCCATGGTGTCATAAGGCGCAATGGAATTGATCCAGTTGTTAATATCTGCAACAGTCGTCATAATTTTTCCTCAATGGCGCGGATCACATCCGCCGTATCCACGCCGCCCTTTTGGCGATTGCGTAGGTAGCGGATGAGCTGCTCAAAATAAGCCTTGTCGCTAAAATCCGTAATCCCGCCCAAATACAAATCCGCCGGGGTATAGCTCTCCGGCGCACCGCCGGGTACAGCCAGCAGCACCAAATAATGATGCCGTCCCTCCTGCACCACCTGGGCGCAGCGAATTTCAAAGCCATTTGTATACAAAAATTGCCGCACGACCTCCGGGTGGGTCATGGGCTGCAAAATCAATGTTTTTTTATGTATATACAGGCAGGCGGACAAGATCTCAGTAATCAGTTCTCCGCCCATACCTGCCAAAATTACCGCATCGCACTCGGTATCTGCAATATCCGTCAGTCCACTGCAAAGGCGGGTCTGAATTTGGAAGGTCAAGCCCAGTTCTTCTACCAATCGGCGACAGGCACCCAGCGGGCCCGGGCGCACATCGGCAGCCACCACACGGGGCGCAATCCCCTGTTGCACCAAATAGGCACTCACATAGCCGTGGTCACAGCCAATATCCGCCACCGCGCAGCCGGGCGGCACCATGTCCGCCACAGCCTGCAATCGCGGAGTTAAACCGATCATTTCCGGATCAGAGCATTGATCTGCTCCAGCAGATCGTCTGTATCTACGCCATGCACAGCGCAAGCCTGCTCCACCGTCTCACCCCGAGATGCGGGGCAGCCCAAGCAGTGCATACCCATCTGCAAAAAGTAAGGGGCCGCATCCGGGCAAATGTCTAAAATATCGCCGATCACCGTATCTTTTGTAATTTCCGTCATTTTGTTGTCCTCCGGTAGTATTAAATCCGTTATACTATATATAGTATAACCTACTTTGACATAATAGCACAAATGAATTGCAAGTTCAAGCCGATTGTGGTAAAATAGTCACCGGTTCAAGTTATGGCCTTATTTCTATGGATAAATCAGGTGATTTTATGCAAAATCTAAATCCAAAAGACGGCGCTTACAATCCCGGGCTGCAATTCGACGCCTTTACAGCAGGCATTGAGGACGGCGGCCTGCGTGCAAAAAGCTCCATTTCTGCTATGGTGTGCTACATTCTTGCCAATATTGAAAAGCCCCTGAGCATTAAGAATATTACCGACGCGCTGACTGCCGGTTGCATTGCCAATTATTTTGAGATCTGTGACTCCATTGACCGGCTGAAAGCCGCCGGTCAAATTGTAGAAAAAGACGACCGGCTGTACGCTACACCCCAGTGCAAAGCGGCGGTGGAACTGATCGAGAACGACCTGCCTCTGACCATGCGGGAAAAGAGCATTGCCTGTTGCCAACGGGCGCTGGCCAAAGAGACGTATCAGCGAGAGAATCGGGTGGATATTGAGCCGGACGGCAACGCCTTCCAGGTGACGCTGCATGTGAGCGATATTGACCGGGACTTTATGGCGCTCAAGCTCTATATGCCCACCAAGGCACAGGCCCAGGCAGTTAAAGAGAAGTTCCAGGCTAATCCGGTGCGCGTCTATGAAGCGGTAATTAACACACTTTTTAGCGAGGAACAGGATCCGCCCATTGACTGAGGTGAAAAGAGCCGCTGACATCAGCGGCTCTTTTTTATAAATACAAGCACAAAAAATCCCGCCTGCAACCGCAAGCGGGATCTTTTTTTAATCCATTAGTCCTGGTCGGACAGAGCGGGAATGCCCTCTTCCGGCTTGGGCAGCAAAGTCTTCATGGACAGGCTGACACGCTTCTTGTCAAAGTCAATGTCCGTGATCTCGCACTTCACTTCATCGCCCACCTTCAGCACATCGCCGGGGGTCTTTACACGATCCCAGCTGATCTGGCTGATATGGATCAGGCCATCAATACCGGGGATTACATTGGCAAAGGCGCCAAAGGCAGCCAGACCAACGATCTTAGCATCCACAACGGTGCCCACGGGATAGTCGCGCTTGAGGATCTCCCACGGGTTGTCCTCCAGCTTCTTGAAGCCAAGAGAAATCTTCTTGTTCTCGTCATCCAGCTTCTTGATGGTCACCTCTACGGTGTCGCCAACCTTAACCACCTCACTGGGGTGCTTAATGCGGTTCCAACTCAGCTCGCTGATATGAATCATACCGTCAATACCGCCGATATCTACGAACGCGCCGTAGCTGGTCAGGGACTTCACGGTACCGGTCAGCTTCTGACCCTCAGACAGGGTAGCCCACAGAGCCTCCTGCTGGGCTTTTTTCTCCTCATTGGCTACCACCTTAATGGAGCCAACGGCACGGCGGCGAGCCGGGTTCAGGTCAATAACCTTGAAGCGAACGGTTGTGCCCTTGAGCACATCCAGTTCCTGCCCACGGGGTACGCCGGTAAGAGAAGCGGGCACAAACACGCGGGTGCCCTTGGCGGTTACCAGAACGCCGCCCTTTACGATAGCAACAACGGTGCCTTCCAGCACTTCATCGTTCTCATGCGCTGCAACGATTTCGTCCCAGCCTTTGAATGCGTCCACCAGCTTCTTGGAAAGCTTCAGAACGCCCTCTTCATCGGATGTTTTCATGATGACGAGGTCCAGTACATCGCCGATTTTGACAACATCCTCTGCTTTATCCACCGGCTCTGCGGAAAGATCAGCCAGTGCGATCACACCGGTCTGCTTTCTGCCGGTCACATCAACGAATACCTCGGTGGGTGTGATGTTTACAACAGTGCCCTTTACGACCTTGCTGTTATCATCTTCGCTAAAGGATTCTTCCAGCATTTCTGCGAATGAGGATGCCTCACCATCAGCAGATGTGTTGACAGCAGCCTCAGCGGCCTGATTCGCATCTGCTGTCTCCACAACTTCTTCAGTAGCGGCTGAAGTTGTTTCAACTTCCTTTTCTTTAATTTCTTCGGACATGGTTTTGAGTACCTCCTTGATGATTGCCGACGGCGTAGACGCCCCGGCTGTAACACCAACCACCGCATAGGCACTGAGATGCAGACCGCGCAGCTCCGCCGCCGTTTCAATCAGAAAGGTGGGCGCATTCGCAGCACACACATCTCGCAGCTTACAGGTGTTTGATGAATGGCGACCTCCGATCACAAGCATCGCGTCGCACTCCCTGGACAGAGCCGCCGCTTCTTCCTGTCTTTCAGAAGTAGCATTGCATATTGTACTATAAATTTTGGTATTTGTACATACCTTTTTAAGAATTTTCTCAGACTTTTTCCATTCTTTTAGGCTAAATGTGGTCTGAGAAACGCAAATCATCGGGTTGTTTGGTGAAATTGCACCACTTTTTAGGATCTCCTGCAATTCCTCGGCATTTTTAAACACATAACTGGCGCCGGGGCAATAAGATCGAATACCAACCACTTCCGGGTGATCCGCATCTCCGGCAATGAGCACCGTGGTGTCCGGTGACTGGCTGCCCACAATGCGATGAATCTTCAAAACGAAGGGGCATGTCGCATCCGTAAAGGGCAAATGGCGTGCCTCCATTTCCTCCACCACGCACTTGTCCACCCCATGGGTGCGTACTACAATCTGATACCCGGGCGGACAGTCCTCTACCCGATCAATAATCTTGACCCCGCGCTCCGCCAGATCGCCCACCAGCTGTGCATTATGAATAATGGGGCCAAGGGTGCACACGCGCTCCCCTGCCTCCACTTTATCATATAACAGTTTCACCGCCCGGTTGACGCCAAAGCAGAAGCCGGCGGTCTTGGCCAGTTTTATTTGCACGCTCTCTCATCCTCCCACAGGGCGGTAATGGCGTCCATCACCTTGCCGGCAGCGTCCTTAATATCGTGAGGGCCCAGCTCTTCTCGATCCAGTCCCAGGTCTGCCTGGGTCAGCAGCTTACCATAGCGCACGGTCACCTGCTTGCCCGGTTTGATTTTGCCGTCGCAGCAAATGGCCACCGGCAGCACATCGGCGCCTGTAGCCTTGGCAATCACTGCCACACCGGCCTTGGCCTTTTGGGGCACGCCGTCCTTGTCTTTAATGCGGCGACCCTCCGGACAAATGGCCATCACATGATTTTCCTCTATGATTTTTACGCCGTAGTCAATAGCAGAGGTATCGCCCCTGCCCCGGCGCACCGGGAAGGCATACATCCGGGTCATAAACCAGGCGGCAATGGGATTCTTAAACAGTTCCACCTTGGCCATAAAATGCAGGGGCGGCACCTCCTTGGGTAACGCCACAAACACCGGGTCAACCGCACAGGTGTGGTTGATGGCAACAATATAGTTGGTGCGACCCTTGGGAATGTTCTCCAGCCCCTTAAAGCGCATTTTGTACACAAGCTTCACCAGCGGGCGAAATACGGTCTTGATGAAGCCATAGGTTTTGTAATGTTTTACCTGGGTGTAGTCAAATTCTTTCATTTTGTATGCTCCCGAATGATATTGATGATTAGGTCGGTGGACTGCTGCAAATCCATCTCCGAGGTATCTGCCATAATGCTGTCGGCAGAGGGTTTCAACGGTGCGATCTCCCGGTGGCTGTCCTGGTAGTCCCGACGGTTCACATCCGCCAGCACATCTTCATAGGTCACCGTCTGTCCCTTTTCCACCAGCTCCTTATACCGGCGACGCGCACGACACTCCGGCGTAGCGGACAAAAAGATCTTCACCTGGGCATTGGGCAACACCACGGTGGCAATATCCCGACCATCCATAATTACATTGTTTTTCTTGGCTAAATCTCTTTGCAAGTCTAACAGGAACGCCCGCACAGCCGGCACGGCGCTGACCTTGGACGCGCCCATACTAATCTCCGGCGTGCGAATCAGATCGGACACATCTTCTCCGTTCAGGTACACATGCTGGCTGCCATCCACAAACTTCAACTCCACCTGCAAATTTGGCAGCAACGCAGCAATGCCGTCGTCCGACTTCAAGACACCGGCACGCACCGCGCCCAGCGCCACCGTGCGATACAGCGCACCGGTGTCCACATAAATATAGCCCAGCGCCTTGGCTGCCGCCTTGGCGATGGTGGACTTGCCTGCGCCGGCAGGCCCGTCAATGGCAACATTGATCATCATAAAAAAATCCCCCTTTTAGAATTACAGGTTTTGGCCGCACAGGGTGCCGGTGGAAAATGCGATCTGCAAATTGAACCCGCCGGTATAGCCGTCCACATCCAGCACCTCGCCGGCAAAATACAAATTCTCCACCAGCTTAGAGCCCATCGTCTTTGGCGACACCTGGCGCACATCTACGCCCCCGGCGGTAACAATGGCCTCCTCCACCGGGCGAAAGTCGGTGATATGCACAGCAAAGTCCTTCATCAGCCGCACCAACGCGTGGCGCTCCTCCCGACTGATCTGATTGACCTTCTTGCCCGGTTCCAGCCCGCTGCGGCGTACAAATACCGGAATCAGCTTCCGGGGCAGCAGCCCGCCCAAGGCGTTGATCAAATCTTTATTTTGCAAAGCGGAAAAGTCCCGCTGCACCCGCCGATCCAGCACATCAAAGGCCAGCGCGGGCTTTAAGTCGATATGCAGATTATACACCCCCCGCTCCGGCTGTGTCAAATGGCTGGAGGCAGAGAGCACCACCGGTCCGCTAACCCCATAGTGGGTAAACAGCATTTCGCCGAAATCCGTATAGACTTCCTTGTTCCCTAGGGTCACCAGAATCTCAACATTTCGCAGGCTCAGTCCTTGCAGCTCCGGGATAAAATTATTATCACACACCAGCGGCACCAACGCCGGACGAATAGGCACAATGGTGTGGCCGCACTGGCGGGCAAAGGTGTAGCCGTCGCCGGTAGAGCCGGTAGCAGGATAACTACACCCGCCGGTACATACGGCAACGCTGTGGCAGGTCAAGCGGCGACCGTCGGTCAAATGCACCGCCTGTACCCGCCGACCGTCCTCGGTCAGCTCCAGCCGCTCTACCGTGCCTTGCAGAAACTGCACACCGGCATTTTTGGCGCGGCGCACCAAGGCGTCTACAATATCCGTTGCGTGATCCGATACCGGGAATACCCGCTCCCCCCGCTCAATCTTAGTGGGCACGCCCAAGTCCTCCAGCAGAGCGATGGTGTCATAAGGCATAAAGTTAGAAAAGGCGGAATATAAAAACCGCGGGTTGGTGGGAATATGCTCCAACAACCCTTGCAGGTCAAAGGTGGCATTGGTCACATTGCAGCGTCCTTTGCCGGTAATGCGCAGCTTGCGCCCGGGGCGCTCCATTTTTTCAATCAGCAGCACACGGCCGCCCCTCTCGGCACACACCGCTGCGGCGGTCAGCCCGGCAGCACCGGCGCCGATGACAATTTTTGGTTCACTCATACTTCTTCCTCACCGGCGGCCAGTTCCTCGCTTGCATTCTCCCACCGGGCGTACAGATCGTCTCTGCGGCCGGTGGCGGCGTCCAGCTTGGCGGTTAGGTCCATCAGCGCCTGATAATCCGCACCGGCAGACAGCTGCGCTTGCAGTTCTTCAATCTCTGCCTCCGTCTCCTCAATTTCCGCTTCCAACCGGGTAACGGCGGTGCGCAGCTTGCGCAGGCGGGAGGCACGCTCCTTTTGCTCTTTATAAGAATTGGTCTTTGGTTTTTCTTTGACGGCAGCTGTCCTCTGCTGTGTAACCGCGCGATGCGCCATATAGTCGTCGTAGTTGCCGGTATAGCTTTGCACACCGTTGGGCGTCAGCTCCAACACCCGGGTCGCCAGCTTATTGATAAAATATCGGTCGTGGGACACGATGAGCATGGTGCCGTCATAATGAAGCAGCGTGTTTTCCAATTCTTCCCGTGAGGCTGCGTCCAGGTGGTTGGTGGGCTCGTCCAGCAACAAGAAGTTATAACCGCCCAGCATCAACTTCAGCAGTGCCACACGCGCACGCTCACCGCCGGAACATACGGACAAAGGACGATACACCTCTTCTCCCTTAAACAGGAACGCCGCCAACGCATTGCGCACGCGGGTCTCTGTCATTTGAGGGAAGGTGTCCCACACCTCGCCGATCACCGTTTTCGTCAGATCCAGCTTGGCCTGCACCTGGTCAAAGTAGCCGGTGAGTAAGTTGCTGCCAAAGCGAAAAGTGCCGTCCTGGCGAGGGTATTCGCCGGTCAAAATTTTGAGCAGCGTGGTCTTGCCACAACCGTTATCCCCCAGCAGGAACACCCGCTCCTGCCGCTTAATATCGAAGGACACATCACGGAACAGCGTTTTGTCGTCAAAGGACTTAGATAAGCCGTCGCAGCTGAGCACATCTTCACCGCTGACACACTTGGGGGTAAAATCAAAGCGGATTTTCTGCAACTTGGCGTCCGGCACCACCAGCTGGTCACGAATACGCTGGATCACCTTTTCCTTGCTCTCGGCCGTCTTAATATTCTTCTCCCGGTTCCACTGCCGCTGCTGGGCAATAATACCCTCCAGGCGGGCGATCTCCTTCATATCATTGTCGTACTTCTCGGCAATGGCCTTTTGCTCCGCCGCCTTTTTTTGCAGAAAAACGGAGTAGTTGCCGCTAAAACAACGGATCTTTTGATTTTCCAGTTCAATGGTTTTATCTGTAATACGATCCAGGAAATAGCGATCGTGGGACACAATCAGGCAGGCGCCCTTAAAATCGGAAAGAAAGCTCTCCAACCACTCCACTGCGTGAATATCCAGGTGGTTGGTAGGTTCGTCCAGCAGCAAAAAATCTGCCTTGGACAGCAGCAGCTTTGCCAAAATCAACTTAGACTTCTGTCCGCCGGACAGCTTGTCCGTGGACATATCAAACTGCATTTCCGTAAAGCCCAGCCCCAGCAGCGCCGAGCGTGTCATGGATTTATAAGTCAGGCCGCCCTCTCGCTGGAACTGCTCTGTCAAACGGTCTTGCAGGGCAATATCCGCCGCTGTATCCCCTTGCCCGCTGCGCAGGCGATCGCCCACTTCTTCCAGCTGGCGCTCCAGTTCCATCAACGGCGCAAACACGCTGACCAACTCGTTCCACACGGTATTGCCGGCAGAGCAGGTGTGCTGTTCCATATAGCCCAGCTTACAATTTTTAGAGAGAAAGGCGCCGCCGCTGTCCGGCGTATAGTCGCCGCAGATCACCTTAAACAGCGAGGTCTTACCCACGCCATTGGCGCCAACAAAGCCCACTTTCTCCCGCTCTTTGATGGAGAAAGACACACCGGCAAACAGCGTGCGCTCCCCAAAAGACAAGGTTAAGTTTTGTACATCTAAAACGGCCACAGGCGCCCACCTCCCGGTTGCAAAATAGATTTGCCCATATTTTACACTATCCCGGCTTGAAAGTGAAGTCCTTTTTTGTTATTATATCAAGGAAATCAATAAAAACAGAGGAAACAACTATGGAGATTTTAAAATTACAGCCCATCTTTAAGGATTATATATGGGGCGGTCAGCGCCTGCGAGAGGACTTTGGATTCCAAAGTGACCTGCCCAAACTGGCAGAGGGCTGGATGCTGGCCTGCCACCAGGCGGGTATGAACACCATCGACGGCGGCAGCTATGACGGTCAGCCTCTGGAGCAGGTGGTCGAGTCCGTGGGCAAAGAAGCGCTTTGCGGCACCAACGCCGCCCGATTTCCCTATTTTCCGGTGCTCATTAAGCTGATTGATGCCAAGGACAACCTGTCTATTCAAGTGCACCCGGATAACGACTATGCCCGCCGTGTGGAGAACGAATTCGGCAAGACCGAGATGTGGTATGTGCTGGACGCAGCCCCCGGTGCCCAGCTGATCTATGGCTTTAAGGAGAAGATCAGTAAGGAAGCATTCAAAGCCGCCATTGAGAACAACACGCTGCCACAGGTGCTCAACCATGTGGATATTCACAAGGGCGATGTATTCTTTATTGAAGCGGGCACGGTGCACGCCATCGGCAAGGGCGCGCTGATCGCCGAAATTCAGCAAAACAGCAATGTGACCTACCGGGTGTACGACTATGACCGGCGGGGCGCAGACGGCAAGCCCCGGGAGCTGCATGTAGCCAAAGCGCTGGATGTAGCCGTGCCGGAGCCGCCCAAATACGATACGCAGCCTATGGGGCAAAAAGAAAATATTGGTGGCGGCAGCCGGCAACTGCTGGCGCGTTGCCCACTGTTCACCGTTTATCATTATGCCGTCAGCGACACGGTACAGCTGGCTGCCGGTGCAGAGAGCTTCCAGCACATCTTAGTCACCGACGGCAATGGCACCATTGACGGCCGTTTGCTGCAAAAAGGCGACAGCTTCCTGGTGCCTGCCGGGTACGGCAACTTTTCCGTCACCGGTCAATTAGAAATGCTTGTCACCTCTATTTAACCGAAAATCCAGCAACATGCATAAAAAGTCATTGCTATGGGCAAGATAGCAATGACTTAATTTTTTGGAGATGAAATTTATGCGTGTACTCAACAATATTGCACTGATCCTCGCCATTATCGGCGGGATCAACTGGGGCAGCATCGGGCTATTCAAGTTTGACATTGTGGCGTGGATCTGCGGCGGGCAGGACGCAATCTTTGCTCGAATTATCTATGCCATTGTGGGTCTTGCTGCCGTGTGGTGTATCAGCTTGCTGTTTGGCAAGGGCAAGATCACAGAAGAATAAGCGCAAAAAAACACGGTCCATAGCTTTGTCTACGGACCGTGTTTTTATGTCGGCACTACTTATCTTTCCGGGAAGTCGCCCTCCAAGTATTGTCAGCGTGAATGAGCTTAACTACCGTGTTCGGGATGGGAACGGGTGGACCCTCATCACAATCAGCACCGACTGCGTAAGATAGAGTACCACAAACGCAGCCGTTTGTCAACTAAGATTTGGCACATTCCCGCAGCATTTCCTTGCGGATCTTTGATAAAATGCGCTTTTCCAGCCGAGAAATATAAGACTGAGAAATGCCCATTTGATCCGCCAACTGCTTTTGCGTATGTACCCGGGCACCAAATAAACCGAATCGCTGCACCATCAGCTGCCGCTCTTTCTCCGGCAAGCGCCGAACGATTCCCCGCAGCAGCCGCTTTTCGTCGTCGTCCTCCAGCAGCTCCGACACCGCATCCGGCTCTGTACCCAGCACATCGCTTAGGGTCAATTCATTCCCGTCCCAGTCCACAGAAAGGGGCTCATCAAAGCTCATTTCCGTTTTCATATTGGACACCTTGCGCAGGTGCATGAGGATTTCATTTTCAATGCAGCGAGAGGCGTAAGTGGCCAGTTTTATATTTTTATTGGGATCAAAGGTGCGCACCGCTTTCATCAGCCCGATAGTGCCGATACTCACCAAATCCTCCGTGGCGGTTTGGCAGCTGTCAAACTTCTTGGCAATGTACACCACCAGCCGCAGATTGCGCACCACCAAAAGCTCCCGATGGGTGTTGTCCCCAGCCCGCAGTTCATTCATCACCGTTTCTTCTTCCTCACGGGTCAAGGGGGGCGGCAGAGTCTCCGGCCCATTGATATAATGGCACTCTCGGCGAAACAGTCGCCGCAACCAGTCCATAATTCTTGCAAACATACTTGTCACTCCCAGGAAAAAATTTTCGGATCGACCACCGCTTGGTAGTCCTCATTTTGGATATGCTCACTCAGTGCCACATACACCTCCCCCACTGTGCCACGCCGCTTGCCGCTATGTACCGTTACCCGATGGGGACGAAAAGCAGTGAGCATACCCTCTCCACCCACCGTTTGGTACGGGATCACCCGAGGCGTTTCCATATCCGGGAACAAACTGCGACGAGCCACGATGACCGGTGCGCCGGAGAATGGCTCTCGCAGCCGGTTACCGCTGTCTGCCAGAGCAAAGCAACGCACTTGGCGCGCCCCGGTATCTACGGTCAGCTTCAAAAGCGCACGCCGCCCGGCGTGCTTCTCATACAGCCGCAGAATCAGCAGCGCCAGCACATACGCCGCCAGTGCCAGCAACAACAGCGTGCGGGCGGGCAGATCAAAATAGACGGCGCTGTTCTTGACCACAATACGCCGAGGACGAAACAGCAACCACACCCCTACAATGAAGCCCAACAGGACAAAATTGGCAGCAAGGAAGCACAACAAACACCGCAGGTATTTCTTAACAGATCCAAAGCCAAAGGCTGCCAGTACAAGTACCAGTGCAACGGCGATTTTAGAGAGCACCACAACCCAGGTGGGCAGCTTCGGCGCCAACAAGATCAGGCTATACGCCGCCCCCAGCATCGCGGCTATGCACAATCGACCGGTCCGCCGAGCCTGCTTGGTCAGCGCTGCCGTCAGCAGCAACAGCAGAAGGGTCATAAAGAAATTGACCACCAGCAACACATCCACATACACCACTTGCACGCCCTCGCCCCCTTGCTCCCAGTATAGCCGGCAAGGCAGGCCGAATTTGTCATATCCGGGCAATAAAAAAAGCGGACAAACCCCAAAATTGCGCCAAATTTCGCAAAGGGTTTGTCCGCTTATATATTAAGGATTATTCTGATTTGGGCAAGTTCAGCGCCGCCAAATAATGCAGCAGTGCCGCCCGGTCATTCTCTGCTTCTCCGGCAATTACCCCGGAAAGCAGCGCATCCAGCGCTCCGCCGATGGCCTTGCCACGGTACCCCAGCGCCAGCAGCTCCTTGCCGCCGATGGCTAAATCCCGGAGAGCGAAGGCGTCGCCCCGTTTCAAGATCTGCCGCAGCAGCGCCTTAGTCCGGTACAGCTCCTCAATCTCCGGCTGGGTACGGGCCAAATTCTGCGCCGCCAGGTCCGCCGTCTTAACATCAATTAAATCCAGCGTGCCCGCCTGGCCCAGCCGGTTCAGCCAACGCTTGATACTCTTTTCGTCCGTTAAAATATGGCCGTCGTGGTAACGGATTAGAGGCAAAATACGCTGCATACTGGCACGACTTGCTTTCAACCGTTCCAGCGCCGCTTTTGCCAGCTGTTCGCTGACAGTCGGATGACCGTAAAAGTGGTCAATGCCTTCTTCGTCCGTCGTCTTGCACGCCGGTTTGCCGGTGTCGTGAAAGAGCATGACCAACCGCAAGTCTGCGTCCTTAGGCGCCGCCTCCACAGACCTGGCAATGTGGGTAAACACATCGTATACATGCCATGGATTTTGCTGGGGGCAATCAAAGGCGGGTACCAACTCCGGCACCACCACACCGATAATCTCTTTGTATTCTACCAGCACATCAAAGGCCCAGTCGCCAAGCAGCAACTTTTTCAGCTCCACATAGATCCGCTCGGCGGACACCAGGTGGAGTCGCTCTTTCAGTGCAAAAGCAGCCTTTGCCGTTTCTTCCTCCAAGGTAAAGCCCAAAACGGCAGCAAAGCGCAGGGCGCGGAGAATACGCAGAGCGTCCTCGGTAAACCGCAGGTGCGGCTCTCCCACGCACCGCAGGCACTTATCTTTCATATCCGCCTGGCCGCCAAAGGGATCTACCAATCCTCTCGCCGGGTGGTAAGCCATGGCGTTGACGGTAAAATCCCGGCGCGCCAGATCCGTCTCCACCTCCGGCACAAAAGTCACCCCGTCCGGGTGACGGCTGTCCGTATAGCTGCCGTCGGTACGAAAGGTGGTGATCTCATAAGTCTTGCCGTTTAGGACCGCGGTGACCGTACCGTGCTGTAAGCCAGTCTCAATATACCGTATGCCGGCCGCTGCCAGCACCGCCTCCGTCTGCCGGGGCAGCGCTGAGGTGCACAGATCAATATCCGCATACGCCCGACCCATACAGGCGTCCCGCACGCAGCCGCCCACCGCATAGGCACGGTAGCCTGCCTGTTCCAGCAGATCTAAAAGCTGCCGGGCTTCTCTATCCAGTTGCAAATAATCACCTGCCTTAGGGGTATGCTAACGGTATGACTGATTTTTTCTTTTATCTTTTTCGCTTTCTGTTCGGCGGCGCCGCCTACTGCACCATAGAGTTGGTGTACCGGGGCCGCACACATTACTCCATGTTCTTTGCCGGTGGAATCATCTTAGCAGCCTTTTACTGCCTGGAGCGCACGCAACCGGATTTGCGGCTGGCGCTCAAGTGTCTAATGGGTGCCGGAATCATTACCGGGGTAGAACTGGTATTTGGCCTGGTATTTAACCGGGCGCTGGGTATGGGCGTTTGGGATTACAGCCGGGTACCGCTGAATTTATGGGGCCAAATCTGCCTGCCCTTTACGCTGATTTGGCTGGGCTTTAGTTTTTTACTGTTCCGTTTTGTCATTCCAAACGATCCGCTGATTTGAGCGCCGAGCATAGTCTGCCAGCACCTGCCGTGCCTGCCCCCGCTCCTCCCGGGTCAAGGGTGCCTGCTCCTCCGGGTAGTCCCAGCGGTCAAAGGGGTCTTTCTTGGTAATGACCCGCACACGACCCCGGCGCACCCAAGGATAAACCAGAATTTTGCGCTTGTTCTTTACATAGTAGAGAAAGCCCTGTTTGCCGCCGGATACATTGCGAATGTAATGCAGCCCCTTGGCTTGCTTCATAATCAGTAGAATTTGCTGATCCGCAGGCATGCGCCGCACCTGCCAGCGGTTAAATGCCGGCAGCAGCACCAGGCCAAGCAACAGCACGGCGGCAACGATCAGTGCAATTTGCCAGCCGCTCATTCTACCGGCCACCCCAGGGTCAAAATTTCGAAGGGCGTATAGTCAACGGAATCCGTCTCCCGCTCCACATCTTCCAGCATATTCAGCACCTGTACCTTGCGGGGCAGGCGCAGGGTGCCGCGGTGGCCATCCTGCTCGCTCAAGCGTACCACAATGCGCTCCCCATCCTCAGAAAACTTCATGGCCTGTAAATAAAGAGGCGCAAAGTCCATGCCGTTGTAGGCCACATCGCTCTTGATGGGCGGCTGGTTGAATTGCAGCGCGCGGCGGTTAATCCCCGCCTGTACCGGATCGCCGGCATGAGGCACAATGCGGTAGCAAAAGCTGTGGTGACCCATATCCGCCGTTACATCCGGGCGAATGGGAGAACGCAGCAGGGACAGACTGATCTGATTTTCCAAAAAGCCTACGCCGTACTTCCCGTCGTTCAGGATGGCGACGCCGCCGTCTGTCTCGCTGAGATCGCACCACTTGTGGTGGCAGCACTCAAAGCGAGCCTGCTGCCAAGTGGTATTGCGGTGGGTGTCCCTGGCAATATAACCGGCGGAGGTATCGCACAGCGCCTGCCGTGCCAGCACATTGCAGTCAAACAGCACTTTGGCCAGCACATGCTTCTCCTGCCAGTCCACCTGATTTTCCACCTCAATGGCGCCGTCTCTGCGGAACAGCCGCAGGTACTGGGTCCAGGTGGATTTATCTGTTTGCAGCACGGTCTTAAATGTGACGCTCTCACTGTCCTGCTCGATCAAAGTCAGCGGCTGCGCCACGGTCAGGGGCACTTGCTTTTCTCTGTAATTCGGCAGAATGTCCCAGGCGTCATAGTTGCCGGGTTTATCCTCATAAAGAGTCAGTTTATTAAAGGCGCCGTCTGTCCACTCTCGCTGCATTTTCTTGTCATACAGGCTTTCTATGGAGCCGTCCACATGGAACTGCACGATGTAGAAAGGCGTCTCCACCCGATTGCCGTCCACTTGCAGCCAGTCGCCGCGATAGGCGGTCTTGCGCAGAGTGCCGCTGCCCAGGGGTGCCAAATTGGGCAACAGCCAGTTGCCTCGCTTGCCCATACGGGTGGCGGTACCCCGTTTGTTTTCCACAAACGTCAGGGCATCATAAGTAAAGTTCAGCGGGTTAAAATAGCGTTTGCCGGTGCCGATCATGGCGTCCAACGCCGTCTCAATCTCTCGATAATCCGCTATGGCGTCCTGAAACACCGGGTGAATATGAGAGCCGGGCAAAATATCATGAAATTGGTTGATCAACAGCTTCTTATAAAGTGCCGTAATCTCCGGTGTGCGATTTTCGCCACGCAGCACAGTGAGCATTTCCGCCAGGCGAAACTTATTTTCCAGCCGCCGATTGGCGCGCTTTAAGTCGCTCTTGGTGGTAAAGGTGCCCCGGTGCATTTCCAGGTACAGCTCGCCGTCCCAGGTCTCCAAGTTCTCGTTGTCCTTCAAATTCTTTTCCAGGAATTCGGCGCCGCCCATGTGGGTGCACTTGGGCAGTACGGACACCTTGGAGAACCGATGCATCAGCTCGATCATCTCTTCCGTGCAGCCGGAACCGCCGTCACCGTAGCCAAACATATTCATCGTCTGGCCGCCGGTGTCCTTATCAATATACGCCTCCCAGTTGGCCTGAATTTGGGAGGGTGCGTTCCAGGTGATAAAGTGGGTGGGCGGCACGCAAGCCAGTACGCTGCTGCCGTCAATACCCCGCCAAATAAAGTTGTTGTGGGGGAAGCGATTGGTATCATTCCAGGTGGACATTTTGTTGCTGACAAAGTAGTCCACGCCGCATTTTTTCAAAATCTGCGGCAGAATCCAGCTATTGCCGAACACATCCGGCAGCCAAGCATTATTCACACGCTTGCCAAACATACGCTGATAGGTCTGCTGGCCGTAAAGACACTGACGAATGAGACTCTCTGCCGCCGGGATATTGCAGTCCGGCTCCACATACATAGCCCCCACCGGCTCGAATTGCCCCCGGGCCACCTTCTCCTGCAATTCGGCAAACACATCCGGGTAATACTTCTCCAGTGTTTCATACACATAGGGCTGGGTGTGGGTGTACTTAAAGTCCGGGTAGCGGTCCATCAGCCGCAGCTGGATGAGCACCGTGCGCAAATTCTTCTGCACCGCATGAATCCGCCGCCAGTAGTAGGCAATATCCAGGTGACTGTGGGCGATCAGCGCCACATCCCCGGCGCCTTTGTAAGTATCGTTAGCAAAGACCACATCGTTAAGATATGCCTGGCACGCTGCCACACCGGTCACGCCATCATCGGTAAAGTCCAGGCAGTTCATGGCATTGTTCAGCTCCCGGTTCAGGAACGAACGGTAATCTTCATTAAACAGGTCACTGCCGGCAATATCCAGCAGCAGCTCAAAGTCATAGACCAAATCCTGCACGGCGTGATCCACAGTGCACAGATACGCGCCCTCAAAGATTTGGCGGCAACCGCGAACAGACAGGCTCTCCGGGTTACGCTCATCATCCGGCTTGGAGCGGTTATAACCCATCATCTCAAAATGCAGGGTCTCCCTGGTATCCGCATAGGGTGACAGCAGCATACGCTCCCGGTTGGGATCTACGCCGCCAACATAGCGGCCGTTGACCTTCACGCAAATTTCTGCCGCCGTTTTCAGAGAGAACCAAAGTTCCTGCCCCTGCAAGTGCTTTGGCACCTGCACATCCGCCGTCATAAAGGCGGTACCGTCCGGGGTGAAATACATATCCCCCCGCTTTAAGGGCCGTGGCGCACCGGGATAGAACTGGAATTCCATTTCCGCCACCTGGCGGGCGTCCTGAATCATCAGGTTTTGGATCTCCCACTTTTCGCTGTAAATATAGCGTTTCAGCCAACAGAAGCGCAGGTCCGTCCATTCCTCCGGGCGCATAGAGCGCCGTTCCACTTTAATATGTGCCATACCTGCACCTCCTTAACGATCCTGAAAATAGGGTTTCTTCCGCACCGGCTCCACCGTCAGCTGCAAATGCAGATCCGCCTTCAGCTGCTCTTCAATCCATGCCACGCACCGGTGAAGAATCAGGCACTTGGAGCACTCGCCCCGAAAGCGCAGGGTCAAACGGTCACCCTCTAAAGATATAAATTCTACCCAGCCGCCATCGCCTTGGATCTTTGGCGCCAGCACCCGGTCTATATACGCCTGTACGGCCTCTTTCTTTGCTGTCATATTCATTCTCCGATCATTTCTTTGATCTGTGCCTGCAAGGCGGCCAGGCGGCTGTGGGCGGCTGCTTTATCCGGATCCACAATGGAGTAGTACACCTTGATCTTCGGCTCCGTGCCGGAGGGGCGAACCGCCAACCAGGAGCCGTCGGTAAACAGGAATTTGAGCACATTTTCCTTCGGCAGATCACCGATCCCCTTGGCAAAATCCTGTACCTGCTCCACACCGGCAAACATTTGATCCCCGCCGGCGCGGAAAGTCTGCATCAGCGCCCCGATCTTTTCGGCGCCGTCCTTGCCCTTCAGCACAAAGCTGTCCAACGCGTCCAAATAGTAGCCGTATTTCTCATAAACAGCATTCAATGCGTCCACCAAAGTCTTGCCCTGATTTTTATACCAGGCGGCCATTTGGCAGATGAGCATAGCGGACACCACCGCGTCCTTATCCCGGGCGTGGGTACCCACCAGGTAGCCGTAGCTCTCCTCATAGCCGATGACAAATTCCTTGTCCCCGGTCTGCTCGTAAGTATTGATCTTGTCGCCGATATACTTAAACCCGGTGAGGGTCTCCTCAATCTGCAAGCCAAAACTGCGACCGATATTCGCGCCCAGATCACTGGTCACAATGGTCTTGACCAGCGTAGATTTTTCGTTCAGCTGCGCTTTCTTCATGGTCAGTACAAACTGCACCAGCAGCGCGCCGGTCTGATTGCCGGTAAACAGCACATAATCGTCACCATCACGCACCGCAATGCCCACACGGTCACAGTCCGGGTCAGTGCCCAGCACCAAATCTGCTTCCTCTGCCTTTGCTTGCGCGATAGCCAAAGTCAGGGCGTCCTTTTCCTCCGGGTTGGGACTGCGCACGGTAGAAAAATTGCCGTCCGGCAGTTCCTGGGACTTGACCACAGATACATGCATATTCCGCAGCACCCGTCGCACAGGCACATTGCCAGTGCCGTGGAGCGGGGTATAAACGATCTTCAAATCCGACGGCTGCGTATATAGACTCTGTTGCTCCACAGCAGCGATAAAGGCGTCCAGTTCCCTGTCCCCTACCGGGTGGATATTTGCATGGTCGTTGCAAAAGGGAATGGCATTGTAATCGTCTACTGCGTTAATGTAATCCAGTGCTGCCGCCGCGTCTGCGGTGCACAGCTGGCAGCCCTTGGCGTCATACACCTTGTAGCCGTTATATTCCTTGGGGTTGTGGGAGGCGGTGATCATCACCCCTGCGTCACAGTGCAAATACCGGGTGGTAAAAGACAGCACCGGCACCGGCACCAGCCGGTCGTACAGATACACCTGCAAGCCGCAGTTTGCAAAAATGCCCGCCGCCGTCTTGGCAAAATCTGCCGAGTTGTTGCGGGAGTCGTAAGCGATCGCCACTTTTAAGTCCGCCTTGCCGGTGGATTTCAAATAATTGGCAAGGCCCAGGGTGGCCTTACCTACGGTGTAGCGGTTCATCCGGTTAGACCCGGCGCCCATAATGCCCCGCAGGCCGCCGGTGCCAAAGGCCAGGTCCTTATAGAACCGATCCTCGATCTCTTTTTCGTCCGTCAGGCTTTCCAGTTCCGCCTTGGTGTCCGGGTCGGCAAAGGTAAGCCACTGCCGGTATTTCTCTTTGTAATTCATCCTATCACCCTTTATTTAAAGTACATATAAAATTGGCATTTGATCATACCGTTATACAGCTTGCGCCGCTTGTCTGCCTTGCGGCCAAAGCACTTTTCAAACTGTTCATCCGGCGAAATGACGCCGTAGCTCCAGCCCTTGCGAGGACTGAACTTCTCGCCCATTATGCGATAGAGCCGCTCCGCCTCTCGAATATCCAGCATACGCTCGCCGTAGGGCGGGTTGGTCACCAAGGTGCCCCGCTCCGTTTGGGGGTTAAAATCGGCAATATCCGCCGTGTCCAGGTGCAGGTACTGCCCCACCCTGGCTCGCTTGGCATTGATGGCGGTCAGTTCAATGGCGTGAGGATCCAGATCAGACCCGAACGCCCGAAAATCAATGTCTGTCTTAATGCACTCGTGGGCACGGGCGCGCTCCTGCTTCCAGGCCGCCTCCGGCACGAAGCCCCAGCGATCGCAGGCAAAATTGCGGTTGATCCCCGGCGCCACATTGGCTGCCAGCATGGCACCTTCAATAAGAATCGTGCCGCTGCCGCAAAAAGGATCGTACAGGGTGTGATAATGCCGCAGGCGGGACAGGCTGCACAACGCCGCCGCCAAAGTCTCCCGAATGGGAGCGGCATTGCTCTCCGGCCGGTAGCCCCGCTTGTGCAGGCCGGTGCCGGTGGTGTCCAGCATAATGGTCACCTGGTCTTTCAGTATGGAGAACTGAATTTGGTGCACCGGGCCGGTCTCGTCAAACCAGTTGATGTGGTAGTCCTCTTTTAGGCTCTCTACCACAGCTTTTTTGATGATTTTTTGGCAGTCCGGCACACTGTGCAGGGTGGAGGAAATAGAGTACCCTTTCACAGGAAATGTGTCTGTACTGCCGATAAACTCGCTCCAGGGCAATCGCCGTACCGCCTGGAACAGCTCCTCGAAAGTCACCGCCGTAAAGCGATCCAGTACAATCAGGATCCGCTCCGCAAAGCGGCTGTTGATATTGGCACGGGCCAGCATGGCCTGGTCGCCATTAAAGAACACCCGGCCGTTTTCGGCGGTCACCTCCCGGGCGTCCATTTGTCTTAATTCCTCTGCCACCAAGCCCTCCAGGCCCAGTAGACAGGGGGCAGTCATTTGTAATTCCATAAAATTAAAGTTCCTTTGTTGCATGCCGGGTCACATGGCAGCCTACATTCACCGCCACCGGCAACCCGGCAATGTGGGTGGCGTAGGTCTCAATATTTACACCCAGCGCTGTGGTTTGGCCGCCAAATCCCTGAGGCCCGATGTCCAGTGCGTTGATCTTCTCCAGCAGCTCCTGCTCCAGCGCCGCATAGTCCGGGTTTGGATTGCGACGGGACAGGGGGCGACACAGCGCCTCCTTTGCCAGCAGGGCGCACTTTTCAAAATCGCCGCCGATTCCAACACCGATCACCACCGGCGGGCACGGATTAGAGCCGGCCTTTTGCACAACGCCCACAATGTAATCCACCAGGTCCTGCCGTGTGGCGGCCGGTGTAAACATACGCAAATCGCTCATATTCTCGCTGCCAAAGCCCTTAGGTGCTACTGTCAGCCGTACCCGATCCCCGGGCACCAGGCGGGTGTGGATCACGGCAGGCGTATTGTCGCCGGTATTTACCCGGTCAAAGAACGGGTCTCGCACGACGCTCTTGCGCAGCAGGCCGTCCGTATAGCCGGCAGATACGCCGGCGTGCACCGCCGCCTCAAAGTCGCCGTCAATGTGCACATCCTGCCCAATTTCTGCAAACACAACGGCCATACCTGTGTCCTGACAAATGGGCAGATCCAGTTCTTTGGCTGCTGCCAAATTGTTCTCTAAATCACCGAGAATGCTCTTGGCCGTCGAATTCGGCTCCGTCTGGCGTGCACAACCGATACACTGTACCAGATCCTCCGGCAGCACTTTATTGGCCGTGATACACAGCTGCCGCACCGCCGCGGTGACCGCTTCTGCTTTGATCTCTCTCATACGCTTGTCCACCTTTTTGCAATAAAAAGAGGGCGCAGCAAAAAGTACTAACCTGATTGCTGCCCCCTTGTATTTGTTCTGTTTATTCCGTGCCGGAAATGTCGTAAAACACGATCTCGTCGCCTTTTACATAGCCCTTCTCCCGGGCTTTTTGCTCAATGTAGTCATCCTTATTGTCGGCGCCTACCACTTCTTCCAGTCGGGCATTTTCCTGCTGGACAGAAGCCAGTTGGGCAGTCAGGGTCTGCTTTTGCTTTTGCATGCGGCTAATGTCCGCAGACTGATTCACCAAAGTCACACTGCAATAGAGAAACAGCACCACCATAGGCACCACCAAAAGCAGGCGCAGGTACTTACTCCGCTTCATGGAGTTCTTCAAATTTTGAATCATACTCAACACTTCTTTGTTCCGGCGCAGCCGTGGCTGCGAGATGTCTTTTTCTTTTCCGCTTTCGCTTTCGTGCGTTTAATTTATTATATAATATATTATAGGGGGATTGCAATAGTTTTTTTTCTTTTTCTTTCTGGATTTTCCGTTTTTTTCGCCGATTATTGCGTTTGCCCGCCAAGCGCTTCCCCAGGCGTGCCCACAGGTGCCCGGTCAGCGTGCCAAGCGTAAAATATCCACAGGCAAAACCACCGCCGCATACCACTAGACAAAGGGCACGGATCACCCCGTCGGTGTAGGCCAAAAACAGCGTATAGCAACTAAAGGCGGCAACCAACCACCATAGCACATCCGCTAAAAATGTCGCTCGCCTGCTCCCCCACACGCTACGCCAAAACCGCAGCACATCATAGAAGAAGAAAAGCGCCACTCCCAATAGGAAAAAGGCCCATAGCGCCTTAACCATGGAACAGACGGCCAAACAATCCGCCGCCCTCCCGGTGCTGGGTATAGAGCAGCGCCGTGACCTTGCCGGTGATCTGCATACTGCCGCACTCCAGGTCCAGCGCCTCCACATGCAGCAGCTCACCCTTTACTGTCAATTCCCCAAAATCCGTAATTACCGTGATTTCTTCTTCATTAAAAGCGTCCACATCCGTCACGCCGGTAAGGGTCAACTTTTCCCGATCGCACAGGGTCAGGCTGTGGCCGGTCGTCTTTTTCTGTTCCATAAAAAAATCACCCGATAGAGCCTATGCGCTCCGGCGGGTGATTATGTCAGTCCAGGGGTTCGTACATAAGGGCGGCGTCCTCTTTCAGCGCGTGCTCCTGCACGGCCTTGACCAAGTAGGCGTGGCGGTTTTGGCCCAGAGCCACCTCAATCTTGTCCCCAACCTTTACATCGTAGGACGCGCGCTGTACCTTGCCGTTCACGCTGACGCGTCCAGCGTCGCAGGCCTCGTTGGCCACCGTGCGGCGCTTGATGATTCGACTGACTTTCAGGTACTTATCCAGTCGCATACTGACCTCCAAAAAAGACAGGCACCCGCAAGATACGGATGCCTGCACATAAAAACAAGACTTATTTCACAGCGTCCTTAAGAGCGGAGCCGGCCTTGAAGGACGGAACCTTTGCCTCGGGAATCTGGATGGTCTCCTTGGTGCGGGGGTTCAGGCCGGTGCGGGCAGCACGGGTCTTCACATCAAAAGTACCAAAGCCAACCAGAGCAACCTTGTCGCCCTCAGCCAGTGCGTCGGTGATGGAAGCCAGAACAGCGTTTACTGCGGCTTCAGCGTCTTTCTTAGAAAGTTCGGTCTTTGCAGCTACGGCAGCTGCCAGTTCAGTTTTGTTCATTTACATTTCCTCCATTTCCGATTGATCGGATAATATTTGTTTTGCTTCGTCCCAAAGGGCGTCCAGCGCCTGCAAGGAAGACGATTTCATCTCCATGCCGCGCTCCGCTGCCAGCTGCTCCACCAGCACATAGCGGGAAAGGAACTTGTCCGTGGCTGCGGTCAAGGCCTCTTCACTGTCTACGCCGATAAAGCGGGCAATATTTACGCAGGAGAACAGCACATCGCCGAATTCGTCCGCAATGCTGGTAGGCTCTCCTTGGTCCAAAGCGATTTTGAGCTCGTTAATCTCTTCATCCAGCTTGTCCATTGCGCCGGAGCGATCCGGCCAGTCAAACCCTTGCTTCGCGGCCTTATGCTGCACTTTTTGGGCGCGCATCAGTGCCGGCAATTCCCGGGGAATACTCACCATGGACTGGCTGACTTTTTTCATTCCTTTTTCTTTTAACTTAGCAGCGTCCCAGCTGGCAAGTGCGTCGTCCGTATTCTCGGCCTTTACATCGCCAAACACATGGGGGTGACGGAAAATCAGCTTTTTGCAAATTCCGTCCGCTACATCGTTAAAATCAAAGTGACCTGCTTCTGCCTCCATTTGGGCATGAAGCGCAACCTGAAGCAACACATCGCCCAGCTCCTCCTGCAATCCCGCAGTGTTCTGCCGGTTGATGGCCTCAATGACCTCATAGGTCTCCTCAATAAAATTCTTCTTGATCGAAGCATGAGTCTGCGCCTGATCCCAGGGACAGCCGCCGGGGGCACGGAGCAGCGCCACAATGCGAATCAAATCCTCCGTATTATAGTGCTCTTTGCGTATAAAATCCAATGCCATACCGACGCCTCTTTTGATCAACTCGTTCCAAGAAATTATATATGATACAACGGGAAATTTCAAGTAGCCAAGCGGTTTTTTTTACCTTTCTCCGGCAAAATGCAGATCTTTTGTGGAAAGTGTACCAAAGAGCAGCAACAAAATTGTTAGAACTGCCGAAAATAAAACCGCGGATAAGACAAAATTCCAGGTATTTTGCAGCTGGGTAAAGAACACACCGGCCACACCTTTCACCGTCAGACAAGTAATAATCACCGCCAGTATCGGCTTTGCGAACACCTCTGTCCGGGAGAATTTGACCTTGGTGATCCCACGCATCAGCACCAAACAATAGACGGAAAGAAACAAAAATGAAACGGCAGTGGCGACAGCCGAGCCGTAAAGATGGAACCGCCCGTTGGGGATCAAAAGAAAGTTAAGCCCCACCCGCAGCACCGCCGTCAGAGAAAAAGGCAGCAGCAACCGTTTGGCATAGCCCAGCGCCTGCAAAGCGAACACACAGGTAGAGGATAGAGCTGCCGGCAACGCAGTAAAGGCAAACCAAAACAGCAGTTGGTGGCACCCCAGTACCAGGTCCGGCGACGAAGTGCCGTAAAACAAAGACAGCACCTCATAAGAGAACAGCGCCAGTCCCCCACTGCCGGCGGCGCCTAAAATAACCGTATATTTCAGGATGCCCGCATACAAGCTGCCAAAACGAGCGGACTGGTCCTGATAAGCGCCGGACAGCGCCGGAACCGCCGCCACCCCCAGCGCCATGGTTAAGGACGGCACCAGGTGGGCAAAATCCTGCACGGTAGAATACAGACCGTACACATAAGTAACCACATCTTTTTCCGCTACTTTGGTCAGCGACAGCGGCACTGCAAAGATTTGCTGCAACTGCGCCGTACCGCACAGCCCCAGACACATCTGTACACTGGCAGTATCTGCAAAGCCGGACAGGCTCTGGATCACCGTTGCCACCACCAGCGGCAGGGCAAACCGTACCAGCTCTCGGGTCGCGCCACCGGGCAACTGCTGCCGCGGCAGACGGTGGGGATACCGGAACCGATCGTACAGCGCCGCATACACCCAAGCCACCAACGCCCCCAGGGTTACCCCCAGCATGGCGCAGGCTGCTGTTACCGGGTACATCATAGACAGAGCCGTCGTCTCGCTCTCTGCCCGATTGCCCAGTACCATGCCGGTATCTAAGTAAATTTGGTACAGCCGCCCCATAGACAGCTTGGCAAACAGCAGACCGAACACCATCTTGAACAGTGCTTCCAGTACCTGGCAAACAGAAGTCGGCACCATATTCAGATGTCCTTCCGCAAAGGCACGGTGGGCTGCCGCCATGGCAGAAAAAAGCGCCGTAGGCGCCAGGATCAGCACCGTATAAATCGCTTTTGGCGCACCGGCCACCAGCCGGGTGTACGGTCCGGCCAGCAGCACCATCAGTGCCGTGCCGGCAAGACCTACCCAAAAAAACAACCCGCAGGCACTGCGCTGCAAAGCGGCCACCCTGGCACTGTCACCGGTAGCACGGTACTTGCTCACCAGCCCGGACAAAGCAACGGGAAAGGCGCCCAATGTGATGGCATGCACCGGCATAAACAGCGTATAAGCCGTAGAGAAATAGCCCCGTCCGGTGCCGCCGATCAGGCCGGTCAGCGGGATTTTATACACCGCACCAATGACCTTAACGGCAGCCGTAGCTACCAACAGCAGCCCTGCAGCGGACAGGTACTTTTGTTTGGTTGTGAGTTCCATTCCATCACCCGGTGTGAAAAAAGAGCAGCGCACAGACCATAGGGTCCATACACTGCTTTCTTCTTCCTCTATTTGCGTGGGGGTTAGGATACGCTCACATCGTCATCACTAACAGTGGTGACCGTCGGATTCTTGGCGGCCTCAAGCTCCGCCGTCAGCTGATCCAGCTTGGTACGCAGAGCGGTAATCTCCGCCCCACAGCTCTCCAACGCCTCCGTCTGCTGCAACTGAGGTTGCTGCACCGCTTCATACGCCAGTCGGCCGTATCTCTCATACGCCTTACTCAGCTTGGCCTTTATATCCAGACACTCCACTTTTTTGCGGGACAGCTCCAAAGCCTCCGCACTTCTTTTGCTGACTTCCTCCGTAAAGGTACGGGTACGACTCAGCATATCGTCTAAATCAAAATTAGAAATCTTGGCGCCGGAGAACACATCGTCCATATTGCCAAAAAGATCACCGAATTTCTTAGCCATAATATCCCTCCGTATTGTTATTATATTACAGAGGGTAAAGAATTGCAATACAAGTTGCAAAGTTTTTGTAGAATTACGCTATACAATCCGCCCACAATGTCTATTTCTACCATCTGTTTAATCATATTCCGCATAAAAGCCGGGTATGCGTTTTTTGCGCTCCAACAGGGTGTCAAAATCCCGAATGTACTCATAGGGATATTTATAATTATAAATCCGCTCGATCATACCGCTGTTTTGGCCTCGCAGCTTGGTTACCGCACCGGCGCCAACTGCCAAAACCGTGTGGGTCTCGTCCATCATATACACATTATAGAGACAATCATAACCCGGTTTGCACCAGCCTACATTCTCCAAATTGCCAAGAGATTTGCTCTGCCGGTACATGTAGTAGGGATAGTACCCGGCGCCGTGGAGGGTCTGCCCGGCATAGTCCACCATATTGGACACAGTGAGCCGATCTTTCAAATCAAAGGTCTGTTCTCTTGTAACCATATAGGCAGAGGTTTTCAGAGCCAAGGTGTGCACGGTGATGGACTCAGCCTGCAAGTCCAGCGCCGTTTGAATACTGCGCTGAAAAGACGGCAGATCGTCCTCCGGCAGCCCGGCGATAAAGTCCATATTGATATGGTCAAAACCGCAATCCCGCGCCAGCGCAAAGGCGTCCAGCGTTTGCTGCGCCGTATGGCGGCGACCAATGGCCTCCAGCACCTTGTCGTTAAAGCTCTGGGGGTTAATGCTGATCCGCTGCACGCCGGCGGCTTGAATGACCTCCAGCCGCTCCCGGGTGACCGTGTCCGGTCGACCGGCCTCCACTGTGTATTCCATCAGGTGCGAAAGGTCAAAATTCTGTTCAATGGTGCTGAAAATACGCCCTAAATCCTGCGCCGATAATGTGGTGGGCGTGCCGCCGCCGAAATACACGGTGGCCAGCTCCAACCCCAATTCTTTGGCGTACTTGGAGGTCTCCTCCAGCTCCCGCAGCAACAGATCCACATAAGGGGTCATCAGCTTGTGGGTTTTTTCAATCGAATGAGACACAAAAGAGCAGTAAGCGCACCGAGTGGGGCAAAACGGAATAGACACATACAGAGAGAACGACTTTGGCCCGGAGCGAGCAATGGAGCGGTTTTCATGGAGCATCACCTCATGTGCCAACTCCGCCTTGCTTTTTTGGGTCAAAAAGGCAGTCTGGAAGTGTGCAACCGCCGCATCGTCCCCCATTTGGGCGCACAGCCGGTGCATCAATTTAGCCGGGCGCACGCCGTACAGCACGCCCCAAGGGGGCGCAAAACCTAATATACCGCTAAGCAGCCGATAAAGGGTAACGGACAGCACCAGGTGCTCCTCGTCTGCCGGTTCCGGCTTGGCTGTTGTCTCCCGGTACACATCGTATACCTTGGCAGACACAAAAAAGGACCCGTCCGTCTCCCGACGGGTGGTAACCACCACCGGGTCCTCCTCCCCCTCCAAACGGATCTTCTCATGGGGGAAGAAGGTGATGCACAGGTTCTTCATATCAAATTCATAAGGGTGGTTAATGACGCGTAAAATCATAATTTCTTCATATACGGGTTATGTTGCCGTTCAAAATTTAGGGTGGAAAAGCGATCGTGGCCGGGATAGACGGTGTAGTCCCCGGGCAGGGCCGCCAGTTTTTGCAGGCTATCCATAATTTCTCTACTGCTGCCGCCGGGAAAATCCGTGCGCCCGCAAGAGCAGAAAAACAGCGTGTCGCCGCTAAAAATACAGTGCTCTGTAATGTAACACACACCGCCGGGGGTGTGACCGGGCGTGGCCAGCACGGTAAAGACCGTGTTGCCCAAGGTGACGGTATCGCCGTCCTGCACTAAAATATCCGCCTGCGCCGGCGCCTGAGAGAGGAACGAAAACGCCGCCAGCGACTTGCGAGAGGAAGTGAGCATCGGGGCATCCTCGGCGCTGATGACGACCTTGGCGCCGGTGGCAGCCTTTACCGCCGCTACGCCGCCGATGTGGTCAAAATGGCCGTGGGTCAGCAGAATATAATCCAGCTTGGCGTCGCCGATAAAATCTTTCATCTTGTCGCTGTATTCCGTGCAATCCACCAGGGCACTGCGGCCGCTGGCTTCGTCCGTAACCAGGTAGCAGTTGTTCTGCAACTGGCCAAAGGTAGCTGATTTGATCTGCATTACTTTAAGTCCTTTGTGTCAAGTATAATGGTCACCGGGCCGTCGTTTAGGAGTGTCACCGCCATATCGGCGCCAAACACACCGGTTTCAATATGGGACACGCCCTGCTCCCCCAGTGCCCGGGTAAAGTATTCGTACAGTTCGTTGGCCTGTGCCGGCGGGGCGGAACGGGTAAAGCTGGGGCGCCGCCCGTGGGTGCAGTCCGCACACAGGGTAAACTGGCTCACCACCAGCACCCCGCCGCCAATGTCTAAGAGCGACAGGTTCATCTTGCCGTTTTCATCTTCAAAAATCCGCAAGTTGGCAATTTTTTTTACCAGCTTGTCTGCCTCTACTCGAGTATCCCCTTCGGCCACGCCCAGGAGAATCAACAGCCCCTGTTTGGTGGCGCCCACGGTCTTGCCGTCTATTTCCACTTTGGCGTGCTGCACACGCTGTAATACGGTAATCATCGTCCTGCACCTCGCTCAATATGATACACACTGGGTATCTTCTTCAAAATCTTGACCACATTTTCCAGGTGCTCCCGGCTGTTTACCGACAATGTCAGGGTGGTCAGGCAGTTGCCTTCGTTAATGGGTCTGGCATTAATAGACTGGATCTTCACATGGGCCTTGGACATGGCGTTGGCAATATCCAGCACCAAGCCGTCCCGGTCAATGGCGTAGACTTCCAAGGTGGACATGGTCTCCACCTGCACAGAGTCGTCCCACCGAGCCTTGACCCAGCGCTCCGGTTCCGGGCACTCTGCCAAATCTCGCGGCACATTCACACAATCCCGCCGATGAATGGTCAGCCCGTGCCCCCGGGTGATAAAGCCGATGATCTCCTCACCGGGCACCGGCGCACAGCAACGGGCCATATTGATCAGGCAGTTGTCGATCCCCTCAACAATCACACCGCCGCTGCTACCGCCGGATTTGCGGGGGCGCTCCGGCGCTTTTGCCGGTTGGGCAGACTCCTCCGCCTGGCGCCAGTTGCGATTATATTCGTCCTTGATACCGGGCATCATACGGCTGATGACCAGCCCGCCATAGCCCACGGTGGCATAGAAATCCTCCACGGAAGCGCAGTGCTGGCGCTCGGCGATCCGCTGCAAAAAGGCGTCGTACTGCTCGCCGTCCAGGCGGATAAAGTTCCGCCGCAGCTCTCGATCCACCTCAGCCTTGCCCTGGACGATGTTCTCGTCCCGCCGCTCTTTCTTGAACCAAGAGCGAATTTTGGACCGAGCTTCGCCGGTGGTCACCACTTTCAGCCAGTCTCTGGACGGGCCTTTGCCCGGCTGATTGCTGGTAAGCACCTCGCAGATCTCGCCGGTTTTCAGTTTATAGGTAATAGGTACGATCTTGCCGTTGACCTTGGCACCGGTCATGCGGTTGCCTACCGCCGAGTGAATGGCGTAGGCAAAGTCGATCACCGTGGCGCCGCTGGGCAAAGTCTTAATGTCCCCATTGGGGGTAAACACAAAGATCTCATCCGAGGACAGGTCGCCCTTAATGTTGCGCACCAAATCCTCAGCGTTGGTAGACGCCTCACCGGTCTCCAGCATTTTATGAATCCACTCCAACCGATTGTCGATGGAGTCCTTGCCGCCTTTGCCCAGCTTATACTTCCAGTGGGCAGCGATACCGTACTCTGCCGTGCGGTGCATATCCCAGGTGCGAATCTGAATTTCAAAGGGAATGCCACCGGGGCCCAGCACCGTAGTATGCAGGGACTGGTACATATTGGGTTTGGGGGTAGAGATATAGTCCTTAAACCGACCGGGCAGGGGCGTAAACATATCGTGCACAATACCCAAGGCATTGTAGCAGTCGATCATAGAGTCCACGATAATGCGCACGGCGTAAATGTCAAAGATTTGTTCAAAATCCTTGCCCTTGATATACACCTTGCGAAAGATTCCGTGGACGGACTTTACCCGGGAGGTGATCTGAACATTCTTCATGATCGGCTCTAACTTGGCGCGGATTTGCGCCTTAATATCCGCTAAGAAACGCTCGCCCTCCACCTGCTTTAAGCGCAGGTTCTGCTCAATTTCCTTATAAGCAATAGGATCCAGGTAAAAAATCGCCAGATCCTCTAATTCCTCTTTAATGGCACGAATACCTAGGCGATGGGCAATGGGGGCATAAATCTCCAGTGTTTCCAGGCTCTTCTCCCGCTGCTTATACGGGGGCCAAAACTTGGCGGTGCGCATATTGTGCAGCCGGTCCGCCAGCTTAATGATAATCACCCGCACATCCCGGTTCATGGCCATAAACATTTTGCGAATGTTCTCCGCCTGCACTTCCTCCCGGGTAGACAGGGGGATCTGGCCCAGCTTGGTTACGCCGTCCACCAACAGCGCCACCTCCGGGCCAAACTCGCGGGAGATATAGTCAATGTCATAGGGCGTGTCTTCTACCACATCGTGGAGCAGTGCGCCGATAATACACTCATTGTCCATGCCCAGTTCAAACAGGATTTTCGCCACCGCCACCGGGTGCATAATATACGGCTCCCCGGAACGGCGAAACTGCCCTTCGTGGGCAGAGCGGGCCAAGGAATAGGCCTTTTCGATCCGGGCGCTGTCATACTGGGGTTTCTTTTGAATTTCCGCAAAGAACGGCGCAAACCCATCGTCATAGGGCTTATGGTCCGCCGTCTGTTCCGGGGGCAGCTCTGCCGCTGCCGGCACCGGGGGTATTGATTTTTTATTCTCCAAGGCTTGCACCCTCTCTCAGTTTTCGCAAAATGGGCGTGGCTTCCAAATCAACCTTGCCCGCAGGCTGTGCCAGGCGAATTTGGCTTTTACCACGGCGAATCAGTCCCGCCTGGTGCAGGGCTTTCAGCGCCACGAGCACCTGTCCGTAGGTTGCCCCTTTTTGCAGGGCGAAATACAGCTCCTCGGTGCCAAAATCCCAGCCGCCCCGGCTCTTTAAGAACCGATATACCGCGGCGCACACCTGCCGATCCGGGTATACCGGGTATTGGTGGGTGCCGTTTTGTAAAAAGGCTCTGTAATCGTAAAGTTCATTATAATATCGGTCATCATCCGTGCCGCTGCGGCGCACATCTGCCGCTCGCACAGAAAGATAGACCTTGCCCTTATAGGGATTTTTAGAAATCTGTACCGCGCAGTCGATAAAATCACCGGGCACATAGGGGAAGTCCTCGGGCTTCACCCCAAACTGCACAATTCGCAGACGGCGACCCTTTTTCTCCGCCTCCAGACGCAAGTGCTTGCCCTCTGCCCCCAGGGGGCTGACAGACACCAGCCGCAAGTGAAACAGACCAAACAGCGCTGCCGGATTGTCTGTGCCACAAGGCTCCAGCAACTGCAAATTCTCTGCCAAATCTAAGGTCAAGTACGCCGGGGACAGCTTACAGTCCAGATGCAGCTGCAAAGCCGGCATACGAGGATACTCCTTCTCGGCATAAGCGTTGATGGCTTGGGCAAAGACAGGAATATCTGCCACTGCCAAGCCCATACCCGCAGCCATGGGATGACCGCCAAAGCGGGTGAGCACATGGCTGCACGCCGCCACTGCCCGATACAGGTCAAAGCCCTCAATGCTCCGGGCAGAGCCGCAGGCGGTGCCGTCCGCCTTCATATCCAGCACCACAGTGGGTTTGCCGTAGCGCTCTACCAAGTGGGAAGCCACAATGCCGATAACCCCCGGGTGGTAATCCTCCCCGGCCACCACCAGTACACGCTGGCGCAAGGGTGCCGGATCCGCAGCCAGCTTGGCAGTAATATCATCTATGATTTTGCGTTCCAGCTCTTGTCGCAGGGCGTTATCGTCGCACAGCTGACGGGCGCGCGCCGCAGCCGTTTCTTCATCCTCCGCCAGCAGCAGCTCCAACGCCCGCAGGGCACTATCCATTCGCCCGGCTGCGTTAATGCGTGGGCATAGCTTAAAGGCCACATCGGTGCCGCTCAGCTCTTCTCCGGCTCCGGCTGCCTGTAACAGCGCATATACGCCGGGGCGCGGTTCCTCTTGCAAGGTGCGCAAACCGGCCTGTACCAGCGCCCGGTTCTCCCCTACCAAGGGAACCAGATCACCCACAGTGCCGATGGCAACCAGGTCGCCGAACTGCTCCAACAATTCCGCCGGCTCACCGTCATATAAACAGCAAGCCAGCTTAAAGGCCACGCCCACCCCGCAAAAATCCGTAAAGGGCAGCTGATTGTCCGTTCTGTGGGGGTTCACCACGGCCTCTGCGCGGGGCAGCTTCTCTCCTACTTGGTGATGATCGGTCACCACCAGCTGCATACCCAGCCGGTAGATATACTCTGCCTCGTCCACAGACGAAATACCGTTATCCACCGTAACAATCAGGCCGGTGCCTTTGGCGGCCAGGGTGTCAATGGCGCCTTTGTTTAGGCCGTAGCCCTCTGTCTCCCGATCCGGGATATAGTAGATCACATTGCCGCCCATGGCCTCTAAAAAAGAGTATAGCAAAGCTGTGGCGGTCACACCGTCACAGTCATAATCTCCGTACACGCATATTCTTTCACCGCTGTCCAGCGCCTGTTGCAGTCTGGCAGCAGCCGCCTCCATATCCGCAAAGCCCTCCGGAGCGCATAGCGCCTGACCGGGGTGGAGAAATTCCTGCACCGCCAGGTCGTCCGTCAGTCCGCGAGACACCAGCAAAAATGCCAAAAACGGGTCGATATTGAATTGTTCGCTAATGGCAGAGGCAGCCTCTTTGTCTGCCTGCCGGATCACCCATTTTTTATGCAACATTATGTATTCTTATCCACCTGGTGGAATTTTTTCAGATTGCCGGCTTTTTCGGCGCGCTTGTCCAGCTCCGCCTGAATGTCCGCCGGGGTAATGCCCTGATTGGCCATCATGACAAGGGTGTGGTAGATCAAATCCGTGATCTCATACACCGTCTCGTCCTTATCGTTATTCTTGGCGGCAATGACCATCTCGGTGCATTCCTCGCCCACTTTCTTCAAAATTTTGTCGATGCCCTGGTCAAACAGATAGCAGGTATAAGACCCCTCCTGCCGATCCGCCCGACGATCCAGAATCACCTGATATTCACGCTCAATCGCAGTCATTGAAATTGCCCTCCATCTTGGTATAAAAACAGCTGTGGTGCCCGGTGTGGCACGCCGCGCCGGTCTGCTCCACCTGCACCAATAGGGTGTCGTTATCGCAGTCGCTGTACATGGCCACCACCTTTTGCAGGTGGCCGCTGGTGGCGCCTTTATTCCAAAGCTCCTGCCGGGAGCGGGACCAAAACCAAGTATAGCCGCTCTCCAGGGTGCGCTTTAAGGATTCCTGATTCATATAAGCCAGCATCAGCACCTGGCCGGTAGAGGCCTCCTGCACCACCGCAGGGATCAACTCGCCCTTGGCAAAATACTGCTCCAAATCTTCTGTCATTTGCAAATACCTACCGCTTCCCGCAAATCCAGCGTCTTTTTATAAATGCACTTACCGCAAATGGTGCCATACATTTTTTTATCTTTCATCACCAAAATATCCGTAATGGTGGTAACGCCGCCGCTGGCGATCACATTGCATCTGACCGCTTTGTTCAGCCGATCCAGCCCTTGCACATCCGGGCCGCTGAGGGTACCGTCCCGACCAATATCCGTATAGATAATGGTGGCAACGCCCATCTTCTCCATGGCCTTTGCCAGGTCGATAAAGTCCATTTGGGAGTCCTCGGTCCAACCCTCGGTGGCCACCATACCTTTCTTGGCGTCGATCCCTACGGCGATCTTGTCCCCATAGGCGTCTACCGCCTGCTGCACCAGCTCCGGATTTTTAAGGGCAACGGAGCCGAGAATGACCCGATCCACGCCCCGATCCAGGTAGAACGCAATATCCTCCATGGTGCGAATACCGCCGCCAACTTCCACTTTCAGCGGGGTGTGCTCCACCACCTGCAAAATCGGGTCTGTGTTTACCGGCTTCTTTTGCAGGGAGCCGTCCAGATCCACCATGTGCACCCAGGTGCAGCCCACCCGGGCAAACTGCTTGGCAGTCGTCAGTACATCTTCTGCCACCTGCTCTGCGGTGTCAAAATCGCCCCGCAGCAGCCGCACCGGCTTACCGTCCATAATATCAATGGCGGGAAAAATAATCATAAGTCGTTACCCTCTCTAATTTTTGTTTATAATACGCCCTTGGTAGACAACACCGCACCGCCGGTGGGCTGCACCGCGCCGTGCAGGGCGTGACCAACAGCCTTAAAGACAGCCTCAATTTGGTGGTGGGCGTTGGTGCCGTAAGGCACATCAATATGCAGAGTGATCCCGGCGTTCACCGCAAAGGCGCGCCAAAATTCCTCTGTTACGCAGGTTTCATAATCGCCGCACCGTTCCTGCTGAAATGTGGCGCGGAACACCAAAAACGGCCGATTGGACAAATCCAGATCGCACCGTGCCAGGCTCTCGTCCATCGGCACCGCAAAACTGCCGTACCGGGCAATGCCGCCAAAGTCGCCCAGCGCCTGGCGCAGTGCCTGCCCCAGCACAATACCGGTATCTTCTACCGTGTGATGGGCGTCTACCTCCAGGTCTCCCTGCACCGTCAGTTGCAGCCCAAAGCCGCCGTGCACCGCAAAGGCTGTAAGCATGTGATCAAAAAAGCCGTTGCCGGTGGACACAGCCACTTCCCCGCCGTCCAAACACAGGGTGGCCGCAATTTGGGTCTCTTTCGTATTTCGTTCTACCGTTGCCGTTCGCATAAACCGCACCTCTTATTCAAACCGTACTTTTATAGAGTTGGCGTGGGCGGTCAGGCCCTCCGTCTCTGCCAAAAGCATAATATCGTCCTTGGCCTTTTTCAGCTCTTCCGGGGTGTAATAAATAAAGGATGACTTCTTCACAAAGCTATCTACCGACAGGGGCGAAAAGAACCGAGCCGTACCGCTAGTGGGCAGCACATGATTGGGGCCTGCGTAATAATCGCCCAAGGGCTCCGGAGACCAATTGCCCAGAAATACAGAACCAGCGTTATCCACCATACCGATATATTTCAGCGGCTCAGCCACGCACAATTCCAAGTGCTCCGGCGCCAATTCGTTCGCAAAATCCAGCGCCTGGCGCAAATTGTCGCACACAATGATTTCACCGTAGTCGTCAAAGGATTTTTGAATGATCTCCTGACGCACCAAGGTCTTGATCTGCCGGTCAATCTCCCGCAGCGTGTTCTTAGCCAAAGACTCGGAAGTGGTTAGCAAAATGGCAGAAGCTCGCATATCGTGCTCCGCCTGGCTCATCAGGTCTGCCGCCAGGAAAGAGGCATCCGCCGTAGAGTCCGCCACAATGAGAATTTCGCTGGGGCCAGCCACCATATCAATATCTACCACGCCGTACAACAGCTTTTTGGCCGTGGCCACAAAGATATTGCCGGGACCGACGATTTTATCTACCTTGGGGATTCGCTGGGTACCGTAGGCCAAAGCAGCCACCGCCTGGGCACCGCCCACTAAAAACACCTTATCCACACCGGCCACCGCGGCCGCCGCCATAATATTGGGATTGGGATTGCCGTCCTTACCGGGCGGGGTCACCATAATGATTTCCTGTACACCGGCGATCTTGGCGGGAACGGCGTTCATCAGCACAGAGGAGGGATACGCCGCTGTGCCACCGGGCACATAAATGCCTACACGCTTCAGCCCGCGAATACGCTGGCCCATAATGACGCCGCTTTCCTTGGTGGTCATCCAGCTTTGCTGGGCCTGGCGCTGATGGAAGTCATAGATATTTTGCTGCGCTTTCACCACAGCGTCCTTAAAGGCCGGGTCTACCTGATCTAAAAAGGCATGAATCTCGTCCTTGTCAAATTCGATTTTCTTAGGCACGCTGCCGTCAAACCGCACGGTGTACTCCCGCACAGCCTCGTCGCCGCCCTCTTTAACACCATTGATAATGGTGGTCACCGCCTCGGTGATCTTGGGATCCGTCTCCCCTGCCCGCTGTTTCAGCTGAGCCAAAAGCTGGTATTCGACCACGCCGTTTGCTTTTGTGATTTTCATTGTTCTACCCTCTTTCAACCCACTTGCGCTGCCAGTTCAATATCATGCAAGAACGCCTCAATCTCGTCCTTGCGCAGCTTCATAGAAGCCATATTCACGATCACCCGCGCAGAAATGGGCATGATCTTCTCTACCACTTCCAGACCGTTCTCCTTTAAGGTGGAGCCGGTCTCCACAATATCCACAATGCCGTCTGCCAAGCCCAGGAGCGGCGCCAGTTCCACGCTGCCCTCGATCTTGATCACATCCACATCCATACCCTTGGACTTAAAGAATTCTTTAGCCACCTTAGGGTATTTGCTGGCCACGGTTTTGCGCTTGTAGCCGCTGAAGAAATCCGTACCCTTCTTGGTCGCCAGGGCAAAGGCGCAACGGCCGATATTCAGATCCAGCACTTCATAGAATGCACTGCCGTGCTCCACAATGGTGTCTTTGCCTACAATGCCAATGTCGCACACGCCGTGCTCCACATACGTGATCACATCCGGCGCTTTAGACAGTACCGCCTCGTACGGATCCACCGGCAAGATCAGCCGGCGGCCTTTATTCTCCAGAGCCTCCGTGTTCAGCCCCATGGTCTTGAACATCTGCACAGACGCCTTTTCCAGCCGTCCCTTAGTCAGTGCAATGCGCAACGGGCGGTCCAAATTAATCTCCTCGTGGAGCACATCGGTCACCGCCGACACATCCACCGCAAAGCCGATGGCCGGTTTGTCCGTGCCAAATTCGCCCAGCAGATTGTCATACCGACCGCCGGACAGCACGGTCAGACCGCTGCCCTGCACATACCCGCGAAAGATCACGCCGGTGTAGTAGTTAGAACGATTAACAATACCCAAATCCAGCAGCACCTGCTCCTGCAAACCTGCGGCACACAGCGTGTCGTACAGTGTTTTAATATACTGCAAGGAGGCGTCTGCGCCACCCTCGGTATACAGTTCCCGCGCTTCGTCCAGCACCTCCGGGCCGCCAAACAGCCGAGGCAGCCGCCGCAGCACCCGGGTCTCTCTGCAATCCTCCAAGGTATCCAGCAAATCGCCCAGCGCTGCAAAGTTCTTTTGCTCGATCAAGTGGCAAATTTCTGCCTTCACCGCCGGTTTTACATTCAGATTGCGCAGCACTGCGCCAAAGTAACCGGCGTGGCCCAACTCGATCTTAAAGCCCGGCACCGTGCTTTGCATAGCGCGGCAAGCCAGCGTAATGACCTGAATATCCGCCGCCATAGAGCCGTCGCCAATGAGTTCAATGCCGCTCTGCGCCACCTCGTCGGTGCGCCCGGCCAGCTCCTTGGTGCGCACAAATACACTTTGATTGTAATAGAGCCGTACCGGAAAGGCGTCCTCCGACAGTCGAGTAGCCACCAGGCGGGCAATGGGCAGGGTGTTGTCCGGCCGTAGCACAGTGGTTCTGCCCCTGTTATCCGTCAGCTTATACATCTCGTCTGCATCCAGCCCGGCATCGCCGCTGTTAAACACATCAAAAAACTCCAATGTGGGGGTGATCACCTTGCGGTAACCGTTAGCCTCATATAACCCGGTTAGGGCGTTCTCTACCCGGCGGCGATCGTCGCACTCCTCAAACAGCAGGTCACGGCTGCCCTCCGGGGTCACTTTTGCATATTGTTTCATGTCGTTTTCCTCGCTTTAGTACGCTAATGTGGTAATATGCTACCACACAAAAGAGCGTTTGTCAAGCCCGGACTTAAAAGAGAGAAATTTGGTTGCTCTCCGGCAGGTCGCCCAGTGCCCCCGCCTCGCGCAGGGAGTCTACCACAGACTTGCCTACCCCGCTGCGTGCCATCAGATCATCACAGGAGATAAACTCGCCCATACCGTCGTCCTTGGCCTGGGCCAACTGCTTAGCTGCGTTCTCACCTACGCCGGCAATCGCGCTAAAAGGCAGACGGATCTTGCCGTCCTCAATATTATACACCCGCCAGTCTGACTTATAAATATCCACCGGCAGAAAATGGTACCCGCGAGCCAACATTTCAATCACAATCTGCAAAATGCCGTATGTGTCCTGCTCCTTGGCAGAGGCGTCGTTGCCCTTGCGCTTGATCTCTTCCATTCTGGCCTTAACCGCATCCTTGCCCTGAACCGCCGCCACAGCGTCCAGATCGCCGCCGCGCACGGTAAAGAATGCACTGTAATACTGCAAGGGATAATAGATCTTATACCATCCCAAGCGCAGGGCCGCGATCACATACGCCGCTGCGTGCGCCTTGGGGAACATATATTTGATTTTATAGCAGCTGTCTATGTACCACTGCTCCACGCCCACTTCTTTCATGGCTTCCTCATACGGCGGCAACTCCTTGGGCGCCTTGCCCTTACGCGTGTATTCCATGATCTTAAAGCAGTCCTTCTTACTTAGGGGCGAGGGCTTGCCGGTGCGCTGCTCATAAGCTTCCGCCTTATGGAGCAGATAGGTCATAATACCGTCACGGCAGCCGATCACATCAGAAATGGTGCACACACCGTTTTTGATCAGCTCCTGGGCGTTGCCCAACCACACATCCGTGCCGTGGGACAGGCCGGAGATTTGCAGCAAATCGGAAAAAGTTTTTGGCTGTGCCTCCATGAGCATTCCCAGCACAAAGGGAGTGCCCATCTCCGGAATAGACAATGTGGAGGTGGGGCAGTCAATATCCTCCGGCGACACACCGATCGGCTCCGTAGAGGTGATCATCTGGTACAACTTGGGGTCGCACAGGTCCACATCCATCACAGGAATACCGGTGGCGTCCTCCAGAAATTTATAAAGGGTGGGCACATCGTGACCCAGCTCGTCCAGCTTCAGCAGCGTATCGTGAAGCGCGTTCTTAAAGTCAAAGTGTGTGGTATAGGTGCCCTTGCTCTTATCGTTAGACGGGTACTGAATAGGCGTAAAATCCTCCACCTCGTACTCGTCCGGCACAACCACCATGCCACCCGGGTGCTGGCCGGTGGTACGCTTAATACCGGTACAGCCATCTTTCAGTCGCTCAATCTCCGCCTTGGGGGTGGAGCCGTCCAAGCCCCGCTCCTCCAGGTACTTGATCACATAGCCAAAGGCGGTTTTTTCCGCCACGGTGGCCATGGTACCGGCCTTGAACACATGGGACTTACCAAACAGCTCCTCCGTGAACCGATGGCTCTGGGACTGGTAGTCGCCGCTGAAGTTCAAGTCAATATCCGGCTCTTTATCGCCGTCAAAGCCCAGGAAAGTCTCAAAGGGAATTTCGTGGCCATCCCGGTTCATGGGTATATGGCAATGGGGGCAGTCCTTAGGCGGCAGGTCAAAGCCGCTGCCCACAGAGCCGTCCTGTATAAACTCACTGTGCTTGCACTTGGGACACACATAATGAGGTGCCAAGGGGTTTACCTCGGAAATGCCCGCCATGTGGGCTACAAAGGAGGAACCGACGGACCCTCGGGAGCCCACCAAGTAACCGTGCTCCTCCGAGTTCTTAACCAATCGTTTGGCAATAACATACAGCACGCCAAACCCGTGCTTGATAATGGAATCCAGCTCACGCTGCAAGCGAGAGGCCACATACTCCGGCACCGGATCGCCGTATTTCTCCTTAGCGGTTTTCCAGCAAATGTCCGTCAGCTCATCGTCTGCGCCGTCAATGTGGGGCTGGAAGGTACCGGGAGGAATGGGCACAATATCGTCGTCAATCATATCGGCGATCTTGTTGGGGTTGTCCACCACCACTTCCTTGGCCCGGTCACCCAGGTAGGCAAAGTCCTCCAGCATCTCGTTGGTGGTCTTAAAGTACAAAGGCGGCTGCATATCCGCGTCCTCAAAGCCTTTACTGGCCATAATAATGGCGCGGAACTTGGCGTCTTTTTTATCAAGAAAATGTACATCGCCGGTAGCTACGGTCAGCTTGCCCAGCTTGTCGCCGATGGCGAGAATTTTGCGGTTAATATTGTTCAGATCCTCTTCTTCCCGGATCTGCTCATGAATTTCTTTATTGGAACGCAGCATAAAAGCATTGTTGCCGTTCGGCTGAATTTCCAAATAATCATAAAAGTCGGCGATTTTCTCCAACTCTTCGTCGCTTTTGCCGTGGAGAATGGCCTGGTACAGCTCGCCCTGCTCGCAGGCGGAGCCGATAATAATGCCGTCCCGGTGCTCTTTCAACGCCGACTTCAAGATCAGCGGACGGTTCTTAAAGTACTCAATATTGCTCTTGGAGATATGCTTATACAGTACCTTGCGCCCGGCCAGGGTGCGGATCAAAAAAATAATATGATACCGGGGGAAGTCCTTGAGCTTCATATTCATAAAGTCCGGGTACTTCTCGTCGTCTACCAAGTAACCCTCCATACCGCACAGCAGCTTGATACCGGCGCTCTTGGCTGCCTTACAGGCCTCCGGCAGTGCCTGCACCACGCCGTGGTCGGTGATCGCAACCGCCTTGTGGCCCCACTTGGCCGCCCGCTTTACCAAAGAGGTAGGTGAGGAAATGGCGTCCATCTCCGACAGGGAGGTATGCATGTGCAGTTCCACACGCTTCTCCGGCGCGGTGTCCATCTCCTCCATCTTGGTCACGGTAGCCAACGAATTGGCCCGCAGCACATACTCACCGGCGTAGTTGTCGTACTGGTACATACCGCTGACCATCACAGTCTTGGCACTCTGGATCTTATTGATCACCGGATCCATCACTTTATTGCTGTCAAACATCTTCACCGTCATGGAAGATGTGTAATCGCTGATATTAAAGGAAAAAATCTTGTTGCCGCCGCGCTTGGTCTCCCGGGCCTCGCTGCACAGCACATCCCCCCATACGGTAATGTAACCGTCGTCGGTCTTGACCTCATTCATGGGCTTGGGCAGCTCCCGAATGGGCTTGCCAAAGAAGCCATGCACCGTGTCGCCGTAGAGCGGCAGACCGCCCTGCATGGGACGGTGCTCCACCTGCTTTTCCGCTTCTTCTTTCTTTTGTTTCTCGGCCTCCTGCTTCTCTGCCACCGCAGAGCGCACCGCCGCTTCTATATCATAGGTCTTGGCTTCTACAAATTCCACAGCCAGTTCCAGATCGAACAGCTTATGAATTTCCTGGGCCAGCAGCTTGTCCGTGCCCTTGGCCAGCAGCACTTCCCTGCCCCCGTATTGCAGGTCGATATGCAGGGTGTTGCCGTTTACCGTAGCCTTGGCATCCTTAAAGAAGCCGTTAACCTCCGCATGGTGCCGCCGAATGTTGGCAATTAGGGAGGGCAGACAGTCCGCAGAGAACGCCGCCGAGGCATAATGAGGGGTCAGCACCGCCTTTTCCAATCCCATTTGGGCTGCAATTTGGTCTGCGCACCGCTCCAGCTCCGCCGTCTCAACCAACGCCGGCAGCTGCAAAGCAATGTGCAGTTCCCGCCGGTCGTGGTAAGTAGACATACCCACCACGGCCGCATCTGCCAACGCCAGGCGTCCCGCCTCGTCCATATAGGCACCAAAATATTCAACAAATCGGTTCATTGCTTGCATTATAATTTATCAATCTCTTTCATCAATTCCGTTAGCAGTTGGTCCTCCGGGACTTTGCGAAGAATTTGGCCTTTCTTAAACAGCAGGCCCTCGCCGTCCCCGCCGGCAATGCCAATGTCCGCTTCTCTGGCCTCGCCGGGGCCGTTGACCACGCACCCCATCACAGCCACTTTAATGGGCTTGTGCACATCCCGCAGCTTCTCCTCCACCTGTTTTGCAAGACCCACTAGGTCAATGCGGGTGCGCCCGCAGGTGGGGCAGGCAATTAAGTAGGGGCTGTCGTTTTTCAGCCCAATGGCTTTCAATATATCCATGGCGGCAAAGACTTCCTTCACCGGGTCGTCGGTGAGGCTCACCCGAATGGTGTCGCCGATACCGTGGCACAGCAGGGAGCCGATCCCCGCCGCAGACTTGATAATGCCCATACGCTCGGTGCCCGCCTCCGTCACACCCAGGTGCAAGGGATAGTCGCACCGCTGGGCAGCCATCTCATAAGCGGCGATCATGGTGGGCACATTGCTGGACTTAATAGAAATGACAATATCATTAAAGTCGAACTTCTCCAGCAGTGCTGCGTGGTACATGGCACTCTCCACCATGGCCTCAGGGGTAGGCGCGCCGTATTTGGCTAAAATATGTTTTTCCAGCGAGCCGCTGTTGACCCCAATGCGAATGGGAATTTGCTTCTCTCTGCAAATATCCGCCACCGCTTTTACCCGATCGTCGCTGCCTATGTTGCCCGGGTTGATGCGAATTTTGTCAATCCCCCGCTGGGCAGCGCCCAGCGCCAGACGATAGTTAAAATGAATGTCCGCCACCAGAGGCACATCCACGGCATTCTTGATAGGCTCAATCAGATCCAGAGCCGCCTCGTCCGGAATGGCAAAGCGGATCACCTGGCACCCGGCAGCTGCCAGCGCCTTGGCCTGCGCCACAGAGCCGTCAATGTTCGTAGACGGCACATTCAGCATGGACTGTACCAGCACCGGGCTGTCGCCGCCCAGGGTGGTATTGCCTAATTTGATTTTTCTGCTTTTTCTTCTTTCCATTTTGCTCACCTACGAAAACAACTTGGTAATATCACTAAAGGTCACCACGCACATAAAGAGCAGCAGCAGCGCCAGCCCCGCCGCGTTAATGACCCACTCTGCCTTATCCGGCAGCTTGCGTTTGCAAATCCCCTCGCCCACCAGCAGGAAGAGCCGCCAGCCGTCCAGCGCCGGAATGGGAAACAGGTTAAACAGCCCCACATTGATGGTGAGTATCGCCATCAGCCGCAGTGCGGAGTAGGCAGAGGTTTTCACCGCCTGGCTCACATAGGACACGGCACCCACCGGGCCGCTGATGTCTGCCAGGCCAAAGCGGCCGGACAGCATATCCGCCACAGACAGGAACACCATACGGGCGTAAGACACCGTTTGCATGACGCTCTCCCGCAGCACATTGCCCACATTCTTGGGCACACCGTGGAGCCAAAAGTCCATCTTTACAAACCGATGGCCCTCATATTCTTCCGTATCAAACTTGACCTGCAAGGTCTTTTTGGCACCGTCCCGCTTAACGACCACTGTCAATGTATCGTCTGCACTGCGGGACAGGCCGGTAGTCACATCGGTAGCGGTGTAAACCCGCATACCGTCAATGGACTGAATGGTATCGCCCACTTGCAATCCGGAGGCTGCGCTGGCAGCGTTTGCCTCAAACTTCGCCACCTGGGCAGTACCGATCAAATTGCTGCCGCACACAATCAGCACGGTCAACAAAAAGCCCAGCACCAAATTCATCAGCGCACCGGCCACCACCACAAACAGCCGAGCCGGCACGCTCTTTTTGTTAAAGGCGTTGGGATCTTCCGAGTCCTCCCCCTCGCCCTCCATTTGGCAATAGCCGCCAAAAAGGATCCAGCGCAGGGTGAACTTGGTGCCGTTCCTTTCCCGCTGTATGATCTTAGGGCCCATACCAACGGAAAACTCATTGACTTTGATCTTCATTAGCCGAGCGGCAATATAATGCCCGCCCTCATGCACCAGAATGATCAGTTCAAAAAATAAAATGGCAATCAGAACAGGATATACCGTATGCCACAGAGAAGATAAGGTCACGAAACCGCCTCAATCACATAATCTCTGGCCGCGCGATCGGCCTGCAAAACATCATCCAGGGTGTAATCCGCCACTTGCGGGCACGCCTCCATGGCCGCCCGGTTCAACACCGCAATGTCTGTAAACTTGATCTTGCCATTCAGGAACAGCCGCACGCTCTCCTCATTGGCGCCGTTGGCTGCCGCCGGGCGCAAACCACCTGCCGCAATGGCGTCTTTACACACATTGATACAGCGGAAAGTATCATAATCCGGCGCATAAAAAGTCAGCTTACCGTAATCCACAAGGGACAGCTCCTGCACCGGGCTGGGTAGACGCTGGGGATAGGTCAGCGCATACTGAATGGGAATACGCATATCCGGCACACCCAGCTGGGCGATAACGGAATTGTCTTGATATGCAATGGCGGAGTGCACCACGCTCTCCCGGTGCACCACAATGTCAATGGCGTCAATGGGCATATCAAACAGCCACTTGGCCTCAATAAATTCCAGCCCCTTGTTCATCATGGTAGCACTGTCGATGGTAATTTTTGCACCCATATCCCAGTTAGGATGCTTTAAGGCGTCCGCCGCCGTCACATTTTCCAGCTCCGCTAAAGTCTTGCCAAAGAATGGTCCGCCGGAAGCGGTTAAGATCAGCTTCTTCACCGCGCCTTTTTCCGGGCTGCCTTGCAGGCACTGAAAAATGGCGGAGTGCTCGCTGTCCACCGGCAAAATATCCACACCGTAGGCCTTGGCGGTATTGGTCACCAAGTGCCCACCGGCTACCAGCGTTTCTTTATTCGCCAGCGCCAGGGTCTTTTTGGCCTGAATGGCCGCCAGCGTGGGCTGCAAGCCCACCATACCCACTACGGCGTTCAGTACCGTATCCGCACCGGAATAGGTGGCACATTCGATCAGGCCGTCCATACCGGACAGTACCTTGGTACCCGTATCTGCCACCCGGGTGCGTAGATCGTCTGCCGCAACCGGATCCATCATAGACACCAGATCCGGGCGAAACTCCCGAATTTGTGCCTCCATCAAATCAACGCGACGGTTAGCGGTCAGGCACACCACCCGGTAGCCGTGCATACGGCAAACATCCAGGCTCTGTGTACCGATAGAGCCGGTAGAGCCTAAAAGAGCAATTCCTTTCATCTGGTTACCTCTTACTTAGAAAAAACAGTCAGTGCCAGCGCATAAGTCACCGGCAAAGTGAACATAGAGGAGTCAAACCGATCCATGACCCCGCCGTGGCCGGGAAAGATCTTGCCAAAGTCCTTTACGCCGAAATTGCGCTTAAGGACAGAAGCGGACAGATCGCCCATCATGCCCAGGAACGATACCGGCAGGCACGCAGCCAGCAGCACCGTCACGGCAAATTCGTCCATCTTAAAGTCCGCCAGCCGATTATACAGGATCATGGCCACCGCATTCAAAATCAGAGAGAAGATCAAGCCGCCGATGGCGCCCTCCACCGTTTTCTTCGGTGAAATGTTAGGGCTCATCTTATGCTTGCCAAAGGCCATACCTGCCAGCTGGGCGCCGCTGTCTGTTGCCAAAGCGCAGATCAGGCCATAGAAGATCAGATAAATGCCGAACTGCTCGATTTGGAACATATCCCGCAGACGGATAAAAACGGAGAAGCCAAAGGGCACCAGCGCCCCGGCAAAAACGGACACCGCTACATCTTCAAAGGTGGTATAGGCGTAGCCCTTAAGCATAGCCAACAGTAACACCAGCACCAGCGCAATCAGATACACAACGCCGGGAACCGCACCAATCACCTTGCCCCACACAGCCTGGCTGACCCAGGGAGTCAACGCCTTGGCAGAGGCAAAGAACGGCACGCAGGCCGCATAGCCGGTAGCCACCACGCGGATAAAGGTGTTCTCCACCTTGGCGCAACGCATAATTTCGTTTGCTGCCACAGCCGCCAGGAAGGCGATCACAAGCACCAGCACCGGGGTATTGATCTGCCACACCACCACAGCCAGCAGCGCCAGCAGCACCACGGCGGTAATCACTCTCTGTTTCATCTTTTTCTCCTCTTATCTTCCGCCGAAACGACGGTTTCTATTCTCATAGGCGTGAAGCGCTTCGGCCAAATCCTGCTCCGTAAAGTCCGGCCACAGCACATCGCTGTACCAAAACTCGCTGTACGCCGCCTGCCACAACAGAAAGTTGGACAGCCGCTGCTCGCCGCTGGGACGAATCACCAAATCGCAATCCGGCACCGTGTACACATTGGCGGATATATCGTCCATGGTGATCTCCCGCTTACCGCTTTGCAGCGCCCGGTTCACCGCCTGTACGATCTCCTGGCGGCCGCCGTAGTTGATCGCCACATACACCGTAGTACCGGTGTTGGCGGCGGTATCCCGCTCACCCTGGTCCATCAGCTGTAACAGCTCGTTGCTGATCCCCTCTCTCGAGCCGATAAACTTTAAGCGGATATTACCGGCCTGGCTAATGTCTGCCTGCGCCTCCAGCAAATAATCCTTAAAAAGCCGCATCAAGGCGTCCACTTCCTCCGGCGACCGCTTCCAATTTTCAGTAGAGAAAGCATAAAAAGTCACATAAGGAATGCCGATACGCCCGCAAACCTTAGATATAGTACGGAATACCTCAGCCCCCGCCTTATGTCCGGCAGAACGGGGCAAGCCCCGTTTTTTGGCCCACCGACCGTTGCCGTCCATGATAATGCCCACATGGTTGGGCAGCAGGGCAAAATCCGCGCTTTTTTGCTGCGGTGCAGCACTTTTTTTGTTAAACAGTGCCATAAGCGACCTCCCCGTAAAACGCATAGACGGGCGAATGCCCAGCCGCCGTACACAATCCATGTTGCGCACAGCCGCCGGCAACCGCCCTCCTTCAAGTAAGAAAACAGGGCGCCCCCATTTTCTTTAGCTATTGGTTAGATAGACAGCACTTCCTGCTCTTTTTTCTTGGCTGCAGTCTCTGCCTGCTTCACATAATCATCGGTGATCTTCTGCAGCTGCTCCTCGCCGTCCCGCAGATCGTCCTCGGTGATCTCGCTGTTTTTCTTCATCTTTTTCAGCTCATCCATAAAATCGCGGCGCACATTGCGGATGGCCACCTTCGCCTCCTCGCCGCGCTTGGAGATGTCTTTGGTCAGCTCCCGACGGTGCTCCTCCGTCAGCTGGGGGAACGCCAAACGAATAACCTTGCCATCATTTTGCGGGTTAATGCCGATGTCAGAGGTGTTGATGGCCTTTTCGATCTCCTTGAGTGTAGAGGCGTCCCAGGGCTGGATCACCAACATTCTGGCCTCCGGCACGCTGATAGCGGCCATTTGGTTAACGGGGGTGGGCACGCCGTAGTAATCCACCATCACCTTATCCAGTACGGCGGGATTGGCACGGCCGGCACGCACGGCGGAAAAGTCACGCTCCAAGGAAGTCATACACTTTTCCATTTTCGCTTTCGCATTGGTGTACAGTTCGGTCAATTCCATCTTTCTTTACCTCTCTTCGTTAGATACAAGCGTGCCGATCTCTTCGCCGGAGACGGCACGCACCACATTCTCCGGATCGTCCAGATTGAACACCAAAATGGACATATCGTTATCTTTGCACAGGCTAAAGGCGGTGGAGTCCATCACCTTCAGATCCCGGTTAATGACTTCCTTAAAGGTCACCTGATCGTACTTTACAGCGTCTGCGAATTTATTGGGATCCTTATCGTACACGCCGTCCACATTGGTGCCCTTGAGCAATGCATCTGCATTGATCTCCACCGCCCGCAGAGCCGCTGCCGTGTCTGTGGAGAAGAACGGAGAGCCGGTGCCACAGCCGAAAATCACAATCCGCCCCTTTTCAAAGTGACGAATGGCACGGTTGCGAATATAAGGCTCTGCAATCTGGCGCATTTCAATGGCCGTCTGTACCCGCACATTGGCGCCCAGCTGCTCCAAAGCGTCGCACAGAGCCAGCGCATTCATTGCCGTTGCCAACATACCGATATGGTCCGCACGGGTACGATCCATATGTTCGCTGGAGCGGCCACGCCAAAAGTTGCCGCCGCCGACCACAATGCCGACTTCCACGCCCAGGTCGGCTACTTTCTTTACCGCCGTGCAAATCTTAACCACCGTGTCGTTGTCGATCCCGGTGCCTTTTTCGCCGGCCAGTACTTCGCCGCTGAGCTTTAACAAAATCCGTTTATATGCTGTTGCCATACTTTTTACCTCCGCCGTTTCAGCAAGCGCCGCAGGCCACAAACACGCCTGTGTACACACTTGCTCACTGTCCTCTATATCTTAATATATTTTTAGCATAAAGTAAATAGAATTTCTGAATTTTAGAAAAAACAGGTAAAAAAAACAGACGAAAGATCAAGCATCTTCCGTCTGTCAAAATAAGGCTTCCTATCCTGTGGTCTTCGGTGTCTCCGGTGTCTCCGGCTCCGGCTGGGTCAAACCGATTCCGGCTTGAAATCGCTGAATCAGCACATAGTCCCGCAGGTTCACATAGCCGTCATTATTCACATCGTAATAGTACCCCATCAGTTTGTCCGCCGTGCGGCCCATATTATCAAAGAAATAGCTGGCCACATTGGAAAGCGTGTTGGTACGCGTCGTGGCGCAGCGGCTGCAAGTATAGGTGCAGTTGGTGCCGTCGCAACCGGAAAACTTAAAATCATGGCCATAGGCGGGCACCACATTGGTGCGCGTAGTCTTGCAATAGCGGCAGGTGTCAATAGAGGAACCGGTCATTAGACAGCTGGCCTTGGCAATCACCCGGGTATCATAGTAACCGTCCACCCATTCTACATGGACCTGGGTGGTGTAAGTGTCATTGCACACGCTGCAAACATACGTATCGATCCGGTGGCCGGTGGCGTCTGTTTCACCCTCCGTGCACTGATAATCGTGCCCGGCGGGAATACTCTCTGCAATGCTTTGGTGACACACGGTGCACACACCGGTCTTTTGACCATCCGTGGTACAGGTGGCAGGTACAACCACCGTCCACTCCTCTACTTTATGACCCGGTGCGGGAATGTTGATATATTGCAGTGCAGTGCATTTGCTGTTCTTTGTGGGTTCCTCCACCGTGCAGCGGCGGATCAGTCGCCCGGTGGTGGTACAGCCGGGCTCGGTCAGCACCATGTCCGTATAGCAGCCGTCCTTCCACACATAGTTGCCGTCCTCGTCCCGCACATGGGTGGTACGAATGGTGTCTGTGCTCTCATCGTTGCACTTGGCACAGCGCAGGTATTCAAAAATATGGCCGTTTTTCTCGGATTGATCGTCAGTTTGGATCACTTGCAGATCATGGCCGGTGGCAGCAATATCCTCGGTGCGCAAATATTTCAGGCACTTGGAGCAGTACACGTCCTGCTTGCCCTTGGCAGTACAGGTGGGCTCCTGGGTTACCACTGTATACGTCTCGGCGTGGTCGCATCCGCTGTCCGAAGCAACAAATTTGTATCCTTTTTTCTCGGCGTACGCCTGGGTGGTGGAGCCGCTGGAAGCATGGAAAGTCAGTGAGGACTGGCAGTTGGCAAAAGGATCCAGCGTGCCGTAATTCAAGTTAGGATTCTCCACAAACACATCCAGCAAAAAGCTGTTGTCAGAGAAGGCGGTGGTACCCACGGAAGTGATTTTCTCCGGTAAAGTGATGGTCACAAACTTGCAGCCGGCAAAAGCGGAAATGCCGATCTTGGCACACTCCTTCGGGAAAGTTACGCTGTTGATCCCCGCCTTGCGGAACGCAAAATCGCCAATCTCCGTTAAAGTCTCCGGCAGACGCAAAGTTGTAAATTTGGTGTCGTTCTCAAAGGCGTTCAGACCGATCTTAGTGATTTTGGTATCCTGTAAATTGACGGTGGACAGTGCCGTACACCCGGCAAAGGCATAACGGTTCACCTCCGTAATGGTAGAGGGCAAAATCACCGTTTGAACAGAGGTCATCTCAAAAAAGAGATGGTTACCCAGCACCGTCACGCCCTCGCTGATCACCACCCGCTTAATGGAGTCACGGGAATTGTACCAAGGGCAGCGCTTTATAGAAGAACCAAAGTTAACATTCATATTGGAATAGTTATTAGTGGCGCCGCTGCCGGTAAGGGTCAGCACCCCGGTGCCGGTGTCAATATTGTATTTAATATTATCGCCGCAGCTGCCGCTGGTGGCCGCCGTTGCCGCAAAGGCAAAAGACGCACCGCCACCCAGCACGGTGCACAGCATGACGATACTTAAAATCACAGATAGCCATTTTTTCATGCTCAATCCTCCAAAAAAAGCATAGGACCGCCGTCTGCACACACAAGTGCAAACACCTTTGCTTTCATCATACCACAAAGCTCCCGCCTGTGCAAGGCGGGAGCAGATTTTGGACACCGGTGGCAAAAGCGCACCGGATTTCAGTATTGTAGATCACATGGCACATTTTTTACAGGGCGTATGGTTCTTTTTCGCCTCTTTCAGCGTGGTTTTAATGGGATGCTTTCCGGCGCAGCTTTTTATATAATGATACTTTTTGCCGGTGGGCGAAACATACACCGTATTCCCCTTTGGCGCCGATTTCTTTGCGCTGCCGGTGTTCTTCAATTTGCTCCAGCTGCTGTAATATTTGGTGCTCTTGTGGCCGGTTTTCACCGTCTTATAGGTGCGCACACGCACATAGTATTTTTTGCCGTTTTTAAGTCCGGTAATGGTTTTTTTGGTGGTGCTGTTTTTGCTCACCGTGACCGTCTTTGCGTTTTTAAAGTTCGACGATGTACTGTACTGGATTTGATACCCGGTGGTTTGGGCGGTCTGCTTTTTCCAAGTTACGGTAATTTTCTTTTTCCCGCCAGTCACTTTGCTGATCGATGTGCCCTTTGGCTTGACGGTAAAATACACAGTGCGCGAGCCCTTGTACTTCCCATTCAGTTTCACCTGTACGCCGTAGCGCCCAACAGCCTTGCGCCCTTTCGGATCCTTCACCGTGTAATCAGCACCGGCTTTTAACCGTTTGCCGGTACTGTCTTTCACGGTCACCGACGGTTTTTGCACCTTGCCGTTATAAGTATAAACCGTCTTTGCCAACTTGGGCGCTGACACCTTAGCAATCTTTGCAGCGGAAGTGACCTTTGTGTAACCGCAAGCCGTACAAACTGCACTGGTTTGCGCGCGCCCATCTCCGTTAAAGGATGCCGGCGTGATTTTTGTAACATTCTTTGTCGTCCTATGCTTGCACACGGCAGCGCTGCCTTTTTGGATTGTGGCCTGAATTCCACTGTTTTGCACCTGCATCTGAATGGTGCCCATTTGATCCGTTCGATAGATTTTGGCCTTAACCGCCTGCAATCGCTGCAAAGTTTGGGCCGTGGGGTGTCCGTAACTGTTCCCTGCCCCTACGGAGATTGCCGCGTACTTTGGTGCAGCTTCCGCAAGGAAGGAGGCAGAGGAAGACCCGGCGGAGCCATGGTGCGCCACCTTCAGAATATCCGTTTGCAGATCAGCACCGCTGTTCACCAGCGACTGCTCCACCGCGGACGAAATATCACCGGTCAGCAACAAGGAACGATTGCCGCACTGCACTTTCAGAACCAGAGACGCATCGTTGGCGTTCTCTGCCCCTGTGCCGTCACTGAGTACCTGCACAGTGGTGCCGCCGACCTGAAACCGGGAATTGGCAGTCGGGTTCGCCGCTTTGCTACCGGGTTCGCTTTTTATGGCAGAGAGATAATTCTTGTAGCACTTTGTGTTGGTCTTGTACGGCGAATAATAAGAATAATTCACCTGAAAGCGATTATAAATTTGGGGTAACCCGCCGATATGGTCCTCGTCCGGGTGGCTGGCCACCACATAATCCAAGGTAGAAATGGATTTGCTGCGCAGACAATCCTCAACCGCTTGGGCATGCACAGCTTTACCTCCATCCACCAGCATTCGGTGTCCGTTGCTTTCTACCAGAATACTGTCGCCCTGATCGCAATCAATAAAAGTGACTGTCATGGACGGCTGCGCCCCATTGGCCACCGCTGAACTGCCTACCGTCAGCCCCAAAAGCAGCAAAGCGCTGCATATTATACTGCCAAAGTTTTTCATTTCGTCGTCCTTCTTTTCTTTGTATTGAATTTCATTCTAACATATTTTACTTGTTATTGCAACCGCTATTCCCGGCGCACTGCCAACATCAGCACCAAAACGCCAAACAGACGCAAAGGCTTTTCCGGGCAAAATTGATTATACCGCCGCAAAAAAGCGCTCGGGCCATACCGAGCGCTTTTCATGATCAAATATAAAGAAAACGAACATAAAAAAGAGCACCTCCAAGGAGGTGCTCCAAATGCTTGTACTTAGCCGTTGATCTGCTTTGCGATCTCTTCAGCGAAGTTCTCCTCGCGCTTTTCCAGGCCTTCGCCCTTCATCATACGCACGAAGCCGGTGCACTTGATTTCCGTGCCCAGCGCCTTAGCCACATTATTAATGTAGGTCTGTACATTCTCGTGGTTCTCGGCCTTTACGAACTCCTGGTCTACCAGGCAGTTCTCCTTGTAGAACTTGCCCAGCTTACCGGCAGCGATCTTCTCCAGCACCTGCTCCGGCTTGTTGGCCATCTTGGGATCTTCCTTCAACTGTGCGGAAAGAATGCCCTTCTCGTGCTCGATCACCTCAGCAGGAACGGAAGCCTCATCCAGATAAGAGGGGCTCATAGCGGCGATCTGCATAGCCACATCCTTGCCCATTACCTTGAACTCGTCAGTCGCGGCCTTGCTCTCGTCAGCCACATCAAAGCCAACCATAACGCCTACGGAACCGCCGGCGTGAATGTAGGTGGCCACAACACCGTCCATCACCTCAAAGCGACGGATCTTCATGTTCTCACCGATGGACAGGATCAGGTCGTTCAGAGTCTCGGTCACGGTGCGGTCGGTGCCGTCATAAGCGGTAGCGCACAGCGCCTCCACATCAGCGGGAGCGGTAGCGATAATGGTGCGCGCCACGCCCTTTACAAAGTCCATGAACTTGTCGTTCTTGGCAACAAAGTCGGTCTCAGAGTTGACCTCAACGGTGACAGCCTTCTTGGCAGCCTCGTCATAATAAGTGTACACAACGCCCTCGGCAGCGATACGGGCGGACTTCTTCTCGGCAGCAGCCAAACCCCGCTCACGCAGGAAGTCGATTGCCTTGTCCATGTCGCCGTCTGCTTCGGTCAATGCCTTTTTGCATTCCATCATACCAACGCCGGTCTTTTCACGCAGCGCCTTAACATCCATAGCGGTAAATGCCATTGTGTGTTCCTCCTTGAATTCAGTCTAAAATCTATCGGCAGAATTACTCTGCTTTGTCAGCCTTGTCTGCTTTCTTTGCGGGCTTCTTAGCCGGTTTCTTCTCCGCAGCGGGCGCCTCGGCAGCCTCGTCAGCAGTGTCCTTACCGTCACGGCCCTCGATCACAGCGTTAGCCATTGCACCGGCGATCAGCTTAACCGCACGGATAGCGTCGTCGTTGCCGGGGATCACATAGTCGATCTCGTCAGGATCGCAGTTGGTATCTACGATAGCAACGATGGGCAGACCCAGCTTGATGGCCTCAGATACAGCGATGCGCTCCTTGCGGGGGTCAACGATGAACATAGCCTGCGGAATCTTCTTCATCTCGGTGATACCGCCCAGGTACTTCTCCAGCTTCTCAATCTCCAGCTCCAGACCGGCCACTTCCTTCTTGGGCAGCATATCAAAGGTGCCGTCCTCAGCCATAGCCTTCAGCTGCGCCAAACGAGCCACACGGCCGCGAATGGTCTTAAAGTTGGTGAGCATACCGCCCAGCCAGCGTGCGTTAACATAAGGCATACCGCAGCGCTCAGCCTCTTCCTTAATGGACTCCTGGGCCTGCTTCTTGGTGCCTACGAAGATGATCTCGCCGCCATCGGCAGCCACATCGTGAACGAACTTGTAAGCCTCGTCCAGCTTCTTCACGGTCTTCTGCAAGTCGATAATGTAGATACCGTTACGCTCGGTGAAGATATACTCCGCCATTTTGGGGTTCCATCTTCTGGTCTGGTGACCGAAGTGCACGCCTGCTTCCAGCAGCTGCTTCATAGAAACTACATTTGCCATAATTAAGTTCCTCCTTTAGGTTGATCCTCCACCGTGCGGCATGGCAACGCCCCGTACATAGCACCAGGGGCAGACCGCAGCGGTGTGCGTATTCCGTGCATTGCATATATTTATAAATTTATATATACCACACGAATGCCGTAATATAATAGCACGCCCGGTGCAAAAAAGCAAGAAGAATTTTCAAATTTCCTGCCATTTGCCGGACAAAATCAAAAATGCCGCACCTGCCCCGGGGCAAATGCGGTATTTCTGTTCATTTTTTATGCTTTTTGCCACTTTGCTGGTGGATATACAGCCGCTCCACCTGGTCGCGGGCAAAGTCCTCGGCGCTGTCGTCCAACGGGGTCAGGGCAAAGCTCGGATCCCGACGGCGCATGGCCGTCTCAATGAGCTTGTCTGCCAAAGCCGGATTCTTGGGCAGCACCGGACCGTGAGAATAGGTGCAAAATGTGTTTTTATAGTGCACGCCCTCGGTGCCGTCCCGGCCGTTGTTGCCGTAGCCGGACACCATCTTGCCCAGGGGCGCCACGCCCTTGCCCAAATAGGTGCGCCCGGAGTGGTTCTCAAACCCGATCACTGGACCGAATTCCGTATCAAAGGCGTAATTGCCAATGAGCCGCTCTTTTTCGCCCACGGTGTAAAAATCCACCGCGCCGATATAATCCAGCCGCTCGCCGGTATACGTCTGGTAATACTTGCCCAGCATTTGGTAGCCGCCGCAGATCGCCAGCACCACGGTGCCGTCTGCCACTGCACGGCGGATCTCCTCGTCCTTGCCCCGGTGCAGGTCCTCCAGCAGTACCTCCTGCTCAAAGTCCTGGCCGCCGCCGATAAACAACAGGTCGTACTTGGTATGGTCAAAGGGGTCGCCTACGGAGATCTCGTCTACCGTCACCTGGATTCCCCGCTGCCGACAGCGATATTGCAGGCACATAATATTGCCTCGATCGCCGTACAGATTCAGCAGATCCGGGTACAAATGCGCAATTCTCATTTCCAAAACGCCTCCTTGCCGAAATGCTCCGCAAACTTAGGCCGCATGGCCATCATTGCCGTATAAGTGGGCACCACAAACACATCGCCCTTGCACCGGAGCACCGTTTGCAGCACATCGTCTGTAATTTCCGCATCCATACCGCTGTATTTCAGCCGCAGGGCCATATCGCCGCTGCGCTTGCCGGCAGCATAGATCTTGCCGTCCGCCTGAATATCCGCGTCCCAGATCCAGCTGATGTCCCGGCCGTCCGCTGCATTGTCGTTCAGGCAAAAAATCACCGTCTTGTCGCCCTTAAACTGGCTGATATAGTTGCAGGTTTGGGTCAGCCCCGCCGGGTTCTTCACCAGGATCATCCGCACATTGCCAAACTTCTCCATCCGGCCAAAGGCGCCGCTAAAGCGTTCCAGCGCGTGGAGCGCCGTCTCCCGGTCAATACCCAGACTCACCAACGCGGCCAAGGCGCCGATGCCGTTATAGATATTGTACACACCGCCCAAGTTGATCTTCACCGGTGTGGTGCCGTTTAACATAACGGTGCTGCTGTCCGGCGTGGTCTCCACAATATCCGTCACATTATAGTCCGGGGTCTCCCGGCAATAGCCGCAGCCGGGGCAGCGGTATTTGCCCAGGTGTGCATAGGTAAAATAGTCATATTCCAGCTGGTGCTTGCAGTGGATGCAACGGGTGCCGTCCCGCACGGCGGAGGTTTGGTCCAGGGGCACACTGACCCCGTAGGTCACCGTGTTCTCCCGCTTCAAGGTGTTGGTCAGGGAGCAGTCGCCGTTGATCACCAAAGTGGCCTCCGGCAAATTGTTCACCGACTCCTGAATGGCGGACAGCGTGTGAGACACCTCGCCGTACCGATCCAGCTGATCGCGGAACACATTGGTCACCAGCACCACCTTGGCTTTCAGGTACTTACTGACGGTACGAAAGGCGTTTTCGTCGCACTCAATGACCGCATACTCCTTGGTGCACTTGCCGCTGTTGGTAGAATTCAAAATAAAAGAAGTGGTGATACCGGTAATCAAATTGGCGCCGGAGCGGTTGATAAAGTAGGACTTGCCTGCTTCTTTCAGTCCCTCCTCCACAATACGGGCAGAGGTGGTCTTGCCGTTGGTGCCGGTAATCACGATCACCTTGACCCCCTGAGAGAGCTTGGCCAAAATATCCCGCTTAAAGAACAGCGCAATACGCCCGGGTAGGGTGGTAGCCCCATAACCCAGCAGGTTCATCACCTTGGTAATCAACTTGGTAAGAAAAATAATCATAGCAAAAAGGAATTGCACTTCTGCAAAAATGTGTTACAATAAGCCTGTAACCGGGCGGCTGACCCACCGCCCACAGAGAATGCGAGGTAATAAAATATGGATTATTTAGAGCCGATGACAGCGGCTGTACGTGCCGCCGCCAACATCTATCGCAGTGCAAAAAACGATCTGCACATTGAAGTGAAGGGCGAGGACAAAAACAACCTGGTCACCGCCTATGATAAACAAATTCAAGATTTTCTGTACAAAGAGCTGTCTGCCGCGTTCCCCGGCTGCGCTTTTCTTGGAGAAGAGGGCGGCGGTAAGATAGAAGTACCCATGGGCCTTTGCTTTATCATCGACCCTATCGACGGCACCACCAATTTTATCCGGAATTTTGAGCACAGCGCCATCAGCGTTGGTCTGGCAGTAGACAGAAAGATGGTGGCCGGCGTGGTCTACGATGTAGACAAAGACAACCTGTACGCCGCGCAGCGAGGCTGCGGCGCTACTTTAAACGGCCGTGCCATTCATGCGAACCGCAGTGACCTGGACCACTCCCTGCTGCTCTTCGGCAGTTGCCCATACGAACGGGAACTGGCGCACCGCACCTTCCAAATGGTAGAGAAAGCCTACACCCGGGTGCTGGAAATCCGGCGTACCGGCTCTGCCGCACTGGATATTTGCTATGTGGCGTCCGGCAAGGCCGATCTGTATTTTGAATTGATCCTGCGGCCCTGGGACTACGCGGCCGCCGTCGTTATTGTAGAAGAGGCCGGCGGCGTGATCTGCACCACAGAGAACCAACCCATGCCCATTGACCAAATCGTCGGTGTGCGCTGCGGCAACGGCGAGAACCTGGCGGAATTTGATGCCTTGGTGCAGAACCTGTGAGATACTACACCTCCGTCAATCGCTACTTGCAGCAGCGCTTCGGCTGCAAGGTGTATAAAGTAGCGCTGTCCGGCGGCTTTACCTGTCCCAATCGGGACGGCACACTAGACAGCCGAGGCTGCATTTTCTGTTCCCGAGGGGGCAGCGGCGACTTTGCCGGTGATCCTGCACAGTCGATCACCCAGCAGCTGTGCCGCGGCAAAGCTGCCTTGGCAGGAAAAATCAAGAACGGCAAGTATATTGCCTACTTTCAGTCCTATACCGGCACCTATGCGCCGGTAGAACGGCTGCGCGCACTCTATACGGAGGCGCTGGCCGACCCGCAGGTGGTAGCGCTATCGGTGGCCACACGGCCGGACTGCCTGCCGCCTCAGGTGCTGGATCTGTTAGCAGAACTGAACCGGCAAAAACCGGTGTTCGTAGAACTGGGATTGCAAACCATCCACCGGAACAGCGCCGCCTACATACGCCGTGGCTATCCCCTGTTGGTCTTTGATCAAGCGATGGCAAATCTAACAGCCATCGGGGTCAACAAAGTGGTACATATTATTTTAGGTCTGCCCGGAGAAAGCCGGGACCAAATGGCAGAAAGCGTGCGCTACGCCGTGGACCATGGAGCCGACGGGTTGAAGCTGCAGCTGCTCCATGTACTCCGGGGCACAGATCTGGCAGCGGACTATGCCGCAGGAAAATGCCCGGTGCTCACTCTGCCGGAATACTTAGACACGCTGGACGCCTGCTTACAGCAGGTGCCAAAGGAAGTGGTCATTCACCGGCTCACCGGCGACGGTCCCAAACGGGACCTGATCGCACCCCTGTGGTCGGCAGACAAAAAGGCGGTGCTAAACGCCATCCATGCCCGCTTTGCGCCCTATCCTTTGCGGGACGGAACATCGTCTATTATCATACACGATTCCGCCGCTGAAATAAAGGGGTAAACCCAACTTTTTTCAAATTTACGGAAGAAACCAAACGCCTGTCAACAGACAGGCGTTTGGTTTATTTTGTGGGCGGGTCAAATTCAATGAGTATGTTGCTACTGAGAAAATGCAGAGAGGCATAAGAACCGTCCTCATTCTGGTAGAGCACAAATTTGCCTGCCGGTACGGTTCCCTGATATTTGTAGCCGTCCTGCGTCTTTTGGGCCTGTAATTCGCCGTTTTGCCGGAGTACGGAGAACACGTCGTAAAGGGCAATCGCCGGGTTGGTGTTCTCCAAATCCTGTGCCCTGGCTTCGTACTCCATACCGTCAAATCGGTAGCGTACCATCGTGCCTACACAGGTCATCACCATGCCCCTGGCTGCCGTGTCGCCCACGGTAACGGTAACCGTCCCATCGGTTCGACAAATTTTGCAGTGATAAGAAAAATCCCCCGCTGTGACCACTGCCGACTGTTCAAAGTCCGCCGTCACATCGGGGGTATATTGTTTGGTTGCGCAGCCGCCCAGGGCCAGCAAAAGAAGCACACTAAAAAGCGAGAGCCACCGTTTCAAAAAGCATCCGTCCGTTATTCAAATTCAGACATCAGCGCACCCAGCAGTTCCGTCATATCCGCCACGGTCATACCCCGGGCAGACAGTTCTCTGGCGGTAATATCACCGCACAGCCCGTGGATATACACACCGGCCTTGGCTGCTGCCAGCGGCTCCAGTCCCTGTGCTAAGAACGAGCCGATCATGCCAGACAGTAGATCGCCGCAACCGGCCATGGCCATGCCCGGATTACCGGTACGGTTCATGCACACCTGCTCCCCGTCCGTGATTACCGTGTCTGCGCCCTTGAGCACCAGAATCACGCCGTAGCGGCGGGCAAAGTCCACAGCCGTACCTACCCGGTCTGCCTGCACGCGCTCTACGGTCTTGCCGCACAGGCGCGCCATTTCGCCCGGATGCGGAGTCAAAACCACCGGGGTGTGGATGTCCTGTAATATAGTTATGCTTTCGCTCAGGCAATTTATACCATCTGCGTCTAACAAAACCGGCTTTTTACATTCTTTCAGTACCTGGCTCACCAAGACGGAAGTATCGTCATTGACCCCCAGGCCGCAGCCCATCACCACTGCGTCCGCCCAGGACAGGCCCTCTAAGATCCCGGTAAGTGCGCCCATAGAAATGGTCTTTTGCTCATTCTCCGTTACCGGCTCAAAAATCGGCTGGGTCAGGTGGGCAGCCAACAGCGGATACGCCGACTTGGGACAAACACACTTTAGCAGTCCCACGCCGGTGCGCAGCGCACCACCGGCACAAATCACCGCTGCACCGGGCATACGGTAGGAGCCGCAAATTTGCAGCAAATGGCCGTGGCTGCCCTTGTTGGCGTTTTTATCCAATTTGGGCAGTGCCGCCTGCACTTCTTTTTTGGTAACGGTATGGGCATAAGGCTCCCGATAACAACTCTCCGGAATGCCGATATTCACCACCACTGTCTTGCCGCATAGCCCGTTGGACGGCGGCAGCACATGAGCGTATTTCAGTGTAGAAATAGCAATGGTCAGATCAGCCCGCACTGCCTGCTCTGCCGCACCGGTGGTGGCGTCCGTACCGCTGGGGGTGTCCACAGCGATCACCGTAGCTCCGCTGTCGTTGATGGCAGCGAACACCGTATCAAAGGGCGCTCGCGGCGCACCGTGAAATCCAATGCCAAACACGCAATCCACCACAAAGGGGGCGTGCACCGCTTCATTGGAAAAAGAGCGCACCTCCACGCCGTCCTCCACCGCTGCGTTATAGTATGCCAGCGGTTCCGGCAAAGTAGGCGCTTGATCGGCCAGCACAATATAGGCGGGCACATCGGCAGCACGCAGCCGCCGGGCAATCACAAAGCCGTCCCCGGCATTTTTACCGTTGCCGCAAACCACTGCCACCGGCTGCCCTTTCATTTGGTCGCCGTACAAAGCCAACATTTTATCGGCACACGCCAGGCCTGCCCGTTCCATCAGCTGCGCCTCGGTAAACAGGCCGTCAAAAGCCCGATTTTCCACCGCGCGGATCTCATCTCTTGTTAAAATGCGCATACCATCACTCCAATAATAAAACCGTGGCTACTGCATAGTCCCCATCGTGGCTGATGCTCAATTTTGCTTCCGGCTTGCCGTCAAAATACGGCTTGCCCCGATCATCGTGCAGCACGGTAAGGGCATTTAGCGGCAACTGCAAACCGGTGCCCAACGCCTTGTAGTAGGCTTCCTTGGCGGCAAAAATACCGGCAAAGCTCTCGGTCGTTTTACAGTATACCCGCTCCGGCTGGGAAAACACCCTCTCCGCAAAGCCGGGAATTTGCAGGCTCTTTTCCATTCTGGACACCAGCACCAGATCCGTACCTATCTCAATCATGGCGCTCCCCCGTTGGTTCAAAGCTAAAACTGAACACCCGGTTGCCCGGCGTGTTGCGGGTATGGCCATGGCGCGGCACAGGCCCGCAAGCATTGGACCCGGCACCCAGTTGATATTGATCCAAGTGTATACAGGTGGTGCCCCCTGCTGTCAATTCCTCCCGGTGCCGCGCCTTGGCACACCGCTGGGAAGTATACGGATCCGCTGCAAAGGTCATAGGTGCGTCAATAGCATCAAATCGCAGTCCAAAGCCCTGCCGATCTGTCACCTGCGCCCAGCGGGTATCCGTTCTGGCGCTGCTCTCCTGGGGTTTGATATAGTCCTCATGCATCGTCGCCACCGCTGTCTCGAAAATACCGGTATGGCAATGCAAATTATAATCCGACAAATTGGGATACGGTCCCATGCCGTAATATCGCACCTGATCAAAGGCAGACGGCATTTCCAGCACCACGCCGTAGCGCGGCAGGTGCTGCAGCCGCCGATTGGGCCGCAGGCACAGCACATCCAGGCGCACCTTGCCGGTGCGATACACGGTATAAGTAAGCCGAAAACTGCCCAACCAGGGCACACGCGGTCCGGCCAGCACATAGTCTGCCGTGATTTCCACCCCATTGTCCGTGACCATATACATTTTGGCAACGGTACCGGGCTTCTTGATGTAAAAGCAGGCACGGTCCAGACCCAGCCGCTCCCAGTTGCGGCGCAGGTTCATATCATTATCCAGCGGCGCCCGATACAAAGCCACTGCCGGTCCGATCTCGCCCTCCGGATCCGGGTGGAGCAGCGGCACGCCGTCCACCACATAATCCTCGATTTGGCCGGTGGTGCCGTTAAAGACCAGGTGGCCCCGGTCAAAGTACACCCACAGCTTGTTTTCGCTGACCTGCGCCCGGGGCGCAGGCACACCGGGCACAGTGCAAAGGGGCGTAGGGGCGGTCAAAGTAAACTGTTCAAAGCCCAGTTCCTCGTCTCCGCGCAAATAGCGCACCAACAGCACATTGTGACAACTGCTGCGCTGCGTCAGCTCAAAACCGAAAGTCAGCTCTCGCATTTCCAGCGGGTTCAAGGTCAGATCCGCCTGTCCGCTGACCACCGAGATACCGTCACTGAGCAGTTCCCACCGAACTTGGATTTGCAGCGTGGCAAAACGCAGCATACTCTGGAACAAATAGCGGTTTTCGTCCACCGCCGTTGCCCGCACCGGGCGGTATGCATTTTTCATTTGATAAGCCCCCGCATGGGGGGTTCGATCCGGGAAGAACAAACCGTCGGTGCAAAAATTACTGTCGTGTTTGTTTTCACCGTGATCGCCGCCGTAGGTGTAATGCACCGGGCCGTCCGCATGGTAAGCCGCATGGTCGCAGAACTCCCAAATACAGCCGCCCAGCATATTGTCGCCTCGGTAAAAATCCTGCACATACGGTTCCAGATCCCCGGCGCCCATACCCATGGCATGGGCATACTCGCACAGGAAGTACGGCGCTTTATAATACTTTGGCAGCGCCCCCTTGCCCTCAGCAATCATATGCACCCGATTATGCCAGGGGTACATCTCGCTGATTACATCATAGCACCAGCGGCGGGTGCGCACCACAGCTTCATAATGCACAGGAACAGTTGTGCGCTTTTTTAATTCTTGATAGCAATAATCCTGGTTTTTATATCCATGAGATTCGTTGCCTAACGACCACATCGTAATACAGGGATGATTCCGATCCCGGCAGAACATGCGCTCCACCCGATCCCAAAAATGCCCCCGCCACTTGGGATTATGGCTCAGCGCGCCGGGACGATGCATCTCCACTTGACAACCGTGGGTCTCAATATCCGCCTCGTCTACCACATACAAGCCATAGCGATCACACAGATCTAAGAAGGCAGGATCCGGCGGGTAGTGGGAAGTGCGCACGCAGTTCACATTAAACTGCTTCATCAACTGCACATCCCGCTCCATATCCGAAAGGGTCATCGCGTAGCCCCGCACCGGGTGGGAGTCGTGATGATTGACCCCCAGCAGCTTAATGGGCTGATCGTTGAGATAAAACACATTTCCCCGAATCTCAATATGCCGAAAACCTACCGGGCGGCACACAGCCTCCCTGGTGCCTTCCGTACCGGTCAGCTCCAGCAAAAGATCATAGAGCACCGGCGTCTCTGCGCTCCAGGGCTCCACTTCCAGCGCACCAAAGTTCAAATGCGCTGTACCGGCAGCATTCTCCACCCGTTGGGCAGCCACTTCCCTGCCCTCTTGCAGTAAAGTGGCCTTTACCTGACCGCTGCCGCTGCCCAGGGACAAATCCAGAGACAAGGTGTATTTGCCGTCAGCATAATCGGTATGTATGACATAATCTTCCAAGCAGAACGCCCCGTGGCTGCGCAACAGTACATCCCGGAAGATACCGTTCTCCCGGAACATATCCTGGCATTCCATATAGGTGCCGTTGCACCATTTATGATTAACCACCGCCACCCGGTTCACCCCGGCGTGCAGGTAAGGGGTCAGGTCAAAAGCCGCCGTGTTGTGACTGCCTTCGCTGTAACCTACATACCGATCGTTACAAAACAGATCCAAAGACCCGGCAACGCCCAAAAAGGTGATGGTATGGTGCAGTGCGGTATTTTCAATTTCAAATTCCTTTACATACACGCCCACCGGGCAATCAGCCGGAATTTGGGGCGGTTTGGGTGCAAAGGGATAGCGCGCGTTTACATAGTACGGCTCCTCATAGCCGGTGTGCTGCCAAGTGGAGGGCACAGACACAGTGTCCATCTCCGCCGCTATTGCGTCCAAATCTGCCGGCAGATCGCTTTCTTTCGCATAGTAGCGAAAGCGCCAGTCCCCGGACAAACAGGTCACCCGGTCCGAAGCATAGCGCGCAGTCACCGGGTCGCTCTCCAGCGCATCCTGTGCCGTAGAAAAGGGCACGAAGTACGCCGCCGGAGGCAGCAAATTGTCTTTGTAAACCGAAAAGTCATTGTAGTTTGGGGTGCGTAGAGAATCGCTCATAAGTTCACCTGAAAAAAGGGCGAACAAACATAAGAATGATTGCTCGCCCGAATTGTTATGTTTGTGCGCCGTTTACGCCATAAAGGAGCGGATCACCGCTTCGCAATCCTTGGCGTCCATAATCTTGGGCACGGGATACAGCGGGTTACCTTCCTTCAGCGCACGCTGAACCAGAAGCGGAATATCCTCCTCTTTGATCATGTCAAAGGTACTGGGAATATTCATATTCTCGTTCATCTGGCGAATGGCAGCGATAAAGGCCTTGCCCTTATCCGCCGTAGACATACCGGGTGCAGACACACCGGCAATATCCGCCAACTTGGCCAGTTGGGGATAAATGCAGTCGCCATAGTAATCCAGCACATAAGGCAGGATCACTGCGTTGGCCAAGCCATGGGGTGTACCGTACAGGCCGCCCAGGTTATGGGCAATGGCGTGCACATAGCCCACATAAGCGTGGGTAAAGGCACGGCCGGCCAAATAGGAGCCCTTAAGCATATTGCCCCTGGCTTCCAAATCCTTTCCGTCTGTGTAAGCCTTCTCCAAATTGGCGAAGATCAGCTTCACAGCCTCCTCAGCTTCTGCAATGGTCTCCTTGGTGTTGCTCTTGCCGATGTAAGCCTCAACTGCATGGGTGAGTGCGTCCATACCGGTGGTCGAAGTGATGTGCGGCGGCAAACCTACGGTCAATTCCGGGTCAAGCACCGCATACTTGGGACGAAGACAGGTATCGTTGACGGCATTCTTCTCATGGGTTTCAGGATCCGTGACAACAGCAGCAACCGTGGTCTCAGAACCGGTACCGGCAGTGGTAGGTACGGCAAACAGCGGCGGTAATTTCTTGTGCACTTTCAGCTGGCCGCGCATAGCGCGCACAGACTGATTGGGCTTTACCGCACGAGCAGCGGCAACCTTAGCGCAGTCCATCGCAGAACCGCCGCCAAAAGCAATGACGCCCTCGCAGCCGTTTTTGACATACATGTCCTTACACTCCTCAATGCAGGGGATCGTAGGATTCGGGCGCACGCCGTCAAATACCACATAGGCAATGCCGACCTCGTCCAATTTCGCAAACAGCGGATCCAACAGATGCAGTGCGATCAAACCCTTGTCGGTTACCACCAGCACCTTTTTTACGCCTTTGCTCTTAATCAGCTCAGGCAGGCGCAGTATGGAACCGGCACCCTCCAACAGCTGGGGTGCGGACCAGTCCATAAAACACATGGCTACCTTAAAAACGCGCTGATAAATTCTGTACCAGCACTTTTTAAGTGTCCAAAGCATAAACTTTACCTCCTTTACAAAAAATTTCAATTCCATTGTACCGAATTCGCCGCCGTATTGCAAGCCATTTTGCAAAAATTCCCTTTCATTTTCAATTTTAATATGCTAAGATATGCATAATGAAGCACAAGGAAAGGGGCAACACCCACATGGCAAAGGAACAACTTATCTTCTGCGGCAGCAGCGAGACCTTTCTCGACAAAGCGCTCACCGCAGACAGCAATGCGGACAACGGCGGCAACGCCTTTCGTATTCCAAGTTTAGTTAACGCCGACGGCACCCTGATCGCCGCTATCGACCGCGCCTCCTGCGGGGCGGACTGGGGTTATATTGAGTTGGCGGTACGCCGCAGTGAAGACGGCGGCAAAACCTGGTCGCCCATTGAGACCATTGCCGCTCCCCCGGCAAGGGAGACCAAGATCAGCGCCGACTGCTATGCCTCCGCTTTTTACATTGATCCCTGTATGGCGGTGGCACCAAACGGCGATGTGATCCTACTGGCGGATTTTTGGCCGGAGTGCAAGGGGCTGCACAATCAGCGTCTGCTGGATAAGCACAAGGTGCCCTATGCCCAACTCAACGGTAGAATGCGGCCGCTGATCTATGACCGGGACGGCAATTTCTACTACATAGAAGAAAGCGGCGCGGTGCTGGACAGTCAAAAGCAACCCACCCCCTATCGCCTGGGCAGCGGCTTTGGCGATCTTTATAAAGGCGACGAATATGTGGGCAACATTTACTTGAACGGCGCAGTTGGCAAGAACGAAGCCGGGGCGGTCACCACCTTTGGCGCGCCGCTAAAGGCACCCAAGCGTTGCTATGTATTTATGCTGCGCAGCAGCGACCGGGGCAAAACCTGGAGCAACCCGGTGGATATTACCAATATGGTGCTTCACGAAACGGACGGCACCTTTCTGGGCGTAGCACCCGGTGCGGGCATTACCACCACAGACGGACGAATCATTATGCCCTTGTATGTGGACCGCAAAAGCACCGTCTCCATTTACAGTGTGGACAATGGTGACACCTGGCACCGCATGACCTCCCAGCCCTATGCGGAGAATACGGACGAGTGGCAAATGGTGGAAGCGCCGGACGGCAGTATTGTGGGCTTCGGACGGCAAAAGCGCTTTGGAAAGACCCCTATGTCCATTTCTGCCAACAAGGGAAAAAGCTGGAGCAAATGCGGCAAAACCGGGCTGTACGCCCCCAAGTGCCAAAAAAGTGTGATCGCTGTCGGAGACACCGTCTTTTGCAGCCATCCCTCCGGGCACACCCGTGAAAACGGTATGCTCTCCGTAGGCAAACTGCGGCGCAAAAAAGGCGGCTACACCCATGTGGACTGGGTGCGCCATGTGCCCATCAACCAGGGCTTTTTTGCCTACTCCTGCCTGGCGCAAATTGATGCGCACACCCTGGGCGTACTCTACGAGGACCGACCCTCCAGCCATATTCAGTTTCAAACCTTTGAACTGGCGGAACTGATGGGTTAACTGCATAAGCATAAAACAAGCTGTACGACGCTTTGCCGTACAGCTCTATTTTTTATTCTTCAATTTTAATCACAAAACGGTCTGTTTTACGCAGACTTAAAGGTTAGTTTCAATTTATCGGCGATCATGGCGATAAACTCGCTGTTGGTGGGCTTGCCCCGCTGGGATTGAATGGTATAGCCGAAATAAGACGACAGTACATCCACATCGCCCCGATCCCAGGCCACCTCAATGGCGTGGCGGATTGCCCGCTCCACCCGAGAGGCAGTCGTGCCGTGCATCTTGGCTACCGTTGGATACAGCAGCTTTGTCACGCTGCTCATCATCTCCGAGTCCTCCACGGACAGCTTGATGGCCGAGCGCAGATACTGATAGCCCTTAATGTGGGCAGGTACGCCGATCTGGCGCATAATGTCCGAAATAATCAAATCCAAATCCGCACCCTGCACATCGGCGGAACGCGGGTTCTTGCTCTTCGCCTTCCACTGGGACAGACGACTGATTCGATGCGCCACCGACTGGGGCCGTACCGGCTTGATGAGCATGTAGTCCGCACCTGCTCGAATCATCTGCTCCTCAAACTCCGGCGTGTCCATAGAGGACAACAGCAGCACCAGCGGCTTCTCTGCCATGGGCTCCATGTGTTCCAGCACTTCCATGGCGTCTGCGCCGCTCATAAACACATCCATCACCACCACATCAAAGTGCTGCGTGTCCAGCAGTGAGATCACCCGGTTGCCGTCCTTTTGGGTCAGCACGCAGTCAAACCCGCCGGATTTCAATTCTTTTTGGCAGGCCTTTCCAAAAGCCGCCGAATCGTCTGCAATCAATACTCTTATCATTTCTTTCATAGTGAAACCTCCTTCTTGTTTCTGTCATATCTTACCATTTTCGGAGGCGTTTTGCAATACTTTTTCACTATTTTTTGTGATATTTTTTCACCTTGTGTCTTTCGCGACAGCATCCGACGCAGCTAACATACTTTCTGCAAAAATTGCATACCCACGCCGGGGGCTATCCACGATCACATGGGTCAGAGCACCTACCAGCCGCCCGTTTTGCAGAATTGGAGAACCGCTCATGCCCTGCACAATGCCGCCTGTCTTGGCCAGCAGCACCGGGTCCGTTATCCGCACAATCATATTCTTTTCGCCACTGCCGCCTCGGTAGCTGATATGAATGATCTTTGCCTTATACAATCGGGGTGTGTTGTCGCCGTCCACGGTAGTAAGCACCTGGCAGTCTCCGTTCTCTACCTGCTGCGCAGTCGCTACCGGATAGGTTCGCATGCCTTTCAAAGAGCAGCTATATCGACCGAACACACCGGCGTTGTCATTTTCTGTCAGCGCGCCCAATGGCTGCTGCAAAAAATCACAACAAATGGAACCGGTGCTGCCCGCCTTGCTTTTATAAATCTTGGTAACCTTGGCTGCAACCGCCTCGCCCCGTAAAATAGGCATAATCTCACCGGTGTCCACATCGGTAATGGGATGACCCAGCGCCGCCATTACACCGGTCTGCGGGTCATAGTAAGTCACCGTACCGATTCCGGCAGTGGAGTCACGCACCCATACCCCTGCCTTCCAGCAACCGTCCGCTTTGGAATACACCGGAGTCAACGAAAAAGTCTTATATTTTCCGTCCCGCTTCACCTGCACGGATACAGCACCGCCGGAGCGAGAAAACAGAGCAGCCACATCTTCCGAAGCGCTAACCTTTTTGCCGTCTATCGCTACAATCAAGTCACCGCTTTGTATACCTGCCTTGGCGGCAGGGTTCATTGCCTTTCCGTCCACCTGCACATCCCGGGTACCCACCACCAACACCCCGTCTGTATAGATCTTAATTCCGAAGGCACTGCCGCTGACCGCCACCTGCCGCGGCGCCGTTTTTTGCAGCGCCACAGGCTTTACCGGCACCGCGTTCAACAGGCGCACCTCTTTTTGTGTCCCGGAGACGGCCGTCTCCTGCCGGGCGTCCACCGCTCCGGCACGCCCGCCGCTGACGGTAAACAATCCGCCAAAGTAAGCTACATCTCCGCCGCCGGTACGTACCGTGTCCGGCAAAGCCCAACAGCCAAAACCAACCAAGCCGTAGATCACCGCAAGCACCACGGCCAATACGGCCGTAGCTGCACGCACACACTTTTTCATTTTATCACCCGTTTTAGTATGCGATAAAAGAGCCAAAACTGCCGTGCAAAATAATGGCAGCAAATAAAAAACACCGTCGGGCAAGCACGCACCGACGGTGTTTTTACAATTTTGTAAGATAAAGTTAAATAGACACTTCCAAAGCGGTCTGATACAGCTCAGGGTCAATATGTTTTTCCATATTCAAAGCCTCAAAAATATCGTAATCTACGATTTTGTCCTGATGAATGGCCACCACGCGATTGCCAATGCCCTTCATCAACAGGTTCTTTACTGCATAGTTGCCCATTTGGGTTGCCAACACACGGTCGCGAGCAGTAGGCGAACCGCCGCGCTGCACATGACCCAGCACACAGGCGCGAGACTCCACGCCAGTCTTAGCCTGGATCTCCTTGGCCAACTCGTTCACATTGATTCCAACGCCCTCTGCCACAATGATCAAAAAGTGCTTTTTGTCCGTGCGCAGGGTGCGCTTCATCCGCTCAATTACATCCTTTTGAATATCAAACTCGATCTCCGGAATCAGAATTGCGGTAGCGCCTACGGCAATGCCGGCGTTCAGCGCCAGATAACCGGCACGACGACCCATCACCTCAACCACCATGCAACGGTCGTGGCTCTCGGCCGTATCACGAATGCGATCCACCATCTCCATAATGGTGTTCATACAGGTATCATACCCAATGGTATAGTCACAGCAAGCAATATCGTTATCGATCGTGCCGGGCAGACCCACACAGGGAATACCTCTCTGGGACAGATCACGGGCCCCACGGAAAGAACCGTCGCCGCCGATGACCACGACACCCTCAATGCCGTTCTCACGGCAAACGCGAATGGCCTTGCGCATACCCTCTTCCGTAGCGAACTCCACGCTGCGGGCAGAATAGAGCTTGGTGCCGCCCCGATGAATAATATCCGAAACAGAACGCAGATCCATCTCCACAAAATCGCCGTTGATCAAACCGTTATAGCCACGAACCACGCCTAACACGCGAATCCCGTTTTCACAGGCGGTACGCACCACAGCACGCACAGCGGCATTCATGCCGGGAGAGTCGCCACCACTGGTCAAAACTGCTATTGTCTTCATGCCTTTCAGCCTCCACATCAAATTACATTCAAACCACATTGTACTAATTTGGCAGAAAAAAGTCAAGACACCCTTTCCAATTCTAGGCAAAAGCGGTAAAACTTCGTCATAATAGCAAAATTTTTGTCTGCTATTACTGTGCAATATAGACAACATTATCATGCCCTAAAATGCGTTTCAATTCTGCCAGCATGGTAGGATTGACCGACACAAAGTCCTGCTGCGGGGCGCGCACATAGCGTCCGGTGTCCTTATAGTAGTACCACAGCGGCTCCGGTCCGTCAAAAATGGAAGTCACCACCTGCGCTTTGTGCAGCCTGGGGTCTGTTTGGCTGTCTAACCGCAAAAACAGTCCCCGGTGCTTGTGGCGCTTCTCCTCTGCCGGGAGTGCCGCCGTGTGTTCCGTTAACGGCAGTGTTTGCGCCGTGGGCGGCCCGTCAATGGTGTTCGCCAAAATCTTGGCGTCCTTTTCCTCCTCCAGAGACAAAGCGCCGGTTACGGTGATCACCTTGCCCTCGGCAATGAAACGGGCATACCGGGTGAGCACCTTGGGGAACACCAGCACCTCCATACTGCCCAGCGAGTCGCTCAGCTGTACGAAAGCCATACTCTCCCCGGCGCGGGTCTTTTTCATAGTAATACCGGTTACACTGCCGCATAGGGTCACCGTTTGGCCGTCCTTGTAGGGGCCGTCCGGCGCCAGCAGCTGTGCTGTGCGGGGATAGCCCAAATGGTCCAGAACCCGATCGTATTTATCCATGGGGTGGCCGGACAGGAACAGACCGGTCATTTCCTTTTCCATCTTCAGGCACTCATTCTTTGGAAACTCCTCCACCTGGGGCAAATCAAATTCAAAACCAAAATCCTGCCCGCCGGACAACTCAAAGAAACCCACCTGCCCGTAACGCAAACTGTTTTTATATTCGTCCAAATTGCTGACGATGGCCGGCAGCGCCTGAAGCATTTGGCGACGGTTCGCCCCCAAGTGATCCAGCGCACCGCAGCGGATCAAACTTTCTACCGCACGGCGGTTAAAATGTTTGTCGCATAGCCTGCGGCAAAAATCAAAAATGCTCTCGAAGGCGCCGTTTTCTCGCTCGGCGATAATATCGTTGATAAACTCTCTGCCCAAATTTTTAATGCCCAAAAGGCCATAGTGAATCACTTTACCCTCTGCGGTAAAGCCCTTCATAGAGGTGTTCACATCCGGCGGTGCCAGCTGCAAGCCCATACGCTTGCACTCGGCAATATAGGACGCCACCTTGTTGCTGCGATCCAGCACAGAGGTAAGCAGCGCTGCCATAAACTGCGCCGGGGCGTGCACCTTCAAATACGCAGTGCGATAAGCCACCAAGGCATAGCAGGCAGCATGGGATTTATTAAAGGCATAGCTGGCAAATCCCGCCATATCGTCAAAGATGGCGTTAGCTGCCGCCTCCTCCACACCGTTTGCCACAGCGCCGGTGACGAAGTGGGTGCGCTCCCGCTCCATCACATCGTGCTTTTTCTTGCTCATGGCACGGCGCACCACATCCGCCTGGCCGTAGCTATACCCTGCCAGTGCCCGAAAGATCTGCATGACCTGCTCTTGGTAGACGATAAAGCCGTAGGTATTCTCCAAGATTGGCTTTAACAGCGGAGTTTTGTACCGCACCTTGGAGGGATCGTTGGCGCAGGCCACATAGCCGTCAATCTGGTCCGCGGGACCGGGTCGGTACAGCGAAGTGGCAGCGATCAGGTGTTCCAAGCAAGTGGGGCGCAGCTTTTGCAGCATTTCTTTCATGCCGGCGGACTCAAACTGGAAAATACCCTCCGTCTTGCCGGCGGCAAACAGCTTGTACACCGCCGGATCGTTAATATCAATCGTATTGATGTCTATATCTGCCGCCCGGGCTGCGTCGTGGATCACCGTTAAGGTGCGCAGACCCAGAAAGTCCATTTTCAGCAGACCCAGTTCTTCCAGGGTGGTCATAATATACTGGGTTACCACCACATCATCATTGGTGGCCAAAGGCACATAACTGGCCACCGGGTCCCGGGTGATCACCACACCGGCGGCGTGGGTAGAGGCATTGCGGGGCATACCCTCGATTTGGCGGGCAGTGTCCAACAGCTCCTGCACCTTGGGATCCTCTGCCATCAGCTTGCGTAAAGGCGCTGATTTTTTAATAGCTTGATCCAGGCTGATATGCAGGTCCCGAGGCACCAGCTTTGCCACCGCATCCACAGCAGCATAAGGCATACCCATCACCCGACCCACATCGCGAATGGCCGCGCGGGCCGCCAGAGTGCCGAAGGTGACGATCTGCGCCACATGGTCCGCGCCGTATTTGCGGGTCACATAGTCGATCACCTCTTGCCGCCGTTCGTAGCAAAAGTCAATATCAAAGTCCGGCATAGACACCCGCTCCGGGTTCAAAAACCGCTCAAACAGCAGATCGTACTTCATGGGGTCAATATCTGTAATGCCGATACAATAGGCGGCAATGGACCCGGCGCCGGAGCCACGCCCCGGTCCCACCGGTATGCCCTGATCCTTGGCGTACTGCACAAAATCTACCACGATCAGGTAATAGTCCGTGTAACCCATCTTCTGTATGGTGTTCAGCTCATACTCCAGCCGCTCTGCATAGGCCTTGGGCGGGTGTTGGCCATAGCGGCGCACCATACCCTCCCGGCACAGCTTTTGGAAGTAAGCGTAGTGATCCATACCGCCGGGGGTCTCATAATACGGCAGCTTGGTGTTACCAAATTCAAAATCAAAGTTGCAGCGCCGGGCGATCTTCTCCGTATTCTCCAGCGCCTGGGGCACGGCAGCAAAGGTCTCTGCCATCTCCGCCTCACTTTTAAGGTAGAACTGATCCGAGTGGAACTCCAGCCCGGTGTCCTCCCCCAGCACATGGTTGGTGGCAATGCAAATCAGCACCTGCTGAATTTTGGCATCCTCCCGGCGCACATAGTGCACATCGTTGGTGGCTACCAAGGGAATACCGGTTTCCCGGCTCAGGCGCAGCAGTCCGGCGTTTACCGTCTGCTGTTCCGGAATACCGTGGTCTTGCAATTCCAAATAGTAATGTTCCGAACCAAACAGGTCGCTGTACCACAGGGCGGTCTCCTTCGCCTTGTCATAATCCCGCTCCAACAGTGCCTGGGGAATTTCACCGGCCAGGCAGGCAGACAAGCAAATCAGGCCTTGATGGTGCTTTTGCAGCAGATCGCGGTCAATGCGCGGCTTAAAATAAAAGCCCTCCGTATAGCCCTTAGAAACCATGGCAATCAGGTTTTTATAGCCCACTTCGTTCTCACACAGCAGAATCAGGTGATTGTAAGCCTTATCCTGTACCCGTTCCCGATCGTACCGGGTGCGGGGCGCCACATACACTTCGCAGCCGATAATGGGGCGTACCCCCTGCCGCTTGCACGCCTTATAAAAATCAACAGCCCCGTACATATTACCGTGATCCGTAATCGCAAGGGACTGCATTCCAAGCGCCTTTGCACGGCTCACCAAATCGTCCAGACGGCAAGCGCCGTCCAGCAGACTAAACTCCGTATGCACATGCAAATGCGTAAACATCATTCAATTTCCTTTTTCTTTGCGTAGTAAATTACACGTTCTCGTCCAAAGCCGCAGCAATATCTACAATGCGCCGCAGCCGGTGATTGACCCCGCTGCGAGACAAAGCGCTCATCTCTGCCAGTTCGCTTAAAGAGCTGTCCGGGTTTTCCTCGCGCAGGCGCGCCATGGCGTGCAAATCCTCGCTGAGATACTCCAGCCCTCGCAGGCGCCGAATTTTCTCTATGGCGTCCAGCTGCACCCGTACCGCTTGGACCATACGCTCAATATTGGCAGTCTCACAGTTGGCCTTACGATTGGCGGAATTGCGAATGTCTTTGACAATCTTTACATTCATCATCTCAAACATTGCGCCGGAAGCGCCCATCAGGTACAGGCAGTCCTCAATGGCCTCACTGCCCTTAAAGTACAAGATATGATAACCCTTACGGTTCGTTAGGCCGGGCTTTAATTCCTTTTCCTCTAACATGGTCACAAAGCTGGCAGCCAAATTCTGATACGGCACGGTAAATTCCAAATGGTAGTCACTCTTAGGACTGGACACGGTGCCACAGGATAAAAATGCCCCGGCGATAAACGCATTTTGGCAATTCTCACAGTCAAAGTTGGCGTAATTCACCCGCAGGCTGCCGGCACCCTGGTGGGCAAAGGTCTTCAGTATCTTGGCACAGTCACTGCCGTCCGTTACGCTGACGGTAAAACTGCGTCGCCCGGGAGACGGCACCACCGGCGCCTCTACCCGGCAAATTTCCGCCAGCAGTACACTATATTTCTCTGCAATGCGGGGGTTCTCCGTTTGCAGCGCCACCTGGCGGGAGGAAAAACTTTTGCCGAAAAGGCACATTCCGTAAAGGAATGCTTTTCGGCAGCAGGGTTCTGTATATTGGGCGTCAATCAGTTCGCCCTTCACGGTTTGAGAAAAGGACATTTGCGTCAACCTCGGTTAATATCCCGATGATGGACGGTCACATTGTCCCACCGTGATTCAAAATGATCTTTCAGCGCCTCGGCAATCGCCACGCTGCGATGATTGCCGCCGGTGCAGCCAATGGCAAAGACGATCTGGCTCTTGCCCTCTCGGATATACAGCGGGTTCAGGAAGTCCAAAAGGCCGATGAGCTTTTGCAACAGCTCCTCCGACTCTTTAAAGGAGAACACATAGTCCTTCACTTCTTTATCCAGACCGGTTTTGCTGCGCAGCGCCTCCACCCAGTAGGGGTTTGGCAGGCAGCGCACATCGATCACAAAATCCGCTTCACTGGGAATACCATGCTTAAATCCAAAGGACATCACATGAATGTTCATCATATCCTTGTCACTGCCCAGAAGGATCTGGGCCAAGCGCGTACGCAGCTGATTGGGCGCTGCGTCCGATGTATCAATCACATGATCCGCCCGCAGCCGCAGGGGCGCCAAAATCTCTTTTTCATAAGCCAGTGCAGCGGCAATATCCCCGTTAAAGCGATCTGCATAGGGGTGCTTGCGGCGGGTAAGCTTGTAACGCTTCAAAGCCACCGGGGTCTTAATATCCAAATAAACAATCTTCACATCATAGCCGTAATTGGACTTGGCATCGTTCACGCTCTTAATGAAGTCCTCAAACACTTCACTGGAGCGCACATCCACCACAATGGCTACTTTACGATACTCCTCCCGATTGGCAATCAAGCCGATAAAGGTGGGTAGCAGCACCGGAGGCATATTATCAATGCAGTAGTAGCCCACATCTTCCAAAAAGCCCATTGCGCTGGATTTACCGGCACCACTGACGCCGGTTATAATGATCAGTTCCTTGTTTGCAAATTCCATTAACTTTTACTTACTCCGTTACTCGTATTTCCATTTCCAGCTCTACGCCGGTCTCGGCCAGCACCTTTTCCCTGCACTGCCGGCAAAGGGCCAGCACATCGGCACAGGTTGCACCGCCTGTATTGATCACAAAGCCGGCGTGCTTCTCGCTGACCCGGGCACCACCCACACTTGTACCTCGCAGACCGCATTGGTCAATGAGCGCACCGGCAAAGTGGCCGGGCGGGCGCTTAAAAGTAGAGCCTGCGCTGGGGTATTCGATAGGCTGCTTTTCCCTTCTGCGGCCGATCAGATCGTCCATTTTGGCTTTGATCTCCGCCGGATCGCCGGGCTGCAAGCGCAGCTCCAACCCGGTAATAATGCAGCCGTTGTCATAATACGCGCTGTGGCGATAGGACAGGTGCAGGTCCTCCCCTGCCAGCTGACCCGATTTGCCGTCTTGATCAATATGGGTGCAGCGCACCAGCACATCCTTCATCTCACCACCGTAGGCACCGGCGTTCATAAAGGCCGCGCCTCCGCAGGAGCCGGGAATGCCGTAGGCAAATTCCAGCCCCGTCAGGCTGTGCTCCAGCGCTGTGCGACACACTTTCATCAGCGACGCACCGGCCTGGGCAAAAATGGTATCGCCCTTTACCGTTACGGCAGAAAAGTGCTTATCCATCACCAGCACCGCCGCGTCAATGCCCTTGTCTGCCACCAGCAAATTAGAGCCGTTGCCAATGGTCAAGAGCCGCACGCCGTTTGCCCGGGCACACTGCACCAGCGCCGTGATCTGCTCTTCCGTCTCCGGAAACAGCAGCACCCGCGCCGGACCGCCGATCTTAAAGGTGGTGTGCAGGCGCATGGGTTCGTTTTCCAAATAATCACAGCCCATTTCTCGGGCTGCCGCAAGGAGTTCTCTCACGCCATCACCCTGCATTATTTCACCTGGTACAGCAGCGCTGCGCCGATAATACCGGCGTTATTGCCCAGCTGTGCCTTTACAATCTGGGTTTGAATTTTGCTGTGAATGCTGTAACGCTCTGCCTGCACATAGCGGCGCAGGGGCTCCATTAAAGTGTCGCCCTCGTTACAGATACCGCCGCCGATGCAGATGATCTCCGGCTGCAAGGCGTTGACCAAATTGATCAGCCCGCAAGACACATACTTGATATAGTTATTCACCACTTCAATACCGGCAATATCGCCCAGGCGCATGGCGTCAAACGCAGTCTTGCCATTGACGCCGCCCTCTTCCTCAGCCAGGCGGTGCATAATGGAGTCCGGGTAATCGTCCATAGCACGCTTGGTCTGGCGGATCAGCGCCGTGGCGGAAGCATAAGCCTCCCAGCAGCCCTTACGACCGCAGGAGCACTGCTCGCCGTCTACCATAATCACCATGTGGCCGCACTCGCCACCGGCGCAGTTGACGCCGTTGACGATCTTGCCGTCCAAAATGATGCCGCTGCCCACGCCGGTGCCCAGGGTCACAGCCACAAAATTCTTAGACCCGTTGCCGCAACCGGCAAACGCCTCACCCAGTGCGGCGCAGTTGGCGTCATTCTCTACAAATACATTATCGACCCCCAGGCGCTCCCGAAGCATTTCCCGGGCAGGCACATTGTTAAAGGCCAGGTTGTTGGCAAACTCGATCACGCCGTCTGCATTGCAGGTACCGGGAGAGCCCATACCCACGGCCACCAGGTCACCCATGGTGAGCTTGGCCTCCCGCACGGCCTCGCGGCACACCTTCTCCACATCGTCAAAAATGGCGTTGGCCGGGCGCGGCGCATTCGTCTTGGTTTTTGCAGTAGAGATAATATTATATTGATCGTCCACCACGGAGGCAACAATATTCGTGCCCCCCAAGTCAATTCCTAAGCTGTACATATCTTTTATCCTCCGTTATGAATTCTTCCAAATCTCCAGTTCTTTATCCTCCGGCTCGATCTCTTCCATCCCAAGACCGGCCATCAGCTCTTTGGCAGCGTTATAGCCCATTTTCTTTTGGCGGTTGTTCATGGCCGCCGTTTCTACGATCACCGCCAGGTTCCGCCCGGGGGTGATGGGTACGGTGATCACCGGCACCTGAATATCCAAAATACGGGTGTACTCATTGTCCAGTCCCAGCCGATCATACGCCTTGGTGGAATCCCAAGCCTCCAGCTGAATGACCATATCAATTTTCTCCGTATTCTTAACAGCACCCATACCGAAAATCCGACGCGCATTGATAATGCCGATACCCCGCAGCTCCACAAAGTGGCGAATGTTGCTGGGAGACGCGCCTATCAACGTTTTGTCGCTGACCTTGCGAATTTCCACCGCGTCATCGGCGATCAGTCGGTGCCCGCGCTTGATCAACTCTACGGCCGCCTCGCTTTTACCCGCACCGCTCTCACCGGTAATGAGTACACCTTCGCCGTACACCTCCACCAGCACGCCGTGGCGTGTGATCCGGGGGGCCAGTTCTGCATTCAAATAAGCGATTAAAGTTGCCAGGAAGGGCGAGGTCTCCTCTTGGGTGCGCAACAGCGGCACCTGGTGCGCCTTGCACTCCTCAACGAAGTAATCCGGAATGTCCAGCCCTCGAGTTACCACAGCCGCAGCCGGGTGCAGTGCCAACCAATATTGGAGCGCCCGGCGCCGTTTTTCCGGCTCCATATTCAGCAAAAAGCCAAACTCCGTCCACCCTAAGATCTGAACCCGATCGGCATCGAAATAATCCGTGTAGCCGGTCATCACGATCCCCGGTCGGTTGACCTCATTGGTGGTAATCAAGATCTCATCCGCCGGCTTTGGCAAATAGATGATTTCCAAATTATGCGCCGTTATGATCTTCTCCAGCGATACAGAATAGCTCTGGGTCATTTTTCTCCCCCTCCCATAGGTATTTATACATATATTATTATATAGAAAGGCGGCCGGGATAGCAAGCCTTTTTTGCCGCTTTTCCAAATTCTTAGGCCGTAACGCGGGATTTAGCCGCAGGGCATAAACAAACTGTAAAATTCGCTGCCCGGCAATTTACATTCAGGCAAAATTGTGCTATAATGCCCAAAAATCCTTATGATTTGCAAAAGCAGGTGAAAACTTGAACGATAAATTAAAAATTGCCATCGGCACAGATGCATTCCCACCCACCACGGACGGGATCAGCAATGTGGCCCAAAGCTATGCGGAGAAGATCAATCAAGGCCTTGGTGAGGCTGTGATCGTCACCCCAAAGAATCCGAATCAGCAGGACTATAAATATCCGTATGAGATCTTCCGCTATAAAAGCTGGTGGATTCCCACCAAAGAAGGATACAGCGTCGGGTGGCCATTTAAGCCGGAGCTGCACCAAGCCATTATTGATCGGCATTTTGATCTGTTGCACTCCCACTGTCCCCTGGCTACCAGCTACTACTTTAAGCGGGTGGCACAGTTGCATCCCATTCCTACGGTACTCACTTATCACACCAAGTATGAGTATGACTTTGACCGGTGCATTCCCGGCAAGCCAGCCAAGGACTTCGCCTATAATTTTATGCTGAAGAACATCAGCGCCGCCGATGAAGTATGGGTCACCAGCGCGGGCACGGTAGAGAGTTTGCGCCGCTTTGGCTACCAAGGCGATTATGTGGTGATGCCCAACGGCTGCGATATGCCCAAGGTAGATGTGTCCCAATCCCAAGTGGATATGATCCGCCGCAAGCATAATATTCCTGACGGTGTACCGGTGTTTATCTATGTAGGCCGTATGATTTGGTACAAGAACATTCGTTTAATTTTAGATGCCTGCAAAATTTTAAAGGAGCGAGGCGAGGATTTTCGTTTGCTGATGGTAGGCTTCGGCGCCAACGAGAACGCCATACAAAAGTATTTTCGCAAACTGGGTCTGGCGGACAAAGTCATCTACACCGGCAAGGTGTTGGATCGGGCGGAAATTCAGGGCTATTACGGCATTTCCGATTTGCTGCTGTTCCCCTCTGTATTTGACACCAACGGCTTAGTTGTTCGAGAGGCAGCCTCCTGCGGCACCCCCAGTCTGCTGGTGGCCGGCAGCTGCGCCGCCGAGGGTGTTACCGACGATCGCAATGGTTTTCTTTGCCTGGAGAGCGCCCACAGCATTGCAGTGCGCCTGCAACAGATCATGCACCATAAAGATTATCTCCACCGCGTGGGCAAGGCCGCCCAGGAGGAGATCTATATCAGCTGGGACGACGCTGTGCGCCGCGCCTACGATCGCTACCATATTGTGATCGACAACTTCAAATCCAAGCAATAAAGGATAATAAAAAAACACCGGCGGTGGGCCTTTCGGTCCGCCGCCGGCTTTTTTGCTGCCATTGTTCGTGGGTACTGTTGTATGTCAAAGAAAGGGGAAAATCCAACAGCAGCGTCTATCTGCGCCACATGGGCGTAAACGGTTATTCCAGTTCAATCCTGTGGCTCGTGGGGGTGTCCTCCGCCTTCTTGGGCAAAGTCAAGGTCAGCACACCATCCTTGTAGCCGCCCTTAATACCCTCAGTATCTACACCGCTTACATCGAAGCTGCGGCTGTAAGTACCATAGGAACGCTCAGAGCGAATGTACTTGCCTTTTTTGTCTTTCTCCTCATAGTCGGAGTGGCGCTGGGCACTGACGGTCATCCGATCGCCGTTAATATCCACATGAATATCTTTCTTATCAAATCCGGGCAAGTCCGCTTCCAATCTGTAAGCGTCACCCTCATCAGTAATATCCGTCTTAAAGGCAGACTGACTGTCGTTACTGAAGAACACCCCAAAGGGGTCCTCAAAAAAGTGGCGCTCAAAGTTATCCATCTCTCTAAAGGGATCATAAGTGGTCATTGCATGATTATTTCTACGATTCAGCATATCTGTTACCTCCAAAATGAAATTCAAACTGTTGCTAACTTTATATGCAGATTCGGTAAAATTAAGTTGCCGACTGCGCTTGGTTGCTACCCATGGGTACCAACTCCTTTCTGATTCTAACGCACGGTTTGCATTGCTCTTTCTTTTGTTCCTCCCTTGGAACAATTCTTACTATAGACCCCATTTATGAATAATGTGTGAACAAAAGATAAACAATTAGCACTCTTTTCGCAAGAGTGCTAACACGTGCCATTTATTACATTTTTCAGTGTTTTATCCTCTGCGCAGCAGCTTTTTGGCACAGGCAACCGCCTTTTGTTTTACACTTTTGCCATAGAACAGGCAATATTTGTCCGCCGCCCGCCGGTAGTCTAAATCACCTTGCCGTTTTTCAAATTCCGCAAAGAATGCAGCCCGTGCTTTCGGCTCCGTAGCAGAATGCAGTGCACTGGGGTTCCCGGCTAAGGCCGACTCCAACGGTTCTGCTTTCAGTCGTAGATCCGATCGGATCTGCGCCAAGGCTTGTTCCCCGGCGGCGCTGTGTACCAGCACCAGTGAGGTGCCCTTATCGTCAAACATGGAGGAGTCCACATTTTGGATTTCCCAAAAGTCCGCTAAGGTCAGATCCGACATACGGCTTGCACCTTTTGCCGGGCAATGATAACAGGACGGGCGCAGGATCACATCGGAAAGAAACAGCCGCATATACGGGTTCTGCCTGTACGGGTGTGCCGTACCGTTCAGTTGCACGGAATACTGCTGCCAGCCGGTGCATTTGTCGCGAAAAGACAAGGGCAGCTGCGCACCGATGGCCTTGGCATAAGCCTGCCATACCGCTTCCGACGGCACGCCGTGGCAAATCACATCTACCGTCAACAGTCCCGGCTTTGGTCCGCCTAAATAGCCCAGCAGTCCTTGCACCTGGCAGCCGGTGCCGGAGAACAGCACTTTCCTGCCCTGTTCCAAATCCAGTCGCACTCTAGTAAAGCAATCCCCCATACGGCTTTGCACATATTTGCTGCCCATCAGACGGGGCAGATCCTCTGTATGCGTTATGCGCAGATGGCGCACCGTCAGATCCGGCTCCATTGCCGCACCGTAGACTGCGCCGCGCCACTCCAGCACTTTCTCCGCCAAAAGGGCGAATACACCACCGGAGGAGCTTCGTGCCCGCTGTCGGTCTTGCCGAGAAATGGCGGCGTAACAAAGGGGTTCCTTATCATCCACCGGCAACGGCTTTTGCGCCGGGCAAACCCGGTTGCAGCGGTCACAGTTTATACAAGCCGCTTCCTCTGCCACAGAGTAGAAAAAGCCCTCTTTGTCCCGCTCCATACGCAAACAGCTTTTGGGGCATGCGGCCACACAAGCGGTACAGCCGGTGCACCGCACTTTCGGCGTATTCAGCAACCGGACCACCTCCGCAGCACAGGTACCTTACCCTTGGTCAGTCGGTTCAGCAACCCGGCAAAATAGGCGAATTCATCTGTTTTTCGATACGCGATCAGGAACACACCATTGGGCAGCACGGCACACACAAGCAACCGTAAAATCATAGTCACAATCAGCGACGGCAGCATGATAAAATGACAAACGCCAACGCACGCGCCGCAGCAAACCGCCGCCAGTACCACATAGTGTAGGGTGCGGCCCACATAAGGCTTCCAACTGCAATGGAACACCACAGTAAACAGGTTATGGGTCAGCCAGGGCATACCCACCACCAACATGGCAATGATGGTGGAGATTAAAATGCCGTAAAGCCCCCAAAACTGCACCAAAATCAGGTTCACCACCAGGTTCACCAGGGAGCAGATCAGCGGGCGCCAGCGGTCCTCGTGCCACATGCCCGCTGCGTCCTTATATAAATTCAGCAAATTATTGATTTGACGAATAATAAAATAGGCGCAGAGTATAATTACCATACCATACGGCAGCAAGTTGTCCTTACCCACCCAAAGGGTCATAAACGGCTGATACAGGCAGGCAAAACAACAAATGCAAAAAGCCGACAGCCAGGACAGCAGAAAAGTAAATTTCCGCAGATCCTTATAGTTTTTCTCCTCACTCTCGGTTACCAAGCTATTACCGATTCCCGCTAAGCTGGAACTGGTGATCAGGGTCACAAAGCCGAAAATGGTATTCATTACAAAAAAGTAGTTTTGATATTTTGCAAGCGCAGTCAGGCCTAAAAATGCGGATATTACAAGCGTGTCCGCAGAATCGTAAACCACGCTGCCGATCTTTGAAGTAAACAGATCTTTAATTCGCTTGTTGATGATCTGCACATCTTCCTTCGGCAGCTTACCAATGGCCTTGTACTGGGGATATAACTTGTCCACCACAATAGCGGTTACAATATTGCTCACCACGCCGGACAGTAGCGCCACAATAATATACGCATAATAATCCCGCATAAAGTACAGCACCGCCAACTGCACGCCGTATTTCACCGTATTGATAACATAGCCGATCTTGTCGCCGATATCATTACGCTGATGGGCAAACAGCAGGCAGTTTTTATAAGCAAACAACCAATAACTAACCACCGTGGTCAGCAAATTGATCAAATACAGCACATACAGATTCACATTTGGCGGCAAATCTTTTTTTACCATCACAGGCAGTGCAGGAATAATTACCAAACCGGCCACTAAGATTACAGCCCCCACAATACGGTAATAAATCTTATAGAGCCGCATCAGGGCGCAAATACGGGTGGTGTCCTGTTCGGCAATGGGCTTGTACATACTGTAAGTCATGGCCGAACCGACGCCCAGTTCTGCCAAATTCAGCACGGACAAAACAGAGGTGAACAGACTGTTCAGCCCCACATACTCCATACCCAGCCAATAGATCATGGCCGTGCGCATTAAAAACGGAATGATTAAGTTGTAAATTCGCGTTATCGTGCCGAAAAACAAATTTCGCGCCGCATTTTTCGTTCTGCTGTCGTTACTCATGAATCTCCAAAGCGTCTTTCAAATAATCCAGTGCAAACTGCCGTTCCTGCTCCAGCACCATCGGAACAGAAGCATAATCTTTATAAAAAATATGGTCCATGCTCTCCTTTACAGAGCCGCGGCACCAGTCATCAATGCCAAATTTGCCAAAGAGCGTATCCATCCGACTACCCATCTCTTCCATACCGTTTTCCTCGCGTTCAAAGCATCGAAAAGGCTTATCAAACAATATAGAAAATACGCTACCGTGGAAGGAATCCGTCAGCATCAGCTGACAATGATGTACAAGCCAAATGAATTCATCCGGCGTGGTCATATAGTGCGCCAAATTTTGAGGCTCATCCACCCATTCGCTATCCAAAGCAATCCATTGCAAATCGTACTTGTCTGCAATGTTTTGAATAAACGCTTGCCGTTCTGCAGAAAGCTTGCCCAAAAAATAAGTCAGTAAAAACTGCTTCTTCACCCTATAATTCGGCTTTTTTTCCAGTGCTGTCCACGCCTGTTCTGTCAGCAACATCGTCGGATCCAGCACCACAGGGACAGATCGACCGGTTAGATTCTGTATGATTTGTGCGCCCTGTGTTTCTCGAACAGAAATAGATTTAAGTGCCGATAATTCTTGTATATACTTGTCCTCTAGCTCTTTTGGGATTTGATCCACCCCAATACTGGCCGCATAGGCGATCCGTTTTTGCGGTTCAGCGAATGTGCCAAAATAAAAGTCCAGCACTTCACGCACAAACCAAAAATCAGGGTTCCAAATTTGATCGGAACCAAGCACTACATAATCGCAATCACTCGCCAGGTGATAATCTTGCCATTGCAAATGGCGATTATTCAATTTTTCAAAGCACCGATGCCGCCGCAATATATGTCCATTTCGCACACCTAAAACTCGCTTAATTTCTTGTTTCATCCAATACAATACAGTGTGCGGAACTTGAATCGGATCATTAAATGTAACTGTATCAAATCCAAGGAAATGTAATGTATAATTCAATGCATAATTTTGCAACCGATTACCATAGTTCCCACGATCCACAATTGTAACAATTCCGACCTTGACTTTTTGTTTATTATTCATCTTATATTTTTCCTCGAATTTCGCACTTCGCCAAGCAGTTATCCTTTGAACAGTCATCAACCAAAACAAATTCTAAATTCCAGTAGGTCTGGTCCACAATGCTCCAAATATGGCTCCACTTTGTAAACCGGCACAACCACCAAGATCAGCGGCTCATTTTGCATAATTTTTCTCCTCAATTTTTGCCTGTATCGCTTTCACGATCTCCGAGTCTGTTTGCATACTGAATTTACGGGCAAACATCGCCGGGGATTGCATAATCTCATCGTAGTCTGCCATACGGAACACATACGGATTCCCCCGCTCCCAGTCGATCAACCGCGCGCAAGCCATTTGGTCATCCTCAGCTCCTGGCAAATACAAATTCTCTTTAAAGGGAGAATTAATCAATAAGGTCTGGACCAACAATTCGTCAGCACAGTATGAATAAGCAAAAATCTTTTTAATTTCTGCTTCTTTTGTCAAAATATACTTTGCAGAATCCCTGGTAATACTGAACCAGTTTGTTCCTTTTTGGATGACAAGATTTTTTCCTCGCAGTCGATTAACATGCAAAGCAATCTGTAATCGCAAGACAATCTGAGCAAATATTTTGTTTGTTTGATTTCGCTTTTTTCGGAATAAATGATAATATCTAAGTCTGGCAACTGCCGAACTGCTTGCCGTGTTTCGTTCGAAATTAACAAATTCTTTACCTTGATTTTCTGCAAAGAATGCGTGAATCTCGTCATTGGATTTGATAGGCAAATCCACACCAGACAGCAAATGAAAATACGCATATAGTGCTGCCGAATCCTCTCCGTTAACAGCTGTTTGCAATAAGAGCAACTCCGTCATCACTTGAGAAGAATGGCCCCACGTCACCGAAAGGCGCCGCGGAGTAAACTCTAACTTGGATTTTTGCACCAACTGCTTAAAATATGCAAAGTCAAAATTCTTCACCTTGGCATCAATATGAATATAAATATCATTTCTGGGATCATCTAATAAGCGTACAAGAATCTCAAGCAATTCAAACTCATTATGGGCAATAATCATATATGCATGCTTTTTCATACAGTCACCTACTTTTTAGGCACAGCCTTGTGATATAGTTTAGCCGACAGGGCCAGCAATAGTATTTTTATCTTATCTCTTGCTCCGTATAAGGAAGAGCGCCACACCGTCCATTTATACTTTAAGATCTCCGCCCGCAGACCAGGATAATACTCTAGGCACTGCCCGCTGCTAAGCATATTGTTCATCACGATCATGGCGGAATTCAGATAGCCTTTCAGGCAATAGGGCTCGACCTGCTCATCATCTTTGTGCGCTTCCATAATGATATGCTTTGCCCGAATAATAGAGAAAGCTACTGGCTTAAACACATCTTGTGTTATAGAATCCGCACGCACAGTGTAGTGATACAGAGGCTTATCTCCATATACTACTTTTTGCGTTTTGGATAGTACGCGGAAGTTATAAAGAATATCTTCCGAGCAGCCGTCAGCCGGATCATACCGCACATCGCCTACCACGGTCCTTCTATATAACTTGTTCCACACAACGCCACTTAAATAGCCATCGTTCATCAAGTCGATGATTTGGTCTGCGACATCCGGTTGCACACACCGCGATTCGCCCACAGGGTGATCCGGCTCATCTGTCTCGTAGCTTTCAAAATATCCACAACGGACAACATCAGCTTCATTTTGCTCTGCCAAATCTATTAAATAAGCGATCATCTCCGGCTCCAGCCAATCATCACTGTCTGTAAACTGCAAAAACGCACCGGTTGCCATTTCCAGTCCTGCATTTCTTGCTGAGGACAGTCCGCCGTTTTCCTTATGAATCACACGAATACGGCTGTCTTTCGCCGCCCAATCGTCACACATGGCCGGGCAATTGTCCGGTGAGCCATCGTCTACTAAAATGATTTCTATATTCTTGTGGGTCTGGTTCACAATGCTTTGCACGCACCGATCCAGGTACTGTTCCACTTTGTAAACAGGTACAATGATGCTTACAACTGATCCTTGCATTTTTCTCCTTTATAAAAACCGTTTGGAAATTTGCACAAACGCTTTTGGCGCCATCCAAAGCAGAGCCGTAGCCACCTTTTGCTTTGCAGAATATTGCGCACCGCCTAAAACTTCTGATTTGTGCGCAAGAATTTCATCCCGGTAAATTGCAAAGTAAGGTTCAAAATACGCTTTGCCCTGTGCATTACATACGCGGGAAAGCAACGCATACACCGTGCGTACATGGCGCCAAACAGCCAATGATCCAAATGGTGTTTCGCACAGATCTTTTACAATCTCCGCAGTAACGCGGTAGCTCTCTGCACGATTTTTTGTCATATACGCCGTTGTAGACGAATTACCACTGGCCTGCAAATAGTGATAACAGCACACATCGGTTTGTGCCACAACACGCGCCTTTGACAAAGCGTAGTAATTGAACAGCAAGTCCTCGCCATAACCGATTGATGGATCAAAGCGCAAATTGCCTATGCTGGCTCCGGTATACAATTTGTTACAAGCTTCCGGACGAATAAGGTCCATCACATATGCGCGCACGATTTCATTCTGCTTCCAAATCTGCTTTTCAGCAGTTAGTGCCTGCGCGCTTCTCCCATCTACATAATCAAAATAGTAATTACCAACAACTACATCCGCCCCGGTGCTTACCGCCTGTTCAAGCAGGATTCCCACAGCGGCCGGCTCAAGCCAATCATCTGCATCTACAAAAGTAATATAACTGCCGGTTGCCATATCCAAACCGGCGTTCCTTGCCGATGACACACCACCGTTCTCTTTATGGATCACGCGAATGCGGCTATCCTTCTCTGCCCATGCGTCGCACATGGCCGGGCTGTTATCCGGTGAACCGTCGTCCACTAAAATGATTTCTAAATTCTTGTAGGTCTGGTTCACAATGCTTTGCACGCAGCGGTCCAAATACGGTTCTACTTTATAAACCGGCACAATCACCGAGATCAGCGGTTCATTCCGCATGATTTTTCTCCTCTATTCGCTCCTGTATTGCTTTCACAATTTCCGGGTCTATTTGCATACTGAATTTACGGGCAAACATCGCCGGGGATTGCATAATCTCATCATAATCCGCCATGCGAAATACATAAGGCTTCCCCCGCTCCCAGTCAATCAATCGAGCGCAAGCCATTTGATTATTATCACAATTTGGCATATATAAGTTGGCGGCAAAGGGAGAATTCACCAGCATCGTCTGCACGAACACTTCGTCCCCGCAATAAGAATAAGCAAACATTTTCTGTATTTGCTGCGCTTGCGCTGCAATTTGCTTTGCAAAGTCATTTGTAATGCTAAACCAATTGGTACCTTTTTATACAACCAGATTCTGTCCTTTTAGTCGAACTACACGAAACAGAACTTGCAACCGAAAAGCAATTTGTGCAAGTATTTTGGTAAAGAAATTCCGCTTTTTACGAAACAAATGATAATAGCGAATCCTTGCAGCAAAAGCCGAATTCGGCTCATTTTCGGAAAAATGTACAAACTTTTTCCCAGAATTTTTCTCAAAAAAAGCGTGAATATTATCGTTAGATTTAATAGGCAAATCCACACCGGATAGCAAATGATAATACGCATACGGTTGTGCCGGATCCTCTCCGTTAACAGCTGTTTGCAATAAGAGCCACTCGGTCATCACTTGAGAAGAATGGCCCCCAAGTCACCGAAAGGCGCCGAGGAGTAAACTCTAACTTGGATTTTTGCACCAACTGCTTAAAATACGCAAAGTCAAAATTTTTTACCTTGGCGTCAATATGAATATAAATGTCATTTCTGGGATCATCTAATAAGCGTACAAGGGTCTCTAACAATTCAAGCTCATTATGGGCAATAATATATGCATGTTTTTGCATAATTTCACCTATTTCTTCATTTACGTCACATCTAAAAATCGCGAGTAAATGCACAATATGAAGTTCTCTTCAATACGTTTAGCTCTTATGGAAAAATAAGCAATACAATCTTAGCAAATACGAAGCACATATTGGGCACATTTCAAAAAGATGCCATACAATTTTATATTTTGATGTTAGTTTAATTTGTTTCAATTGATGTTTATACACTTTGACTATTTGAACTAATTGTTTCATTGCATCAGAACGAATCATATTCCAGCAGGCAAAACGATACACAGCCGCCAATATTGATATAATCAACCTTGTTCCAGCTATTTGTCTATGTTTTGAAGATATATCTTGATCATCAAATACGCGAACTCTCATTTTCACATTATCGATCCAGTTTTGACCGCCCCGTAATTTTGAGCGTGTTATGCTATTATCGGTCATCACATAATGATACATCGACTTTGTACTGGCAATGGCACTACATCCACTCTGGCACATCAAGTAATTGAACCATTCGTCCTCACCACTGCTTAACGAAGCATCAAATCTTGTATTTTCGATCATTGAGAATTTATATAGCTTTGCCGTCACAACTGCATAAAAAAATGTATTGACTTGAAAATAATCATCCATCACATTCCGACGCAGACTAATTGATTCTGAAAAGTTCAAATTCACATAAGAAGTTTCACCATTTGAAAAATCCTTGGAAAAAGTGCATCCACTGATGTCCGCCTTAAATTCAAACATGTTGTGCAAAAGGAATTCAAGCATGTCGCTCTCAATCCAATCGTCTGCATCTACAAAAGTAATATAACCGCCGGTTGCCGCATCCAGTCCCGCATTGCGTGCCGACGACACACCGCCGTTCTCTTTATGGATCACGCGAATGCGGCTATCCTTCTCTGCCCATGCGTCGCACATGGCCGGGCTGTTATCCGGTGAACCGTCGTCCACTAAAATGATTTCTAAATTCTTGTAGGTCTGGTTCACAATGCTTTGCACGCAGCGGTCCAAATACGGCTCCACTATGTAAACCGGTACAATAACGCTAATCAATTGATTCATCTTTACTAATAGCCTCGTACTTTCCTTCGAAATAAAATAGACCATTTATAAAGAGTTGGAGAAACTGCAAGCAACAGCGTTCCAAATCTTTGTTTTTTTGAGAATATGCCTGCACATTTCTTGTCAAAAATCAATTTTAGATTTTGTAGAATTTCGTGTCTTAATCGTGCATACTGATCCATACACTTTTGATTACGAATTATGCTATTGATCAAAAAGTAATCGTTTTGAATTTTACACCCCATCAAATAGTCATAGACTTCATCACACGAATCGACCGATGACAACATCGTAGAATATGCAATTTCACAATCACGAACCATCTGCCGCTTAAGTTCTCCGGAAATGGCGCTATTCCCATCTCGAAAATAATAATAGTAGCAATAATTGGTAAATACGATTTTCTCACACTTTTGATACAAAAATGTGTTAAGCATAATATCTTCGCTCATCACCAGATGTGCCGGCAAATCTTGAGGGATTTTGTCAAACAAATCCGCACGATACAGCTTTGCGCATAAAGACCATGCATCGTGGGGAAAGTTATTCATAACAATTTCCAAAAAAGAATATAGAAACAGCTCGTTGTCAGCTTCAGTCTGTGCTAAAGGCGCATCACCTTCACACACAGTTTCTAAACAGCAACCGGTAACATCTGCTTGAGACTCTTTCTGCAAATCAAGGAGGCTCCTAATCATATTAGGCGCAATCCAATCATCCGAATCAACAAATGCAAAAAAAACACCACGTGCTATGGATATTCCTGCGTTTCGCGCCATAGACACACCGCCGTTTTCTTTATGAATCACCTGCACACGGCCGTCTTGCGCCGCCCAAGCGTCGCACATGGCCGGACAATGATCCGGCGAGCCGTCGTCCACTAAGATAATCTCCAAATTCTCATAGGTCTGGTTCACAATGCTTTGCACGCAGCGGTCCAAATACGGCTCCACTTTGTAAACCGGTACAATAACACTGATCAACGGTTGTTCGCTCATAATTTATACCTCAATAACCTTGCATAAAGATTTAGCAACTGCACCTTTCCATGCTCCAGGCACAACTTAACTACACGGGTATGCAACGGTAAAGATGATGTACGCACACTTAATAACGCTGCTTTCACCGCTACATCGCCACAAAAGCGTTTGAGTACAGCCTTGCTGTCCACAGTCGATTTATCATTCCACGGGCTAGCCTCATTGCGCACAACACCATTCAGTGAAAACAAGAGATAATAGGCCAGTTGCGGCATAAGGATCTCTTTATATGGGCTTTTCTCAAATACCGATTTTAAAATTTGATACGGTATCAGTGCGTAATCCGGCATTTTTGGATCATACACATTGGTCATAGACTGGGCATTGTTGCGATAATGGTACAAACAGCCGTCCACATACGCCAGGCTCTCAGCCGCCAGCAAACAGGGATAAGTGAACGCAGCGTCCTCACCGATCTTCACCTTCGGTGTGACCGGGTACAGGTACTGCTCCAGCAGCTCCTTTTTAAACACCTTGGACCAACAGCAGGGGTTGATACCAAAGGAATAATAGGGTGCATGGTACAGCATAGTGGGATAGATCTCCTGCGCCAACTGCGCTTTCGTATAATACGCCCGCTGCAAATGTTGGGTACTTGGCTCGTTATGGTCTGCAAAGGCATAATAGAACTCGCAAAGAGCCATATCCGGCGTATATCGGTCAATCGCCGCCGCAAAGCGGGCATACATATCCGGCTCGATCCAATCGTCGCCGTCTACAAAACCCACATAATCCCCTTTGGCCACCCGCAGACCGGCCTGCCGTGCGGACATCAGGCCGCCGTTGGGCTTATGCACCACCTGCACCCGCACATCCTGGCGGGCATAGGCATCACAAATGGCCGGGCAATTGTCGGTTGATCCGTCATCCACCAGCACAACATCCAGGTCCGTGTAAGTCTGGGCCAAAATACTGTCCACGCACTGGCGAAGATAGGCTTCCACCTTATATATGGGAACAATTACGCTAATGGTCATAAACGCTCCTTAAAAATGCATCCAAATCAATGAACTTCCTACGCAAGCATACCAAAAATGCACGCAGATATAAGCAAAGTAGAAAAGCAGCATGGCGCCTTGGGTACGCACGCGCAGCACCATTTTCTTCTCACCGGTGTAAATAAAATTAGGTGGTTGTTTCTTCACAAAATCCGCTTGCTTTTGCATACCCACCATAAAGAGCACAGCACCCATGATCGGCAAAATCCACCGGGCAAAGCGCAAAAAGATCAACGCACTAAACAGGCAGCCGATCATAAAAAACGCAGTGTTGGAGCAGTAGCGGTAGAAGCGATAGATGGGATCCTCTTTGTCCTGGGCAAAATAGGCAGAGAAGTACCAAATCACAATTAGAAAAACCGCCAATGTGGCAATATTAACTAAATAATTCGTTTGCGTATTTAAAGAGGATCCCATTGAGAAATCCTCAGATTTTTCTGTAATAGAAGAAATGAATGCATTATCCGTCCTCTCCGACAAAGATTGAATCAAGACACCCCCGATACCTAATCCCAACACCATCACAATATTAATAAATTTACTACCTATTTTCATTGTAAATAGAGTTATCAACACAATGGTCACCGGTAAAACTGGCGATGAATGAAGCAAGCATGCAGCCACATAGCCAAACAGGCACAGGATGATATTGCGCTTTTCTACCAAATGATAATAAGCGCAGGCAATTACAACGGCAAAGGCCAGTCCGTTACGAATACCGGACGCTGTATCATAAAACCAGTAGGTAGACAGGAAAAACAGTGTACCCAGCAGCACATAGCCTTTGCTCACCTGATAGCGCTGGGCTGCTTTGTACATCACCAGGAACATTAAGGCATAAACGATAAACATAGTCACCGCAGCCAAATAGCGGTTGTTGGGAAAAAAGCTCAGCAAATAGAAATAATACCCACACACACGGTAAGTATCCCATTCATTGATACCCTCCGCGAAGCACCTATCCAAATAAGGCTTACCGTATTCGCGCAGAAAATCCAGCTGCCGATAATAACGAACCAGATCGTCAGTCTCATTCGGCACCACATGAAAGGCCAGCACCGCAAGTAAAACGGTAAGCAATAAAAATGGAGCCCAAATATACTTTCTGGGCGTGACCCAGTACACAAATGCAAATACACCTATGGCAACTACAAAGCAGCTAACAGCTGAAAGGCCAAACAATATACATCCTCCTACCCGTTTGTATAAATCTTCTGGAGCTGTTCCATCACAGAGAAAAGATCATATACCTTACATAATTTATCTGTGGATACCTGCCCACGATCCAAATCCAGCAATGCAAGGACAGTATCACACCACACATCTACCGGATCCTGCAACGAAACAAAAGAGACATTTTTATTCAACTGCACTTCACGGGTCACTGTATCTGATACCACACATGGACACTGCGCCGCCTGCGCCTCAATGAGCGCAACAGGCAGTGCCTCATGCAGTGACGGAAAAGCCATAATATCCATCGCCTGCAAGATCTTCGGCACATCTCTCCGTTGGCCTGCAAAGATAACAGACTTCGTTACGCCCAGCTCGTCAGCTCTGGCTCGAACCACATCGCCCTCTATATCTTCGCCTACCAAAATCAACTTGGCCGGTATGCCGCGTTTTTGCAAACCATTCAGTATATCAATGAGAAAAACCTGGTTTTTGATTTTATATATGGTGCCGATATGCCCGATTAAAACTTCATTGTGCACCAATCCGAAAGCGTCGCGCATGCGTTGGCGCACATCCGGATCGTAAGCATAAAGCGATGTATCAATGCCGTTGGGCACAAAAATGCCCCGCTTTTGATACGCAGTCGCGCCGTAAAGGTACACACCCGCTTGAGATGAGCAAGCGCACAAATGCGTTGCAGAACGGTCAATCAGTTGTTGCATAACCTTACGATACACTTTGAACGGTACGGTTTTCCTGTGATTCCACTTGGTGGCATGCGCGTGGGCAATGCGGACAGGCACACGGCACTTTTTTGCCGCAGCCAGTACAATACCCGTAAACAAAGTCACATGGGAATGCACAACATCAAATTTATGCGCTGTTAAAAAATGGCACAAGTACTTGTAATTTGCTACATAACCGGAAACGAATTCCGGGCGAGATATAACACGCACGCCGCCTTGCGCCAACACATCGGCCAGTTCCGCGTCATTTTCCTCATCATATGGATTTTGCAAATAGAGCGTAACATCAAACCGCCGCTTATCCAATGCCAGTGCTTGACGAATCGCAACCAATTCGATTCCACCGCGGCGCAAAAGTTGGATAACGATCAAAACCTGTTTCTTTTCATTCATCATTCTATCAAAAATTTGGGTGTGTTAATGCAAAATACTTTACAGCCAGAACGGAAAACAAAGTGGGGCCAAGCAAGGCGGAACAAGTCCGAATGAGCTTTGTCTTTTTCCAATAGCCATACTGCAAAATATAGCGCGCTGATTTCATCTCTGCTATCGCCTGCTTACGCATAGCCGGAGCCATTCTTCCGGCTGCCACAAATCCGGTGGTGTATATGAACGCAAGATAATTCAAAAAATCCCTGTGCAATATTTCACTCTGTTCTTGAGAAAATACAGGGAACCACTTATTCACCGTATAAGTCACACCATAAACCATCTTAACATCGTTTGTCTGCGTGATAGAGCCATCACGCCCTAATCGATATGTATAAAACGGATCATCCATCGCATAAAGACTTCTGCAATGACTGAAAACCGCCAAGACATAATCGTGATCTTCCGATTGAATACCGCAATGGAAGCGAATTTCATATTCAGCAAGTAACGCCCGCCGAACGGTAAACACTGTAGAACCACCGGGTATTTTCTTCTGGGAAAGCAGGTAATGAAGAGACTGCTCCCGATCCGCAACCCGGTTTAACAAGTGCAAATCGTAATCCGAGCGAGAAATACGCTTCTCACCGGTTTTCATATTCCAGTCCGTACAGCCAAATAGAATCACATCCGCGTTGCTTTTGTCAATATTTGCAGAGAGCATCTCAAACATATCGCTACGATTGTAAAAATCGTCGCCATCTAACAGAAGCACATATTCGCCTTTTGCCCGGTCAAGCCCCGCATTTCTCGCATCTGATAATCCGCCGTTTGGCTTGTGAATCACGCGAATACGCGCATCTTCCTTAGCGTACCCGTCGCACATTTGGGGACAGGCATCCGGCGATCCGTCGTCCACCAAAATCAATTCCCAATCCGTATAGGTTTGGTTCTTCACACTTTGCACACAATCATCCAAGTAATCTGCCACTTTGTAAATCGGAACGATAATTGAAAACCTCAAACGCTCACTCCTTATAAATTTTCTCCAGTTGTATCGCGCAGTCGCGAATATTCCACCCACCGGCGATCAGCGCCGCCGTGGGACTTTGGCGTGGCGGTTGCGGCTGCAAGGCAGCCCCTGCCCATTCTTCCGGCGACTGGTGCAAAGACAGAGTCTTCACCAGCGGGGTGCAAGCCACCTCCCGGGTGACTGCGTCAGACAGCAACACCGGCAACCCGGCAGCCTGGGCCTCTACCACAGACATTGGCAGGCCCTCACTGATAGAGGGAAACACAAATAGATCCATTGCCTGTAAATAAGCAGAGATTTGGCTCTGGGGACCCAGGAACAAAACGCTATCCACAATGTTCAGTTCCTTTGCAAGCGCCGTTAACCGGTCCGTCGGCACCGCGCCGATCAACAAAAGTTTGGCGTTTGATCGCAGCTTATGTATCTCTGCAAAAACAGAAAATAAGAACTCGTGATTTTTCTGCGGAATATCGGTCTTGCCGATATGACCCACCACAAATGCGTCGTCTAAATGCAGCTGCCAACGCATATGCTCCCGAACGGCAGGGTCAAATTGCAGCGCCTGGCAGTCCACTGCGTTACGCAGCTCCGTAAAAGGCTTTTGTCCGTACCACAGCTGACCGGAGGCCCGACTGCACGCCAATTTCTTAGGGATACAATACTTCGCATACAGCGACAACAAACGGTTGGCAAAAGCGCTACCGATCAGCGTGTACACCGTGGTATGGCTATGCACAACGATATTGCGCAAACCGGCCATTTTTGCCGCCGGCGCCACAAATACCGCAAAATGTGGGCCGTGAATATGCATGGCCTGCCAAGTTTCCTTATGCTCCAAGAAAAAAGCACGCATCTTTTTGGTAGGCAAAACATCTTTCGGTTTTGGAAAGTCCATTTTATAAACATGACCACCCAGAGCTTCGATCTCCGCCCTGCGGTCTGCCTGCGTGTCTAAAAAGTACAGGTAATCGAACTGAACATCCGCAGACATGGCGCGCTGATAGTTCATGATCATACTCATCGCACCGTTTGAAATACTCATATCCGGTATCACCTGTAACACACGCATAAATGCCAACCTCACAAAAGTTCTAACGCTTGATAAATTTCAATCATACGGTGCAGCACCGGCTCCACCGCATAGGCCTGGGCCAGTGTCCGCCCGGCAACGCCAAAGGCCGCCGTTTGTTCCGGATCGGTATAAAGGGACCAGATCCGATCCGCCATCGCCCGGCTATCATTCAATGGCACCAAGTAGCCGCTCTCACCGTCCTGTACCAGGTCCCGATTGCCACGCACATCGGTGGCTACCACCGGATTGCCCAGCGCCATGGCCTCCACCAAGTTGATGGGTAGACCCTCTTGCCGACTGGAGGACACGGACACATCGCTAAGCCCTACCAGCTGACGAATATCCCGCCGGTAGCCCAGCGCCTCCACATGATCTGCCACGCCGATAGATTTGGCATAGTCCAAAAACGGCCGGGCTTCCACATCGGAGCCGGGCAGCAGCAAGCGAAAATGCTTGTCCTTTTCCAGCAGCAATTTTAAGGTATCAAACAACATATTTTGATTTTTCCGGGCGGAAAAATCCGCCGGGTATATTAGAATAAAATCGTCCGGGCTGTACCCATACGCCCGGCGCAGAGCCAACTTTTGCTCCCGGGGCACCGGCTGAAAATCGCTAAGATCCACACCTACGCCGTTGACCAGTTCCAGGCGCCCGGCAGCAAAGTGCCGCGCCTTAGCGGTATTATAATCCTCGCTGTTAATGGTGATCAGGCAGTCCGTATCTTTCGCCAGCGCCTTCTCCACCGGGTAAAACAGCAGCCAGTTTTTCCTGGCAGCGCCGTTATAGAAGTGAAAGCCGTGGGCGGTATAGATCACCTTGGTGCCCCGTTTGCGGGCATCCCGCGCAGCCAGCCGAGTCACCACAGCCCCCATAGGCGTGTGGCAATGAATGGCGTCGTACCGACCCTCGTCAATGATCTTTTTAAGCACCTGATAGGCTTTCAGATTATCTACACTGTACGGACTGCGGCTAAAGGGTACTTCATAAGTGCGGGCAATGCCGCTCAGATCCAAACCGGGTTTGTCGATGGAATTGTCCTTGAACGCCGCTTCCACCCGGCAGCCCCGGCGTACCAGTTCCCGAATAAAAGGCATGTGAAATTGGCCGATATGGCTACGCACAGTAGCAACAAACAGTATTTTCATTATCTGCACCCATTAAAATGGCAAAAAATTATTGACAAAATAGTACAGACGCTCCATGTACATTCTTCTTTTTGTTTCGTTGTAATTCGTGACTGTAATATTCAGTGCATCCACTTTCGGATTCATTTTACGGATAATATCGTAGTGCGGCACATCTGCAATTCTCTTGTCTAACGGCAACCTCAAAAACAGTTCCATCAAATTACGGTTGTTATATGGTATCGTTATATCATAAGACATACGGTGCTCAGAAGTAATCACTAAGCCGCCCCAACTTCCATACCGAAACTCCCACAGATACATATCGCTTGAATCAAAATTGAAAATTCGATTTGAATCTGTCTTGCTGATATATTGTCTAAATATTTTGTCTGTCTCTCTTGCCTGTTTTCGATTATAGCTAAAGAACTTATACATGGTCGTCATTTGGCGAGCTGACAAACGTTTAGGCATTTTCTTCAATCCAAACTTCTTGTAATAGTTGGCTCGTCCTATCTCGGACACCCAAGATTTAACTTCCACATCAAAATCAGGTATATCCATGAAAAACATGCGTTTGCGCACATCGTTATCATTAACCTTTCCCATGTCGCCCCAATTGTGCTCCATGATTTCCCGCACTTCGTCGACATAAGGAAAATCCTTGTCTTGCTCAGAAACCACATATGTCTTATGTTGAACGCCAGCAGCGGAAGCAATTTTTTTTGCCGCCTCCACATCTGGTCGATCCCCATACATGGTATCGTAACTGTAGTACCAAAACTTGTCATAAAGCCCATTTGCACAGGCAAAAGTCGCTTTGCTATCCATACCACCGGACAAAGAAATCGCCGGTTTTTTCCACTTCTTGGAGATCAATTCCAGGTTCGTATGCAGCAAATCACAAATTTCATCTATTGTCGCGTCATAATCCTGTTTGGTTTTACACATTGCAATATTCTGTGTAGGATAAAAACGATTCACTGCAAAAGTGCCGTCTGACTTATGAAATGTAACATATGTATTCGGTACAACGCGATACACTCCATCAAATTGGGAAAGATCACCGGGCAAAAACATACCATAAAGCTGCCAAAAGCGGTACTTTACCATAGAACTAACATATGCACTTTGCTGCAAATCACAGAGATCACCAATTAACTGTGCATGAGAAGACACATAGAAATGGCCTTTTACAAAGCCGTAATACGCCGCCTGCATACCAGCGCAATCATCCCAAATTTCAATAGAGTCGTCGCATATGACAATCAGCGTGAAAACACCTGTCCACTGATTGAGCACCTCAATTTTATTGTCTGCCTCGGCATAAGATTGCAGCAGTTCGTTTTCATCGTACACACCATTATAGGGGTTATAGGCGTGCCCGATAAGTAGATAAGTATCCTCATCATCTTGGAACTTGAACGCCTTGAGTTTATTATGTAGATAAAGCCGGAAGCTGCCAATTTCCAGTTGTGACCAATTGCCATAAAATGGATATGTATTCAAATCGTATTCCACATCTGACAATAAATAGCCGCGTGTAAACAAATACTTCCTGAGAGAAGGATTCACCGCAGTAATATGTTCAACATTCTTTCGACAACTCATATAAATGCTCCTTGATACACTTAAACAGCCGCTCGCCATTGTGCTCGCCCACAAAGGAATTGTGGGGAGTCAATATCACCTGCTCCATATCCCACAAGGGACTGCTCCGGGGCAAGGGTTCTTCTTCAAATACATCCAGCACCGCGCCGAACAGCTGCCCGCTTTGCAGCGCTTCCACCAGCGCCTGCTGATCTGTCACCTTTCCGCGAGCCACATTCACAAACACAGCGCCGGGTTTGATCTTTGCTATCCGCACGCTGTCAAACAGGCCGGCAGTCTCCGCCGTCAGGGGCATAGCACAAATCACCAAGTCCGCTACGGGCAGCAGATCGTCCAACCGGCAGGTGGGCTGGGTTTGGTCAAACTCTGCCGCCGGGTGGCCGGAACGATTAATTCCCACCGTCTGTACATCAAAGGCCCGCAGCCGCCGAGCAATGGCGCTGCCCACGCTACCGGTGCCGATAATACAAGCGGTCTTGCCGCTAAGTTCCCGCAGACCCCGGTGCTTCTCCCACCGATGCGCTACTTGATTTTCTGCAAAAAACTTGCTCTCTTTATATAGCTGCAAAATACCGCCCAGCACAAACTCCGCCATAGGCGCACTGTAAACGCCGCCGGCGTTATACACGGTAATGCCGTGTGCCTTGCAATAGTCCAGCGGCACCCGATCCAGTCCGGCGGAAGTCACCTGAATACACTTGAGCGCCGGGAAGCGTTCAATCGGCGTAGTTAAAAACAAGCCGCCGCAAATCACTACTTCAAATCGTTGGGTATCCATATTCACCGCCTGCCGTTCGTCCGGCCAAAAAGTGACAGCATACCCCATCTGCTCCAGCGCCTGCACCTGTTGCTCCCCACACCGCCATGCGCCGGTGATCAATAGTTCTTTCATCTCTTCATCACCGTTTCTTGCGCCGGTGTGTCATCCCGGGCCAAGGTCTCGCCGGTGTTCACATTGTCCTCATTCTTCAGCACCTTAAAGGCGGTAACAAAGAGAATACGCACATCCAGTGCCAGGCTCATGTGGTCCACATACCAGCAATTCAGCTCAATTCGATGGTGCCACTCCACATCCTTTCGACCGTGCACCTGCGCCCAGCCGGTAATGCCCGGGCGTACATCAAACATATGTAACTGCGCCAATGTATAATCCGACAGCGGCCAAGGATGATAGGTCAGCGGCGGGCGAGGGCCGATAAAACTCATATCGCCCTTTAGAATATTCACCAGTTGGGGCAGCTCGTCCATGCTGGTGGCTCGCAGCAGCTTGCCTACTCGGGTCACACGCATATCGTCTGCGCCGCTGTATACGCCGGTGCCTGTGTGCTCCGCGCCTTGGCACATGGAGCGGAATTTATAAATCCAAAAGGTCTTGCCGTGCAGCCCTAAGCGCTGCTGCTTAAAGATGGCCGGGCCTTTGGAATCCAACTTCACCGCCAGCGCCGTGATCGCCAACAGCGGCGAAAGAACGATCAGCGCCAGCAGCGCCGTAATAAAATCCAGCGCTCGTTTTACTCCTCGATACATCTACATGCCCTCAACAATTTGTTCTACACAGTCCTGCAGTTTCTTATGCTGCAAGGCAAAAAAATCATCCTCCGCCCGGCTCAGCTGCGCCTCATACTGCCGCAGCTCTGCCACACCGGAAGTAAAGATCCGTTTGATCTCCTTCAAATCGGTAATCTGCGCCGTGTTGCAAAAGGCGCGAGACAGAATACTCATGGACGAACCCAGCCGGTAGTGCTCCGCTACAATATACGCTGCCGGCAATGTGCCGCCGCCCAAACGACCGAATCCGCCGAAACCGAAAGGGATACCCGCCGCTTTGATCTTGGCGCACACCGCGTCCACCGTACCGTCCGCCAAAGGCTGGAACAAAAATTTTTTCCCTTGGGAAATACTCAGGTCATTCAACCCAATATGAATTTCGTCTACTCCGGGCAGTGCCACCACACGGTCAAGGCAATCCACCGCCGCCTGATTTTCCAGTAGCAGGAGTGTCTTGGCGCGACCGTCCACCCAGCGGATAAATTGCTGCACCTGTTCTACTGATTGCCACATAGGCAGCATGATCACATCCGCACCGGCGGCGATCACCCGGTTGATCTCATCTTTTGACCCCGGGTGCACCGGATTGACCCGTACCAGCAGCTCCGCCTGATCCAGCACCGGCCGCAACCGAGCCACATCTTCTACGGTGTGGTGGTTTTGCACCGTATCCATACCGCCTTGGCGCTGTGCCTTGCCGATGTATTCCATATCCACAAAAATGCGATCCACTCCGGCCGCCTGTGCGATCCGCGCCACCGCCGGATCCTTGGTTATGTAAAACAGTTTAAGCATCGTTTTGCTCCTCCTTGTCGGAAAAGCAATAGTCCAAAAACGCAGAATACCCATTAAACAGGGGTTTTGTATGCAAATATCGCTCCATGGACGCTTCGTAATTTCGCATATTGCGCATTTGCGATTCAAAGGCAGGCACTTGCAGCGGCCCGCGTTCTTCAAACAACCAAAAGAACTCAGATAGAACAGACTTGTCAGGCGCACGGCCGTACACCGCTTGATACTCAGTCACCAGTTGTTTTGCTTCTGCCAACTGTGCCGACGCTCGCTTAGCGCGGTACGCCTCTAATGTGCAGATAACCCTTGCCGGATTGCCTGCGATCACACAATCTGACGGGAATGTGCCGCCGGCCACCACACTGCCCGCACCGACGATCACCCGATCACCAATAGTCGTTCCTTTCAAAATCAATGCGTTCATACCGATAAAGCAATCATCCCCGATGGTAACCTTACCTGCGCTGCCGTAAATATCGCCGTACTTGGCTTTCAATACCGCCCAGTCATAGCCATGGGTCAAAATCTTCACACCGGCAGTCAACTGTACATTCCGACCGATCTCAATCAGCCAAGGCCGAGTGGTGTCGATCAAAATATCTGTTGTCCGGGCAAACACTTCTGTGCCCTCACCGATACGCATACCGGTCTTGCGCAAATGAGCCAAATACGCCGAAGTGCTGCGAAAACTCCATAGTTTTTCAATACGGTTCCAGTACTGTTTAAACATCTTTTCACCACCGGGTCATTGCCGGCAACAACGCCGGATCATTATTATGCAAGTTATATTATAATATAAATAGAGATATTCGTCAACACACGACGAAAAGATTGTCTGTTATCGTGCCCGACAGCATTGCACGGCAAGGCAATCCGTATGACCATGCTGCAGGCAAATGTGCTTTTTGATTTGCACAACGGAATGCCTCTGCTTCTATAACAAGCAACATATTCAAACAAAAACAAAACTGACTCCGCTTGAAAAGCGAAATCAGTTTGCTGCTAAAAATCCATTTTTCTCATCAAGTAGGCTTTTTTGTATCGACTACATAATTGGAGACCATACTGCCATTTCAGTCTTTTCTTTTACTCATTTTCTGCGTATTCCGGCAATTCCACCGGGTCGATTCGCCAAATTTCATTGGCATATTCCTCGATGGTACGGTCTGCCGAAAAGACGCCGGCACTGCACATATTCAGCCAGCATTTGCGGGCGAAGGCCATAGGTGACCGCAGATAATCGCCGTTTACTTGCAGCTTGGCGTGCACATAGGACTGAAAGTCACCCAGCACAAAATATCGATCCGCCACGCCATCTGTCTCCGGCTCTAAAAGACTACGCTTCAAATCCGCAAAGCAGCCGGTGCCACTGTCAGACAATGTGCCGTCTGTCAATGCATCCAGGCACTGCCGCAGCAGCGGATCACTGTGATACAAAGCCTTTGGGTCATAGCCCCGGCGCAGGGCATCCAGGTCCTCTACCCGGGCACCGAAAATATAATTATTTTCTTCTCCGGCGGCCGCCACAATCTCCACATTGGCGCCGTCATAAGTGCCCAAAGTCACTGCGCCGTTCAGCATCAACTTCATATTTCCGGTGCCGGAAGCCTCAGTACCGGCGGTGGAAATCTGCTCAGACACATCCGCAGCGGGAATGATCCGCTCTGCTGCCGTTACGCTGTAATCCGGCACAAACAGCACCTGTAAAAGCGGCGCTGCCTTAGGCGATCGTGCCACATAGTCCCCCACTGCGTGAATCAGCTTGATAATGGCCTTGGCACGCGCATAACCGGGCGCTGCCTTGGCGGCAAACAAAAAGGTGGTGGGCGCAAATTCTGTAATCTTCCCTTGCTCAATCTGAAAGGCCAATGCCAAAATACCCAGACAATGCAGCAACTGGCGCTTATACTCATGCAGGCGCTTGATCTGCACATCCAGCATACGCGCCGGGTCATAGTATAGCCCCTGACCCTCCATCCAGCGGGCCAGGCGGCGTTTATTTTCTTTCTTGGTTTCACAAAAGGCCGCCAGCACCTCGCCATTGTCCGCATAGGGCTTTAGCTTCTCCAGTTGGAACAAGTTGGTGATCCAGTTCTTACTGCCCAGCCGGTGGGTCAGAAGCGTAGACAAAGACGGGTTGCACAGTGCCAAAAACCGCCGCTGGGTAATGCCGTTGGTGCGGTTCAAAATTTTATCCGGGTACAGCTGTGCCCAATCCCGCAGCACACGACGACGCAAAATCTCCGTGTGTAAAGCTGCCACGCCATTCACATAGCCACACACCCAGCAGGCCAGATCCGCCATATAAACGCGACCGTCCCGCAGCGGGCGCACCCGGTGCCACAGCCGCTCCTCTGCGCCCAGCGCCTGCATTTCGGCACAAAACAGATCGTCCAATTGGCACAGCAGGCGGGCGATCTCCGGCAATTCCGACGCCAAGAGCGCCAGATCCCAGCTTTCCATGGCCTCCGGCATCACCGTATGATTGGTGTAGCAAAACACCTCATTTGCAACGCCCAGTGCCGCCTCCAAGGTCGTACCCTGCTTCAAGAGCAAACGAATGAACTCCGGGATGGCCAGCACCGGGTGGGTGTCGTTTAGCTGGATCACCACCGCAGTCCCCAATTTCTCCGGCGCACAGCCGGGCGTGCGCAAATACCGGCGCAGCAGATCTTGCAAGGATGCACTACATAAAAAGTACTGCTGCCGCAGCCGCAGCCGCTTGCCGTCCTCCTTCGTGTCATTTGGGTACAGCACACGGGTCAGGTTCTCTGCCGCCGTGCGACGTGTCACCGCCGCTGTATAATCCTGACGGTTAAAAGCATCAAAATCAAACGGCTCTATGGGCACACTCTCCCACAGCCGCAAAGTAGAAATGTGCGCCGTACCGTAACCGGGGATCGGCAGGTCATAGGGCACTGCCTGCACAGCAAAATCCGCGAATTCCACCGTTACAGTATCTGCTCGGCAGCACACGCTCCAGGGGTCGCCGTATTGCAGGTCGTCCTCCACCGTCTCCACCTGAAAGCCGTCCTCAATCTGCTGGCGAAACAGTCCGCACCGATAGCGCAAGCCGTAGCCGTCCAGCGGTAAATTCAGCGTGGCGCCGCTGTCCAAAAAACAGGCCGCCAGCCGTCCCAAACCGCCGTTTCCCAAAGGCGGGTCCGGCACACAGTCCAGCTGGTCGAGCTTGCGGCCGCAGGCGGTAAGCGCCGCCTCCACCTCGCCGGTCAGGCCGGTGCAAAGCAGGTTATTGTACACCGCCTTGCCCAACAAATATTCCGCAGAAAAATAATACGCCCGCCGCCCGGCACAATGGGCCTGCAACGACCCTTGCCAAGCCGGTTGCAGCCGTGCCAAAACAGCCCGCGCCACCACTGCGTGCAGTTGTTCATCGGTCAATTCTGCCACCGGGAGTCGGTACAGACTGCGGGAGAGCAGTTCCAAATTCTCTTTCATATCCGACATATATTACTCCTTTCTGCCCGATCTGCGGCGCAAGTCTCGGCATATAGATGCGCCAAAATGCCCGGGGTTAGGGCGCCGGGGCGCATACGCCAGCTCCAGTTGTGGGCGCCCACCGTTGACGGCGTGTTGATGCGGGCACTGCTGCCCAGTCCCAGCAGATCCTGCACAGTCAAAATACAGGTGTTGGCCGGGCTTCGCAGAGCAGAAAGCATCATCTGTCTCGGTAATTGATTGGGATAACGCACGCCATAGGCGGCGCAAGCCCGGCGTATGTCTTGCCGCGGGGCGGTGATACACCAGCCCAGCAGCGTATCGTTATCATGGGTGCCGGTGTAAATCACCGTATTGGGCTTGCAAACAGCACCACCGCCGCAGTCCCGGGAATCAAAGTCAAATTGCAGCACCTGCATACCGGGAAAGCCGCAATCTGAAAGCAGCGCCCGCACCGTATCGTCCAAAAAGCCCAGATCCTCCGCCAAAAGCGGCACATCTCCCAACGCCTGTTGGAGCGCCGAAAACAGTGACAAACCTGGCCCCGGCAGCCAGCAGCCGTCCCGGGCATTCTTTGCACGGGCAGGCACAGAATAATAAGCGGCAAAGCCACGAAAATGGTCCAGCCGCAGTGCGTCAAACCAGTGTAAAGCGTGCCGCAGCCGCGCCACCCACCAGCGGTACTCTGTACGCGCGTGGGCGCTCCAGTTATATACCGGGTTGCCCCACAGCTGACCGGTGGGCGAAAACGCGTCCGGCGGACACCCGGCCAGCCGAGACGGTGCGCCGGAGGGAGAAAGCATAAACAACTCCGGCGCCGCCCACACATCGGCGCTGCACGGCGCCACATAAATAGGTAGATCGCCGATCAGGTAAACACCCCGGGCATTGGCATAAGCCCGCAGCGCTCGCCACTGATGATCCAAAAAATATTGCAGCATTTTATGGTACAAAACCCGCCGCTCCATCTGCACTGCCGCCCTCTCCAAAGCCGACGGCTCTCGCTGCCGCAAAGACGACGGCCACAGGAAAAACCGCTTTCCATAGTGTTCACTAAGGGCACAAAACAGGGCATAATCCTCCAGCCAATCAGCCTGACTTTGGCAAAAGCAGTCAAAGTCTGCCGGTATATGGCGCACAAAGCGGTCAAACAGTCGATCAAACAGCACTTGACGCCCCCGGCGCACAGCCGAATAATCCACCCGGTCATCACCACCGCAGGGTAACAAATCCAAATCCGACGGCTGCAAATACCCGCTTTCCACCAGCAGCTGCGGGTCAATATACAGCGCATCGCCTGCAAAGCTGCCGGGGCTTTGGTACGGTGAATTCCCCTGCCCTGCCGGGCACAGGGGCAGCAGCTGCCAGTACCGCTGCCCGGCAGACGACAAATCGTCTACAAAGCGGTAGGCCGCGGCACCCATGGTGCCGATCCCGTAGAGCCCGGGCAAAGAAAACAGCGGCAGCAGCACCCCGGCACCACGCCGCTGCAACAAGCGGTTAGTCACAGATACAGACCTCCGTTTCCGGGTCAAACAAATGGAGCGCCTCCATGTTGGGGTACAGCACTGTTTGGTCGTCCTTTTGGAACGAAACAGCGCCGGGCACCCGAGCAATCACCCGCCGTCCTTGCAAATCTGCATACAAATAGGTTTCCGCCCCCATACGCTCCGCCATCTCCACCTGAACCCGAAAGGCCGCAGAATCTGTTATATTCAGCCATGCCGGGTCCGTGGACAGATCCTCCGCCCGCAGGCCCAAAAGCACATCCCGATCCACATACGTCGACAGTTTGGCTTGGCTTTGCAGTCGATGGGGCAAAGCCACCTCCGTACCCAGCACTTGCAAATCAAGGGACTTTCCCCGCCGCACCAAACGGCCGGGCAATATATTCATAGGCGGCGTGCCGATAAACCCGGCTACAAACACATTGCAGGGGTGGGCGTACAACTGTGCGGGTGTGTCTGCCTGCTGAATCTTGCCGTCCAACATGACCACGATCCGATCCGCCATGGTCATGGCCTCCGTTTGGTCATGGGTCACATACACAAAGGTGGTACCCAGTTCCCGGTGCAGCTCTGCAATGCGTGCGCGCATTTCTGTACGCAGCTTGGCGTCCAGGTTAGACAGGGGCTCGTCCAAAAGGAACACCGCCGGATCCCGCACCATAGCACGGCCCAGCGCCACCCGCTGCCGCTGCCCGCCGGACAGGGCGCGGGGTCGCCGATCCAGGTACGCGGTCAGTTCCAACGCCTGTGCGGCCGTCCGTACCTTGCGGTCGATCTCCGCCTTGGGCACCCGCCGCAGTTGCAGACCAAAGGCCATATTCTTGTACACCGTCATGTGGGGATACAGAGCGTAGCTTTGGAACACCATGGCAATGTCCCGATCCTTAGGCGGCAGATCGTTCACTACCCGGTCACCGATCTTCAAGGTGCCGCCGCTGATGTCCTCTAACCCGGCAATCATACGCAGGGTGGTGGACTTGCCGCAACCGGAAGGTCCTACTAAAATCAAAAATTCCCGATCCCGGATTTCCAAATTCAGATCCGGTATGACAGTCACGCCGTCCTCATATGTTTTTCTAATATGCTCAAGCGAGATAGACGCCACTGGGGCACACTCCTTTCCGCAGCTGCCGTTTAGCCCTTAACCGCACCGGCTACCACGCCTTTGATAATATATTTTTGGCAAAACAAATAAAAGACCACAATGGGGATCATCGCCAGCACCAGCATGGCCATCAGCCCGCCGTAATCTGTGGAGCCGTAGGCACCCTGCATGGCAATTTGAATGGCCACCGGCACGGTCTTTTTCTCCGTGCCCAGCACCAGGTACGGCAGCAGATAATCATTCCAGATCCACATAGTATTGAGGATCGCCACCGTCACCGCCGTGGGTTTTAAAAGTGGCAACACCACCAAAAAGAAAGTCTGTACCGGATTGCAGCCGTCAATGGTGGCTGCCTCCTCCAGCTCCCGGGGAATTCCTCGGATAAAGCCGCACAGCATAAACACGGACAGCCCGGCGCCAAAGCCCAGATAAATAAACGGCATACCAAGAACGGTATTCAGCTTTGCCCGGCCAACCAAATAGGTCATGGTGTACATCACCATTTGAAACGGCACGATCATGCTGAAAACGAACAGGTAGTACATACCCTTGGTCAGTGCCGTGCGTACCCGCATGAGATACCAGGCAGCCATGGAGGTGCAAAGGACGATCAGCCCCACAGACACAACGGTGATCAGCAGCGACCGGCCAAAGGCGGCGAAAAAGCCGCCGGCAGACAGGCCGCTGATATAGTTTTCCAACGCCACAAAGGTCTCTTTGTTGGGCAGTGCAAACGGGTCGCCGGAGATATAAAATCGGGACTTAAAGGAATTTTGCACCACCAAAAAGAGAGGCACCAGGGTCAGCGCCGCCAGCAACACCAGAAGAAGCGTTTCCAGCGCACTTTGGGGAGCTTTCTGTTTTTGCTTTTTTCTCATACGCCGTGGGCCTCCCGCTGTCCGGTCACGCGCAGTTGCAAAAAGGCAAGCAACGCCACGATGATAAAGAACACAACCGCCTTGGCTTGACCCACCCCCTGCCAGCCGCTGCGGCCGTAAAAGGTATTATAAATATTCAGCGCCAACAGCTCTGTCTTTTGCTCCGGGGCTCCGCCGGTGAGCGCCAAGTTTTGGTCAAACATCTTAAAGGTATTTGTAAGGGTCAGAAAAGTGCAAATGGTCACCGCGGGCATCACCAGCGGCAGCTTAATGCGAAACAGAGTCTGCGTCCGGGATGCACCGTCAATGGCCGCCGCCTCCAAAAGATCATCCGGCACATTTTGCAGCGCCGCAATATAGATCACCATCATATAGCCGATCAGCTGCCAGTTGGTCAGCGCCACTAGCCCCCAAAAGCCGTAGGCGGGCTGATAGGTAATATCCACCCCCGCCCAGGCCAACACACCGTTAATGAGCAAATTCCAAATATATCCCAGCACAATCCCGCCGATCAAATTAGGCATAAAGAACACGCCGCGAAAGAAATTGGTGCCCCGCAGCCCTCGGGTAAGAAGCAGCGCCAGTGCAAAGGCAAGCACATTCACTGTGAGGATACTCACGCCGGAAAACAGCGCCGTAAACCACAGCGCGTGGAGAAAGCCGCTGTCTGCAGTAAAGGCCTGCACATAGTTTTGCAGTCCTACCCACGCGGCGTCCGTCACCGTCCGGAACCGGGTAAAGGAAAGCCCTACCCCCAGTACAAAGGGCGCCGCAAAGGCAAAGAGAAAGGCCACCGCCGTGGGCAGTAAAAACAACCAGCCGTATTTTTTCAAATTTTTCTGCATACCGTCGTTCCTTTAGGCAGAGGCAGCCGCTTCACTTTTCCAGTCCGCCACGGTATTTTCCTGCACCTGCGCCCATGTTTTTCTGCCCTGGGCATAGCTCAGCAGCGCGGAGCCAAAATGCTGCTTGAAGGTCTGAGATGGGAACACAGTAAAGTCCCAGGGAATGCTGTAAACGCCCTGCTTGTTCATCCAAAGCTGCACCTGCACCGCCAGCGGGTCCTCCGGCACATCTTCTGCGGAGAAGGTGTCAAAGGGTGCAATAAAGCCCAACGCATCCGTTACGAATTTTTTGCCTGTATCGGAAGAATATAACCAATAAATAAAATCGGCTGCCGCCTTTTGCTGTGCCTCTGTTGCCTTGGCGTTAATGGCATAGAAATTCTCCGTGCCCACGCACAAGCCTTGGTTTTCCTCGCCGTCTGCGCCGATATAAATAGGCAGGAACTTGATTTTGTCTGCCTGCACCTTGTTACCGGTGACACCGGCGATCTGTTCCCATGCCCAGTTACCATTTTGTACCATGGCGCACTTTTCCAGCGCAAACTCCGCCATGGAGTCCGTCACCGTCTTGGTGCCGCACTTTTTCGCCTCCACCGTGCTGTCCGTTAAATACAGGTCAAAAATATTCTTAAAATTGTCACCGAAGGAGAAAGTGATCTCCTTGGTGGCGTCCGTAGTCAAATCCACCTTATTCTGCTTAAATTCATAATAGATGGGCACATTCATCAGGTGGGTCTGCCAGCGCCAGTCCTCGCCGCTTTTCAGTGAAGTAGCGGCAAACACGCCTTCAATGCCCAGCTCCTTTTTGTGCTTTTGCATATCGTCTGCCACAGACTTCAGCGCTGCAAAGGAACGCACCTCATCCATGGATTTGTACTTACTGTCCCGATCCTTCAGCGCAAAATACTTGTCCGTGATGGCCTCGTTATAGATGATCCCGTAACCCTCCACCACATAGGGAATGCCGTACACCTTGCCGTCGCCGGTGACCGCCAGAGATTTGTCCGTTAAGTGCTCATACAGCTTGGTATCGGACAGATCAGCGCAATAAGGCGCCCAGTTGGCATAGCCCTTGGGACCGTTGATCTGAAACAGCGTGGGCGCCTCTGCTGTGGCCATCTTGGCCGTCAGCGTAGACTCGTACTGGTTATTGGCCGCCGTATCTACAATCACATTCACGCCGGTTTCTTCCTTGTAGGCTTTGGCGATCTTTTCATATACCCCGGCTATCTCCGGCTTAAAGTTCAGGTAGCGCAGGGTCACCTGGCTCTTAGCCGCGTCCGTAGCATTGGTGGTGCCGTCGTCCGTCTGCTTGCCACAGGCGGCAAACAGCCCGCCGGTGGACAGCAGCAGCACCCCACACAGCAGCAAAGAAAGCCATTTTTTCATCATTTTCATTTTGAAAACCTCCGTTCGCTTTGATGTTTATAGTGTGTGCCGCCCATCAAGCGATATACAAAAAGAAAAGCGACCATAACCGGCAAAGCCGATCACAGTCGCTGAAACAGATAGAATTTTAATTTATTTTTTATCCTGCGCCATGGCTTTTAAGTCGTGGCGTTTTTCGGCAAAATAGGCTCTCGTCTCCTTGCCCACCACCCCGGACAGGGCAAACAGGGCAATCAGGTTGGGAAATGCCATCAGGCCGTTACAAATATCCGCAATGTTCCACACAGCCGCCACGGTCAGGTACGGGCCGATGAACACGGCAAGAATGTACAGATAGCGGTACACCTTGGTGAACTTTTGGGAGCCTACCAGGTACTCCAGGCAGCGCTCGGAGTAGTAATTCCAGCCCAAAATGGTGGTAAAGGCAAAGAACGCCAGGCACAACATCAGCACAAAGGCAGAGAACCGACCGTTCCAGGGCAGACCCGTCTGCCAGGCACGGCTGGTGATCTTTACGCCCTCTACGGAACCGGCCACAAAAGCGTTCTGGGCACCGGTAACCACAATGGACAGACCGGTGAGGGTGCAAATCACGATGGTATCAATAAAGGTACCGGTCATGGTCACCAAGCCCTGGCGCACCGTGTCCTTGGTCTTTGCGGCAGCGGCAGCAATCGGCGCAGAACCAAGGCCCGCCTCGTTGGAGAAAATGCCGCGGCCGATACCCTTTTGCATAGCCAGCTTAATGGTTACGCCGGTGGCAGCACCAAGGGCTGCCTGCGGATCGAAAGCACTCTGGCAGATCAGCTTCACCGCAGCGGGAATAGCGGTAATGTGGCCCAGCACAATAATCAGCGCAAATACCACATAAGTGATGGCCATAAAGGGCACGATCACCTGAGAAACCTTGGCAATACGCTGAATACCACCCAGCACCACCAGTGCCACACAAAGGGTGACCACCAGGCCGCCGATCACGGTGGCCCAAGTGTAATCATTGCCAAACAGCGTAAACACCACATGGGCAGACTCCGGATCAAAGAAATCCTGCACGGCCGTTGCAATACCGTTAATCTGGGTAAAGGTGCCGATACCAAAGAGACCGACACAGATGCCAAACACGGCAAACAGTTTAGCCAGCCACTTCCACTTGGAACCCATGCCCTTTTCTATGTAGTAGAACGGACCGCCCAGATAATGGCTGTCGTCCTTCTTCTCTCTGTACTTAATGGCCAAAAAGCCCTCGCTGTACTTGGTGGCCATGCCGAAGAAGGCGGCCAACAACATCCACAGCAGTGCACCGGGACCACCCAGGCAAATGGCCGTAGCCACGCCTACGATATTGCCGGTACCAATGGTGGCGGACAGCGCCGTGCACAGCGCGCCGAAGGAAGTAACCTCTCCCTCGCCGTTGTCCTCATTCTTAACCATAAACTTCAGTGCCTTGCCCAGGTGCCGCACCTGTACAAAGCCGGTTCGCACCGTCAACCACACGCCGGCGGCTAAAATCAAAATGATCAGCGGCCAGCCCCATACGGCGTTCTGTACCTTACCAATGATGTCATCCACGGACATTGCAAGTGTAATTGTCTGCATTGTTTCACCCTTTCTGCAAATAAAAAAACTGATACAAGTTTACCACAAACCGGGCGACCATTCAATGTGCAAACTGCAAAAAAAGAGGCGGATATGTATTTTTATACATATCCGCCATAGGTTTGGCTGTTTGCCAAAGAATTCTTGGTTAAAATTACAGACTGTTTTGCAGTTTGGCAGCGGTCAGCGTGTTCTCCAGCAGCATGGAGATGGTCATGGGACCCACACCACCGGGCACCGGGGTAATGGCGCCACACACCTGGGAAACACCGTCAAAATCCACATCGCCGCACAGCTTGCCGTTCTCATCCCGGTCCATGCCTACATCAATAACCACCGCGCCGGGCTTTACCATATCTGCTGTAACGAACTTAGGACGACCCACTGCCGCCACCAACACATCCGCCTGCCTGGTCAGCTCTGCCAAATTCTGTGTCTTGGAATGGGCAATGGTCACTGTGGCATTCTCGTGCAGCAGCAGCATAGCCATTGGCTTGCCCACAATGTTGCTGCGCCCCAGCACTACCGCTCGCTTGCCGGTCAGGTCTGTGCCGGTGGAACGGATCAGTTCCATCACCCCGGCAGGGGTGCAGGGCAAAAAGCGGTAGTCGCCAATCATAATAGCACCCACATTCTCCGGGTGGAAGGCGTCTACATCCTTGGCCGGATCAATGCGTGCGATCACCTCTTTGTCGCTTAGGTGCGGCGGCAGAGGCAGCTGGCAAAGAATGCCGTTTATCTCCTTTTTCCCGTTCAATTCGTCTACCAGTGCATTCAGTTGCGCCTGGGTGGTGTCTGCGGGCAGCGTGTATTTTTCGCTGTAAAAGCCCACCTCGGCGCAAGCTTTTTCCTTGTTGCGCACATACACCTGGGATGCCGGATCCTCGCCTACCAAGATAACTGCCAGCCCCGGGGTCACGCCCTGTTCTTTTAATGCAAGGGTCTCCTGTGCCACCCGCGCCCGCACGGCGCGCGACACGGCCTTGCCGTCAATGATCTGTGCCATTTTTCTCCTCGTTTACTCCTTTATTCTTAGTTTTGCTGCGCTTGGCCGCCTGGGCAGCACGGCGCTCCTCCTTGGTGGGGCGGGGCGGCAGCTCCTCTACCGGCACCACCCGCAGGCGCTGGGGCAGACGGCCCTGCTTCTTCTTCACCATCACCACAATAAAGTATACCAGTGCCACAACGGCAATCATCGCCGACAGCACCTGGCTGACCCGAATACTGGTGGAGCCGATGTACAGGCTGTCTGTACGCATACCCTCCACGACCATACGCTCCACGCCGTACCAAACGCCGTATAGCACAAAAATCTCGCCCTTAAAGCTGCGGTGTTTATGCACAATGTAATTGAGGATCAGAAAGCCCAATAAACACCACAGGCTTTCATACAGGAAGGTGGGGTGCACCGGCACCTCCGGCTCCACGGTCACACCCTTAGCAGCCAAATCCGCAGAGGAAGCAGCCAGCGTATCTCTGATCTTTACGCTCCACATTCTAAAGAGCGCAGTATCCGTATTGGTGCCAAAGGCCTCCTGGTTAAAGAAATTGCCCCAGCGGCCGATACCCTGGCCGATAAGCAGACCCAGGGCACCCAAGTCCAGCAAATTGCGAAAGTCGATCTTGCCCACCTTGCAGCCGATGGCGGCGCCGATCAGGGCACCGATAATGCCACCGTAAATGGCAAGCCCGCCGTTCCAAATTTGCACGATCTCTGCCGGGTGGGCGCTGTAATAGCCCCACTCAAAAATCACATAATATGCCCGAGCACAGACGATACCGAAGACCGTGCCCCAAATGAGCACATCCGTCATCCCGTCCAGGCTCATACGCCATTTGTATGCCATACGGCCGCCGTACAGCACCGCCAGCATAAAGCCAAAGGCGATGATAATACCGTAAAAATGAATATCATAACTGCCGATGGTGAACGCCACGGAGGGCAGATCAAAGTCGATCCCCAGCCCGGGGAAGTACACGCGGGTAAAATTACTCATGCTGATCCTCCTCTGCCTTTACAATGGACAGGGCGCTGTACTGCGGGTTCATTACCTGCTGCAAGCGCGCCTCAATCTTCTCCTTGGTAATGGCCTTGTAGCGATTCGTCACATCAAAGATGGAGAAGCCGTTAAAGTGGGCATCTATCATACCGTTGGCCACACTGTCAATATCGTTATAGGACATCACTTCCCGACCATAAGACTTGCGCAGGGCTGCCTGGTACAGATCCTCCGGAATCCCCTCCCGGCGCAGGCGTTCTACTTCTGCCTGAATGGCGGCTGCCACCTGCCGGGGGTCCGTGCTCTCGCCGTCAAAGATAATGGCTTCATACCCGTGGCCGTGAAAATACTCCGTAGAGAATTCGCCGCTGATCAACCCTCGGTCAAACAAGTCTTTATAGAGAGGCGAGGAGTCACCGGCCATAATCTCCAGCAGCAGATTGGTGAGAATAATGGTCTCTATGTCCTGCTCCGGCTTGGTGCAGGCTTCTTTATAGCCAAAGGAGAACACCGGAATGGAGGTAGCCAAATGACACTCCTGATAGTCCTGCACGATCTCTCGCGGTTCCGGCAGGAACGCCCGCTCTACCGTCACATCGGCTGTCGGTTTTAAGCACCGATCACAGACGGCCAGCACCTGCTCCGGCGTCACATTGCCAACCACCGCCAGTGCCATATTGTGCAGGTTATAAAAAGTATTGTAGCAGTCATACAGCAGCTTGTCCGTAATGTGGGAGATGGACTCCACCGTACCGGCAATATCAATGCGCACCGGGTGGTTCTTATACAGGCACCGCAACAGGTTAAAGGTGCTCATCCAGCCGGGTACATCATAGTACATGGTGATCTCCTGGCCGATAATGCCCTGCTCTTTTTCCACCGTTTGAGGCGTAAAGTACGGGTGCTGCACAAAGTCCAGCAAAATCTCCAACGACTGGTCAAAGTGGTCGCTGCACTGGAACAGATAGCAGGTCTTGTCAAAGGAAGTATACGCATTGGCAGACGCACCGGTGGCCGCAAAGCGCTGAAAAGCATCCAGCTCCTCGGACTCAAACAGCTTGTGCTCCAAAAAGTGTGCAATGCCTTCCGGTACCTGGGTGTATTCGGCAGCGTCCGAGCGCTTAAAGCGGTTGTCAATGGAGCCATACTTAGTACCGATCACCGCATAAGCAGAGCGGTAATGGGCCTTAGGCATCACAAATATTTTCAGCCCTGTGGGGTGGTCAATTTCATAATAGCGTTCGTCCAAAATGGAAGAAACTTGTTCTTTCACTGTGCCTGCACCTCCTCTTTCTCTGCCACTAAGCGGTAAACGGTATCCAGCGACAACCGACCGGCACATTCTTGTAACTGCTCCACGGTCACGCTCCGGGTCTCCTCCGCCACCTGGGCAGGGGTACGGAAGACATCGTCCAACAGCCGGGCGGCATACCAGTTTTCCAGGCCGTTGGGGGTATCTGCCACGCCGTCCAGCGCGTCGATCATGGCAATGCGGGAGCTTTCCAGTTCGGCTTTGCAGTCACCATCCCGAATCATCTCCAGCTGATGCAGAATCTCGGCCACAGCCTTGTCCATATTCTCCTCCTCACAGCCGCACTGAATAAAGATGTAGCTGTTTTGGCGGGCAAAGCGAGCAGAACAGTAGTAACAAAGGCTCATCTTCTCTCGCACATTCATAAAGAGTTTGGAGTACGGGCCGCCGCCGAACACATCGCAAAAGCTACGCATAGCCGGTGCCAACGGATCATCCGGGCGCATATCCACACGAAAGCCCAGCACCAGCTTACCTTGACGAATTTTTTCGCTCTCCCGCACATCTTTCACCTGTTCGCACCGGGCCACAAAATGGGGAGTGGGCATGGGCTGATACGCCCGCTCCACGCCCTCTAACCGACGGCGCAGCGCCGCACAGGCCGCCTCCGGATCCGTGCTGCCGACCACAGTTACCAGCATTTTGCTCTCTCGCAGCATGCGGTGCCAGGCGGCGGTTACGCTCTCCGGCGTGGCAGCCAACAAAGTCTCTTTGGTGCCTTTAGGATTGATCCGGTATGGATCGCCGGCGAACATAATCTGCTGCATTTGCATGACCGCGTACAGGCGTTTTTCGTTTTCCTCGGCAGCCAGCTTCTCCAGCAGTACCCGACGCTCCGTCTCAATATCCGCCTGTGAGAACAGGCCGTCCTCCCCTAAAAGCGGGTCAAACAGCAGATTCATCAGCAGCTCCAGTCCCGCCTCGGCAATCTTCTCGTCATCCAAGGCAAAGCGATCGTCCAGTGTGGTGATGCCCATCTTCAAAATTTGGCAGCCGCCGGATTTGTTGGCGGTGACGCTGATGGCCGCGCCGTAGAGCTTGTCCAACTGCAAGTGCAGCGCACGCATATCCGGATAGGCCTTGCCCTTACGGCTGACCGCTGAGATGGCCAGCGCATAGTTCGCCGCCATCTGCTCCTCCATGGGCACTGCCAAGTGAATGGCCAGTTCATTGGTCTTAAACCGCCCGGCAGGCACAGCCAAAAGCTCTACCCCGGGGGCTATCTTCTTTTGCACATAATCTGTCAAAATGAAACTTCCTTTCATTGTGAGATGTTACACTAACGGATTATAACATATTTTACCCTATTTTTCCAACCCTTATCAAAACAAAAGATAGAGAAGAGCCAAAAGCAGCGCCTGATCTGCGCCTTCGCGTCCTAAAAGCAGAAGCAGCATTAAGATTACGGCGTTGTCATCCCCTTCGTTCTCCGATGCCGGTTCCTCCGGGTTTGGCGCAGCCGGGGATGCTTTTTCCTTGCCGGGCGACGGTGCCGTCTGACGGTCGTTATGCCCTTGTGGCGGTTCCTCCCGGGGCAGATACGACCCGGCACGGGCATGCATACGGCGCACCCGCTCCTTGGCTTCATTGATCTGATCCTCACTAAACGCCGGCACTAAAACAACTCCTCCAGCATAGGCAGCACCTCAAACAGACGCAGAATCTGCATGGCCTGGTCCGCCTTGTTTTGGCTCTTGGGGCTTAAATGGGGCTTCAGCGCCCGGATCAGGTCCACATTTTTATTGCTGCTGCGGTTCATACGGTCAAAAATGGACTTGGCTTTCATCATCATTTCAAAGTCCGCCTTGCCAAAGTTCAGCCCCTCCAGCCCGGACAGCAGATTTTGCATATTCTGGGCACCGGCCACCGTGTCTGTCAGCTGCTGCACGGCGCTGTTGGCGCTCCCCGGCTTAGGCTGGGGCGTAGGCTGTGCACCGGGAGGGGACGCCGCACCGGGCGCACTTTCCTGCCCGCCGTTGCCTAAGATGGACGCGGCCACGCCCCGCAGCATTTCCATATCCTGCGGGGTCAAATTGGCAATGATCTGGTTAATATCGTCCATATTACCGCTGCCTGCCTAACTTTTCCATCAGTGCCTTGGCCTGGGGAGAATTGAGCATTTGCTGCAATCGTTCTTTGTCATTCAGTACCGCCTCTAATTTGGCCTTGGTGTCCGGGTCCAGGTTTTGCTGCAAATAGGCCTGCTGCTGTCCGGCTTTGGCCGCCGCTTGGAATGCCGCCGGGTCAAATCCTTTTTTCTGTTTTCTCGGGTCCTGCATAAAACGCACTCCTCTTTTTTATCTGCAAAGCCGCTTGCCGTGGGCACGCAGATATGTTATACTCAGTACATAGTATGCAGAAAGGCGGGGATTATGAATGCGCTTACTGGTCGCCTCGGACTCTCACCGAGCTGCTGGCAATCTGCTGGACATTGTGGAGCTGCACCTGGAGGACAGCGATGTGCTGCTTTTTCTCGGCGACGGCGAGAATGATTTGGAAAATGTGCGTATGTTGTACCCCCGGTTGCATATTTTGCAAGTGGCCGGGAATTGTGACTGGGGCAGCGACCTGCCCGCCTGGGGCACAGCCAAACTGGGCGGCAAAACGGTGCTTTATACCCACGGCCACCCATTCCATGTAAAGTTTGGTCTGGCAGAGCTGGAGCAGGCTGCCCGGGAGGCCCACGCAGACATTTGCCTGTTTGGTCACACCCATCAGCAGATGACCGACTATCGGGACGGCTTATATCTAATGAACCCCGGCGCAGCGGCAGAGGGCCGCTACGGCATGGTAGACATTACCCCCGGCGGCATTATGCTGCTGCCCTGCCGGTTATAAACACGATTTTCAAAGAAAAGAGGCAGAACCAATGACTTATTGCGAACATTGCGGCCAACCTCTGGCACCCGGCACCGCAGAATGCCCGGTGTGCCATACCCCCAACTTTGAGGGCTGCACCGCACAGCAGAACGCCCAATCCCAAAGCGCGCCCTACGGTCAGCAGGCATACAGCCAACCCCAAGGCGACCCCTACGGCCAACAGGCGCACAACCAGCCACAGGGCGACACTTACGGCCAGCAAAATTACAACCACGGTCAAACGAACTATGGTGAGCAGACATACGGCGCCGGCTACAACAACTGGGGCAACCCTTACCAGCCCCCCTACGGTGTACCGGTGAACGAAGCCCAGTACCGCCAAATGACAGAGAAGGCGGACAACGCCTACATACTGGCCATAATCGGTCTGATCTTAGGAATCCTTATGGGTCCGCTGTTCGGCTGGATCATGGGCGGCATTGCCTTGTCCAACGGCCGCCAGGCGTATGAGATCACCGGCAGTGAAAAGGCGCGCAGCGCCATAAACATTGCCAAGTGGGCCATTGGCGTGTCCACTGCTATCTTTGCCGTTGCCCTGATCGTGTGTATCTTGATGTTTACTGTATTTTCCGCCACCGTACTGGGCGGTCTGTACTGATGGATCAGGCACAGCAGATTAAAAAGCGGTTGGCAGAACTGCAAAATCGAGGCACATTTGGCGGCTACACGGTTTATACGGATTTTTTAGGCCTGGAGGAGCAAAGTCTGCTGGCAGAGGTGACCGGCCCCCAGTCGGTGCCCGCCTACGGCGGATTTGACGGTGCCGAGCGGGTGATGGCAGCCTTTGGCCCGGCGCCGGAGCCGGTGGACTACCCCATCACCTGCCTGCATATTGCGCCCAAGCAGGAAAAATTTGCCGAGGAATTGACCCACCGGGACTACCTGGGCACCTTAATGGGCTTAGGGCTGGAGCGGCGGGTGCTGGGCGACATTCTCCCCTGCGGCAAAGAGGCATATCTCTTTTGCACCGCAGGCATGGCTGAGTACATTGAGACCCAACTGCACCGGGTGCGCCACACAGAGGTGACCTGCACCCGGGCGGACGACCTGCCCCCGCACCTACTGCCCCAACCGGAAGACAGAGAAGTGATCGTGCCCTCTCTGCGGCTGGATGTGCTGGTGGGCGCAGTATACAATCTCTCCCGTAGCAGCGCAGACAAATTCTTTTTACAGCAAAAGATATTTGTCAACGGACGGTGCATAGAGAACCGTGCCCACACTGTACAGCCGGGGGACAAAATTTCCGTGCGGGGCCACGGCCGATTTACCGCCGGTGCGCCTCTGCGCCGCACCAAAAAAGACCGGCTGGTGGTGCCGGTAGAAGTGTATTAAATCAAACCCATAGTAAAAGGAGCAGTACCTGCAAGTACCGCTCCTTTCTTCTTTTACGCTATTGGTGCCTTGTAGTCTGCCGGGTAGGCGTTTGGGTTCTTCTCCGGGGGATAATAAGGTGTCATTTGCACCTGTTCTTCTCCATTCCAAAAGGGTTTTTGGTAGTAGGACACCGGTTGGCAGTCAAAGCTACCGTCCGGGCGCACAGTAATGCGGGTAAAACCCCGCTGGGCGCCGTAATTCTTTATGCCGATATAAGCGAGATAGTCCACAGACAGGCCGTAGGTCAACCGTATACCCTTGTAAGTGACGGACAAATTGTTCAAATGATCGTGGCCGCAGAATGTGCCCCGGGTGCTGCCCACCTGCTGCAAGGTGTCAAACACATGATCCGGGTGCAAACTGGGGAACAGGCCGCCCTTTTCGCCGATGCCGCCGTAGTGCACCTGCACTTCACCGGTGTCTTTATAGCCGTTTTCTTTATAAGCCTCCCAGGCAGTCTTGTACTGAGCAATGGGAATGTGAAAGAACATCAGGCTCTTTGGCATCGGTGCGCCCAACGCCCGGTTGTGGGCGGTCAAGGCTTCCACCTCGCCCCTGTACCAGTCCATTTGGTTCTGGTGCATACCGTCATACTTCCACATAAAGCCCAGGTAGTCGCCATCCACATAGCTGCCGGTATCGGTAAAAAACAGCGCCTGGGTCACGGTGCCACGACGGTTCTCCACCGCCACGGTATAGTTGCCCACGCCGTCCACGCCCTCCGGCCCGGAGCGGAACAGGCAGTAGGACTTGCTGCCGGCTTTGGCGAACTTCTGTTCTTGATAATATTTGCCGATATAGCGGCGGTTGTACACCGCGTAGGACTCTGTATCGTGGTTGCCCAGCACCGGCGCCCAGTACACGCCCAGATTCTGCATCACCCGGCCAAACAGACGAGCGGCGGTTTTGTTGTTAAATGTGCCGGACTGGAACGGCACCGGGTAGGCAATGTCGCCGGTCACAGCCACCAGGTCCGGCTGCTCGGCGGTGACCATACGCACCACGCAGTCAATGGCCCGCCGGTCCTTGAAGAAACTCATCCAGCCGCCGCCAATATGCACATCCGTCAGCTGCATAACACGAAAATCCCGATCGGTGGTGAACACCCAACGGCCATCCAGCGGTTGGGGCTGCAACTGATTTTTATACTGTACCGGCGCAATGCCCGCCACATACCGCAGCTGTAAAAGCGCCAAGATGCCGTTGACCAGCACGGTGAGCAGCACCACAGCCGCCACCACGCCAAGAAGGATCCAAAATACCAAAGGAATAACCTCGCTTTACTCTACAAAATGGTGATAAATATAACTGAGCACACCCTCGTCGGAAGTGCACGCCACAGCGTTTGCCGCCTGCTTAAGTTCGTCACAGGCGTTGGCTACCGCCAGCCCGGTGCCGGCGTAACGGATCATAGACAGATCGTTGCGGCTGTCGCCCACGGCGATCACCTGCTCCGGGGCAAGCCCCAGGTGCTCCGCCAGTTTTTGCAGGGCGCTGCCCTTGTCCACCCCGCGGCGCAGGATCTCCAAATTGCTCTGCATAGAATAGGTGCAGAGCAGCTCCGGGAACAGCTCCGTCGCCCGATCTATAAACGCCCGGCGTTCATCGTCCAGGTGGAAAAAGATATTGAACATCTCCGTTTTTTCCTCCCCGGCCAGCAGTGCCTCCAAGTCTGTGCAGGGCACCCGGCTGGCCGCCATCACCGGGTGATAGATCGGCTCAATACGGTAGTAGTCGTAGGCCAACCGGTTCAGCTTATCTGCCGGGGCATACGGCCGCCCGCCGTAGAACACCTCGATCATAGTATCGTACTGCCGTAGCAGATGCAGCACCGCCAGTGCCTTTTCCCGGCCGTAATAGCTGGAAAAGAGGGTCTCCCCTGCCGCATTCACCGCCGCAGCGCCATCGCCGTACACCACATAGGGCACCAGTGGGTTAAACCGCAGCTCTGCGGGCATTTCATAAAAAGTGCGCCCGGTTACCGCGGCAGCGGTCACGCCCGCTGCCGATAGCTGTTCCAGCGCGCAGAAGTTGGCCGGGGCAATTTTGCCGTCACTGCCAATGAGTGTATCGTCTAAATCAAAAGCCACCAATTTGGGTCTTGTCATAACAGTCTGTTCTCCTTACCGGTTTTTCACCAGTATATGCCAAATAGAGGAAGAGAGCAAGCGCCGGGGTGACGGCGCCTGCTCCGAAGAGGGTGCCCGGTACAGAACAAAACAAAATCCGGTGATCGACGGGGAAGTCAAATCAAAACAAAAAATGCACCGAGCAGGGGTATATCTAAAAAGGGCGCTGCCCTCTTTAGGCGTTAGGCAGCCGCACCGGCGGAGGTATCTGCACGCTCCGGCAGCGGTTCCACCTTGGCTTTCTTTTTGCGGTGGATGACAAAGCGGTTCAGCGGATAAGTCCACAGGGTGGGTACGGTCATCACCAGCAGCTTGGTGAGCAGGGTGATAAACACGCTGTCCCAGTGGTGATTGGTGACGATGGTGCCCAGGTATGCACCGAACCAGGTGTTAAAGGCGATGGTGCACACCACCATAATGGTGTAAAGAATGGTGGACAGTACCGGATTGGCGTCTGCCTGGAAAGTGAGCTTGCGGTTCATCACATACGCCGCCGCATAGCCGATAACGGCGCTGATGGCGTAGGAGTACATATAACCCTTATACTGAATCCCCAGGAAGTGCAGCACCGCATTGTCCGTAACCGGGGTGGTATTCATACTCTTAAAGACTACATACTGTAAAAAGGCGAATACCGCCAACTCCAGCACCGAGGTGCTGGCCCCGGTAAATGTAAACTTGATAAACTTCCAAATTTCTGCGTGTTTCTCTGTAAAAGCGACCCATTTTTCTTTCATACAATAACCTTGCCTTTCTCGCTTTCGGGTGTTTGTCGTTGTCTTTTTGTTTCTGCTGTCAGCATACGCCGTCCGCCCATCGACTGCAAGGCACTTTACAGAAACTTAACTTGCAAATGACACAAAATAAAAATAACTGACCCCACCTTTACAAACTTTGCAGATTCTTAATACCACCGGACAGAATCGAACGGTTGCAAAGCACACACCCTTGTGGTAAAATGGCGATATACATTATATATAAAAGGCTCGTCCTTGACTTCCCGAGAGTGCGGGATTATAATGTAGGCCGTTTAATTTGTGTGAAAGAAGAGGATAGTAATGAAAAGCAAGTTGACCGTTCGACGAAAACCAATGAAAAATAGAAGCCAATTGTTTTTGATCTACACCGCCGCATTTTTACTGTGTGCTGCCGGTGTTTATGCCTGCTTTATTTTAAAGGGGCGCAGCTTAGTTGTCAGCGGCGACGGATGGAAACAGCACTTCACAGCTTTTGTTTATTTTGGCCAGTATGGCCGTACTGCACTGCGCACACTGCTGACCGAACATCAACTGGTGCTGCCCCAATGGAACTTCAGCCTGGGCTACGGCGGCGATATTCTCACCACCCTGCACTACTATGTAATCGGCGATCCGCTGGACCTGCTGAGCATTGCCTGTCCTACCCGGTACGCCGTGTATCTTTACAGCTTTTTGTCCCTGTTCCGACTGTACTTGGCCGGGCTGGGCTTCGGCGCCTTTTGCCGGTATAAAATGCAGGGCGCGCCCCTGCCTATGGCTGTGGGCAGCGTGTGCTATGTGTTCTTTACTTACAGCTTCCTTATGGTGGCACGGCACCCGTTCTTTGCCCTACCTATGGTGTACCTGCCCCTGCTGCTTTTAGGCGTAGAGCAGGTGCTTGCCAAGCGGCGGCCGTATCTGCTCATCGTCACCGTCTTTTTGGCGGCCATCAGTAATTTTTACTTTTTCTATATGCTGGCCATCATCACGGCCATTTATACCGTTTATCGTCTGTGCTGCCTGTATGATCGGCACAGCGCCAAGCAGGCTGTGGGCGGACTGCTGCAAGTGACCCTGTGGGCTGTGGTAGGCGCACTGATGAGCGCCGCCATTCTGCTGCCGGTGGTATTGGCCTTTATGAACGATACACGCACCGCCGGCTATCAGTTCAACTGGTTTTATGACGCCAAGTTTTATAAGAACTTTCTTTCCACCTACTTCACTTCTTCCGGCGAGCTTGGCAGCCAAACCTACTTGGGCTTTAATGCCATTGCATTCCCGGCCATCTGCCTGCTGTTCTTTAAGCGCAAACCGGAAGAAAAGCCCATGCGTATTCTGTTCATACTGTCTACGCTGTTGCTGTTATTTCCTGCGTTCGGCTGGCTGCTCAACGGTCTTTCTTATGCAACCAATCGCTGGATCTGGGCATACAGCCTGCTGGTGGCCTATATCGTGACAACCCAGTGGCAAAAGCTGCGCCACATCACCGTGGGTCAGGCAGTGGCCTGCGTAGGTGCGCTGGCGCTCTATTCGCTGCTCGCCATTCCGCTGATGACCACGGACACCCGCAATATCGGCGTATCCGTGCTGCTGGCTTTCCTGATCATCGTGCTTTGCGCCCTGGCGCCCAAGTTCAAGAAAAAGCACCTGGCAACCGCTTTGGTGCTGGTACTGGTGCTCACCTCCTTTACCGGCAACGCCGCCTATTTTTACAGCAATCACGGCAGCGATTACGCTTCCAAGTTTGTCACCTATGACCAGGTGAGCAAGAAGCTAAAAAACACCGACGCCAAAAAAGTAAAAAAAGCAGCCAAAAAAGACGACAGCTTTTACCGCTACTCCGGCAGCAATTTGGTCTACAATACAGATTTGCTGGCTAAAACCCATTCCACCTCTTTCTATTGGAGCCTGCAAAATCCGAATATTGCCCAATTTATCAACGAAACAGAGTTACCCGCTCGTGAGGACTATATGTACAAGGATTTGAATGGCAGCGCCGCTTTGCAAGCCCTGGCCGGTGTCAAATACTATGTACAGAAGAACGGCAACGCCGATGAAGTCCCCTATGGCTTTACCGCATTCAAAAACAAGGTTTTCCAAAGCAGTAACGCCCTGCCCCTGGGCTACACCTATGACAGCGCCATTACTCGGGCGGATTATGAAAAACTGTCCTCGCTGGAGAAGCAACAAGCCATGCTGCAAGGGGTGGTATTGGACAGCGTGCCCACCGGCACGGCACAAGCCACTCTGTCCTTTACGGACAAATCCCTGCCCTACACCATCACCGCAGACAAAAATGTGGCGGTAGACGGCAAAAAGATCCATGTGTATGACAAAGGCGCCAAGGTGACCCTGCATTTTAACGGCACACCAAACAGCGAGACTTATTTACGCATGGGGCTGCGCAATTATACGGATTACCCGGCCTATACCTATTACAAGACCCAAGAGAACGACCCGCTGCACCGCTATAACAAAGAAAAGTGGGAAAAGAAGGACGATACGCAAAAAGCCCTTGTAAAGCAGTCGGCCCGCAAGTTCAAGCAAGAGACGCTACTTGGGTTCCGATTTGGGTATTCCACAGAGAACATCAGCGTAAAACAAAGCCGCACATTAAACTTCGCTTCTGCGTATGAGTTGCGCTTTGACGGTTACAAAACCTATACAGTCAATGCCGGCTACAGCAAAGATGCCAAGACAGATATTACCGTCACTTTTGACGCACGGGGCATCTATGATTTCAGCACCCTGGAGGTGCTGGAGCAGCCTATGACAGACACAGACAGACAAGTGGCAAAACTGGCGGAGAATACGCTGGAGAATATCCAAATCGGCACAGACACGGTAGACGGTACCGTGACCCTGGACCGGTCCAAGATTCTGCTGCTGACCATTCCCTACTGCGACGGCTGGACCGCTACGGTAGACGGCAAGGAAGCCCAGTTGCTGCAAGCCAACACCATGTTCAGCGCGCTGGCACTGGAACCGGGCGAACACACCATTCACCTGACCTACCGCACCCCTCACTTAAAAGCGGGGTTGGCAGTGAGCGTACTGGGCTTCGCAGCCTTTGGCGCTACCCTTCTGTGCACAGAAGTGAAAAAGAGAAAAGAGAGAAAAGCATAATTTTCAATTCTATGGCAAGAGGCTAAGAGTAATGAAAAGCAATCCACTGGAAAAGATGAAAAAGCGCAGCCCGCGCACCCAGTTCTTTTGGTACTATACCCTGGGCTTTTTACTTTGCGCCGCCGGGTGCTACTGTTGGTTTCTGATCAAGGGCAAGACCCTGATCGTAGACAGCGACGGCTGGCGCCAGCACTTTGCCGCCTTTGTGTACCTGGGCCAATACGGTCGTGAGGTGGCCCGCACCCTGCTGGCCACCCACAAGCTGGTCCTGCCCCAATGGGACTTTTCCATCGGGCTGGGCAGCGATGTGCTCACCACCCTGCACTTTTACGCCATCGGCGATCCGCTGGATCTGCTCAGCGTGGTGTGCCCCACCCGCTATGCGGTGTATCTTTACAGCTTTTTATCCCTGCTGCGACTGTATCTGGCCGGGCTGGCCTTCGGTGCTTTCTGCTTTGTGAAAAAGCAGCGCCGGGTAGGCGGCGTAACCGTAGGTGCGCTGGTGTATGTGTTCACCCTGTACAGTCTGTTCATCGTCTCTCACCATCCGTTCTTTGCCTTGCCCATGGTGTTCCTGCCCCTGTTGCTGCTGGGCGTGGAGCAGATCTTGGCAGGCAAGCGGCCGTATCTGTTTATCTTCATTGTTTTTTTGGCCGCCGTCAGCAATTTTTACTTTTTCTATATGCTGGCAATCATCACGGCACTGTACACGCTGTATCAGCTGATTGGCCGTTTTCGGCACCGGGGCAAAGCTGCGGTGGGCAAGTTCTTTCAAATCACCGGCTGTGCCTTGCTGGGTGTAGTGCTCAGTGCCGTGGTACTGCTGCCGGTGGTGCTGGCCTTTATGGGTGACAGCCGCTCTGCCGAGAGCTATGTGCGCACCTGGGTCTACAGTGCGGATTACTACCGCAACTTCCTGTCCGCCCTGTTCACCGCAGAGACCAAGCTGGGCTACCTGACCTTCCTGGGCTACAACGCGGTGGCGTTCCCGGCTATCTGCCTGCTGTTCTTTACCAAGAACAAACACTACCGCCCGCTGCGGGTGGTGTTCCTGATCGCCACTGCGCTGCTGCTGATCCCGGTATTCGGCTGGGGTATGAACGGCTTTTCTTACGCAGCCAATCGCTGGGTGTGGGCCTACGGTATGATCGTGGCATACATTGTGGCAACCACCTGGCAGCACCTGCGCCAAATCAGCATTGGCCAGGGCGTGGCGGTTATTGCCGCCCTGGCGATGTACTCTTTGGTTGCCATTCCCCTGATGAATACAGACACCCGCAATGTGGGCGTTTCCGTTCTGCTGGCATTTCTGCTGGTGATCGTGTGTATGTTCGGCCCCAAAATGCCTAAGAAATATATGGCCACGGTGCTGGCGCTGGTACTGGTGTTTACCTCCTTTGCAGGTAACGCCGCCTACTTTTACAGCCACCACGGCCAAAACCACATTGCCCGCTATGTGAGCTACAGCGATGTGAACAAAAAGCTAAAATCCACTGCCGCCCGCAAGGTGAAGAAAGCCACCAAGAACGACGACAGCTTTTATCGTTACAGCGGAGACAAGGTCAATTACAACGAGGCGCTCACCGCCGGTATGAACGGCACCTCTTTCTATTGGAGCTTGCAAAACAAGCACCTGACCCAGTTTATTACGGAGACAGAGCAACCGGCCAACGCCGCCTATATGATCCGCAGCTTTAACAGCTCTGCCGCCTTGAACGCGGTAAACAACGTAAAATACTACGCCAAGCAGAGCAAGACCGCCCTGCCCTACGGCTTTACCAAGATCAGCGGCAAGGTGTATCAAAACGAGAACGCCCTGCCTCTGGGCTACACCACCGCCCATGTGATCACCCGGGCGGAGTACGAAAAACTGTCCTCTCTGGAGAAGCAGCAGGCCCTGCTGCAAGGGGTGGTGCTGGACAGCGTACCCGCCGGTATGACCGCCACCACGCCCACCTTTACAGACAAGAGCCTGCCCTACACCATCGTAGGCAATGACGATGCCGCCGTGGAGGGTCAAAAGCTGCACATTTACAAGAAAAAAGGCAGCGTGACCATTCAGTTCACCGGCAGCGCCGCACAGGAGACCTACCTGCGCTTTACGCTGAAAGACTACACCGATTACCCGGCGTACACCTACTACAAGACCCAGGAGAACGACCCGCTGCACCGCTATTCCACAGAGAAGTGGAACAAAAAGGACGAGATCGACCAAAATCTTATAAAGATCAGCGCCCGCAAGTTCCGCCTGCCCAGTTCGCTGAATCTGCGTTTCTCTGCCCAAACGGAGAGCGGCAAGACCTACAAGACCAACACCCTCACCTGCTACTCGGACGCCTATGTGCGCTACACCGGTGCCAAGACTTACCTGGTAGGGCTGGGTTATACGGACAGCGCCAAAAAGAGCATCACCATCACCTTTGATGAGCGGGGCATTTACGACCTGGCAGACATTGAAGTGCTGGAGCAGCCGGTAGATAATGCCAAGACGCAGATCGCTGCCCTGAGCGCAGACACCCTGCAAAATGTGCAGATGCGCGACAACGCCATTACCGGCACAGTGGATCTGAAAGATGCAAAAATACTGTGCCTATCCATTCCATACAGCAGCGGCTGGACCGCCACGGTAGACGGCAAAAAAGCAGAGCTGCTGCAAGCGAACACCGCATTCAGCGCCCTGGCGCTGGAACCCGGCAAGCACACGGTGGAGCTGCACTACCACACCCCCTACCTGCGCACCGGCGCCTGTTTGAGCGCCGCAGGCGTGGCAGCATTTGCCGCACTGATCGTCATCACAGAGATCAACCGAAAAAAGAAAAAACAGCACCCGGCGGGCTAAGCCTTTACAACCGACGCCCCTTGTGCTAAAATAACAGTAACCTGTAAAGGAGCGGGACAGCTGCACACCTGTGTGCAACTGTCCCTTTTGCGTATTTTATGGAATATTTACTTTCTGCCGGGATTGATATTGGCACCACAACCACGCACCTGGTAATCAGCCGCATCGGCATCGCCGTGGAGCGTGGCTGGGGCACGGTGCCTAAAGCCGAGATCAAAGAAAAAACAATTCTATACCAAAGTCCCATTTACTTTACCCCGCTGGCAGACGGTCAAATTGACCTGTCCCGGGTGCAGACCATCATCCACCTGGAGCTGGAAAAGGCCGGTACAACGCCCGACCGGATATGAGCGAGAGCGACTACACCGTGGTGTCCAACATCAGCCGCTACGGTATGGCACCGGTAGAAGCCGGAGCCTATATTGCCGACGTGATCCAAGACCTGCTGCAAAAGGGTGGAAAGTAAAGACAAACAAAAAAGGCCTGTTGTCTGCGTGGACAACAGGTCTTTTATTTAGTTTCTGTAAGCGGTGGGTGTGGTGCCCTTTAGCTGCTTAAACACCCGGGAAAAATAACTCATATCGTTAAACCCGCAGGCAAAGGCGATCTCCGTCACGCTTTTATCTGTTAAGGTCAACCGCTCGCAGGCGCATTCAATGCGGTAATAGTTCAGGTACGCAATGGGAGTCCTGCCGGTGAGCGCTGCAAAAGCACGACAAAAATACCGGGGCGACATGCCCGCCACAGCTGCCAATTCATCCAAAGTAATGGGCTCGCCGTAGTTATTACGGATATAGGTGAGCACATTTTTCATCCGGGTGATCTGCTGGCGGCTTTGTGGCGGTTTGATGTCGCTGTGCATACCCAAAAGGCAGCCCAACAACTGCCACAGCAGCCCCACGGTGGTCCACTCATAGCCCAGCTGTTCCCGCTCCATAGCATCAAAAATGCGATCCGCCAGCGCCGCCTCCGTGCTGCCCTTGGCTAAGCGGCCGGAAAAGCCATTCTCGCTGGCCAGGAATGCTGCCGCCGACTTGGTGCACACCGGGGTATCCTGGAGCAAGGTACCCAAGTCAAATACCACACACTCGTAAATACAGTCGTGGGGCGCGCCGCCATGAATCACCCCATCGGCGATCCAAGCGCTGTCCCCGGCTTGCAACTCCATCTGGCGGCCGTCCAAGCTTAGGGTAAAGCTGCCTTGCAACACCAAGATGAGCTCATATTCCAGGTGCCAGTGCAGGGGCATTTGGTACCGGGGCGCGCCCGGCTCCACATAATAAAGCTCTATGGGAAAATCAAAAGTGCCCCGCTTTTTGTCCTCATGCAATTCGCTGTAATTCATAAACCCTCAAAAAGTGAATATTGTGCTGCTCGCAAGTGCATATCCTGCGTGCAAAGAATATTTATATCTAATATAATACAATTAGCATACCATGGCGGGCTTGGATTGTCAACCATGGGCAAGGAGGTTTATCTATGCAAAATATCAACGAGATCAAGGACCAGATTTGCGATGTTTGCCACAAAATGTGGCAGCTGGGCTGGGTGGCCGCCAATGACGGCAATGTGAGTGTGCGGCTGGAGGACGGTCGGATCCTTGCCACCCCCACCGGTATGAGCAAATCCTTTATTACCCCGGAAAAGCTGGTGCTGCTGGATCCGGAGGGCAATGTGTTGGAAGCCGCGGAGGGCCTGCGCCCCTCCAGCGAAATCAAAATGCACCTACGCTGCTACGACAAGCGGGACGATGTGATGAGCGTGATCCATGCCCATCCGCCGGGAGCAACCGGCTTTGCCGTGGCACACAAGGCTATGGATATGTACAATATGATCGAAGATGTGGCCGTCATCGGTGCCGTACCGCTGACGCCTTACGGTACCCCTTCCACCGTGGAAGTGCCCAACGCTATTGAGCCGTACCTGGAGGCGCACGATGTGATGCTGCTGGAGAACCACGGTGCATTGGCCGTTGGCAGCGATGTCATCACTGCCTTTTATCGTATGGAGAGCCTGGAACTGTGGGCCAAGATCACTATTAACGCTGTGATCCTGGGCGGCAGCCATGACATCAGCCGAGACAATATTCAAAAGCTCATTGATCTGCGGGGCTATTACAGAGTCACCGGCCGTCACCCGGGCTACAAACAATTTAATCCGGATGACGAACTGCTGCACAAGAAAGACTAAGGAGTAGGCTATGTTAAAAGGAATTTCTCCCCTGCTGTCCCCGGAACTGCTAAAGGCCCTGGACGAAATGGGCCACGGCGACACTCTGGTAATCGCTGACGGCAACTTCCCGGCAGAGAGTGTCGGCAAAAACGCCAAGGTGATCCGTGCAGACGGTCACGGCGTGCCGGAGCTGCTGGATGCGGTACTGGCGCTGTTGCCTCTGGATGCCTATGTGGACGCCCCCGTATCCCTGATGGAAGTGGTGCCCGGCGACACCTGCGGCACACCCAAGATCTGGGACAAATACAAGGACATTCTCCACAGGCACGAGCCGGAACACAGCGGTATTCAAATGGTGGAGCGCTTTGCATTCTATGAAAAAGCAAAGGAAGCTTACTTAATTATCGCCACCGGCGAGACCGCCATTTATGCCAACATTCTGCTGCAAAAAGGCGTGGTGCAGGCATGAAAAAGACCGTAGTTGCCTTTGACTTCGGCGCGTCCAGCGGGCGTGCCATTGCCGGTACTTATCAAGACGGCAGACTGGAATATAAGGAAGTCCACCGATTTGACAATATCCCGGTAGATGACAACGGCCGTATGTGCCACAACTTCCCTGCCATTTGTAAGGAAGTAGACGCGGCGCTCTCTAAGATTAACAGCGCCGACGGCCTGAGCTTTGACACTTGGGGTGTGGACTACGGCTTGCTGAACAAAAGCGGCAACCTGCTGCGCCTGCCCTGCCATTACAGAGACACCCGCACCGCCGGAACGGTAGAGAAAGTGCTAAAAAAAATACCGGCAGACAATCTGTACCGGGCCACCGGCAATCAGATTATGGAGATCAACACCCTGTTCCAGTTGACCACGGAAGACACTGCCGGTGCAGAGAAGCTGCTGTTTATGCCGGACTTATTTGCCCACCACCTGTGCGGCAGTATGCAAACGGAACCCACCATTGCTTCCACCTCTCAGCTGCTGGATCCGGTCAACCAAACCTGGCGGACAGATATTGCCAAGGCCTGCGGCATTGACCCGCAGCTGCTGCCCGCCGTTGGCCCGTCGGCTACCGTTCTGGGTAAAACAGACGGCGGCATACAGGTGATCGCCACCGCCGGGCACGACACCCAGTGCGCCGTGGCGGCCATGCCTGCCGCTGCCGGTGAGCAGCCGGCGTTCCTGTCCTGCGGCACCTGGTCGCTGATCGGCTGCGAGCTGGACGAACCCATCCTAACGCCGGAGAGCCGGGCGGACGATTTGTCCAACGAACAGGGAGCCAACGGAAAGACCAATTACTTAAAGAACATCAGCGGTCTGTGGCTGATCCAGGAGACCCGGCGGGCCTATCGCCGTGCAGGGGCAGAATACAGCTACAACGACTTAGAGCAGCTGGCGCGGGCGGCGGAGCCGTTCACCTGCTTTATCGACCCGGACGATCCTCGCTTTTCCACCCCCGGCGATCTGCCGGAACGGATCCGTGACTTTTGCCGGGAGACCGGACAGCCGGTACCGGAAAGCGTAGGCGCCGTGGTACGCTGCATTTACGAGAGTCTGGCTATGAAGTACCGCTTTGCTTTGGATCAGATCAGCGCCCGCACCGGGCGGCAATTCAATGTGCTGCACCTGCTGGGCGGCGGCACCAAAGACGGCTTCCTTTGTCAAATGACGGCAGACAGCCTGGCTTTCCCGGTGATTGCCGGACCTACGGAGGCCACGGCTCTGGGCAATATGCTGCTGCAACTGATCGCACTGAACCAGCTGCCGGATGTGGCAGCCGGTCGGGAGCTGATCCGCAAGACCGAGACCTTAAAAACCTATGAACCCAAGCCCACGGCAGCCCGAGACCGGGCGTACCGTGACTTTCAAAACATATTGCGCTAAGCGCAAACGGAGGTAATGACGATGACTTATCCAAAAATCGGTATTCGCCCCACCATTGACGGCCGCTGGGGCGGCGTGCGTGAGAGCCTGGAGGCACAGACCATGGGCATGGCCACCGCAGCCAAAGCGCTGATTGAAGAGAATCTGCACTATCCGGATGGCACGCCGGTACAGTGCGTGCTCTCCCCCACCACCATTGGCGGCGGCGCAGAGGCAGCCAAGTGCGCCGAATACTTTGCCGGCGAGAATGTGGTCGCCACCCTGACGGTGACCCCCTGCTGGTGCTACGGATCAGAGACCTTTGACATGGACCCCCACACCATTAAGGCAGTTTGGGGCTTTAACGGCACGGAACGTCCCGGCGCAGTGTACCTGGCCGCCGTCATGGCTGCTTACGCGCAAAAGGGGCTGCCTGCCTTCTCCATTTACGGCCATGATGTGCAGGATATGACGGATAAAGAGATCCCTGCCGATGTGGCAGAGAAGATCTTGCGCTTTGCCCACGCTGCCGCTGCAGTAGGCTGGATGAAGAACAAGGCCTATGTGAACCTAGGCGGCATTGCCATGGGTATTGCCGGCAGCTTCTGCAATGCGGAAATGTTCCAAAAATACTTTGGCATTCGTGCCGAGTGGGTAGATATGACCGAGATTGTGCGCCGGATCACCCTGGGCATTTACGATCATGACGAGTTTGACAAGGCGCTGAGCTGGGTTAAAGCCAACTGCAAAGAGGGCTTTGACTGCAACGCCGGTAAGGACTTGCCGGAGATCATTCGCAAGTCCAAGGTGGTAGACCCGGACAAGGACTGGGCGTTCATCACCAAGATGACCATGATCATGCGGGATATTTTGTACGGCAACCCCAAGCTGGACGAAATGGGCTGGCACGAGGAGGCTCTGGGCAAGAACGCTATTGCCGGCGGCTTCCAGGGGCAACGCAACTGGACCGACTGGCTGCCTAATGCGGACTTTACCGAGGCCATTATGGCTTCCAGCTTTGACTGGAACGGCAAAAAGGCCCCCACGCCCTTTGCCACAGAGAACGATACTCTGAACGGCGTGGCGATGATGCTGGGCACCCTGGTCTCCGGCACCGCTCCTTGCTTCCACGATGTGCGCACCTATTGGAGCCCGGAGGCCTGCCAGCGGGTCACCGGAATGGCGCCCACCGGCGTGGCAAAAGATGGCTTTATCCACCTGATCAACTCCGGCGCTACCGCACTGGACGGCACCGGTGCCTGCCGCAATGCCAAGGGCGAGCCTTGCATGAAACCGTTTTGGGAAATGACGGATGCGGACATTAAAGCCTGCCTGAACGCCACCGACTGGTGCCGAGCAAACTATGAATACTTCCGCGGTGGCGGCTTTTCCAGCCACTTCCGCTGCCGTGCAGAAATGCCGGTAACCATGCTGCGAGTGAATGTGATCGACGGCATCGGACCGGTTCTGCAACTGGCGGAGGGGTACACCGCCGACCTGCCGGATCAGATCCACAACACCATCGACAAGCGCACGGATCCCACCTGGCCCACCACCTGGTTCTGCCCCCGCCTCACCGGCGAGGGTGCCTTTAAGGATGTGTACAGTGTGATGGCCAACTGGGGCGCCAACCACGGCGTAACCGTGTACGGCCATGTGGGCGCTGATTTGATCACCCTGGCCTCCATGCTGCGTATCCCCGTGAATATGCACAATGTGCCGGAGGCGCAGATCTTCCGCCCCCACGCCTGGGCTGCCTTTGGCACAGAAGACCGCCAGTCTGCAGACTACCGCGCCTGCGCCACCTACGGTCCCTTGTATAAATAAGCAAACCCCAACACCCCGGTACTGCGGTACCGGGGCATTTTTCATAATAAAAACGCAAAAACCCCGCACCGTTTGGTGCGGGGTTCTGCGGTTATGTAAGGAAATTTAGATGGACTTGAGCAGCTTGGGCAGCTTCGCCAAAGCGCCGCCAATACCGCCAAGGATCTTATTAAAGCCAACGAAGGTGGAACGATCGTCGTTGAGGATCATCAACAGGCCCTCAGCCATCTTGGGGGAGAACACGCCCATGGACATGGCGATAAAGTTACGGATCGGGATCTGGGTAGCCATAGCTGCCAGCATCTGACCGTCACCGTTCTCCGCAGAGCCGAACTTGCCCACCACCTTGCTGATCAGACGGCAAATCTTGCCGCCCCACTTGGTGTGGCTGGCATCGTCCAGGCAGTTGTACAGGTCAATGGGCTTGGTGGTATCCCGCTCACGGGCAGGCAGCGCCTTGCCGTACACAGCGGTCCACTGGGCATCGTCCATTGCCGCCAGGTCTGCGGTGTAGTAAGCCGGTGCCGTCTTTCTGTAATCCGGCACGGCAGCGGTGCAGTCGGAAATGATATTTACAGCCTTAGTCAGGCGAATATCCCGGCTGGAAGCACCAACCATAATATCAAACAAACCGGTCTCTACCTGCCAGTCCTGCAGCTCCACATTGTAAAATGCGAAGGCGCGCTTGGACAGGGTAACGGAGACTTCCTTCTCCTCCCTGGCTTTCAGGAACACTTTCTTAAAGGCACGCAGCTCCTTCTTGGGACGGAAGATGGTGCTCTCCTGATCGGCCACATAAATCTCTGCGATCTCTGCGCCGTCCACATCGCCGGTGTTCTTGATCTTAAAGGTAACGGTCAGGTCGTCCGTGTCCTTAATATTGGAGGAGGACAGCTCCAGATCGCTGTATTCAAAAGTGGTATAAGACAGGCCGTAACCGAACGGGAACAGCACTTCTTTCTCTGCGGTGTCATAGTAGCGGTAGCCGATGTACACACTCTCTTTATGCTCGCTGACCACCGGCTGGCCGGGATAGTTGCCATAGGTGGGATTATCCTCAAAGGACAGCGGATACGTCTCAGAGGTCTTACCGCTGGGACATACGGCGCCGGTCAAAATACGAGCCACAGCCTTGCCGCCGGCCTGGCCGGACAGGCCGCTGTTCAGCAGCGCCTTTGCGCTGTTCAGCCAGGGCATGTGAATCACGGAACCGCCTGCTAGCACCACCACGGTGTTGGGATTGGCAGCAGCCACCTGCTCGATCAGCTGATTATGATTGGCGGGCATTTCAATATTTGCGCGGTCATAGCCCTCGCCCTCAAACTCCTCGGTCAAACCGGCAAACACCACAGCCACATCCGCAGCCTTAGCAGCAGCCAAAGCCTCGGCCACCAGTGCGTCGTCCACCTGCTCGGTGCCCTTCTTGTAACCCTGGGCATAAGTCACATCTACGCCCAGCTCTACCAGATTGTCATAGGCATTTTCCATCTTGGTGGGGTTGATCACGGAAGAGCCGGCACCCTGGTAACGGGGAGCCTTCGCCATCTCGCCGATGATAGCCACTTTCTGCCCTTTCTTCAGCGGCAGCAGGCCATCGTCGTTCTTCAGCAACTGAATGGAGCCCTCGGCCACCCGGCAAGCCAGGTCGTGGTGCGCGTCCACATCATAAGTCTTTTTGCCCTCGTCCAGGGTCTTCTTGGCTTTCAGGATCAGGTTGACCACATTGTCTACCCGCTCGTTGAGCACATTCTCGTCCAGCTTACCCTCTTTCACAGCGGCAATGATCCGCTGGGTGTTCAGGTCACCGGAGGACGGCATTTCCAGATCGGTGCCGTTCTCCAAGCCGGGAATACGGTCTACGGAAGAGCCCCAGTCGGTCACGAACAGACCCTGGAAGCCCCACTCGCCGCGAGCCACCTGCTGTTGCAGCCAGCCGTTTTGAGAAGCATAAACGCCGTTAATACGGTTATAAGAGTTCATCACCGTCCAAGGCTGCGCCTCTTTAATGGCGATCTCAAAGGCGGTCAGATAGATCTCGCGCATCGCACGCTCGTCGATCACCTCGTTGATGACCATACGGTATGCCTCCTGCGAGTTGCAGGCAAAGTGCTTCAAAGAAGTACCGATGCCCTTGGACTGTACGCCGTTGATGATGTTGGCAGAGCACTTACCGGCCAGGTACGGATCCTCAGAGAAATACTCAAAGTTACGGCCGCAAACCGGCGCGCGCTTAATGTTGGTACCGGGGCCAAGAATTACAGAAACTTCTTCCTGCAAGCACTCTTCGCCCAGCGCCTCGCCCTCTTTGCGCAGCAGCTCCTCGTCCCAAGAGCAGCTGGAAGTAGCAGCGGTAGGGAAGCAGGTAGCCGGATAAGAGTTACCCAGACCCACGGAGTCGCCGTTCGGGTTCTGCTTACGCAGGCCGTGAGGGCCGTCCGTTACCATGATCTTGGGCAGACCCAGCTCCGGGGCCTCCTCCAGGTGCCAGTAGTCAAAACCGGAAACAAAAGCCGCCTTTTGCTCCAGGCTCATCTTGTTCACAATGTCAGCGTGTTTCATTCTAAATCTCCCTTCACATAATGCCGAATGGAATTCGCTGTTACATTATACAATATTTGCCGGTCGTTTCCAAGACCTTTTGTGAAAAAAGAAAAAAAGATATGGGATTTTTACCAAAATCACGGAAACACAGAACCAGCCGCACCTCCTGCCCCGCAAAAAAAAAGAAAAAAGCGCCGCCCCTGCTTAACAGTAAAACAGGTGCAGCGCTTGTCCGTACAACGGTCAAAGTCGCTTACTTTAAGAAGCGAATCAGCTCCATAGCGGCATTGGTGTCGCCGTCTACTTTTAGCTTACCGGTGGTGAAAGCCAGCACCGGATCCAGCTTGCCGTTCACCAACTTCATCAAGTTGGTGCCGTTGATGATCAGCCGTGCATTGCGATCATGGTAATCATAAGGCTCCACATGCAGCTGGCCGTCCTTGATCTCTATGTAAAAGATACCCTCTGCTTTGCCTTCCACATCGACCTGGAATGCCAAAGTGCCGGGAATGGACGAAACATCTGCCTTGCTGAGCTTTTTGCGCACAGCCGCAACAATAGACTCGTATGTCATAGCAGCCATTAGTATGTACCTCCTATCTGTTTTTTATCATTATAGCACAATAGTCTTGCACATTCAATAGGAGTTTCCGAACATTTATTGTGCACTTTCAACAAATATTCGCAATTTTTCGCTTGTAATAACTCGTAGTGACAAATTATTTATCCTTAGGTCTTGCCACCCAGGCTACCACCAGTGCGCTGAGCACCGCCACGGTCACCCCACCGGCGCAGGCGGTAAACCCGCCGGTGAACACGCCCAGCAGACCGTCCTTTTGCACCGCTTCCTTGACCCCTTGAGCCAGTGCATTGCCAAAGCCGGTCAGCGGCACCGTAGCGCCGGCACCTGCCAACTCCACCAGTTTAGGATACCAACCCAGACCGCCCAGCACCACTCCCAGACACACAAACAGTACCAAAATCCGTGCAGGTGTCAGCTTGGTCAGATCCATCAACAGCTGCCCCGCCATACAGATCAGTCCGCCGATCAAAAACGCATAGAGATAGATCATCATCCCGCCCCCTTAATACAAATGAAAAACAAAGAGGATCAGGCCGTACAGCACGGAGGTAGTCACACCGTACACCAGCACCGGTCCGGCAATGGAGAACATTTGCGCCGCCGTACCCAGTACAAAGCCCTCGTGCTGGAATTCCAGCGCCGGCGACACCACAGCATTGGCAAAACCGGTAATGGGCACAATCGTGCCTGCACCTGCCTGGCGGGCGATCTTGTCAAACACACCGATACCGGTAAGCACCGCCGTGGCAACGATCAGCACCGCCGGGGTGGCCAAGCGCACCTGCCGCTCCCCCAATCCCAGGCTCTCAAACAATGTATTGAGCAGCTGCCCCAGCAGACAAATACCACCGCCGAACAAAAACGCTTTCACCGCGTTCAACAACTTTGGGGAATTGGGGCTGGCCTTGTCTGCCATCTTGCTGTAATCACTCTTACTGATACCCAAAGAAATCACCTCATCCCTATTATTCATAGAAACTTCACGATTATACCCTTGACATTTGTCTTTCGCTTCTGTAAAATAGCATTATACTATTTGTAAATCTTAATTGAAGAAGGTACCATCATGCACTTGATTGATGTACGCGATGTTTATAAAATCTACAACCCCGGCGAGAACCAGGTGAACGCGCTGGACGGCGTAAGCCTGACCATTGACGAGGGTGAATTCGTAGCCATTATCGGCCAGTCCGGCTCCGGTAAGTCCACCTTGATGAATATGCTGGGTCTGTTGGATGTACCCACCAGCGGGGAATATTACATCAACGGCAACCTGGTAGAGGATTTGACCGACGACCAGATGAGCGTGATCCGCAATGAGCAGATCGGCTTTATCTTCCAGGGATTCAACCTGATCTCCTCCCTGACCGCTGTGGAGAATGTGGAGCTGCCGCTGGTATACAGAGGTATGGGGCGCCAGGAGCGGCGAGAGATCGCCGAGAAAGCGCTGGCTCGCGTGGGACTGGATAAGCGTATGCACCATCTGCCGGCGGAAATGAGCGGCGGGCAGCAGCAGCGCGTGGCCGTGGCTCGCGCCATTGCCGCAGCACCTCCGGTCATTTTGGCCGATGAGCCCACCGGCAACCTGGACACCAAATCCACCAAAGAGGTTATGGCGATTCTGCACCGACTCAAGGACGAGGGCCGCACCGTGGTGGTCATCACCCATGATAATGAGATCGCCATGGAGGCGGAGCGTGTGGTGCGTATCCGCGACGGCAAGATCGTGGAGGATTACATCAATCCCGGCTTTGAGGAAAAATACGGCCGTGAGTCCAAAAAGGACAACGCCAACCCCATCGACCAGGGCTAATAGAAAGCAGACAAAAAGGGCTTGAGATTTGATGATCTCAAGCCCTTTTCTTTTGCAAAAATACAGGTCGCGTGCGTGGTCACACGGCCATTTGTGCGTGATTTATTTCTTTGTGGTGGAACCAAATCCGCCGTCCCGCACCCCGTCGGCAGCGTCGTCCTCGGTAATCCCAAAGGGGAGAAAAATGCCCTGGGCAAAGCCGTCGCCGGCGGCTACCGTGGCGCTGTGACCCGCATCGTGCGCGGTGCAGCTCATTTTGATCATAATGTGCCCCTCGTTGGAGGAGCCGTAATAATCGGCGTCAATAATGCCAACGGTATTATCCAGCCCGATCCGGTGCTTAAAGCCCAGCCCGGAGCGGGGAAAGATCGCCAGCACCCAGCCCTCCGCCATCCGGGCGCGAATGCCGGTGGGCACCAGCACAGAGGCGTCCTTCGGGAAGGTTACCGCAGCCGGCACATAAAAATCATACCCGGCAGACCCGGCGGTGGCGCGCTGTGGCAGCACGATACTGTCATAGACAGCCTGCACATCCTCCGTCTCCGGGAACGCCTTTAGCCAGTCCTTTTGGAACCGGTCAAAACTTACTTTTTCAAACTTGGCGATCTTTTGCATATCCGTTCTCCTTTGCGTTTCTGCTCCCAGTATAGCACAAAGAGCGGCAAAAAGGAAGAGCCGATGCGCAAAAGCTACAACCCAAAGGACACGGAAATGGCGTGGTCCACCTTGCCCATATCCTGACCGTCCAGCGCGCCCATACGCTCCTTTAGGCGGCGTTTGTCAATGGTGCGCACCTGCTCCAGCAGCACCACGCTATCCCGCGCCAACCCGCAGCTGCCGGCGTTCACCTCAATATGGGTAGGCAGGCGGCTTTTGTCGTGCTGGGAGGTAATGGCGGCAGCGATCACCGTGGGCGAGTATTTGTTGCCCACATCGTTTTGTACAATGAGCACCGGGCGCACGCCCCCCTGCTCTGAGCCCACCACCGGGCTTAAGTCCGCGTAATAAATTTCTCCGCGCTTTACAAGCACTTGGATCACCCTCGTATGCAAATTCAGACCCGGGTGCGGCCGCACTCCCGTCATGCATAGGATAGCCGGATCTGCAAGAATTTAATCAAAGGGAGAGAAAATAAAAACTCCCCTATCATTCTATGCCACCCACCGGTGGGCGCAACTGTGCACACCCGCCTAAAAAACGGCATAGAATAGTGAGAAAGGAGAGTTCATTATGGAGAAATACGAGGAGCTTTTCAACCCCTCTTTCTTAAAAAAAGAATCTGCGGCAAAGGAAGCCTGCGACAATCGACCCCCGCTGCCAAAGGACGCTGCCGTGACCATGGCCTATGTGCCGCTGCAAACGGATATGATCACCTACGATGAGGACAAAGCGCTGCAATGCGGCACGCTGTTCCCCACCTTGAACAAAGTCTTTTTAGGAGGGAGCGCCAAGTGAAGAAAGATAAATTGCTGCGTCGCCTGTCCGCCATGCAGTTCGCTATGTGGGAGATGCGGGAATTCCTGGATACCCACCCCAACTGCCCGGACGCCAAGGCGCTCTATAACGCCTATAAAGAAAAATACGATACCCTGGCCAAGGAGTACGAGGCCCGCTTTGGCCCCCTGACCTTAAACGGCGCCAACAGCGACGCCTGGCTCCAAGACCCCTGGCCTTGGGATGCCGGCTTTGACACGGACGAATAAAGCGCAACAAAAAACGGACGGTCCCCTGCCAAAAGGCAAAGGATCGTCCGTTTTATCATGGCTGCCTCTTGAAATCGCGCGCCATATCCGATATACTGGAAACAGTTACACAAGAACAATCACCATTCTTATTTCTACAATTATATGATGAATACAAAAAACTACAATTCCATAGATGTGGCAAAGCTGTTTATGGCCGTCTGCGTGGTAGCCATTCATACTGACCCACTGTATGGCTGCGCCGGTGGATTTGGTCTTGATCTGTTTGAACAGGTGATCAGCTGGGCCGTACCCTTTTTCTTTATCTGCACCGGCTTTTTGATCGGCAAACATATAGACCTAACCGGCGATCACGCAGCTAAGCAAATAAAAACATCTGCATTGAAAATGCTGAAACTTTATCTTCTTTGGAGCGTGATCTACCTGCCGCCGGCCATTGTTGAGCGGCTGCACGCCGGCAAATCCGTCGCTTATAATCTGCTCCACTATGACAAGGGCTTGATCTTAAACGGCGAACATTACAATTCCTGGATCCTGTGGTATTTGCTGTCGTCGTTCTATGCGCTGCTTTTCATATCATTTCTTGTTAAGCGTAAGCAGTCGCCGGGTCGCATACTGGCCATCGGGTGCGTACTGTTTGTCAGCTACCTTGCATTAAACGCATTGTGCGACTATGCAAATATGCTGCCGCCGGGACTGCAAAAACTCCTGCCGCTGATCCAGTCCACTGTAGGCAGAGGTAAGCCGTTACAAGGCTTTCTGTACATTCCCATTGGACTCTGCTTATCCGGGAAAAGTATGCGTGTGCCACAGGCGGCAATTTTATTCGTTGTGCCCTTTGTTCTGTCCTTTTTTACCGGGCAAGCCGTGGACAGAGTGTTGCTGCCCATCACCGTTACCGGATTTTTTGGGCTGATCGTTTCCATCCCCTTGCCGGATGGCAAAGTCTATCTTGTTCTGCGCAAATACAGCACCGGCATATATTTTATTCACCTGTATTGCTGGATGTTTTACTACCTTGTGTTCTGCGGCAAAAAAACATATGGCCTTGTGGCATTTTTGGTCACAACACTGCTATCCGTCATACTCACGACCCTTTGGCTTATCGCAAGCCGCCAAATCCACCGGCACAAAAGCAAACAAATAACAACACCATAAATGCGAAACGACCCCGGAGAGCATACACGCTCCGGGGCATTTTTGCGATTATCTGTTATTTTGAAAAACGAGGAACCGTCCCCTGTTCTAAAAAAGGCCCACCAAAAGGTGGGTCTATCAAAATAATTAAGGAGCAAAAGAAATTAGTCGAATACTAGACACAAGTCGGAATAGCCACCACGGTCGATCCAGCAATAAGAAATTCTGGTTCTACCATAATCAGTAACCATGAGATCCATCAAGCTTTCGTGATCTTCAGCGTATTCAAACCATGAATTTTTAAAGTCTTTGTAATAATAATTCGACTTAGGATTACTGCTAAGAGTTCTAAACGAATGATTCTTTACAGCAACATCATATTCATGTGTTCCTGCATCGATCTTACGTACAGTTACAGTCTTTTTGTAACCGTATTTCTTTGCTACTTCATTTGTGGGTTTAAGCACATTATCAACAACCCACTGCTTTTGAGCAGCCGTCAGGCTCTCTGAAGTGTCTTCCAGGACCTTCACCATCTGAATATCGGTCCAAGCTGAATATGACGATAGGTAGCCCTTTGATATCATCTCCAGGCTTTCCCCCGCCCCACACCGTGCGTGCGACTTTCACCGCACACGGCGTTCCATCAAACATTTAATTCAAGTGAAACAAGATTTATGTTTTATATTTTTTGATAAAATGAATCTGTTTGACTTAGGGCCGTCCCTCCACGGTTTATTATCACCGCTTCATTGGTACCATGCCCCTACTCAGATATATCCCAAACCGTCTTTCTTCAAGTTTTGGTAACTTGTTTCCCCAACGATTCCTGAACATCCCCATTGCAGTGGGTTCACATTTCAGTGGATACCTTTCTATACGTTCCGTTGTTATTATCTTTGCATATAGACTTAGGTCTACTCTATGAGCCAGTCAATCATTCAAAAGAACGGTCATATTTGGCTGACCGAGGATTGTCACTGTGTACATCGCTACCCATCCCCGATTGACGCTGCGTAGCAGCTCCTGCATTTCTGCAGGCGGAAATATTGACCCGTACATTCGAGTATTCGTCAGTGCGCTCAGCGCACATTCTAACCATATCTATTTTATAGACGCCCGCACTATTATCTGCAGCCCAACGGGCCTTTCGTGCACATTTCTTGTGCGACGGCAAACTTCATGCGACTTTTGCTGGCTTATAACCATTTGTTTCTGCAAGAACAAATTGCTATCAGCAGTATTAGCGGCCGGTTTTGAAGGACCATAACCTTCTCATTCCCGGGCTCACAACAACAGTTGGGTTAATTTTTTAATGGTGTATTTCAAGTTTATACATAAGGAGAAGAACGAAATCAGCATATTGCAAACCACATACAATGTTGCAATATAAGTTACGACATTATACATATCTGCAGTTGATTATTGTACTATCCATGTAAAAAAAAATAAAGCCCTTGAAAAATCGAATAACAAAAAGCCAACCATTGACAACATTAAAAAATCAATCCCCTGCATTTTCATCACAATTGTGATTTATAGCAGAACGTTTCACACATACGCGTTTTCCATTGACAGTTCGATATGAACGAACACGAGCAGTATATTTTGTGCCACCCTTTAAAGAGGCAGCAGTGCAAGACAAATTAGAAGTCGTAATGATACCAGCGTAGGAATCGTTTTTGTCAGGATTTGCTAAAAAGTTGTTCATATACCATGTAGTCAAATCCTTATCCTTCTGAGAACCAGTATAGTCACTATCACGACTATATTGCAACTGATATCCAGAAGCACCAGAAACTTTGTTCCAAGAACCCTTCAGCTTCTTATACTTAGGTGCGGACAGCTTAAAACCAGTGGGAGCGGCAGCAGGTGTCACCTTCTTTGTAGTCACAGTTTTTGCTGCGGACCAGTTAGAATAATAAGTCACCTTTTTCTTGCCAACTTTTACGGTCTTGTAAGTGCGAACACGTACATAGTACTTCTTAGCACCGGAAAGGTTCTTTACAGTAGTAGAATAAGTCTTAGCCTTAGTCTTGGTGTTCTTCTTGGTAATTGTCTTAGAAGATTTGAAATTGCTATTTGTCGCATAACAAATCTTATATCCAGTTACGCTGGAATTACGATTATAGTTCACCTTGAAAGCATAATAGTCAGACTTGGCAGAGTTCAACTTAACCGCAGGCACACCCTTAGTCTTTACCGTCTTGTACTGCGCCCAACCGGAGTAAATCTTAATCTTTTTCTTGCCAGAGTTTACCTCCTTGAAAGCACGGGCACGCACGTAATAAGTCTTATAATTCGCAAGGCCGGTGACGGTCTTAGAAGTGTTCTTATTACCATTTACCGTTTTTACAGTAGCGCCCTTGAACTGCTTATTGGTGGCATACTGAACTTGGTAGCCAGTGGTTTGCTTGGTTTGCTTCTTCCATGTCACCTTGAAACCCTGCAATTGAGACTGCACAGATTTAACAGCGGTGCCCTTCGGGACCACAGCGTAAGATGCGGAAGCAGAACCGGTATACGCGCCCTTAAAGTTGACTCTAACCGTCGTTTCACCGACAGAGGTGCGAGCCGGACAAGAAAGCGCATAATCCACTCCGTTTTTCAGTGTTCGTCCATCTTTTGTCTTGACTGTAACACTGGGTTTGTGACGTTTGCCATTGTAAACATAGCGTGACTTTGAAAGCTGAACCGTGCAGGTGCCATTACTCATGGCAACAGGATCAGCTGCAAAGGCAACAACGGTCGATGTCATCAAAACGGCCAATGCCATCAGTACAGACAAAAAATTTGTTAAAAACTTTTTCATATTCGTGTTATCCTCCGAACATAGTTTTAATTTTTTCATCATAATTACCCCTTAATACTATTTTTTAATCATATCTCCTTAACGATATTCATTAATGTTCGCTCATAAAAACATAAATATAAAAAATTATTGAACCGAATACATATTTAGTTTTCAAGGTGCGAACTTTGCCGGGATCCGGGTCATTCTACATCACACATCACCTCCTAAAAAAGCAAAAAACCGACCTGAAAAGGTCGGTTCCCTCAAATATATCCACTTCCCCTTCTTCAAGGTCATTGTAGCACCGAAGAATGGGCGTGTCAACATATATAAATCGTGTAAACTTTTTACACCTGCTCGGCATGAACGCGCACGCGCATGGGTTTGTACCGGGTCAGCACGGTTTGCAGGGCTTCGGACGCCAACACCTCTTTTACAAAGCTGTCCGGGTCGTCGGCGCACACCAGGTCAGAGTATTCCTCCAGCTGCGCCTCCGGTGGATAATAGAAGCAAATGGTCAGCTCCCAGTTGCCGCTGCGGGCGCACACCCGGCGGGTAAACAGCAGTTCATAGAACTCCTCGCAAGCTTGGTTGAACACCCCCGCTTCAAAGCGGTACAGGTTCTCCTCAGCGATCTTGTAGCCGCCGATACCCTGCAAGAATTTCTCCAGCGCCTCCGGCGTGGGGGCGTCATAATCCAGCCCCGCCTCCTCGGCGCAAAGGGCGGTAATGCTCTCCAAAGTCTCCGCCATACCGGCCTCGGTACTATCCGTATAGTCCGTGACCACGCACTCCGCATGGGTAAAGCGAACGGTAAATTCGTACAGCTCGCCCTGATCGTCCCCCAGCAGCGCCGCCAGGCAAAAGGCGCCGTCCGCCAAGCTCACTTCCTCATGAAGCCAGGTCTTGCCCACCGGGTCGCCCTCGCTGCAAGTAATATCTGCATCGTACAGCACCAGCTTCTCCACATCGGAAAAGCTCTCGCTGTTGTCAAAATACAGCACCACCTGGTCTTGGCGCGCCGCCACATCGGTGATCACGCTGCCGTGGAAGGTCTTGCACACACACGCCGGCAGCTTGCTTTGAATTTTAGACAGCGCCCGCTGATAGTCCCGCATGGCGTTGTCCGGCTTTTTATTGAATTTTAACTTGCCGCCTGCTGCCCGCTGCTGTTCCTCAGCCAGCGCGGCACGGTACCATTCTTTTGTAAAATACTTCATAATTGTCTCCATGGCCGTTATAGCTCAATATATCCTACGCCCATACCCGGCTGCCCACCGGCAAGCAAATAGGCTTTCAACCGCCGTTGCAGGTCCGTCTCCTCCGGGTAATCCTCTGTGCGGCGACACTTGGCGCCAAACACCCGCTCCATGGTCTGCGCCGGGAAAGGCAGGTCGCACACCGGATGAAACAGCGCCGCAAACTGCAAAATATTGCACCCCGGGCGCATAAAATCCTTGTTGCCGCTAAACAGCAGCCAGCTTTCGCTAAAAAAGCAGGTATAGGCATAATCCGGGAACACCCGGTCAAAAAACGCCCGTGCCCGGGCAATCGACAACCGACAGGCTTCCGACTCCAGGGGCGCGCCCTGGGGAATATGGATATACACCACCGGCGCACCTACCGTCAGCGGCGCGGTACGGGGATATGCAGCCACCGGCGGCAACCGATACAGCTGGAATTGCAGCCGCCCCAGGCGAAACAGACGGGCGTCCAAATGATTTTTGATCCAGTGCACATTGTGCAGGCCGCCACCGCCGCAATTGGCGCACCAAATGCCGATGTCGCTCATGGTATCTGCAAACACTGTATCCTCAATGCCCAGTTGCCTGTATTTTTCGTAGGTATCCGGCAGCATAGCCAGCACCACCGCCAGGCGGGTCAAATCGCTGCAGTGATCCAAATAGCCAAAATACTGTCTGGTACGGCGCACCGCCCATTGCAGACGCCGGGGGTGCGCCTCTATCCATTGGGTGACCAAGCTGCGGGTATCTGCCGGCAAATTCGCCGCACGCAGATAAAAATCATTGATCATTGCTCTTTGTTGCCGCAGCGGTCGGCTTGGCGGTCTGCGGCCGGGTGGTCTCATTCTTAGAGGTCAGGCCGGAGGACACAATGTGGGTAATCTTGTAATTCATCTTATACAAGGACAGAGTAGACAGCACATTATTATTTAAGAAGTTGCTGTTGGCGTTCTCGTCCTGCACGGTAAAGGTACTACCTGCCGGCTCATATTTAATCGCCGCGATCAGTCCCTCTACGCCGTCCACCTCCTGGCCCTCGTAAAACAGATACGTTCCCTTTACGGTGATCACATGGTCGTAATTGGTGGTTTCCTGGGTGGTGTCTTCCGTCTTTGCCGCCTGGGTGGTGGTCTCCTTGGGTTTTAAGCCAAAGTCGTATGTACCGGTAAAGTACAAGGCAGCGCACACAGCCACGGCCGCCACCAGCAACAGGATCAGCACATAGGCGCCCTTGTGGTTCTTTTTCTTTTTACGGAACCGGTGACGCTCAATGGTGGGTGCTTCCAGCTCGTCCTCTGTATGGGTGGCGGTCATTCCGTCCTCCACTGCGTCCGGCTGGTAAGAGGCGTCTCCCTCTTTATGCACGATCAGCGGGCTGCACAGCACCGGTGCGGTCTGCCCTGCCTTTTCCGTCTGCGGTGCTTCCGCTGCCGGGCTTTCTTCTGTCAGGATTGGTTCCTCTGCTGCCGGGGTCGTCGGCTCCCCGGCGGTTATATCGATTTGTGCCGGCGCTTTTGTTTCCTGCTCCGGGCGCTTTTTTTCTTCATTCATGGGTATTCCTCCAATTTGGTGGTTCTGATTTGATATTACCATAAACAAGGCTTTTTTTCAATTCATATTGTGTTGAAATTTGAATTTTTTGCTGATATAATAACAATCAAGGGGAAACCTGTTTGCCGATGGGTTGTTCTATCCTTTGCGGGACGAGCATACACTGGTACCAAGACCGGCAGGCAACGTTTATCACTGGAGGACGATTATGAACATTCTCACTTTTGACATTGGCGTGACCAACATTCGCTATGCACTGTGCGACGAGCAATTCCGGCTCAGCGATGTGCACACGGTGCCCACACGAGCGCAGCAGGGCGGCCAGCAAATTATGGAGCGACTGCTGGAGATCATCGGTACATACCAGCACATTGACCGGGTTGCGGTGTCCACCGTTGGGCAGGTAGACAGCCAAAACGGCATTGTGGTCTACTCCGCCGGAAATATCCCCTACTACACCGGTATGATGATCAAAAAGCGCATTGAGAACGACACCGGTCTGCCTACCTATGTAGAGAATGATGTGAATGCGGCAGCTCTGGGCGAGGCACACTTTGGCGCCGGACAGGGACAAAAAGACTTTCTCTGCCTGATGTACGGCACCGGAATCGGCGGTGCGCTGTATCTCAACGGTCAGCTTTATAAAGGCAGTGCCTCCTGCGCAGCGGAGTTCGGCCACATGATCACCCACGCCGGCGGTTTGGACTGCCCCTGCGGCGGAAAAGGTTGCTACGAGCGATACGCCTCCACCAAGGCGCTGATTGAAAAGGTGCGTGCCGCCACAAACAAACCGCTGGACGCCTTTACGATCTTTGAAAAAGAAAATTTGCAGGACCCGGCTGTGCGCGCTGTGGTGGATCAATGGATTGACGAGTTGATCCTGGGGCTCACCAATTTGATTTATATTTTCAACCCGCCTTTGGTGATCTTAGGCGGCGGAGTCATCAACGAGGACTATATTATTGAGTTGATTGACCGGAAGATCTACAAAAATATGATGGAGAATTACAAAAAGGTGAACATTGTGCGCTCTAAGCTGGGCAGCACAGCCGGTCTTCTTGGCGCCGCCTACGCCGCCGCGCAGTTGTAAAGATGGCTTTACCTGTAAGGAAGCCGCACAGACTGCCCGCCGAGATGTATTTGCAAGGCTGTTTTTTCATTACCATATGCACAAAAGAAAGGCGAAACTGCCTGTCTGCACTGGTAGGGGCGGATAGTATCCGCCCGCCGGAAGTTCGCTTGACCCACGCCGGTGCCGTTGTACAAATTGCACTGCAAAAGGTCGAAAAAGTGTATCCCAGCTGCCGCGTGCTTTCCTATGTCATTATGCCCAACCATCTCCACTTCTTGTTAGAGATCCGCCCTGTCATGCAAGGCGGGCGGCAGATTGCCGCCCCTACGGTCATTGGGCAATTCAAGCGACAAGTCAGCCGGGAACTGGGCTACAGCCTGTGGCAAAAAGGCTACTACGACCACATCATTCGCGATGAGGACGACTACTTGAATAAATGCCGGTATATTGAACAAAATCCGGCTAAATGGGCAGACGACCCATACTATAATAATAGCAGCGCACCTGCATGACTTACAGGTGCGCTGCTGTTTTATTTTTATGTATCCAACCGAGATTTCAGGGCCGGGACAGACAAGCAATCGGCGGTGCGAAGCAGGCGGCGATAGCGCTCCATATTCACATCGCTGTGCTCGGTCTCCTTGCTCCACAGGTGTATCACCCAGCTGTCTGTACCAAAATAAGTGGGCACCAGCACGCCCACCACCGCCATTTTGGCAGCGGAGAGCACATCACCCTCCAGTCCTAAATTCAGGAAGTAGCGAAACAGAAAATACATGGCGATCTGCCGACCGAAATGGCACTCTCCCACCGGGGCAGTCAGATCACCGGCTGCCACCTTCTCCGGCCACTGGGGATTGATCAGCTCCGGATTTTGGAACACAGAGCGAAAGTCCATTTTCTCGGTCACTGTGGGCAACGCACCGATTTGGCCTTGCAGCTCCTCTGCAAAATCCAGTAATTCCGCCAGGCACCGGGCAAGGGGCTTTGTGCTGTCCTGCACCAGGGCATAAGCGGTCTTGCGTGCCGACAGCAGGGTGAAGTATAACTGGGCGTCAATATCATTGAGGGTTGGTGGCAGACCGTTCATCTCCTCGGTAAAAGAGAAATCATACTTAGGATCAAACATCATCTCAGCTGCCACCGGACAACTAAAGGACAGTCCCATCTCCCGCAATGCGCCAAAGTCATTGATAAACCGAGGAAAGGTACGGCAGGTAAAAGGCGTATGCTCCCCGCCGATGGCAATATGCATATCGCACAGATTCTCGCTGTTCAAAAAGGGACAGCGCTTTTGATCTGACAGGCGAAAAACAGTATTGCCGTACTCATCTTGATCCAAAACAGAAAAGATACGCCGGCGTATTTCACTCTCCGGCAGGGTGTGGTAATACGCCATGGACGCCGGGTCCGCATCCACCTCCCAGCCTTGGCAGCAAGAGTCCGGGCAAGCGCCGGCAATGCACGCAAAGTCCCGATAAAAAGCGGGCACACGCAACTTCATACAGATCCCTCCCCATAAATCGGCCTTTATTATATAATGTATGGCCGATCCCGTCAAGCCACCGCGTGCAATTCGGAAATTGCAATGAAAAACTGGGTATGCTATAATGGTAAAAAAGAAAGGAGCCACGCCTATGTGCACAGCAGCAACCTATCAATCGGCCGGTTTTTATTTTGGCCGTACCCTGGATTATGAAGTTTCTTACGGCAACCAAATCGTGATCACCCCCAGGAACTACGCCCTGCGCTTTCGCCACACGGAGGATCAGCCGCACCACTACGCCATCATCGGTATGGGGCTGGTGGCAGAGGACTATCCCCTTTACTATGATGCGATGAACGAAAAGGGCCTGTGCATGGCGGGGCTGAACTTTGTCGGCAACGCTGCGTATTTCGCACCGGGTCATGACAAAGAAAATGTAGCACAATTTGAATTTATACCTTGGCTACTGGGTCAATGTGCCAATTTGGCAGAGGCCAAAGAAAAACTGCAAAACCTGCAGCTCACCGATACGCTCTTTAACACCGCAATGCCTCGCGCCCAGCTGCACTGGCTAATCGCGGATCGTACCGGCGCAGTGGTCGTAGAGTCTATGGCAGACGGACTGCACCTGTACGACAATCCGGTCGGCGTACTCACCAACAATCCACCGTTCCCGGAGCAAATGCGCCATCTGAGCCTGTACCAAGAACTGTCGCCCCGCCAGCCGGAAAACAACGCCGTACCCGGAGCAGAGTTACCGCTGTTCAGCCGCGGTATGGGTGCCTACGGGCTGCCCGGCGATCTGTCCTCCCCCTCCCGCTTTGTGAAAGCGGCGTTTACCCGGGCAAACGCCAAATCCGCCCGCTCGGAAACTGCCGCCGTCAGTCAGCTGCTGCATATTTTGGGTAGTGTGGAACAACAGCGAGGCTGCTGTCAGGTGGCAGAGGGTAAATACGAGATCACCCTATACACCAGCTGTTGCAGCGCAGACACCGGCACCTATTACTACACCACCTATGACAATCACCGGATCTGTGCCGTGCGCCTGTCCGGAGCAGAAGCGGACAGCGCCACACTGCAAACCTACCCCCTACAGCAAGAGCAGGATATTTTATATCAAAACTGAATGAACAAAAGGAAATGCCCCGGCACAAGAATTCTTGCGCCGGGGCACGGTGTTGTGGGGGCGACCCCCACGCGGCTGGCATCAACCCTAATTCCAATCTTCCATCTTTTCTTTGAACGAGGAAAAAAAGACCCTCTATTATATAGTGTGCCTTTTTGCCAAAATACGCCAAAAAAAAGCAAAAATTTTTCAAAAAAATTTTTTAAAGCGGGTAAGTGTTCATTAACCGCAAAACTTTACCGACAAAGTGTTGACAAAATGAACTGTTTATGGCATATTTCTCTTGTATACAGATGATTTTTTTATTTTTTCCTATGAGGCATTATGATAGAACAAACACCAAACGCGCCGCCGGCAGAAGTCACCGTTCAAAAGACGATAGAGGACTGCCAGCGCTATCGAGAAAAATTGTATTGGCGATGTCGGTTGTACTTCCGGGATTGGCCGGACTACGCGGAGGACTGCGTACAAGAGGCATACATAGAGCTGATGCAAGCGCTGCGTGCCGGCCGGTGCATTCACAATTATGAAGCCTGGCTGTTTAAAGTCGCTATTCTCAAAGGTCAGGTGATGATCCGGGAGGAAAAAATGCGCCGGGAAATGCAATTTGAAAACAGCAGCGACAAAGTGATCGCCATGGAGCAGGCCGGGATCTATCAACAAACATTCCCTTCGGATACAGATCCGGACCCTACGGATGAGGAGATCCGCCGTCGTGCCGTTACAGTTCTGTCCAAACTAAACGACACAGATCGTCGTATTTACTATGAGCATTATGTGCGACGAAAACCGCTGCGGCAGGTGGCAGCCGAACTGAACATGACGGAGAACGCTGTCAGCAAACGCCATGTGCGATTGAAAGAAAAGATCAAGCGATCTATACAATCGCTGAAATAAAATCAAAGAACGAAATGAAAGAGGAAAACCACGATGACTGCAACACAAAAACAAGTAAAGCGGGCACTGTATAACGGACTGCCCAATCTGAGCGACCGGGAGCTGCGGCAGATGATCGACCGGGAGCTGGAAAAAGACAGCAGCCAGATCGATATGAATTATATCGACACTTGCTTTGACTTAATGGAAATGCACGCCGACGGCAGAATCGCCGTACATCCCCGTCGCAAGTGGCTGAAAGCTGTGATTGTAGCAGCCCTGATTGCCGCCGCCACCGTATCTGCCATGAGCGTATCCGCCCATCTGTTCAACTTTAACATTCCGTCCGAGATCGCCCACAAGATCAACGGCAGTGCGCAGATTGACCCCAATCTGGCGGAGGCAGACACCAGCGCCGCCGGTTATGCGCTGACGGCAAGTCCGGTTGCCAAGCAACTGGCGGAACTGGGCATCTCCCCGGTAACCCTGCCCCGGCAGTTGGCGCAAAGCCATATTCAGTCTGTCTGCACCATTCAAAGCGACAGCGTCATGACCGCCGCCCAGGTTCTGTTTGAAGCTGACGGCGTCGCCGGCGATCTGACGGTGACCCGGTACGCCACCGCCAATGACTGGGAGGGCAAAGACCGGGTGACCGATATTGACAGCGGTAAACTGGTACGCGCCAACGGACTGGACATTCTGATTTTAGCCCGGGACGACAGCTGCACCCTACGCTATCGGGACGGTAACACCGAATACGATCTGTATTTAGAATGTGACGAGGACACAGCCGTGGCATTTGCCGAAGATCTGGCATAAACAGAATCGCCCATACAAAAAGACAGCCTTGTGCTCTGCACTGGCTGTCTTTTTTGCTGCCGCAAAGCAGAAAAGCAGAACCCTAAAGTCCTGCCTTTCCGCTTATATTGATTTTGACCGTGGGTGCCCCCACTTGTATATCCGGGCCGCAGCCCCGATTACCGAATCACCAGCGGTGTGTAAGCAAAACTACCGGCTTGCAGCCCCATACACCGCTCCACAAAGATCATATCCCGGGTGTTGATCATACCGTCGTGGTTCATATCCACATAGCTGAGATACCCGGCCTGACCCTGATGGGTGCCAAAGATCAGCTTAAACATATAATAGTCCTGATCGTCGATCTTGCCGTCCTTATTCCAGTCACAGCCGATGACCGGCACGCTGCCGCATTGCAGATCCCGGTCGCTGACCACCACATACAGGGTGCGACTAAAGCCGTAAGCATAGCGCACAGTCAGGGCATAAGTGCCGCTTTTCAGCTGCAGGGAGAAGTTGCCCTTCTCGTCCGTGGTCGCCAGGGTGTAGCCGTTTAGCAGAATATCTGCGCCAATGGCGGCGTGGGTACCCTTGGTTGCCGCTCGATCCGCTGCCAGCACCACCGTGCCGGTCACGATGTGGGTCTCCTCCACCGCCGTGCCGCTGCCGGGCAGCACCGTGTAGCTGCTGTCGCCGCAGTTTTGGCAGGTGGTGATACGCACCCCATCCCGACCGTCTGCCGCCGGGGTCTCGCTAACCACATAGTTGTGACCGGTGGCGGTGGTGTGCCGCTCTTCCAAAATCGCGGAGCAATACTCGCATACACCAATGGCGTAACCGTCATGGGTGCAATCCGCAGCGTACACGGTCAGCCACTGAATATCGCCGTGACCGTCCGTGCAAAAGCCCAGATAACCGGCATAAATATCCCGCTTCATGGCGCACAGATCGGCAAACGCGTCTGCGTCCGTGTACAGCTCTGTGGGAATGTTCCGGGTCTTGGCGTACACCGCCGCGTCCGACCCGGCCATGGTGTAAACGGTCAGTGCCGGGCAACGGGCAAACACATGGGTGCGGTTGGTGCCCAACTGCACATACCGGGTGCTCTGGCTGCCGATGTACACCTCCGTCAGCGCCTTGCAGTCTGCAAATGCGCCCGGATTAAAGGTGGCTACGCTGTCCGGCACCACCACGCCTGTCAGGGCAGTACAATTCCGAAATGCGTAGGTGGGCAGCGCCGTCAGTCCACCGGACAACAATACAGACGCCAGAGCGGTGCAATTCTCAAATACATTGTTGCCCAAAGTGGTGACTGTATCCGGCAGTTCCAGCACTTTCAGCGCAGTACAGCCGGTAAAGGCGCTGGCGCCGATCTGCTGCAAGCCGTCGGTCAGCTGCACATACTTCAGCTTCTGATCGTAGGCAAAGGCTTTGGTACCAACGGTACGCACGCTCTTGCCCAGCGTGACCTTCTTTAACTTTGCATTACAAGACAGCGCCCAGTCGCCGATGGCGGAGGCGGTATTTTCTGTATAATCCCCCTTGCCGGTTACAGCGGCATAGAGCGTGGATTTATCCTTAGAATAGAGCCCGCTGCCGTCTGCGTACAAATAGGGGTTCTCACTGCTGACGGTCACCTGCTCCAGGTACCCGTTGCCGATAAACTCGGCGGCAAAGGCCTTGGTGTAATCGGCGGTGTAGCCCTTTTTGATTTCATAGCCGATCCGCTGCACCTGCTTGCCCAAGGTCACACGCTTGACCTTATCCGTCTGAGCTGCCAAGAAGTGCATACTCAGGGCGGTGGCATGGTCGCCCACCACCACAGCCAAGCCGGCAGTATTCTCGCCAATGCGGCGGAAGCTGTTGTAGCCCTCCACGGAGTAGGCCACGCCTGCGCCGGGGATCATAGGCTTTTGGCCGCCGTAATAGGCCAGGTGGCAAGCCACCATATCCGCGTTGGTCAGCGCGTTCACAGCACTGTCCAGTGTCAGTTGGTAACAGTTTACCGCGTTATCAAAAGCGTAGCTCTCCACCTGGGTTAGCCCGCTGCCCAAGGTGATCTTTTCCACATTCAGCAGTCCGGCAAAGGCATGACTGCTAACGGTGGTTACACTATTGGGCAGAGTCAGGAACACCACGGAAACCGCATTTTGGAACGCATTGGGGCCAATGGTGACCACGCCTTCGTCAAAGGCAATGTCCTTGACACCGGTACAGTCTGCAAAGGCAAAGGCCGGTACTTCCGTCAGCCCGCTGCCGATCTCGATCCCGGTAGCGCCGGTACAGTTACGAAATGCGCCCACGCCCAGCCGGGTCACCCGATCCGGCAGGTTGATGGCTGCCAGAGCGGTACAACCGGCAAAGGCCTCACGGCCGATGGACACGGTGCTGCCCAAATCTAAATTCGTCAGCGTCTTACAGTCTGTAAAGGCGCGATCGTCGATCACAGCCGCCCCTTTTCCCAGGGTCAGATCGGTCAGCCCGGTGCACCCGGCAAAGGCGGTGGAAGTGATCTTGGTTACCGCCGGCAGTTCCAGGAACTGCAAGGCTGTGCAGTTTTGGAACGCATGGTCGCTAATGGTGGCGGCCAGGGGCAGATCTACCGTTTGCAGTGTCGTACAATCGGCAAAGCTGTTAGCGCCGATCTTGGTCACAGCCGGCAGGCTGACGCTTTTCAGCCCGGTGCAGCCTACAAAGGCATCCGTGTTGATATTGGTCAGACTGTCCGTTGCCGTTACCTGCTCCAAGGTGGTGATTCCGGCAAAGATCTCGCCCAGGTTCTTCACGCCATTTAGCAGGTGCACAGAGCGCACCCCCGCCTGCTTATATTTCCAAAGTTGGCCGTTTGTAAAATAAAAGCCCTGCTTCGTCCCCACATTGGTGGCGTTGGTAGACAGTGCGCCGGTGCGCTTGTCAAAGTACCAGTCGCCGTCGCCCACAGTACCATACAGGTAATTTTCCTCGTTAAAGTCCGTGCCCTCCGGGCCGATCATTTTGTACTGCAGGTCGTTTTCCTTGGCATAGCGAATGGCCTCACTGCCTGCCGGAGCAATGACATTCACATCGTTCATTTTAAACACGGTCACATTGCCGGCGTTCTCTGAAGCGGTAAAACCAAAGGGGTATTTACCCAGCTCCGTCAGGCTCATAGGCAAACGGAAAGTGGCATGGCACCCGGCAAAGGCGTAATCGCCCAAGGTTTTGACGCCGCTGACCACAGATACCTCTGTGAGCGCGCTGCCTGCAAAAGCCATACGGCCCATCTGCTGCACCGTGTTGGGTACCACCAGCGAAGTCAGCCCACTGGTATAAAAGGCATAGTCGCCAATGCTCACCAGCGACTCCGGGAAATCAATGGAGGTCAGTGCCGTGCAGGCACGAAAGGCGTTGTCCCCAATGCGGGTGACGTCCTCGTTCAGTTCCACCGAGGTCAGCTTGCGGCAATTGCGGAATGCACCGTCGTTGATCTCCGTTACATCTATACCGGTAGCTACCTTTTGCAGGGCAGAGTATTCAAAGGCGCCGGGGGCAATGTACAGCCCCTGGGGAATATCAAATGTCTGGATCTGCGTGTAAGCAAACACATCAGTGGGCAGGGTCTCCACACCGCCCAGACTCCAAATTTCTTGCAATGCACTGTTTGCAAATGCGCTTTCGCCCAGCGTTTTTACCGTAGTGGGCAAATCCAGGATTTGAATACCGGTATTTTGAAATGCCTCCGATCCGATTTCCGTAATGCCGGCAAAATCGAACTCCGTCAGCGCCATACAACCATCGAATGTAGCGGCGGGCAGCGTTTTCAAATTTTCAGACAGCCGCACCTGCGACAAAGACAAACAGTCCTGAAATACGCCCTCACCCAGTTGGGTTACGCTATTTGGCAGCGTAATTTCCTTCAGCTTTGTACAGTTATAAAAAGCAGCGTCCTGAATGGTGGTCAATGTATTCGGCAAGTCCACCTGCGTCAACGGGCAATCTGCAAACATCATTGGTGCCAATTCGGTGATTCCTTCTTCTACATGGACAATTTCAATATTGCTGCCGCCAAACACCTTTTCACCCACATGCTTTAATGAGCCGGGCAGCGTTAGCTCCTTCAGCACCGTACAGCCGCTAAATGCCGAACCTTCAATAGTGATCAAACCCTCCGGCAGCTGTAAATCCGTTAAATGCATGCAGTTAAAAAATGCAGCGTTGCCAATGGATTGCAAGCCGACAGGCAGACTGACCCGCTCCACATAGCTGGCATAGAACATACGCTCCGGCACAGCCGTTATGGTCGTCGGCAGCGTGGCGCTGACCATGGAACGGGTCTGCTCAAAAGCACCGCTTCCAATGGAGCGTACCGTATCCGGAAGGATTGCATTCTTGATACCGGAGCGATAAAAAGCCTTGTCTCCGATTTTTTCCAGCTGCGGCGGCAGTTCTACATCTAATGACTTACAACCGCCAAAGGTCCGCTTGCCGATTTCTGTTACGCCTTGCGGCATATTCAGCGTTTCCAGCCAAGTGCAACCGTCAAACATCCCGTCTCGCAAGGTATGCATACCGGCAGGCAGACGAATTTCACACAGATTACCGGCGCCTTTGCAGGTAAAGTTTTCTGCAGTCAAGCTGTCCGGCAAATAGATGGTATTCGTTTCGCTGTCGGCAATCGAATATACGGTAGCACCTTCCGGACCGATGGCAGTAATGCCTTCTTCTACGACCAACTGAGATACGCTAAATGCGTCCAACATGTTCACTGCCGTTGACCCATCCGCACCCAACACCTGACCGGAAAACCGACCGGAGCCGCTGACCGTTAAGGTCCGGGTATCGTAATCATAGGTAATCGCAACATCTGCATTTGTAGGGTCGGTACAGGTAACAACATCCGTCTGCGTCTCTGCAGCCAAGGCTTGCAGGGGCAAGGCGGACAGCGTCAACAACAGACACAAAAGCAATGCCGTCCATCTCCGCCAATTCATTTTTTGTTTTGCGTTCATTTTGCCCCTCCTTAATCGTCTATACCGGGAATCACTTCCGGCAGATCCTGTTTCAATTCCACCTTGATCTGATTGGCCTTGGCGTACTGGTACGGGGTAGTGCCCAGATAGCACTGCACCACCAGCCGATTAGAGTTGTACAGCACCTGCTCCTCCATCACCGGGGACAAGCAGTTAAAGCGCACATCACGCAGCAGCACGCTGTACAGCGCCCGCTTACCGATATACTTGACCGTGCCGGGTACGGTGATGGCAGTGGCCTTGCAGCTTTCAAAGGCACCGCTTTCAATACGCTCCACGCCCTCCGGCAGCACAATGGTCTTGGCGTTGGTGGCACGAAACGCTTCTTCCGGCACCACGGCAATGCCGGACGGCAGCCGTACTTCGGTTAAGCCCGGACAATAGGCAAAGGCACGCTTGCCAATGGATTTTATGCTTTGCGGTAGGGCACCGATTTGCAGCTGTCGACAGAAGTAAAACGCATTTTCTCCGGCAACCTCCAGTTGTGCAGGAAATGCAAAAGTAACAGCTTGGCAATCCGAGAACGCGTAATCCCCGACCCGGCGCAAATGTTCAGTTCCTGTAACGGTTTTCAAACGACCGCAGCCTTCAAAGGCCCAACTGCCGATTTCTGTCACCTGACCTTGCAACCGCACGGACTCCAGATGCGTGCAATCGTTGCAAAGCCCCTCCGGGATAACAGTCACACCTTTGCCCAGACGCAGACGTTGCAACGCCGTTTCGGCAAAAGCGCGACGACCGATGTGGGTTAAGCTGTCTCCGGTTTCCGCTTCTGCCAATGCTTTACAACCTGCAAAAGCTTCTTCACCTAACTGCTGCAGCTTCGGCAGCTCCGCTTGTGTCAACGCCGTACAACCGGCAAAGGCTTTTACTCCGACATAAGTCACATAGGGCAGCTCAACGGTAGTTAATTCCGTATGCTTTCGGAATACCTCATCCGCAATGGCAAAAATACGGTTGCCGTCTACCACATTGCAAATCAGCTGTTTTGCTGTTCCACGGTAAGCGGTGATGTATGCCCCCGCCTTGCAAAGCAGGTAGTCGTACCGATCCGTTTGGCAAATGGTACTTTCTCTCGTTTCTTCATTGGGTCGCACGGTAATGGGTATTTCTACCAAAAAGCCCTTATACAGAATGTGCAGGGTCACATCTGCCGTGCGGTTCATATTCACTTGGGTGGTATAAGTGCAATTCTTCAATGCCACCGGTTTAGTGGTGCCGTCACTCCAGTCTGCCGTTAAGGTCAGGCCGTCGTAGCTGAGCTGTTCGCCGTAAATGTAGTGGCTCTTAAAACTTTCGCCCAACTGGGCATTAAATCCAATCACACGCACAGCCTTGGTGGTCTCCTCCGGTCGATCCGGCTGGGTGGGCTTGTGGTGCACATTATCACCGGTCACTTTCTTGGTGGTCGGTTCTTTCTTGCTGGTGCTTTCTTGCTCCCGTTCCGTGGTGGTGGGCGTAGTCGTGGTGGGTTGCGTGACGGCAGCCGCCGTGGTGGTTTGCTCCGGTTGACGGGTAGCGGTTTCTCCGTTTGCGGTGGTGCGCTCCGGCACCGTCGTGGGCTCGCTCTTTTCTGTGGTGCCGGGCACAGTGGTTGGCTCGTCAACATCGTCCTCGCCACCAATGATTTCCGGCCCCAGCACAGAGGCGGAAATCGCCTTACCGATATGCTCTAAAATGTTGTAATCAAACGCAGCGTCTACCATGGCGTTTACACTGATGGTGGAGGCTAGAATCGCCGCAGCGATCAGCGCACCACGCGCCGCACCGTTCAGTCGAGCCGTATTGCCGGCCTTGCGCTGAATCAAGTGCAAAAACGCTTTATCCTGCATCAGCGGCACCATCACTGGCAAATGGTCCCGATCCTGCCGCATTTCCAGCAGCGCGTCTACACACTGCTCGATCAGGTCGCAGTTCATTTCCGCTTCCGGCCTCTGCATTTCTTCATCGATCACCGTCTCTAACAGACGGATAAGATCGTCCTGGTTCACTTTTTCTGCAATGATTTTGTCAATATGCAGTGTCGCCATAACGCGTCCTTTCCGGGAGTTAAAACAGCTGGTTTAAGATCTCCCTTAGTTTTTTTCGCAGCCGATGGAGCCGCGTGGTCACTGCCGGCACGCTCATATTCATGCGCGCGGCAATGTCTTCAATCTTTAGATCCTCTATGTAACGCATCGAGAACAGGGCTGCGTCCGTGTCTGACAGAGCGGCACTGATCTGGCGGGAATACTCCTCAAAGGTCAGTCGCTCATCCGGATCCGCATTCTGGGCAGGAATTTCAATCACCTCGTCCAGAGTGATGCAGTTTTGCGCCCGCTTTTGCCGGTCAAACTGCTTTTGCACCAGGTGATCCGCCGTGCGATACAAAAACGCCCGGGGCGCTGTGAATATCTCGCCGGTGCGCAGCCGCTTATAATAGACCACAAAGGCCTCTTGCGCCACATCCTCACTTTTGTGCGGGTCGCCCAATCGAGAGAGCGCATAGCGGTAGATTGCCGTGTAATACTTGGCGTACCCCTCTTGCAGCAAATCGTCTGCTTGCTTTTTCTCACTGCCTGCCAAATCGTGCCACCTCCTTTCAGCCGCCTTTCACTTAGTAGTCCGTTTGGCGGGTCAAAACCTTACACCCTTTTGGTATTTTTTTGCAAAAAAAGTGTCTCGTCTTATTGTACCATATTTTGACCCCTTTTGCCTACTGTGGGCACTGCATTCTGCCGCATTTTTCATAAAATGAGAATTTTTCACAATTTAGCGCATATTTCGACAGACATCGACGGCACCGGCAAGATATAATGCAGTTGTAGGGACAACCCCCTGCACCGTGCGCTTTGGCACAAAAAAAGAAAGAGGTGTACCAAAATGAAAAAATGGATCCATTCGGTGATTGCCGTTCTGCTGGCGAGCATTTGCCTGCTGCCCAGCGCGGCCTTTGCTGCAGACAACACAGACACCGTACCGGAGGGCGGCTACATTGCAGCCGATCCCACAGAGGACGATGTGATTCTTACCCAAGAGGATTTGCTGATCTTGGACGCTGCTGAGGATTACGGCGCCACCGCAACCGGCGCCCGCACCAGCGGACTGATCACATCTGCCACGCTGAAGTTCGCCATGAACAGCAACACCATGACCATCAGCGGGCTGACCAAATGTGTGTCCGGTGTAAAGAAGTGCGGCTTTACCAAGGTAGTGGTTATGCGCAGACTGAACGCCAGCTACACCTGGTCGCCCTACAAGACCTACAAAGACCTGTATAAAGATGGCACTACCTACAGCCTTTCCAAAAAGTTGGTGGTCAACCCCGGTTGGTATTATTATGTTGAGGGCGTGCATTATGCCAAAAAGAACGCCCTGTCTACCCAAAAAATCACTTCAGAAACCGGCGTTAAAAAGGTTTAACGCCCTTCTGTCTCATTCCTCCCCAACGCCAAAGCCACAAAAACAAAACACACCGGGTGACCCGGTGTGTTTTTTATTATCATTCCGTATATAAAAGAGGCAAATCGCGTCAGTCCGTTTATTTTACCTGTTTTTCCAATACAATCCTTTGCTCCTTCATACCCAAGGATTTATAAAACGCCAATGCCGGCGCATTAAACGCCCATACCATCAAATCCATTCTTTCAGCACCGATCTCGCTTGCAGTGTCCTGGATTTGCCTGAATAACCTTGTGGCAATGCCCCGCCGACGGAATGGTTCAAGCACAAAGATGGCGTCAATATAGATAGACCGGACCATCCGGTCTTTGATGGTTGCAAGGGCTATACCTGCAATTTCTCCGTTTTCAGCAAATGTCAGGGCAATTTTATTCTTGTCTTTAAGCATCGCCTTGAATTCCTTTTTAGTAATCGGATGCGCATTTTCAGAATAAAAATCGCTCCTGTTTTCAACATGAATTTTATGCAGCGCCGCCATCATCGGCTCCACTTTTTCAAAATCACCGATCGTCAATTTCCGTACCATAATACCTCCAAAAAAGCAGCTGCTCAAAACTTTCGTGTTCGTCCCGTTTGATTTAATCCATTAATAAGGAAACGGCATTAAATCCTTGAGGTGCACAACGGTGCCGTCGTTATCCACCACCACTTGTATATCGTTTGCATGACTGAATTGCCCCATAAATTCTCGACAAGCGCCGCAAGGCGGCAACACTTTTCCATTTTTGTTCACGGCAATCACCATGTCTATATCAAATTCACCTGCGGTAATCATTGTGGACAAGGCATTTCGCTCGGCGCACATGCCCAAAGAGCAATCGGTGTCCACGCACACCCCTGTGAAAATACGACCTTGCTTTGTGCATACAGCTGCGCCGACACTGCCGGAACACATTTGTTCACTGATCACCGTGGGAACTGCAACGGCTTTTGCCGCCAGATATAGCTTTTGAATTTTCTCATCCTGTATCGTATGATGACTGTATTTTTTCTTGATCATTTCCAACACCTATTAATATGGTTTCTGTCATAGCTCCTGCCCAAGCACCTTGGAAAACACATTATAATTATCATCCGGTCGGCCATTACTTTTAATGGCAAAAACGACTTTAGAAAAACTGTGTTTATAAAGCTCCTCTTGCAGCACTTCACGAAAGGCCTGGGCTACCAATTCCGGTGGATTGCAAAAAGCACCGCAGCCGAAGGCGCCTAATATAACCATGGTAACTTGGTGTTCCATGGCCACACGGCATATTTCCCGGATCCGTGACTTAAATAAGGCTTTCAAATCGCTCGGCGAAATATGCACCGGCTCACCAAGATATGGTGCAGCGCAAGTGAGCACATCCACCCGGAACCATTGCTCCCTGGGTAATAACTGCGGCACCGGCTGATCGTCTTTGAAAACCACTACGTCCGGCGTATAGACCACACGGTCCGTAAACAGATGATCCGCCCGATTACGATGAAATTGATAATACTCCGCCTGGGCACAGGGTGCGAAAAGGCAGGGATACAAATTACTACTGCGGCACAAACATTCCTCTTGCGCCATAGCACCATGCTCTACGCCGCCGCCGGCGTAATGGGGATTGGCAAAGTTTAGCACCGCAACTCGCTTCTGCTCATTTCCGTTGCGTAGATACTTGCGCGCTGCAGAAAAGGTGGTATCAGCCACCACTTCCACATCACACAAATCAAAGTAAAGCCATTTGGCAAAATAAGCAGCCTGATTATTACCCCAAAAGACAGGATACACCACAGTATCAGCCTTGGACTTCATTGTTTCAGCGCGCAGAAATGGGTCCGTTTGGATCCGGTGCATTGTATCGTTAAAGCAATCTATAAGCTGGTGCACATTCGCCATAATGATCCCTCCACCAATCATTATAGCGAAAACAGAAATATACCGCAATATACAAACAGCAGATGAGACAAAAAAAGCGTGGCAGATGCCGCGCAAAAGTAAATATATAAGAAAAAGCCTCTCACAAAAGTGAGAGGCTCATGTCGGCACAGACCTATTTTTCCAGGCAGTCGCCCGCCAAGTATCTTCGGCACGAATGAGCTTAACTACCGTGTTCGGGATGGGAACGGGTGGACCCTCATCGTAATAAGCACCGACTGACTGTGATGATAAAGTCACAGTATTTGAAGAAATGACCTGTTGGCAATACCTAAGGTCAAAATGGTGACCCGTAGGAGAATCGAACTCCTGTTTTCGCCGTGAGAGGGCGATGTCTTAACCGCTTGACCAACGGGCCACTGATGGTACACCATCAGGGACTCGAACCCTGGACACCCTGATTAAGAGTCAGGTGCTCTAGCCAACTGAGCTAATGGTGCATAGCTCACATCATTCAAGGCATATACCCTGAAAACTAAATACAGATAAAGCGCAGTGGAACTCTAACAATTGCCTGACACATAATCTAACTTGTTAAGGTCAAGCCCTCGACCTATTAGTACTGCCTAGCTAAATATGTCACCATACTTACACACGCAGCCTATCAACCTCATAGTCCATAAGGGGTCTTAACTGTAAACAGTGGGATATCTTATCTTAGGGAGGGCTTCACGCTTAGATGCTTTCAGCGTTTATCCCATCCGCACATAGCTGCTCGGCCGTGCCATTGGCATGACAACCGATACACCAGCGGTGCGTCCATTCCGGTCCTCTCGTACTAGGAACAGCGCCCTTCAAATATCCTACGCCCACGACAGATAGGGACCGAACTGTCTCACGACGTTCTG